>VFSW01002529.1_pt1 | contig 27665 bp, 29 predicted proteins | sample 5358111 | NCBI WGS metagenome assembly VFSW01 (sample SAMN11554181, study PRJNA540505) | mine drainage metagenome | isolation source: sediment from site ElyBrook_90M | place: USA: Ely Copper Mine, Vershire, VT | collected 2017 | reverse complement strand
AATGCGGTGATCGAACCGTTTCTGACCGATCAGGGGTACGTGAAGACCGGGCCGATCGGCAGGGCCGATACGATTGCCCAGCAGCGAAGGCCGCCGCAGCGGGCGAAGCGGAGGCCCCGTGCTTAATGAATCCATCGCTGAATCGAACCATGCTGAAGGAGCCACAGTGGTCACGGCGATAGTCCTGATCAAGGCCGACGTCGCGCGGATTCCGGAGACGGCCGCCGCGATCGCGCAGCTACCGCAGGTCAGCGAGGTCTACTCGGTCACTGGTGAATTCGACCTGGTGGCCATGGTCCGGGTCCGCCAGCATGAGGAACTCGCCGAGGTCATCCCTGGCACCCTGAACAAGGTGGACGGGGTCACGCACACCGAAACGCATATCGCGTTCCGCGCGTACTCCCGGCACGACCTCGAGGCCGCATTCGCGATCGGCTACCCCGAGTCCTAGCCCGCGAGCCGCTTGCTGGCCTCGATCCACCGGTCGAGCAGCGCCGTGGCCGCGCCGCTGTCGACCGCCTGGCCGGCCCGCTGGTAACCGTCGGCCAGGGCCGCGTCCAACTGCCCGGCCGGTGGCACCCCGGCGTCGGCGACCAGCGCGGCGGCCGCGTTGAGCAGCACCGTTTCGCGGATCGGCCCGGCCTGCCCGGCGACCACCGCACGGACCACGGCGGCGTTGTGCGCGGCGTCGCCACCGCGCAGGTCCTCCGGACGGCAGCGGGCGATCCCCAGTGCCGCCGGATCGAACCTGGCCTGCGTGACCTCCCCGCCATGTACCGCCCAGATCGTGGACGGGCCGGTCGTGGTCAGCTCGTCCAGACCGTCGTCCCCGTGGAAGACCAGAGCCGAGCAGCCCCGGCCGGCCAGCACCCCGGCCAGCACCGGACCCATCCGGGCGTCGGACACCCCGATCGCCTGAGCCTGCGGCCGGGCCGGATTGGCCACCGGCCCGAGGATGTTGAAGACCGTCGGGACGCCCAGCTCCCGGCGCGGGACCGACACGTGCCGCAGCGCCGGGTGATAGAGCGGCGCGAACAGGAACACGACACCGGTCTCCTGGGCCAGTTTCTCGGTCTGGGCCGGTGGCAGGTCGATCACGACGCCGAGCGCTTCCAGGACGTCGGCGGTGCCGCACGCCGAGGACGCGGCCCGGTTGCCATGCTTGACCATCAGCGCACCGGCCGCCGCCGCGACGATCGTGCCCATCGTCGAGATGTTCACGGTCCGGGCCCGGTCACCTCCGGTGCCGACCAGGTCGGTAAGCCGGCCCGGGATGGACAGCGGTGCCGCGTGAGCGAGCAGCGCCCCGGCCAGGCCGGCCACCTCAGCGGCCGTCTCGCCCTTCATCCGCAACGCCACGCCGAAGCCCGCGATCTGGGCCGGCGTGGCCGCGCCGTCCATGATCTCGTTCATCGCCCAGGCCGCCGCGTCCGGCATCAGCGACTCACCGGCGATCAGCTTGCCGATCAGCCCCGGCCACGTCACCGGCGGCACCGAGACAGGCGGCACCGACCCTGGCGAAGTCACCGCGCCCCCGTCAGGCCGAGGCGGTCTGGCCGGCCGCCACCTGGCGCATCAGGCCAGCCAGCGCCTCGGCCAGCGCCATGGGGTCGATCGGGTGGCTCACCACGGCGTCCGCCCGGGACCAGGTGGCCAGCCAGCCATCGTCGGCGCGGCCGATGATCAGCAGCACCGGCGGGCAGCCGAAGATCTCGTCATTGGCCTGGCGGCAGATGCCCATCCCGCCGGCCGGCTGGGCCTCGCCGTCTAGCACCATGACGTCGATGCCGCCGTCATCGAGCATCCGCATCAGCGCCGGGTGGGTCGCGACCTCGATCACTTCGGCTTCGGGCACATCGGCGGCCGGCCGGCTGCCGATCGCGAGCCGGATCCGCGCCCTGGTGTCCGCGTCATGGCTATACACGACAACTTTCATAACTGGATGCTATCGACCTGGGGGTCAGTGGCGCGTACACCGACAGAGTGTCGTAATAATTGATCGCGTGACGACGGCATCGACCGCGGAAGTCATCCCGCGTACCCCTTCGAGCAGGCCCAGCCTGGTCAGCGTCGGGACAATCGTCTGGTTGTCCTCCGAGCTGATGTTCTTCGCGGCCCTGTTCGCCATGTACTTCACTATCAGGTCGGTGGACACCGGCCTGGGCCTGAAGTGGCCGGACGCGCACCTGAACTACCCGCTGGCCTTCACGAACACCTTCGTGCTGCTGGCGTCCAGCGTCACCTGCCAGATGGGCGTGTTCGCGATCGAGCGCCAGCAGGTCAGGCGGACCGGCTCGCTCGTCCAGTTCTGGCGCTGGGGGCTGCGCGAGTGGTACGTGCTCTCGTTCCTGATGGGCCTGTACTTCGTCAGCGGCCAGGGTTATGAGTACATCCAGCTGGTCACCAAGGAGCACGTGACGCTGTCGTCGAGCAACTACGGCTCGATCTTCTTCATCGCGACCGGCTTCCACGGCCTGCACGTGACCGGCGGCCTGATCGCGTTCCTGTTCCTGCTCGGCCGGACCTTCGCGGCCCGCCGCTTGACCCACGAGCAGCAGGTCAGCGCCATTGTGGTGTCTTATTACTGGCACTTCGTGGACGTGGTCTGGATCGGGCTTTTCTCAGTCATCTACCTGCTCCCGCTGATCAAGCCATAGGGAAATAGGGGTTAGCCAGTGACCGCGATCACCGCCCGGCGCAGGCATCCGGCGGCCGGCTACGTCGTCGTGCTGCTCGGCCTGATTGTCGTGGGGACGATATATGCCGTCATCACCGGCGGACCGGCCGCCTCGGCATCGTCGGCGAACCTGGCGCCGTCGGCCCAGATCGCCTGGGGCAAGTCGATCTTCGCTAAGAACTGCTCCAGCTGCCACGGGCTGATGGCGCAGGGTATCCCCGGTACCGCGCCCTCGCTCATCGGCGTCGGGGCGGCGGCCGTCGATTTCAAGGTCAGCCCACGCCGGATGCCGATGGCCGTACCGGCGTCGGAAGAGAGCCGGAAACCGCAGGTACTCGACCCGGCGCAGACCCACGCCGTGGCCGCCTATATCGCCTCGCTGGCCGGCGGTCCCGCGATACCGACGGCGTCCCAGGTCAGCCAGAATGGTGCCATCGCCGGATTCGGCCAGCAGCTGTTCGTGGCCGACTGCGCCCAGTGCCATAACTTCGTCGGAGCGGGCGGCGCGCTCACCTACGGCAAATACGCGCCACCGCTGACCCGGTCTACACCGACCCAGATCTATGAGGCGATGCTGATCGGGCCGGAGGCGATGCCGGTCTTCAACAACACCACGATCACCCCGCAGGAAAAGCGCGACATCATCGCGTACATAGTCCAGACCAGGAACGAGCCGAACCCGGGCGGATTCAGCCTGGGCCGGATCGGCCCGGTGACGGAGGGTCTGGTCGCCTTCCTGGCGCTGCTGCTCTTCATGGTGTTCGCGGCGCTATGGCTCACCGCTAAGCACGGGAAGACAACCCATGACTGACTCAACCGCTGATCCGGCCCCCGGCGACCCGGAGGCGCAGCGCCGGGTGATCGGCACCCCGCCCCCATCCACCGCGCGGCACCTGGTCCCGGCGCCGCCCAGCGGCCCGCGGGCGCCGGAGCCCGAGCTGCCAGCCGAGCCGGACGACCCGGTCGCGGCCCGGCGAGCCGAGCGAATAGTCGCGCTCTGCTTCCTGATCGCGATGCTTGGCGGCATCGGGTTCATTGCGTCATACGTGATCTTCCAGGTGCACTCGCTAACCGGGGTACTCCACTCCAACCTCGCGCTCGGCCTCACGATGGCTGTCGCGTTCGGGGGCCTGGGCGTGGGCGCGACGATCTGGGTCCGGCGCCTGATGCCCGCGGTGGAGCTCACCGAGGCCCGCAAGCCGATGCACTCGGCCGAGGAGGACCGGGCCGCCTTCGCCGAGACCTTTCATGAAGGGGCGCAGGCCAGCCAGTTCGTTAAGCGGCCGCTGCTGCGGCGGACGCTGATCGCGGCGACAGTACCGGTCGCGCTGGCGCCGGTAGTCCTGCTTCGCGACATGGGGCCGCTGCCGGGCACCAGCCTCGCGCATACGGTCTGGCGCCGGGGCATGCGGCTGCTGAACTACGGCGCCAACACGCCGCTCCGGCCGGCCGACTTTAGCTCTCCGGGCGGCATGATCACCGTCGTACCCGATGGCTACCAGGACGACTTCAACGCCCTCGCCAAGGCGGCCGTGATCATCATCAAGTTCGCGCCAGGGCAGATCCAGTACACCTCGGGCTCGAAACCGGTGCCCGACTATGTCGTGCAGAACTGGACCGTAGACAACATCGTGGCCTACTCGAAGATCTGTACCCACGTCGGCTGCCCGGCGGCGCTGTACGAGCAGACCACGCACCACATCCTGTGCCCCTGCCACCAGTCCACGTTCGACGCCGCCCGCGGCGCGAAGGTGATTTTCGGCCCGGCCACCAGGCCGCTGCCGCAGCTGCCGATGACCACCGACGCCGAGGGCTACCTGGTGGCGGCCAGCGACTTCACTGTGCCCGTCGGTCCGACTTACTGGGAGCGGGGATGAGCACCAGCACCGTGCTCGAAGGCGTAGGCGGTTTCCTCGACGATCGGTTCCGCGGCGCCAGGAGCTTCCGGACGTTCTTCCGCAAGATCTTCCCCGACCACTGGACGTTCCTGCTCGGCGAGATCGCGCTGTACTCGTTCATCATCCTGCTGCTGACCGGTACCTTCCTGACCCTGTGGTTCCAGCCCAGCATGACCGATGTCATTTACCACGGCTCGTACACCAAGCTCGCCGGCGTCAGGATGAGCGAGGCGTACGCCTCGACGCTGAACATCAGCTTCGACGTCCGCGGCGGCCTGCTGATCCGGCAGATCCACCACTGGGCGGCCGACCTGTTCGTGGCCGCGATTCTGGCGCACATGCTCCGGATCTTCTTCACCGGCGCCTACCGCAAGCCCCGCGAGGTCAACTGGCTGATCGGCGTCGTGCTGCTGACGCTGAGCCTGCTCGAGGGCTTGTTCGGCTACTCGCTCCCCGACGACCTGCTATCCGGCGCTGGCCTGCGGATCACCCAGGGCGTGATCCAGTCGATCCCGCTGGTCGGCTCCTACGGCGCGTTCTTCCTGTTCGGCGGCGAATACCCGGGCAACGTGATCATCCCGCGGATGTACATCCTGCATGTGCTCCTGATCCCTGGCCTGTTCCTGGCACTGATCAGCGCGCACCTTTTCATCATGTTCCACCAGAAGCACACCCAGATGCCGGGCCAGGGCCGCACCGAGAAGAACGTGGTCGGCGCGCCGATGTACCCGTATTTCATGGCCAAGACCGGTGCGTTCTTCATGTTCGTGTTCGCTGCCCTGGCCGCGGCGGCGGCGCTGGCCCAGATCAACCCGATCTGGCTCTACGGGCCTTACAACCCGGTGGCGATTTCCTCGGGCTCCCAGCCCGACTTCTACATGGGGATGCTTGAGGGCTCGCTGCGGATCATGCCCGCCTGGGAGTGGCGGATCCTCGGGCACACGTTCGCGTTCAACGTGTTCATCCCGGCGCTGCTACCGCTCGGCATCGTATTCACCGGCGCCGCGATCTGGCCCTTCCTGGAGCGCTGGATCACCGGGGACAAGCGCGAGCACCATATCAACGACCGCCCGCGCAACGCGCCGACCCGGACCGCGCTCGGCATGTCGATGGTCTCGTTCTACGGCGTGCTGTGGCTGGAGGGCTCCAATGATGTGCTCTCCCAGCAGTTCAACGTCTCGCTCTACCTGATCACGGAGATCGCCAGAGTAGCCGTTTTCGCGGTCCCGATCTTGACTTACATCATCACTAAGCGGATCTGCCTGGGCCTGCAGCGCAAGGATCAGCATCTGCTTGAGCATGGCGTGGAGACCGGCATCATCAGGCAGCTTCCGAGTGGCGAGTTCATCGAGGAGACGCGGCCGGTCAGCGAGGAGGCGCTGGCGAAGCTGACCGGACCGGAGCGGCCGGCGCTCACCGCCGGCGGATCCGACTCCGACGGCGTTCCACCGCCAGCCATGCGCCGTGGCATAGGCCGGCTCCGGGTCCAGCTCAACAAGATCCTTACCGAGTCGGTACCGGCCAATGGCCACGGCCCCGGCCACGGCGAACTGAGCGCGGACGAACATGGCGAGCTTGGCACCGGCGAGCATGGCGAGCACGCGGCCATCTCGCCCGGCGGCGACCACGACGAGGACGCGGACGCCTAGGCTCCCGGTAATGCTCCTTGCCGCGCGGAAGCCGGAGCCGCATCTGGTAGGTCACCGGCCGGTTAGACGTACTCGCGGTAGGTGGGGCAGGGCGGGCCGCACCGGGACGGCCGGATTAGGGCCAGAGCGGGGCTGGGATCTCGAAGCCCAGGTCGCCGGTCCAGCTATTGCGGCAGGCCACCTCGTGCGCCGGGCGGCGCGGCGCCACACCCCAGCGGCCGGTCGGGTAGCCGAGCGAGACGCAGCAAGCCAGCTCCCAGCCCCGGTCCGGCGGCCCGCCCAGGATCTCCAGCGCCTCGGCGCCATGGAAGATGCCCAGGACCGAGGTAAGCGCGCTTCCGACCCCCTCGGCGCGGGCGGCCAGCTGGGCGCTCCAGACGGCCGGGAAGATCGACCCGCCAGAGGTATCCCCGCGGCCGAAGGCCAGCAGGAAGAGCGGCACCTCTTCGAAATGGTCGGCCAGGTGCTGCGCCGAGGCCTGGATCTTGAGCATCGAGACGCTGTCCGGATGATCGGGGTTGGCCCGCGCCCGCTCCAGCCTTTCCCGGTACGCCGTCGCCCAGAGCCGGGACATGCTGTCCCGGTAGAGCGGCCCGAGCTTCGCCTTTACCTCGGGAGAATCGAGCAGCATGAACCGCCAGCTCTGCGAGTTACCCCCGCTGGGCGCCCGGATCGCCGCGTCCAGGATCTTCGCCTGGACCGCGTCGGGGATCGCGTCGGGACGCACCCGCCGCATCGCCCTGGTCGTGTACAGCGCCTCGTAGACGTCCATCAGCGGCGCCTCCCCCGGCTCGGTAACGGAGCCGATCAGTGCGGGACGGATGCGGGACAGATGCGGGACCGATCAGTGCGCGTAATGACCTCGGTAGTACTCGTACACGAAGCCGATCGTAGCCAGCACGATGCACATCGCGCCGATCAGGAATAGCCACCACCCGATCGCCACCCCGGCCGCGGCCACCGCCGCCGACAGCCCGAGGAACAGCGGCCACCAGCTGTGCGGGCTGAAGAACCCAAGCTCACCGGTGTTCTGGTAGATCTCGCCTTGCTTGTCGTCCTCGGGCCGCTTCGGCAGCTTCCTGCCGGTGTAGAGCAGGTAGAAGCCCGTCAGGAAACCCAGGCAGATCGACAGCGCCAGCGCGGTCGTGCCGGTCGGGTCACGCGACATCGACCAGTACACGGCGTCGGCCACCGCGAAGAAGATGGCGCACCCCACGAAGAGCCAGCCCTCGACCTTCATACCGCCGCTCCCGCCGCTCCCACCGCTACCGCCGTCCCCGGCCTTATGGCGTCCGTTCCGGATCCCAGGTAACTCACGAGCCGCTCACCCGCCTCACCCGCCTCACCCGCACCGGCTAGCCCGCCCCGATCGACTCGTGGCTGCGCGCGTCGTGCGGCGGCCGCCCGGCCCTGATGTGCGGGTGGTGCAGGTCGAACGCCGGGCGCTCGGACCTGATCCGCGGGATCGAGGTGAAGTTGTGCCGCGGCGGCGGGCACGAGGTCGCCCATTCCAGCGAGTTCGCGAAGCCCCATGGGTCGTCGGCCGTGACCCGCTCCCCGTGTTTGGCGGTCTTATACACGTTCCAGAAGAAGAACAGGTTCGACACCCCGAGGATGAAAGCCCCGGCCGAGGAGATCTGGTTCAGCGTGGTCGCGTAGTGCGGCAGATACGGGTAGTTGGCGATCCGGCGGGTCATCCCGATCACGCCCAGCCAGTGCTGCACCAGGAACGTCATGTTGAACCCGATGAAGACGAACCAGAAGTGCCAGATCCCGAGCCGGTTGTCGAGCATCTTGCCGGTCCACTTCGGCCACCAGAAGTAAAAACCGCCGAACATGCAGAAAACGACTGTCCCGAACAGCACGTAGTGGAAGTGCGCCACCACGAAGTACGTGTCGCTGACCGCGAAGTCCATGGGCGGCGAGGCCAGGATGATCCCGGTAAGCCCGCCGAACAGGAACACCACGAGGAAGCCGAGGACAAATGCCATCGGCGCCTCAAAGGTGATCTGCCCGCGCCAGATCGTGCCCAGCCAGTTGAAGAATTTCACCCCGGTCGGCACCGCGATCAGCAGCGTCATGAACGAAAAGAACGGCAGCAGCACCGCTCCGGTGGTGAACATGTGGTGCGCCCACACGGTCATTGACAGTCCCGCGATCGAGATCGTCGCCGCGACCAGGCCCTTGTAGCCAAACAGGGGCTTGCGCGAGAACACCGGCAGGATCTCGGTAGCCACGCCGAAGAAGGGCAGGGCCAGGATGTACACCTCGGGATGACCAAAGAACCAGAACAGGTGCTGCCACATGATCGCACCGCCGCTCTGGGCGCTGAACACCTGCGCGCCGAGCTTCCGGTCGATCTCGAGCACCAGCAGCGCGGCGGCCAGCACCGGGAAGGCGAGCAGCACCAGGACCGAGGTCAGCAGCACGTTCCAGGTGAAGATCGGCATCCGGAACATCGTCATGCCCGGCGCCCGCATGCAGAAGATCGTCGTCACGAAGTTGACGCCGCCCAGGATCGTGCCCAGGCCGCCTAGCGTGAGTCCCATGATCCATAGGTCGCCGCCGACCCCGGGCGAGTACGTCGCGCTGGTCAGCGGCGAGTAGGCGTACCAGCCCCAGCCCGCGGCCCCGCCCGGGGTCAGGAAGCTGAACATCACGATCAGGCCGCCGAACAGGAAGAAGTAGTAGCTGAGCAGGTTCAGCCTCGGGAACGCCACGTCCGGCGCGCCGATCTGCAGCGGCATGATCTCGTTCGCGAACCCGACGAACAGCGGTGTCGCGAACAGCAGCAGCATGATGATGCCGTGCATGGTGAATAGCTGGTTGTACTGGGAGTCCGAGACGATGCTCAGGTCCGGCCCGAGCAGCTGGGTCCGCATGATCAGCGCCATCAGCCCGCCGACCAGGAAGAACCCGAACGACGTGATCAGGTACAGGTGCCCGATGATCTTGTGGTCGGTCGACGACAGCCAGTCGGCTAGCACCGATCCCTTGCGATACGGCGCCGGGCTGGCCACCGGGGCGTGCGTGGTCTGCTCGTAGGTCGTCATCAGGCTCCCCCGGCCGCGCTCTGCCGCAACTGCTCGGCCTGGATCCACTGACGGAACTGGGCCGCCGTCACGATCTTGATCTGGAACAGCATCCTGCTGTGATAGGTCCCGCAGAGTTCGGTGCAGTGCCCGATGAATGTCCCGGTCGCGGTCGGCGTGACCGCGAAATGATTCGCGAAGCCCGGCACCACGTCCCGCTTGAACTCGAACGGCACCACCCAGAACGAGTGGATCACGTCGATCGAGGTCAGGTTGAACTGAACGGTCTCGCCGACCGGGATCTCGAACGTCGGCAGGTTCTGCTGGCTATCCGGCAGCCTGGGATCCCACATCGCGCCGACCTCGGTCACGACCGTCCGCGGCCCGCCCTTCGGCGTGACCGCGTACTGCGGGTACTGGAACTGCCAGCTCCACTGGAAGCCGGTCACGTTCACGATGACGCCGGGATGCTTGGGCAGGCTCGTGATGTAGCTCTCGTCCCGCGCGGTGTAGAAGAAGATGACGCCGACCATGATGAATGGCAGCACGGTGTACAAGATCTCGATCGGCAGGTTGTACCGCACCTGCTCGGGAAGCTTCTCCGAGCGCTTGCGGTGGAAGATGATCGCCCACAGGATCCCGGCCCAGACGACAGCCCCCACGGCCCAGGCCGCTATCCACGACCCCTGCCACAGGGACAGGGTCACCTGGCCCTGCTTGGTAACGGGCGGCAGGAAGCCCATCCGGGTGAAAGCGGTCGACTGGCAGCCGGCCGTGCCGAGCACCAGCCCCAGCATCAGCGCGCCGCCGGTCGCGGCACGCAGCGACCGGCTCCGGCCGCGACCCGGGATCTGGCCGCGGTCCCGGCCCGACTCCGGGCGATAGCGGATCGAAGTCACCGTCTGCCTTCCCAGCTACCGTTCACCGGCCGCCCAGGCCGGCCGAAGATCTGCCCTACGCACTGTAGTGCAAACAGTACAACGTCCCTGTCCCAGATCGCGGCCCGCCCCAGCTAGATCGGCACGGCCGCCGCTAGATCGTTATTAGGCAGACCCTACCAAGCGCCCCGGCACCATCGCGCGGGCACAGGCCGGCCGTAGGGTCGGGAGCATGCCCTACTTCGACACCGCGTCAGCCGAGCCGATGCTGGAGGAGGCCAGCCAGGCCCTGCTCACCGCGCTAGCCGACGGCTGGGCCGACCCGGCCCGGCTGCACCAGGAGGGCCGCCGCGCGCGCCTGTTGCTGGATACCGCTCGCGAGCGAGTCGCCGACCTGCTCGGCTGCCGCCCCGACGAGCTGTCGTTCACGGCCTCCGGCACCCAGGCCGCCCACCTGGGCGTGCTCGGCGCGGTCCAGGCCCGCCAGTCCGCCACCAGGGGGCCCGGGCACGTCGTCGTGAGCGCGGTCGAGCACTCCAGCGTCCTGAACGCCGCGACCCAGGCCGCCCAGGCCGGCAGCGAGCTGACGATCACCCCGGTCGACCCCGCTGGCCGCGCGGACGTCGACAGCATCGCCGCCGCCGCGGGCCGCGGACGTACCGTGCTCTGCTGCCTGCAATCGGCCAACCACGAGGTCGGCACCATCCAGCCGGTTACCGAGGTGGCCGGCCTATGCGCGGCGGCCGGCGTCCCGCTGCTTGTCGACGCGGCCGCGTCGGCCGGCCGTGAGCCCGTCCCTGACGGCTGGTCGCTGCTGGTCGCCAGCGCCCCCAAGTGGGGCGGACCGCCTGGCGGCGGCGCGCTCGCGGTCCGCCGCCAGGTCCGCTGGCGCTCCCCGCTGCCCGCCGACAGCCGCGAGGGCCGCCGCGTGCCCGGTTACCCGAACATCCCCGCGATCACGGCTGCCGCCACGGCCCTGTCCGTTTTCTCCGCAAAAATCATTAAGGGGAAAAGGGATCAGGCCCGGCTTACCGGGCGCAGCCGCGCCGAGCTGCCCGGCCTGATCCCCGATTGCGCTGTCCACGGGGACGCCGCCGGATCGCTGCCTCACATCGTGGCGTTCTCGTGCCTCTACGTGGACGGCGAGACCCTGGTGACCGAGCTCGACCGGGCCGGCTTCTCGGTCTCCTCCGGCAGCTCCTGCGCGTCGCAGACCCAGCAGCCGAGCCACGTCCTTGAGGCCATGGGCGCGCTCACCCATGGCAACGTCCGGGTCTCACTGCCGCTTGGCGCCACGGACGAGCAGGTGACGCGATTTCTCGAGGTGCTGCCCCCGATCGTCGCGGGACTGCGGCAGCGGGCGGGCATGCCTTCATAGCTGGCGCATAGCTCGCTCAGAGGAAGTGCCCAGACCGGCCCAGCAGACTCGGGCCATGACCAGCCACGACCGAGACCGACTGGCCGCGCGAGCCGTCGCGCGCCGGGACCGCGGTGAGCGCCAGGCTCGCGGTGAATCCGACAGCGTGCGCCGGCCACGGCATCCGCGCTGAACTGCTGCCGGAGCTGCTTACCCTCGATGAGTGGGGCTACCCGCTGCTGGGTGACCATCCGGTGCCGGGGCACCTGGCCCGGCGGACCCGGCGGGCGGTCACCGATTGCCCGGCGCTCGCACTGCTGCTGACACGGGCCGACGGTGGCTGAATCGGAGCCCGCGATGAGAGTCATGGAGGAGACGACGGAGCCAAAGCGGACCCGTGCGGCGGACCGGCGGTCCGCCGGAGCGGAGACCGGACCGCCGGCCGGCGTCCGCGTGCTCGTTGTCGACGACGAGCCGAGCCTGGTCGAGCTGCTGTCCAGCGTGCTGCGATACGAAGGCTGGGACGTGCGGACGGCGGCAGATGGGGCCATGGCGGTCCGTGTCGCCCGCGAGTTCCAGCCGAGCGCGGTGCTGCTCGACGTCATGCTGCCCGACTTCGACGGATTCGAGGTAATGCGAAGGCTCCGGGCGGTCCAACCCGGAATCTGCGTGCTCTTCCTGACCGCCCGCGACGCGGTGGAGTACCGGGTGGCGGGGATCACCGCCGGCGGCGACGACTACGTGACCAAGCCGTTCAGCCTTGAGGAAGTGCTAGCCCGGCTGGTCGGGATGCTCCGCCGGGCCGGTGTGACCAGGGCGCAGGGCGGATCCGCGCTGACGGTCGCTGACCTGGTGCTCGATGAGGATGCGCGCGAGGTCCGCCGGGCCGGCGATCTGATCGAGCTGACCGTGACCGAGTTCGAGTTGCTGCGGTTCCTGATGCACAACCCGCGCCGGGTGCTCTCTAAGGCGCAGATCCTCGACCGGGTATGGAACTACGACTTCGGCGGGCAGGCGCATGTCGTCGAGCTGTACATCAGCTACCTGCGGAAGAAGATAGACGCTGGCCGGGAGCCGCTGATCCACACAGTCCGCGGCGTCGGGTACGTGCTCCGGCCACCGGGCTGACCCGATGAGTGAGCGGCAGCCGCTGATCCGGCGATTGCTCGCCGGATGGACCCTGCGCGGCCGGCTGATCTCCGGGCTGGTCGCGCTGCTCGCGATCGCCTGTGCGACCGTCGGGACCGTTACCTACTTCGCACTGCGCGGCTTCCTGCTCGGCCAGCTCGACGGGCAGCTGGCGGCAGCCAGCGCGCGCTTCGTCTCATGCGTGAACGGGCCGCAAGGCGGCGGCCCGCCGGGCGGGCAGCCCGGTCAGGGCAGTCCGGCGGGACCGGCGGGCGGCGGCGGCTCGGCGGGCTGCGCCAACACCCCCGGCCAGGGCCAGGGGACATTCTCGGCGACGCTGCGCGGCGGGGTCGTCACCGCGGCCTGGATTACCCAGGGTCATTGCGACCTGGCCACACCGGACCGGGTCCAGCTCAGCCACCTGCGGGTCAACGGCAAGCCGTACACGGTCACGCTGGCCGCCCTGGGCGCCCCATACCGGCTGATAGCCACTCCGGGCCGGGACGGGACCGTGCTAGTGAGCGGGCTATCAGCGAGCGGCATGAACACCACGCTGCGCGACGTCGAGCTGACCGAGCTGACCGTGTTCTCCGCCGCGCTGCTCGCCACCGGTGTGCTCGGCACCGGATGGGTGCGGCTCTCGCTGCGGCCACTGCGGCGGGTCACCAGCACCGCGGCCCAGGTAGCGGAGCTGCCGCTGGCCAGTGGCGAGGTCGACCTGCCGCACCGGGTCCCGGACGCCGATCCGAGGACGGAGGTCGGCCAGCTCGGCGCGGCGTTCAACCGCATGCTCGGTCACGTCGAGTCCGCGCTCGCCCGGCGGCAGGCGAGCGAGGACCGGCTGCGTGGCTTCGCCGCCGACGCCAGTCACGAGCTGCGCACCCCGCTCGCCTCGATCCGGGGTTATGCCGAGCTGGCCAGGCGGCACCCCGGCCCGCTGCCGCCGGACGTGGCGACCGCGCTGGGCCGGGTCGAGTCGGAGGCGGCGCGGATGAGCACGCTCGTTGACGACCTGCTGCTGCTGGCCAGGCTGGACGCGGGCCGGCCGCTTGAGCGGTCCGCGGTCGACCTCAGCCGGCTGGCGATCGACGCGACCAGCGATGCCAGGGCCGCAGGGCCGGGCCACCGCTGGCGCCTTGAGCTGCCCGCCGATCCAGTGCTCATTACCGGCGACGAGAATCGCCTCCGCCAGGTGCTGGCCAACCTGCTCGCCAACGCCCAGGCGCACACGCCGCCCGGGACGACGGTCACGGTCGCGCTCCGCCAGCTGACCGCGGAGCTGCCAGGACTCCCGGCGGCCAACGGCCAGGTCGGGGCAGCGGAGCTGAGCGTGACCGACGATGGCCCGGGGATCCCGGCCGACCTTCGGGCGGGTCTCTTCGAGCGTTTCGTGCGCGGTGGCTCCTCCCGGTCCCGGGCCAGTGGCGGCACCGGCCTGGGCCTGGCGATCGTGGCCGCCGTGGTCGGGGCCCACGGCGGCCAGGTGCGCGTGGACAGCCAGCCCCGCCACACCCGGTTCACGGTCATGCTCCCGCCACGCCGGTAGAGTTAGCCGACGGCCTGGACCGGCCGTACTGCACCCGAGACTGGGAAGGGTTCCGGGGTGATCGCGCAGACCACCGGATGGCCGACGCCGGCCCTGACGATCGACGCGCTCGGCGAGAAGTGCCCGCGGCCGATCATCATGCTCGCGGCGCGCCTCGGCGAGGTGCGGATCGGCGATCTGATCATGGTCCTGGCCGACGATCCGGCTACCAAGACGGATATCCCTGCCTGGTGCGGCATGAAGTCTCAGGAGTTCGTCCAGGCGGTCGCCCTCGATAGCGTTCCCGGCTGGGCCTTCCTGATCAGGCGGAGCTACTAGCCAGCCGCCGCGTCATCCCTGGTCCGGCTCAGGCCCGTCAGACGGCGGCCCGTCCACTGGCGCGAATCTGGAACTGAACCGGGGATCGCTCAGCCACCACGGCCGCGTCACCGCCCCGGCACCGGGCGCCGTGCCAGCCGCCGCTGAGCCACCCACGGCCGCGGCCGCTGGTTCGCCCACCGCCCGGTCCGCCCGGCCGGCCTGGCTCGCCAGCTCGCGGGCATCGAGCTCGGCGTCGATCACCTTCGCCTGCGACTCGTCCTCCCTGATCATCGTGATCAGGATCGCCGCGACGAATGGCAGGCCGATTATGTCGCCCAGGATCCACAGCACTCCCCCGCCGAGTACCTGGTCGGTCGCGAGCGACGGACCCCAGGGACGTCCGACCGCGTGGTAGTAGCCCCCGGCGATCAGCTGGTTGCTCGCGATCACGGCCAGGCCGAGGAACGCGTCGCCGACTACCTCGGCCGCGCTAATCCAGAGCGCGACCACGTACGGATACTGCCTGGGTACCGGATCTACCCGTAGCAGCGTCCAGAAGAAGAGCAGCCCCGGCAGCGGCAGCGCCAGGTAGGTCAGCTCCCGGATCCCGGCGCTATGGAAACCCGCCGCGAACCACGGGGTGAAGTAGAGCAGGAAGGGTGTCAGGACCAGGACTCCCGACGTAATCGCCGGGAACGTGATGACCCGCGCCACTTTGCTGGCTACTACCGCCCGGACCAGCCGCCCGCTGGCCGGCGATGCGGCGGCGATCAGCGTCAGTGGCCGCCCCAGGGCCAGAAACAGCGGCATGCCGAGCAGCAGCAGCACGCTTTGAATCGCCCGGACATAGAACAGCACCGGCCAGTAAACGGCCAGGAACGAGCAGGTCGCGATCGCCCCGAAGCCGATCCCGCCGGCGCCGAACGCGACCATCCGGCCCGTCGGCCAGTCCCCGCCCGAGCGGCGTACCCGCCGGACCCCGGCCAGGTAGGCCAGCCCGATCAGCGCTAGGAAGGCCAGCGCCCAGGGATCCGGGCTCCACGCGCTCAGCGCGCTCAGCAAGGTCAGCTGCGGCGGCCCGTGATAGACGGGACCAGCGGTGAAGGCCGGCATGCGCTCCACGTTACCCAGTCCCGGCCGGGCCGGAGCCACCAGCGCAGAAGGGTCTCGCACATCGCCGAACGGGGCGAACCAGCATCATTGGCAGTAGAACCGTCCTACACTCACCTTCGTGACTGAGATCCGCACTAGTCCCGTGGGTGCGGGACTTTCGGGTGCGGCCGGGCGAGCCGCCCGGGCCGCGCCAGTGGCGATGGGATCGGTCCCGCTGAGTGAGCTGTCGCCCGATCCGGCCTGGTGCCCGCGGCCGACTCCAGCGGTCCCGCCGGTTCCACCCGCAGGACCGGTCCCGCACGGGACTGTCCCGGTCTTTACCGACCTGAGCGGCGGCCGCAGGCGGATGGTCCGCCGGACCGGCCTGCTCGCCAGCGTGGTCCTGCTCGGCTTGCTGGTCCTGGTCGTTCTCGCGCTGACCGGTGCGCCGGACTCACCGTTCCGTTTCTGGCGGGCGCAACAGCCGCAATCCCAGTCCAGCCAGCAGCCGGGGACCGGCCAGCATTCACCTGGCAGCGGGGCTAGCCTCGCTCCTGGCGCGGCTACGCGGCTGCGCGGCGCGGCCGCCAAGCCCAAGCTGAGCGGATCCAAGTCGCCATCCCGCTCGGCGTCGGCTTCCAAGCAGCCTTCCGCCTCGCCGAGTTCGAAGGGCTCCGGCAAGCCTTCGCCAACGCCGTCGCCGGCCTCGTCCAAGTCGTCCCCGGCGCCATCGCCTAGCTCCTCCTCCAGGCCGCCTCGTCCATCCAAGTCACCGCGGCCGAGCAGGTCGCCGAATGGTTGATCCCCCCACAGGCCAGATGGTCAGGGTACGGCCCCGGAAGGTGAGGGCGGCGACCGGGCACTGGACCTTCGTCGCGCTCGCGCTGCTCGTGATAGCGGTGGCCCTGGGGGCAGAGGGGTACACGCACGGCGTCCTCGGCGAGACCAGCCAGGCCAAATCCACCGGACCGCCAGGTCCGGCGGCCCTCCTCAATGGCGGCCCGGTGATCAGCGCGGCCGGGACGCCACTGACCTATCGGATGCCGCCCCGCACTGTAGCCCTGACTTTCGACGATGGGCCCGACCCGACCTGGACCCCGCAGATCCTCGCTATCCTCAGGCGTTATCACGTGCCGGCGACGTTCTTCACGGTCGGCGCGCATGTAGCCACCTACCCATGGCTGGTCCGGGCGGAGATCCAGGCCGGGAACGAGGTCGGCTCGCACACCTACACGCACATCCTGCTGGCGTCGTCGGGCTGGCGGGAGCAGCTGGAGCTCACCCTGACCCAGAACGCGCTGGCCGGAGCCGCCGGCATCCGTACCACGCTGCTCCGGCCACCCTACTGCGGCAGCCCGGAGGGACTCAGCGCCGCCGACTGGACCGCATACCAGCGCGCCGCCAGGCTCGGCTACCTGATCGTGCTGGACACCATCGACACCAGGGACTGGGCCCGTCCCGGCGTCCGCGACATCGTGCGGACCGCGATTCCGGCGGCGGGCAAGGGCGCCATCATCATGATGCACGACTCGGGCGGTAACCGTGCCGAGACGGTCAGCGCGCTGCCCGCGATCATCACGCGGCTCCGGGCCCGCGGCTACCGGTTCGTCACCGTCACCGCCGGCCTGGGGCTGCCCTCAGCCGATATTCCGGCCACCTCAAGCCAGAAGGTCGCCGGCCTCGCGCTCGTGATAACCCAGCAGATCGCCGACAGGTCGGTCGCGGTGCTCGCCGTCTTCCTGTTCGCCGCCAGCGTGATCATGGTGATCCGGATGCTGCTGCTCGTTGCCTTCGCCAGGCGGCACCGCCGCCGCGATCTGCAGGAGCAGCGCCAGGCGCTGCGCTATCGCGGACCAGGCGTCACGGTCATCGTTCCCGCCTACAACGAGGCGGCCGGGATCGCCGCGACGGTCCGGTCGCTCGTGGCCAGCCAGTACCCGGCCGAAATCGAGGTGATCGTCGTTGACGATGGCTCCACCGACGACACCGCCGCCATAGCCGAGAACCTGCGCCTGCCCGGCGTGCGGGTGATCCGGCAGCCGAACGGCGGCAAGCCGTCGGCGCTCAACCGCGGTATCGCGGCGGCCACATACGACATCTGCGTGCTGGTCGACGCGGACACGGTGTTCGCGTCCGACGCGCTGGCCAGGCTGGTGGCCCGGTTCCGTGATCCGACGGTCGGCGCGGTCAGCGGCAATACCAAGGTCGCCAACCGCAATGGGATGCTCGGCCGGTGGCAGCACCTGGAGTACGTGATGGGCTTCAACCTGGATCGCCGGATGTTCGACATCCTGGGCACGATGCCCACCGTCCCCGGCGCGATCGGCGGATTCCGCCGCCAGGCTCTGGCCGACGCAGGCTGGGTCAGCTCGGACACGCTGGCCGAGGATACCGACCTGACGATGGCGGTGGTCCGGGCCGGCTGGCGCGTGGTCTACGAGCAGGCGGCCGTCGCCTGGACCGAGGTGCCGTCCACCGTGCGCCAGCTATGGCGGCAGCGCTACCGCTGGTGCTACGGCACCTTGCAGGCCATTTGGAAGCACCGCCACTCGCTGGTCGAGCGCGGGCCATCCGGCCGGTTCGGCCGCAGGTGCCTTACCTACCTCGCTGTCTTCCAGATCTTCCTGCCGCTGATCGCGCCCGTCGTCGACCTGGCGCCCATCTACGGCATGATCTTCCTGAGCCCGCTCAAGCTCGGCCTGTTCTGGGTCTCGTTCACCGGCCTGCAGATGCTGGTCTGCGCCTACGCGCTGCGGATCGACGGCGAGAAAGTCCGCACGATCTGGTCGCTGCCGCTGCAGCTAGTCCTCTACCGGCAGCTGGTCTACCTGGTCACGATCCAGTCCGTGATGACGGCCCTGCTCGGCACCCGGCACCGGTGGCAGGCGGTCGACCGGAGCGGCATCTTCGCCGCCGAAGCCGGCGAACAGCAGATCGGCGCGGTCACCAACTGAGAGCCGGCGCCCGGTGCTGACCTGGAAGCTCAGATGTAGTTGCTGGCGATCTCGGCGGCAGCTCGCTGCCCATAGGCGGTGGCGAACCGCCGGGTAAGCGCCTTTGGCTCCAGCTGGTACTCCTGGGTACCGGTGGTCTCTAGTGCGTGCACCGCGACGATGTTGCCGAGCTGCGCCGCGCGCTCCAGGCCGAAACCCCAGGACACGGCGGCCAGGAATCCGGCGCGGAAGGCGTCTCCGGCTCCGGTCGGCTCCTTCGGCACGACCCCGGGCACGGCCGGCACCATGATCGGAGGCTGGCCGAGCCGGTCGATCCGCACGCCGCGGCCACCCAGCGTGGTCACCCGGACCGCCACCCGGTCCGCGAGGTCCGCCGCGGACCAGCCGGTCTTCTGCTCGGTGAGGCCAGCTTCGTACTCATTGCAGAACAGGAACGACGCTCCGGTGATCAGCGCCCGCACCTGCTGCCCATCGAGCCGGGCCAGCTGCCAGGACGTGTCGGCGGCGAACGGGATCTGGTGTTCCCGGCATTGCTTGGTGAAGGCCAGCATCGCGTCCGGATCGCTGGCGCCGATCAGTACCAGATCGACCCGGCCAGCCAGTTCGGAAAGGTCGATCTCCCGATCCTCGGTCATCGCGCCCGGGTAGAACGACGCGAGCTGGTTCATGTCGAGGTCCGTCGTGCCGCTGAACCGCGCGGTGTGCTGGGTGGCCGATATCCGGACGCCGCTAGTGTCGACCCCGTGCGCCTCGAGCCACTCCCGGTACTCGCCGAAATCGCCGCCGGCGGTCCCGACCAGGAGCGGGCGGAGGCCGAGCGACCCGAGGCCGAAGGCGATGTTGGCCGCCACCCCGCCCCGCCGGATCACCAGCGTGTCGACCAGGAAGGACAGTGCTATCTTGTCCAGCTTGCCGGGTAGCAGCTGATCAACGAACCTGGCCGGGAACGTCATCAGATGGTCGGTAGCGATCGATCCGGTGATTGCGATGCGCACGGCGGTCCTTCTTGCGGCGTTAAGCCGATTACGGGCAGCTGCGACGGTCCCGGCGGCCACTGCGGCCGCGGGCTAGCGGTGCCAGGATAATCCCGGCCGGCCCCCGCCGCCCGCACCGCGTCAACTCGCTCGCCGGTCGCGCCGCGACCTGCGGCTCAGTGGAAGGAATCGCCACAGGCGCACGACCCGGAGGCGTTCGGGTTGTCGATCGTGAAGCCCTGCTTCTCGATGGTGTCGACGAAGTCGATCGTCGCCCCGGACAGATACGGGGCGCTCATCTTGTCGGTCACCACGCCGACCCCGCCGAACATCGTGAGCACATCGCCGTCGATCCGGCGCTCGTCGAAGTAGAGCTGGTAGCGCAGCCCGGAGCAGCCGCCAGGCTGCACCGCGATCCGCAGCCGGAGATCGTCCCGGCCCTCCTGCGCAAGCAGGCTGCTCACCTTGGCCGCTGCCACGTCGGTGAGAATCACGCCCTGAACGGTCATATCCTGCTGAACTGTCATCTGGCTAGCTCCCGCATGTCGGGCCGCGGCGCCGCGCGGCCTGTCCTAGGACACTCCAACCATATGCCCGGTCGGTGCATTCCGCCCAGCCGCGTACTCCCGGCACGCCAGGCCCGGGCCGCCTCTGGCGGCTCCCCGGTAAACGGCGGCATGACTGGATAGTATCCTCAACACGTATCGTCACTTAGACGATAAGTAGATCCGGCGATGAACACTGCGAGGCGAGGCCCGATGTCCAAGCCAGCACAGTCCAAGCCAGCACAGTCCAAGCCAGCACAGTCCAAGCCAGTACCGTCCAGGCCCGCACCGTCCAGGTCAGCAGCCAGCCTGACCCTTCCCGGGCCGGCCGAGTCCGGCCGGCTCCCCGTCCTGGTGCTTGGACCGGCACCGGCCCGGCTCACCGAGCGGGGCGGCTCCTGCCCTGGCGAGCTGCCCGCACCGTCCGACCCGGATCTGGTCCGCCGCGCCGAGCGCGCCCGCGCCGCGCTCGGCGACCGGGCGTTCATCCTCGGCCACCACTACCAGCGCGATGAGGTGATCCGCTTCGCCGACGTCACCGGCGACTCCTTCAAGCTGGCCCGCGAGGCCGCCGCCCGCCCTGGCGCGGAGTTCGTGGTCTTCTGCGGCGTGCACTTCATGGCCGAGTCGGCCGACATCCTCACCGCACCGTGGCAGCGGGTCATCCTGCCTGACCTGGCCGCCGGCTGCTCGATGGCCGACATGGCCACCTACACCCAGGTCGAGGAGTGCTGGGAGATCCTGGAGGACCTCGGCATAGCCGACGTCGTGGTCCCGGTCAGCTATATGAACTCCTCGGCCGACATCAAGGCCTTCACCGGCCGGCACGGCGGCACGATCTGCACCTCGTCCAACGCCAGGCGGGCCCTTGCCTGGGCCCTGGAGCGGGGCAGCAAGGTGCTTTTCGTGCCCGACCAGCACCTGGGGCGCAACACCGCCGTGCTTGAGCTCGGGCTGAGCCTGGACGACTGCGTGGTCTGGGACCCGCACCGGCCGGGCGGCGGCCTGTCCGCCGACGAGTTGCGCCGCGCGACGATGATCTTGTGGCGCGGCCACTGCTCGGTGCACGGCAGGTTTCGGCCAGAGAATGTCACCGACGTCAGGACCGCGATCCCGGGCGTCAATGTGATCGTGCACCCGGAGTGCGCGCACGAGGTCGTACTGGCCGCCGACGAGGTGGGATCGACCGAGCGGATCATCGCGACGATCGGGCGCGCGCCGGCCGGCTCGGCCTGGGCGGTCGGCACCGAGCTGAATCTGGTCCAGCGCCTCGCCGACGAGCATCCCGACAAGCGGATCGTCTTCCTGGACAAGACCGTCTGCTACTGCTCGACGATGAACCGGATCGACCTGCCCCATCTGGTCTGGGCGATGGAATCACTCGTCGCCGGCCAGGTGGTCAACCAGATCACGGTCGACGAGCCGACCGCGGCTCAGGCCCGCGCCGCCCTCGACCAGATGCTGGCCCTTCCCTAACTGCCGGGCACTAGAGCCCCGGGGCGCCCCAGACCGGGAACCACCGGGTCAGGTCTGGCTCGATCTTCAGGTCGTCGCCTAGCGCGCCGCGCACCTGCAGCTCCAGCGCGTTGTCCCGGCGCTCGCCGCCCTGCGGGGCGAATGGGTAGAACGTGCCGCGCTTGTACAGGTAGACCAGGCCGAGGCGGCGCTGCCGGTCGTCTGTGAAGCTCGCGATCGTGCACAGCAACTGCGGGCCGAAGCCTCCGCCCTCAAGCGAGGAGTTCACCGCGTGCAGGTCTGTGACCAGGCTCTCCATCTCATCCGGCGGGCGCTTGCAGACCAGCCACGTGTAACCGTAGCTGTCCGTGGTCAGGTCCACCGAGAGCGCGGCATCGCCGCCCATGGCGAGAAGCTGGCGGACGTCAGTCTCGATATCGGAGAACGCCCTTCCCTCCACGGCCCGGAAGCAGACCGAGCCGGTCCCGGTCGGCTTGAAGTCGGCGGCGGCCTGGAGCGTGATTGCGGCCGAGGGCAGCGCGAATAGGGCGTCGAGGTTCGGCTGGACCGGCTTGGTCCGGCCGAGCAGAATGTCCATCAGTCCCATCTGGCTGCTCCAAGGCTCCCGGCCGCGGCCGGGCTAGCGGCTCAGTTCCCGCGAGATCTTGTCTAGCTGGGCGAGCCGCTTCTCCAGCGAAGGGTGGGTGGAGAAGATCTCGGCCAGGCTCCGGCCGCCCTTCCCCGTGGCCAGCGCGGGGGTGAAGTAGAACGCGTTCAGCGGGGACGCCTTGCGGAGGTCCCGGGTGGGGATCCGGGCCATGTCGCCGCTGACCTTCACCAGGGCACTTGCGAGCGCCGAAGGCTGGCCGGTCAGCAGCGCCGCCGAGCGGTCCGCCGAAAGCTCACGGTACCGCGACAGCATCCGGATCAGCAGGAAGCTGATCGCGTAGACGACGGCGCTCACCGCCATCACGACCAGCAGGATGATCGCGGCGTTGTCCCCGCCCTGATTGCTGCGGCCCCGGCCGCCACCGCCGAACAGCTCCCCGTAGTAGGAGAACCGCACCAGCAGACCGGCCAGGATGCCGAGGAACGAGGCGATCGTCATCACGGCCACGTCCCGGTGCGCGACGTGCGACATCTCGTGCGCTAGCACGGCCTCCAGCTCGGTCGGGTTGTCGCCGAGCGTGTCGAGCAGGCCGGTGGTGACGCAGATCACCGACGCCTTGGAACTGCGGCCGGTCGCGAACGCGTTCGGCATCCGGGCCGGCGCCATCGCCACTCGCGGCTTGGGCATGTTGGCGAGCGCGCAGATCCGGTCGACCACGCCGTGCAGTTGCGGTGCCTGCTCCGGGCTGACCAGGCGCGCCCCCGCGGCAGCCAGCGCGATCTTGTCGGAGAAGTAATACGAGCCGAAAGCCACCGCAACCGCGATCACGACGGCGAAGGCGAAGATGGCACCGCTGGTGGCGGCGTGGAACGCCTCAAGCACCAGTACCAAGCCGACGATGAAGAGGGTGAAAACGAGCCCGAGCAGGAACATCGTCGCGCCCATCCGCGCGATCAGTCCCCGGTCGGTCTCGTACCGGGTGCGAGCCATCGGCGGCGCCTCCGTTTCGTCCTGGATAGCCGCGACTTCGTCCCGACTAGCCGTGGCAGCCACTTACTTAATTACATCCCATACCTGGCGATGGTCTGAGCACAGGCTGAAGAACCGCTGAGACCTGGCACCGAGCGCGCCGGGAGCCAGCGGTCGTCAGCGTCCCGCCAGCCATCAACCCGGGATCAGGCCATCGTCATTCAGCAGGCCGCGCACCTCGGCCATCGTCGCGCCGTCGCGGGGCAAGATCAGGTCTGACGGCGCGATCTCAGCCGCGGCGAGCGGCTTCCCGAGTTCCCTGGCGCGGCTGAGCAGAGCCTGCAGAGCCGGCCCGAAGGCGGCCTCGTCGCCACCGTCAACGGCCCGCTCCAGAGCCGCGTCAAGCTCGTTGAGCTCGCTGACGGCGGCGTCGTCAAGATTTAGCTGGCCCTCGCCCATGATCCGGATAATCACTGGCCCTCCCCGGACGCTGAGTGCTCAGCCGGGAGGCTGTCCTGACCCGGCTGAGCGGCATCGGACCCGCCCGGGCCGATCTCCTTGGGTGCCGTGCCGCCCGCCAGTTCGGCCTTCATGCGCTCCAGCTCGGCGTCCACTCCGTGGGTCGAGCCCATCCGGTCCAGCTCGGCCTGGATGTCGTCGCGCGAGCTGCCGGTGAGCTGATCCTCAAGGACGCCCGAGGCCATCAGCTCATCGAGCGCGCCGGCCCGGGCCCGCATCTGCTCGGTCTTGTCCTCGGCACGCTGAATCGCCAGGCCTACGTCGCTCATCTCCTCGGAGATGCCGGTGAAGACCTCGTTGATCCTGGTGGTCGCCTCGGCGGCGGTGTAGGTCGCCTTGATCGTCTCCTTCTTGACCCGGAAGGCGTCGACCTTGGCCTGCAGCCGCTGCGAGGCCGCGCTCAGCTTCTCCTCCTCGGCCTGCAGCGAGACGTACTGGGTCTGCAGGTCAGCGATCTGCGACTGGAGGTTGGCCTTGCGGCTCAGCGCCTCGCGGGCTAGGTCCTCGCGGCCCGCGGCGAGCGCGTCCCGCGCCTGCCGGTCCAGCTTGTCGGAGGATTGCTGCACCTGGTTCATCTGAAGCTCAAGCCGCTTCCGTGAGGTGGCGACCTCGGCGACGCCGCGCCGGACCTTCTGCAGCAGTTCCAGCTGGGTCTGATAGGAGTAGTCCAGGGTCTCCCGCGGATCTTCCATCTTGTCCAGGGCCTTGTTGGCCTTGGACTTGAAGATCGTCGAAACCCGCTTCATCACGCCCATAAGCGCGACCATCCCCTCATCGGTGTGACCGCCGCCGCGCCACGCGGCGGCTTTCTGCGGTCCAGCAACACAAGTGCGCGGCTCATGCTGGAATTCCTAGCCTATGGCCTCTGGGCGAACCCGTCATCGCACAAGCATGTCCGCCATCGGCCCGGCCAACCACCGCCCGATGGCGGGCCGGGACACTGGCGGTCTGGGGTGTTCGTCCCGGTAGGCTGTGACCGTGTTCCGACGACGTACTCCCAGCGCACCGGAGGTGCTCGACAGCACCCCGGAGACCGACGGCACCGCGCCCTCGGTTACCGACCACGCGAATCGGACGGCCGCCAAGGGCAGGCCCACGCCCAAGCGGAGCGAGGCCGAGCGCCGCCCGAGGTCGCCCTTCGACAACGGGTCCACCGGCGGCAAGACCAGCGCCGGGAGATCGGCCGGGCCAAAGCTGGCCGGCCCGGAGCGGAAGGCGGCCGCGGCGCGGAACCGCGCGGCCAGCAGGACCCGCCGCGAGGCTGACCTGGCCGCGATGCGGCGCGGTGATCAGTCGCGCATGCCGGCCAGGGAACGCGGTCCCGTGAAGCAACTCGCCCGGGACTACGTGGACTCGCGCCGGGTGCTGCTCAGCGAGTACGTCCTGTTCGGCTTGTTCGCCCTGATCATCGCGATCTTCGTGATCGGGCTGGCGAGCAAGCACTCAGGTTCCGGCAACGTGCTGAACTCCAGTGCCGTTCTGCTGATCGAGCTGGCGATCCTGCTGGTCGTCGCGCTCGAGGGCACATTCCATAGCTGGCGGGTGAGCCGCCTGGCCGGGCAGAGATTCCCTGGCGAGAGCACCCGCGGCCTGACCTGGTACGTCACCAAGCGCAGCATCAGGCTGCGCGCGACCCGGATCCCGCCGGTCCGGAACGGAATCGTCCGGGGCAGTCCGGTCTAGCTTCCGGCTCGGGCTAGGTCAGCTGGCGCTACGCGATACTGGTCGGGCTCGTGAGATAGCCAAGAGAACGGTGACATCTATGGAATTCCGGCGGCTCGGCCGAAGTGGCCTGACGATCAGCGAGATCGCTTACGGCAACTGGCTCACGCACGGATCCCAGGTCGAGGAGGACGCCGCGCTTGCCTGCGTGGCCGCCGCGCGCGATGAGGGCATCACGACCTTCGATACAGCGGACGTCTACGCCGGTACCAAGGCCGAGGCCGTGCTCGGCAAGGCTCTGAAGGGCGTCCGGCGCGAGTCGGTGGAGATATTCACGAAGGTCTACTGGCCCACCGGTCCGGGCCGGAACGACCGGGGCCTGTCCCGCAAGCACATCATCGAGTCGGCCCACGCCTCGCTCGGACGGCTCGGGACCGACTACGTCGACCTCTATCAGGCGCACCGGTACGACCACCAGACGCCGCTTGAGGAGACCATGCGCGCCTTCGACGATCTCGTCCGCCAGGGCAAGGTGCTCTACGTGGGAGTCTCCGAGTGGCGGGCCGAGGAGATCGCCGCCGCCCTGCGCATCGCCGCCGAGCTGGGCCTGGACCGGATCGTGTCGAACCAGCCGCAGTACAACATGATCTGGCGCGTGATCGAGTCCAGCGTCGTACCGCTGTGCGAGCAAGAGGGGATCGGTCAGATCGTCTGGTCGCCGATCGCCCAGGGCGCGCTCACCGGCAAGTACGCTCCGGGCGCCGCGCCGCCAGCCAGTTCCCGGGCGCTGGACCGCCTCGGCTCGGCCTTCATCAAGGAGTACCTGTCCGACGCGGTGCTGAGCAGGGTCCAGCAACTCCGGCCCCTGGCAGTGCAGGCTGGCCTCACGCTCCCCCAGTTGGCCGTCGCCTGGACTCTGCAGAATCCCAACGTCAGCGCGGCGATCATCGGCGCCTCCCGGCCCGAACAGGTGCGCGAGAACGTACGCGCCGCTGGCGTGAAGCTCGGGCCGGAGCTAATGAGCGCCATTGACGAGGTGCTCGGGCCGGTGATCGTCAGCGACCCGGCGCTGACCGCGAGCCCGGCGGGCCGGCCGGGGGACGATGACTAGCCGGCCTCTGGGTGCAGGCTCATTGGCCCGTACTCACGGCGGCCGTCCTGCATCAGGCTGACCTGATCGACCCCGGCCTCAAGCAGGCTGCGCCAATGTTCGCCGATCCAGCTCTCGGCGTCGCCCTGGCTGCCGAAGGTCTCCCTCGGCAGGCCCCGCACCCCGGCCGGGGTTCCGTCGGCCTTCTCGTACTGCCAGGTCCAGGTCATCCGCCGCCACCTGGCCGGGGCCGCGATGGTAGCTGAAAGCGTAACCTGGCGAGTGAACCGGCCCAGTCCGGCTACCGGAAGCTGTTAAGTTCTAAGCGCAAGCCCCGTCCGGCGGAGCTACCCCCCACGCGACTCCGCCCGGCCCTGTGATCAAGGTGGTGGACGACATTGACCCGCGTTGTCGTCATTGGTGACCTCATGACCGACACCGTCGCCCACGCCCACCTGCCCCTGGCCCGGGGCAGCGATACGCCGGCCACGGTCACGATGAACGGCGGTGGCTCCGGAGCGAACGTCGCGGCCTGGCTTGCGGTCGACGGGGCCGAGGTGGCGTTCGTGGGCCGTCGGGGCGCCGACATCGCCGGCCGGAACCGGGATATGGAGCTGATGGGCTACGGGGTCGACGCCAGGCTCGTAATGGACCCGGAACGGCCGACCGGCACCTGCGTGGTGATGATCACGCACAAGGGCGAGCACACGATGCTTTCCGATCCCGGCGCGAACGCCGCCCTCTCTCCCGACGACCTTCCCAAGGACCTGTTCATGCCGGGCAGCCACCTGCACGTGTCCGGCTACACGCTGTTGAACCCGGGTTCCCGGCAGGCCACGCTCGCCGGGATGACGATGGCCCGCCGGGCCGGGATGACGATCTCGGTTGACGGCGCCTCCGCCGCCCCGCTGGAACGGGTCGGTGCGGAGCCGTTCCTCCAGCTAACAAATGGCGCCACGCTGCTGTTCGTGAACGTGGCCCAGGGCCGGGTTCTGACCGGCCGGGAGGTGCCGGAGCAGGCCGCCAGGGTGCTTAACGCCTGGTATCCGCACGTGGTGATGAAGCTGGGCGCCGATGGCGCGCTGTTCTACGCCAATGGCCGGCCCGAGCCGATCCGGGTCCCCGCGGTACCGCTGGAACGGATCGTGGACCGGACCGGCGCCGGGGACGCCTTCTGCGCTGGGTTCCTGCCGCCATGGCTGGACAAGAAGCCCCCCGGCGAGGCCCTGGCCAGCGGCGCCCGGCTCGCCGCCGGGGCGCTCGGACTCGTTGGTGCCCGCCCGCTGCTGTAGCCGGCGCTCCGACCGTCATGCTTGTATCATGCCTGAAT
>VFSW01002528.1_pt1 | contig 27668 bp, 25 predicted proteins | sample 5358111 | NCBI WGS metagenome assembly VFSW01 (sample SAMN11554181, study PRJNA540505) | mine drainage metagenome | isolation source: sediment from site ElyBrook_90M | place: USA: Ely Copper Mine, Vershire, VT | collected 2017 | reverse complement strand
GGGCGGGACGTAGGCGGGCGGCGCATACCCGGGCACCTGCGCGCCCTTGGCGTACATGCACTGCGCGTAAGCAAGGTTGTATGCACGCTGCGCATTCGACTGGCTCTGCGCATACACGCCTGAGCCGCCGGCACTTCCCGCCAGCAAACCGACGCCGGCGCCGATACCGGCGCCCTGGCTGTTGCCTCCGATCAATGCCCCCGCGGCAGCACCGACCAGCGCACCGGCGGCGCCTGAGACCAAAGCGGAGTCATTCGCGCTGTGCGAGTACTGCGCGCTCTGCCGTGCGGCCACCTCGCGGCACGATGCGTCAATGGTCTGGAACTGGTCATACGGCATGCCCGCGGCCGGCATCACGGCAATCGATGGCCCCAGAGGCGGCGCGGCGCACCCGCCGAGCAGGAGAGTCGCGGCAACCGTGCCGCAGGTCATGCGTATCGCTTTCGACATCACGAACATCCTGTTGAAGAACCTGCAAGCCTCGAGCATCAGCGCGCGGGTTGCGCGAGCACCGGGGTCCACCCGCCAGGGCAGCGTTGGACTTGCGGATAATAGCCTGCCGGATTTCCGCAGTAATACCAATACGCTGGCGGAGGGGCTCCCAGCACGGGCGGGGGGGCAACGTAGACGGGCTGCCGCGGCATGACGATCACGGGCTGCGGTGGTGGGACAACGATCATGGGTGGATCATCACCATACCAGCCGGGATTCCACCCCCACCCATATGGGGCCACCCCGACACCGATCCTCCAATGCACATCAGCCCGCGCTGGCAGCACCCCCGATCCAGCCAGCGCGATGACGATCGCGGCGTGACGAATACCTGCCGGAATGCGCTCCATGGTCATCTCCTTCGCTGGTTTCACGCGCCACCACCAAGCTGGCAACCGCTGCCGGCAGCGTCACCGATCCCCGCCGTGCATCGGGTCGCCCCGGCCGTCATGCCCGTCACCGTGATCATGCCCGCCGCCGTGATCATGCCCGTCGCCGCGGCCGCGCCCCTCGTTCGGATGACGCTGCTCGTCGCCGCGACCAGGAAACTGGCGGTGCTCGGTACCGTTCCAGCGCTGTTGCGGCGCCGGACGAAACTGACGCCAGTGCTCCTCGTTGGCGTGGCTGCGCGCCTCGTCCTGGTATCGTCCCCAGTCGCGGCCGTCAAAGTGACGCAGTTGTCCCGGCGGACGATCCAGGCGGCGCCATGGACCGCCATAATCGCGGCCTGAATACCATCCGCCGCGGTCAAAATAGTAGTACGCGCCGCCGAGATAAAAGATCTGCTGCTGGATGCCGAGCGCGACATAAGCGCCGAGCTGGGGCAGCCAGACCATGGGCGGCGCCGGCGCCGCCACCATCTGTGGATAACCGGGCGCTGGTGCGTACACCGGCGGCGGCGCACCAATATTCAGCTGGATGCTGACCGGCGGCCCGCCCGCATGCGCGGCCGTGGCCAAGGCCAAGGCCGCCAGTGCCGTCAGGACGAGGCCGCCTGCGTGCACGGTGCGTCGGGTGGTGAAATTCATCGTCATTCCTTTGTACGGTTCGAGATACGGCGTGGCGCCGCGACCACCCCCCGACAATTCATTGTGATTGCATCCGCAGCCCATCGACGCGGGCATTTTGAAATGTGATGTTTGCATTGCGCTGTTTCTGGAATATTTCCAGAGTTTCCGACCAGGATGGGCCCCGTCGTCACCCATACTGAAATCAGGGGTGCTATCCACGCGGACCAGCATCCGCGTAGACTGGTTCGCCATGAAAAGTTCCATCAGTACCACTCGAACCGTCGATGCTGCGCAAGCCGAGGAGGCCGTGCGCACGCTGCTGCGCTGGGCCGGCGACGACCCCACGCGGGAAGGACTCCAGGATACGCCCAAACGCGTGGTCAAGGCGTACCGGCAATGGTTTTCCGGTTACGCCGCGGATCCGTTGGCCGAGCTTGAGCGCACCTTCAAGGAAGTGGGCGGCTACGACGAAATGGTCATCCTGCGAGACATCCCGTTCGAAAGCCACTGCGAGCACCATCTGGCGGCCATCAGTGGGTACGCGCATGTCGGCTATCTCCCCGGTGACCGGGTCGTCGGCATCAGCAAGCTTGCCCGCGTGGTTGACGCCTACGCGCGACGCTTGCAGGTACAGGAGAAACTCACGGCCCAGATCGCGCAGTGCGTGGCGCAAGGGTTGCGACCGCGCGGCGTCGGCGTCGTGATCGAGGCGACGCACGCGTGCATGAGCACCCGCGGGGTGCACAAGCACGGGGTGACGATGGTGACAAGCACCATGCTGGGCGCGTTCCGCGAGGATCCCCGCACCCGCAGCGAATTCATGCGCCTGATCGGCAAATAGCGCCGATTCCCGCGTCCGTGTGCCAGGGCGGCTGCAGTCGGATCAACCCGGGTCGAACACGAACATCGCTTCGGATGCGAGCAAGTTCGGCAGGATGTGCACCTCACGCCCGGCGTGAAGACCGAATGCCTCGCGCACCCGCAATGCGCATTTCGCCGTCAGCACAGCAAAATCGGCATGTGTGGCGACGCGCAGATTCGGTGTGTCGTACCACTCGTAAGGCAATTCTTTGGTCACCGGCAGCCGTCCAGACGCGACCTGCATACGGATGCGCCAGTAAGCGAAATTGGCGAAGGTGGCGATGCCCATACGTCCGACCCTGGCGGCCTCACGGAGTGCCGACTCGGTGTTACGCAGGTTGGGGAGCGAGTCGATCAATAGCACCACATCGAAGCTACCATCGGCGAACATCGACAAGCCTTGGTCGAGATCGAGCTGCAAGACATCCACGCCCCGCCGAGCGCAGGCGACGACTTTGTCAGGATCGATTTCCACCCCTTGCACCGAGCACCCGCGCTTGTCGCGCAGGTGCGCCAGCAATGCCCCGGCACCGCACCCAAGGTCGAGCACCCGGCTGCCCGGCGGCACGCGGGAGGCAATGATGTCGAGACGCGCATTCATGCCACGTCCTCCAGTGCGAGATCGCGGGTGATGCGCTCAAAATAAGCCCGGATCACGTCGTGGTAGTGCGGTTCATCCATGAGAAAAGCATCGTGGCCGTGGGGCGACGCGATCTCGGCATAGCTGACTTCACGCCGGTTGGCGAGCAGTGCCCGGACGATTTCACGCGAGCGCTCAGGCGAGAAGCGCCAGTCGGTGGTGAAGCTCACCAGCAGGAACCGCGCGCGCGCGGAGGCCAGCGCGGCTGCCAGGTCCCCGCCGTGCTCGGCCGCCGGGTCGAAGTAATCGAGCACCCGGGTCAGCAGGAGGTAGGTGTTTGCGTCGAAATACCCGCTGAATTTCTCACCCTGATGGCGCAAATAACTTTCAATCTGGAAATCGACGTCATAGCCGTAACCCAGCGCACCTCCGCGCAGACTGCGGCCGAACTTGCTCGCCATGGTGTCGTCGCTCAGATAGGTGATGTGCCCGATCATGCGCGCGACGCTCAGTCCCTGGCGCGGCACCACGCCATGCGCGTAATAGTCTCCACCATGGAATTCGGGGTCGGTGATGATGGCACGCCGCGCCACTTCGTTGAAGGCAATGTTCTGCGCCGACAGGCTTGGTGTCGTCGCGCACGCCACGCAATGGGCAACGCGTTCGGGATGGCGCATGGTCCAGCTCAGCGCCTGCATGCCACCAAGACTTCCACCCATGACCGCCGCCAGGCGTGTCACCCCCAAGCGGTCGAGGACCCGCGCCTGGGCGTCGACCCAGTCCTCGACGGTGATGACGGGAAACCGGCTCCCCCATGGGCGTCCCGTCGCCGGATCGATGCTGGTCGGCCCGGTGGAGCCGAAACATGACCCCAGGTTGTTGACCCCGATCACGAAGAATCGGCGGGTATCCAGCGGCTTGCCCGGCCCCACCATGTTGTCCCACCAGCCGGCGGTCTTGGGATCCTCGCCGTACATGCCCGCGACATGATGACTGGCGTTGAGCGCATGACACACGAGGACCGCGTTGGTAGCGTTGGCGTTGAGGGTGCCATACGTTTCCACCATCAACGCATACCCCGGCATGACGGCTCCGCTGCGCAGCGGCAGCGGTGTATCGAACGCCATGCGTTGCGGCTGCGGCGCAGGCGCTGAAACCTGGGTAGCTGGTGACAGGCAGGACATGGGGATTCCCAAATAAAAAACCGGCGTTTCGCGCCGCAGTGTGGCAGCGAAATTGCCGGTTGCATTCGCTGTCTTAGCTGCATTTGTATGGCGCCCGCAAGCCCAGGGCAAATCGGCGCATGCACGCAAGTATATGCGGGCACAATGGGTTGCATCGACCGCGCCCAGATCTGACCGCACTCGCGCAAAATCGAAATGCGGCACAAACATGCGGCATCGGCCCGCAATGACAACAACCAAGGAATCGTCCATGAGCAGGCGGCATAAACCACTGGCAATGCGCAACTTCCCGTCCGCGCGGGAAGAGGCGTCGAAAGTCACAGCCCCTTCACGCTATGCCGGCCCAGAAAGCAGCTATCGCCTCGCATTTACAGATACCGCCTTTCTGCTGCAGGACGATCTTCGACCGGTCCGCATGCAACTCGAACTGCTCAAGCCCGAAATGGTCCAACGCCAGCACGGCGTCGAAGCGACCATCGTCATTTTCGGCAGCGCGCGCATCAAGAGCCCCGAGGTCGCGGCACGCATCCTGCGCGAGGCCGAATCAGGGGGCAATCCCCAGGAAATCGGGCTGGCCCGCCATGGCATGGCGATGTCGCGCCATTACGACGAGGCGCGCCGTTTTGCCGCGTTGGTGACCGAGGCCTCGGCGAGCCTCGAGCAGCCGATGTTCGTTGTCACAGGGGGCGGTCCCGGGGTGATGGAAGCCGGCAACCGGGGCGCGCACGAGGCCGGTGGCGTCAGCATCGGCCTGAACATCGTGTTGCCCCATGAAGAACGACCGAACCCCTACATCACTCCCGAGTTGTGCTTTCAGTTCCACTACTTTGCCCTTCGGAAAATGCATTTCCTGATGCGCTCAGTGGCGCTTGTGTGTTTCCCAGGCGGATTCGGCACTCTGGATGAATTATTCGAGGTGCTAACCCTGACCCAGACCGGCAAGATCCGCAAACGCCCCATCCTGCTGTTCGACCGCGACTACTGGACATCCCTGATCAACTTCGATCACCTCGTGCAGACCGGCATGATTGCGGAGCAGGATACGCGACTGTTCCACTTCGTCGAGAGCGCAGAAGAGGCCTGGGATGTGCTGCGCCATGCGTTCGGACTCGACACCGCCGAGGCGGAAGGCGTTCCCGCCGAAAGTGGTGGAGCATGACGCGGGGGTGATCGAGCTTCAGCCCCCCTTGCGACAAGGTGACCGCGTCTCAGGGGCTGCGCGCCGGGGCGCCACGCAGCAACAGCACCAGACCCGCGGCCAGTACCACGACGCCGATGACCTCGACGCGCCCAGGCCGCTCGCCCAGGAGCGCCCAGGCCAGCAACACCCCGACCAGAGGAATGGCCAGGCTCGACAGACCTGCCACAGCCGCCGGCAGCCTTTGCACCACCAGCAGCCACAGCGTCCAGGCCAGCCCCGACGCCAGCACGACGTTGTAGGCAAGTGCCGCGAGCAGTGGGGTCGACCAGACGAGTGGATGCTGGGGTATGAACAAGGCCAACGGCACCAACGCAATCGTACCCAGGAGCATCTGCCACGCCGTGAGGCGCAGAGGCGAAAGCCCCGCTCCCTGGCCGGCGAACAGGCGCTTGGCCGCCACCGTGCCGGCGGCCCAGCTGACGCCACCAGCCAGCGCCAAGGCTCCGCTGAACAAACCCACCGATGCGTTCCATGGTTGCAGGATCAGGACCAGACCGGCGGCGGCGAGCAGCAAGCTGGCGCGTTGCCGGGGGTGCAGGCGCTCACCGAGCCAGATTCTCGCGAACAAGACGGTCCAGAACGGCATCGTGTAGACCAGTAACGCGGTCTTGCCAGCCCCACCACGCACCAGCGCCCACTGCGCAAGCGCCGTGAATGCCGTCGTCTGTGTCAGCCCGATCAACAGGGTCGGCCCAAGCGGCGGCGGCGCAAGGCTGTCTCCCCGGACCCGCAGCAGAACGAACAGCACCAGCGTACCCCCGGCGTAGCGCAACGCCGAAAAACTGAACGGTCCGCTATACGCCGTCGCCACCTTCATGACGATCCAGTTCCCGCTCCAGATCAGCGTGAGCAGGAGCAGGGCGAGCAGCGATGCATTGGAAGAGCGGGTGTCGGACATGGCAAGCCTTCCATGCTAGTCACGGTGGTTGCCAAAAGGCAAGCTGCCCTCCGTTCGAATGTACGCGTTCGGTGCGCGTTTCACGGCGATTGCACGTCGCCTGTGCGCACGCCTTTTTACAGGTGCATCGCGCGCGCAACGACATGCGACGTGTGCCTCTGGCTGGATGCACCTTTTTAAAATACTTGTCGTTTGTTGATGGCGCAGTTCATGACCAAACTGGTGCAAAAATCCTCCGGAGCCTGCGCCAATGCAATCCTTGCAACAAGTTTGAGACAATCGGAGGTCTGATCGAAAGTCCGCCATGCAAGCCGTCGACCCCCAAGCCCTGATGACCGATCTCGGTGCGCGCGCGCGCGCAGCCTCGCGCCTGATGGCGCGCGCCAGCACCGCATCGAAGAACGCCGCACTGCACGAGCTTGCGCGCCTGATCCGCGTCGAAGCAGCGGCACTTCAGGCCGCCAACACACCGGACGTCGACGCCGCGCGCGCCGCGGGGCTTGATGCTGCTTTCGTCGACCGCCTCACCCTCACGCCGAAGGTCATCGAGCAGATGGCCGAAAGCTGCGTGCAGGTGGCTTCCCTCCCGGATCCCATCGGCGAAATCACCGAGCTGCGGCGACGCCCGAGCGGCATCGCCGTGGGTCGCATGCGCGTGCCCCTTGGCGTGTTCGGCATGATCTATGAGAGCCGCCCGAACGTCACCATCGAAGCTGCCGGTCTGGCGCTCAAGTCCGGCAACGCCGTCATCCTGCGCGGTGGTTCGGAGGCCATGCACAGCAACCGGGCACTGGCTGCCCTGGTGGGACGGGCGCTGGGGCAAGCGGGGCTCCCCACCGATGCCGTGCAGCTCGTGCCCATCACCGACCGCGCCGCGGTCGGCGCCATGATCACCATGCCGCAATACGTCGACGTCATCATCCCGCGCGGCGGCAAGAGCCTCATCGAACGCATCAGCGCCGAGGCGCGGGTGCCCGTCATCAAGCACCTCGACGGCAACTGCCACGTCTATGTCGATGACGAGGTCGACCTTGACATGGCCGTGGCCGTCACCGACAACGCCAAGACGCAACGCTACAGCCCCTGCAACGCCGCCGAATCGTTGCTCGTGGCACGCGCGTCGGCCGGGGCATTTCTCCCCCGCATCGGCGCCGTGTTCGCGGCGAAGGGCGTTGAAATGCGCTGCTGCGCCGAAAGCCACGCCCTGCTCCAAGCCGTGCCGGGTGCCGCCGCCCTCGTGCGCACCGCCACCGACGCCGACTGGACCGCCGAATACCTGGCACCGATCATTTCGATCAAGGTTGTCGACGGAATCGACGCCGCCATCGCCCACATCAACCGCTACAGCTCGCAGCACACCGACGCCATCGTCACGACCCAGCACCGCAATGCCATGCGTTTTTTGCGCGAGGTGGACTCCGCAGCCGTGATGGTCAATGCGTCGACCCGGTTCTCGGATGGTTTCGAGTTCGGCCTTGGCGCGGAAATTGGTATTTCAACGGACAAATTCCACGCCCGCGGTCCCGTGGGCCTGGAAGGCCTGACCAGTCAGAAATGGGTCGTGCTGGGCGACGGTGAAATCCGCCGCTGACACCCACCTCGAACCAGACGGATCGACGTCACCGCAGGTTCGCTCGGATTGCGCGGCGGCGCCGCCGCGCGCATGATCACGTGCACGCGCCAAAAAACTTGCCAACGCAGCAGGATCCCGTCAGGCGTGTCCCCGGAACTGAGGAGATTTGTCGATGACGTCCCCCATCAACACACGCCGCCACATGCTGACAGCTTCGATTGCCGCCGGTGCCGGCTCGATTGCCGGCACCGCCTCGGCTACCCCCGCCGGCGCTGAAACCAAGGGCCCCGTGCGGGTTGTCTATCACATCACGCAGGGACTGCCGCAGGCAGCGCGGGCCATGGGTAACGTCCGCAACCACCTGAGCGCAGATCCCACGGCCAGGATCGTCGTGGTGGGCAACGGGGCCGGCATCGACTTCATGCTCGAGGGCGCCACGGACGCGCGCGGGGCGCAGTTCGCGGGCAATATCGGCGACCTGGCCAGCCGTGGCGTTTCGTTCCGGGCCTGCAACAATACCCTCCAAAGTCGCAATATCTCCAAGGACAAGGTCGTGCTCGACGCCACCATCGTCCCATCGGGCGTCGCCGAGGTGGCAAATCTGCAGTTTCGCGATGGCTACGCGTATATCTGCCCCTGAGTGGCAGGCATGGTCGCTATGATGCGTGCCGCGGTCGATCGACCAATCCGGCGCCGCGCATCGCTTGTCCCCACCTGTCGATTCACATCTCCAACCCTCCGCCAACGGCCCTGAACCCAGGCGCCCTCTGCATCGCGATCTTCGCGACAGCGCCGATCTGCTTGGTGCCGTGCTCCAGGGGGAATCGCTGGCCACCGCGCTTCCACGTCTGGCCGGTGCGTGGGATGCCGGACGCAGGGGCGCGGCGCAGTCCCTGGCGTTCGAGACCCTGCGCGGGCTCGGGCGCGCACGCGTGCTGCTGGCACTGCTCCATCCCAAACGCATCAAACCCGCGCCGCTCGAATCATTGCTGCTGGTCAGCATTGCCCTCCTGACCATGCCGGGGCAGTCGCGCCCCTACGCTGACCACACCCTGGTGAACGAGGCTGTGCAAGCCTGCGCACTGCACCCTGGAACGCGCGCGGCGCGCGGTCTGGTCAACGCGTTGCTGCGGCGCCTGCAGGCCCAGCGTGAATCCCTCGTCGCCGCAGCGATGGGCGATGAGGTCGGGCGCTGGAATCATCCGGCATGGTGGATCGGGCGCATCCGGGCTGCATTTCCCGACGCCTGGGAGTCTGTGCTGGACATCGGCGCAACCCATCCCGCCATGAGTGTGCGGGTCAACGCGCGCTGGGGTACGCGCGACGCTTACCTGACGCTGCTGCGCGCGCGCGGCCTGGACGCGCACGCCCCCGACACGCCTGAACTCACGCAGGCGCTGGTACTTGCACGGGCCGTGCCGGTGGACCAACTTCCCGGGTTTGACGCCGGCGCGGTGAGCGTGCAGGACTGCGCGGCCCAGCTCGCGGCACCCTTGCTCGATGTACGCGACGGCATGCGGGTCCTCGACGCCTGCGCGGCTCCGGGAGGCAAGACCGCGCATTTGCTCGAAATCGCCCGCTGCGACCTCATCGCGCTGGACCAGGATCCCGGGCGCGCCGCCCGCATCGACCAGACCCTGGCAAGGCTGCGTCTGCGCGGCGCGCAAGTACGGGTGGCGGATGCCTCGGCGCCTTCCGTGTGGTGGGATGGACGACCTTTCGACCGTATTCTCCTCGACGCTCCGTGCAGCGCCTCGGGCATCGTGCGACGCCACCCCGACATCCGCTGGCTTCGCCAGGAGCGGGACATCGCAGCGCTATCCGCACGCCAGACGGCGTTGCTCGACACCATGTGGCAGCTGCTCGCGCCAGGGGGACGGCTGCTGTACGCAACCTGTTCCGTGTTTCCCGAGGAAGGCTCGGCGCAAGCGCAGGCATTTCTGGACAGACACAACGATGCGCTAGCATTGTCCGCACCCGGCCAACTGCTGCCGTCACGCACGCCCGATCGCGACGGCTTCCACTACGCCCTGTTCGCCAAGCGCGCCAACGCATGACGCCCTCCCCCCCCTCATCGCCAGCACATGATCCGCGGCGCCGCGCGCTGTTGATCGTCGCCGGCACGGTGGTGGGCGCATGCGCGCTCGGCTGTTTCACGGACGTGATGGCGGCCACGGTCGACGCGCAACAGCCGACACTGGACTTCGAGGCGGACGGCGTCTATGCCAGCTCCACCGTGGTATTCGCCCTCCCACGCGCCCTCGAAGACGCATTGCGGCGCGGCGTCCCGCTGTACTTTCTCACCAACCTCGACGTGCGTCGCGGCCGCTGGTGGTGGTTCGACCAGCGCGTGGGTACCGGGCAGTTGCACACCCGCCTGTCCTACCTCCCACTGCTCGAGAAATACCACGTCTCCACCGGTGCCCTCCAGCGCAGCTACGGCGCGCTCGACGAGGCGCTCAACCAGGTACAACACATCCTTCGTGTCAAGGTCGCTGACGCCCGGGACCTCGTCCCAGGGCAGACCTACCAGGTCACGGGTCGGTTTGAACTCGACCTCTCCCAGCTTCCACGCCCGTTCCAGATCAACGTCGGCAACAGCACCGACTGGCAACTCGAAGCCGATTTCCCCGCCACCAGCTTCACATGGAAACCGCCACAGACAACCGCATCACCCGGGTAGCGGCCTGGAGCGCGGTGGCGCTGGGTTTGCCACTGTTGATGTTCCTGGTCTTCCTGCTGGCGGTTTCGACCAAGAACACCGCTGCGGTCAACCCGTATTTCGGATTTTTGTACTGGACCAATATCGCAGTGGCCGCGCTGCTGCTGCTGCTCATCGTCGGGCTGGCGGCGCGCTTGCTCTGGCGCTTGCGACGACGCCGATTCGGCAGCCGCCTGCTGTTCAAGCTGGCGATGGTCTTCACCCTGGTCGGCATCATTCCCGGCCTTGTCATCTATGTGGTCTCCTATCAATTCGTCGCGCGAAGCATCGAGACCTGGTTCGACGTGAAGGTGGAGCGAGCACTCGACTCGGGTCTCAACCTGGGACGCACCACCCTGAATGTTCTGCTGACCGACCTTGCGAACAAGGGCCGCAACCTTGCGGGCCAGGTCAGCGACGGCCGCGGCGACATCGCCCCCAACCAGTTGCAGCTGATCGTCCAGCAGCTCGGGCTTTCCCAGGCCACCGTGTTCGATGCCAGCGGTAACGTCCTCGCCACGGCAGGTGGAAACCCCTTCGCGCTTGTGCCCGACCTCCCCGGGCCCGAGTCGATGCGCCAGCTCCACCTGATGGGACAGCTTGAAAGTGTCGAGGGAGGCGACGAAAACGGAAGCGATGCCACCAACCTGAAACTCCGTGTCGTCGTGCCCCTGCCATCGGGCAGCCTGCTCCTTCCCGGACATCAGCGTTACCTGATGCTGATGCAAAACGTGCCATCTGCCATTGCGCGCAGCGCGCTTGAAGTCCAGCGTGCGTATGCCGAATATCAGGAGCGTGCGCTCGGTCGCGAAGGCCTTCGGCGCATGTACCTCTCGACCCTGACACTGGCGCTTTTCCTTGCGGTGTTTGCCGCGGTGCTGATGGCGGTGCTGCTGGGCAATCAACTTGCGCGCCCACTGCTGCTGCTCGCCGACGGCATGAAGGCCGTGGCCGGCGGCGACCTGCGCCCGCGCCCCGCATTGCATTCCGCCGACGAACTCGGCACCCTTACGCGCTCGTTCAACGACATGACAGGCCAGCTCGCCGAGGCGCGTCAGCAAGCCGAAGCCAGCCGCGCCGCGCTGGAGGCCTCGCGCACCTACCTCCAGAGCGTGCTGGACAATCTTTCCGCGGGCGTGCTCGTCCTGGGCGATTCCATGCGGCTGACCTTGGCCAATCCCAGCGCCACGCGGGTCCTCCGCGCGCCGTTGCAAGGCGCCATCGGACATTCGCTCGACACCGTCAGCGGACTGCGCGCCTTCGCTGACGCCGTGGAGGCCTCGTTCGTCGAACTCGCCGGCGGAAGCAGCGCAGACCATTGGCTCAAGCAGATCGATTACCAGCCTCCCGGCAGCGAGTCGACCCTCACTCTGCTGGTGCGCGGCGCCCGACTCGCGCTGCCAGGTCACGCGGCAGCGGTGGTGGTGTTCGACGACATCACCGAGCTCATTTCCGCGCAGCGGTCGCTGGCCTGGGGCGAAGTTGCGCGCCGCCTTGCGCATGAGATCAAGAATCCGCTCACCCCGATCCGGCTTTCGGCGGAACGCCTGCAAATGAAACTCGGCGACAAGCTCGCGGGCAGCGAACGCGAAATGCTCCAGCGCGCCACGACCACGATCGTCAACCAGGTCGGCGCGATGCGTGCCATGGTCGATGAGTTCCGCGACTATGCGCGCACCCCCTCGACCCAGCTCGTCCCCATGGACCTCAACGCCCTGGTTGGTGAGGTGCTCACGCTCTACGAAGGCGGTGATCGTGATGCCGCACCGGTGGTGCGGGCCGCGCTCGCGCACAAGCTTCCGCCCATCGCCGGCGACGCCGCAAGGTTGCGCCAGGTGATTCACAATCTGCTTCAGAACGCGCAGGACGCCGTGATCGGCCACGCGGACGGCGAAGTGATCGTGCGCACCGAAACCTACCGCTCCCAGCGTACCGGCGCGCCGCGCGTACGCCTGTCGGTCACTGACAATGGCCCGGGCTTCAGCGACAAGGTCATCAACCGCGCGTTCGAGCCGTATGTCACCACCAAGGCGCGTGGAACCGGGCTCGGGCTGGCTGTGGTCAAGAAGATCGCCGAGGAGCATCACGCCCGCGTTGACGTCCAGAACATCGCCTCTGCAAACCCACCACCGGCTGATGCGCAACGCACAACCTCGAGCGGCGCCTGCGTTTCCCTTATATTCCCCGCTATGGCGTCTGCCCCGCCGCCGGCCACCACATGATTGAGAAACTCGGAACGTACCCTGTATGGCTAGCATCCTGGTAGTCGACGACGAGATCGGTATCCGTGATCTCCTGTCCGAAATATTGAGTGACGAAGGGCATAGCGTGGAAGCTGCGGAAAATGCCCAGCAGGCTCGTGAGATGCGCATGCGCTTCCAGCCCGACCTCGTCCTGCTCGACATCTGGATGCCTGACACCGACGGTGTGACACTGCTCAAGGAGTGGGCCGGCGCCGGCCAACTGACGATGCCAGTCATCATGATGTCGGGACACGGGACCATCGACAACGCCGTCGAGGCCACACGCATCGGCGCCATGGCCTTCCTGGAAAAGCCGATCGCACTGCAAAAACTTCTGCGTGCCGTCGAGCATGGCCTGAGCAAACCCGCGCCGCGCCCCAGGGTCGACACGATCATCACCCCACCCCCGGGCTTGCCCGAGCCCGTCCCTGTTGTCGCCGAGCAATCCTTCGTCCTGGATCGTCCGCTGCGTGAAGCCCGCGACGACTTCGAACGTGCTTACTTCGAATTCCATCTCGCCCGCGAGGGCGGCAGCATGACCCGCGTCGCTGACAAGACCGGGCTTGAGCGCACCCACCTGTACCGCAAGCTCAAACAGCTTGGTGTCGATTGGGGGCGCGCCGGTCGCAAGGGTCAGCACGGAGGCCTGATCGACGATGAAGGGAAGTCCTGACTGCGGCGGGATTTTTCTGGAAAGGCAGAATCCTTTGCTATGATTGCGAGCTTACTCAAGGCCAGGTAGCTCAGTTGGTAGAGCAGCGGATTGAAAATCCGCGTGTCGACGGTTCGATTCCGCCCCTGGCCACCACAGAATCAAGCACTGAGCCCGACACCCCGTTCGGGCTCAGTGCTTTTCGGCGCGCGTCGGAGCCGGATTGCACCACGCAAACCACTCATGTCATGATTGCAACTGCGTGACCGCCGTCTTCCGCGTCGTCCAGCGCCTCGCCGTCGTCGCTGACCGGTTGCACGACGGCAGTCCATGGGGTCGAGCGTTGAGACCACGCCAGCCGTCGAGAATCGTTGCAGCAACCACCGAGTCGATCGCATGAATTCCAGCCAAATCGAAGTTTCGAGCCAGATCGCCAGCAGCTTGCAAGCTGACCTCGCTGGTCTGCCGATGCTGCCTTCCATGCTGACGCGCTTGTCCTTGCTGGATTCCGAGGATCCCGCTTACTTTGACCAGGTTCTCCAGTTGGTGCAAGGGGATCCGGGGTTCGCGGTGCGACTGCTGCGTCTGGCAAACTCCGCGGCGAGCGGCTCACACAATGCAGCGTCGTCGATCAGCATGGCACTCATCCGCGTGGGCGCACGCGCCGCCGTCGAGCTGATGCTGGCTGACAAGGCCGTCACCCTGTTCCCGGCGCGAGAGCGCTGGCAGAGCGACCTGTGGTCACACTCATTGCTGGTCGCCAGCTACATGCGCCGACTGGCACCAATGGTCATCGACGCGAGACTGGACGCGAACGAGGCCTATCTGGCTGGCTTGCTGCACGACATCGGCCGCTTCCTGATGTTTGCGCGCCTTCCTGATGCATTCGAGACGATCGAGGATGCGGGCTGGGACACGCCATCGGGGCTCATCGCATCGGAGCTTGCCACTTGCAACTGCACCCACACGCAACTCGCGTATGAGGCGATGACGCAGTGGGGTCTACCACGCGCTTTGGCGATTGCGGCTCGCGACCATCATCGCACCGCCGACGAACCCCAGGACATCGAAATCGGCAAGTTGGTCGCGCTTTTGCGCGACGTCGATTGGCTGGCCATGATGGTCGCGCGCAACGGGCTGGACTGGTTGGAGCAGTCACCCGAGCAATTCGATGCATTCTGCTCGGCACACATGCACCTGCGTTACCGGGGAGACATCGTCCACCGCCAAGCCATTCTTCGCACGGCGACGAGGGAAGCAGCGCTGTTCCTGCAGGCACTTGGCGTCGACGACACCGCGTTCGCCGCGCGCACCGCCATGCGTTGAGTTTCGGTGCGCGGCCCGCGGTGAAGCGAGCGACGCCGTGTCAGAAGCGCACGAAATCCGGCTCCGGCTGGCCTGGCAAGGCGCGCGCCGACTTGCCGTCATCGGCAACAGCGCGCATCCGCCCAGCCGCGGGCAGGTTGCCTGCTCGGCTGGAAGCATGTTCTTCGATCCGGAATCCTGCCATGGTCTGCTGCAGCCCCTGGGCCTGCGCGTTCATCTCCTCGGCCGTGGCGGCGAGCTGCTCGGACGCCGAGGCATTCTGCTGGGTGACCGCGCTGAGCTGTGCAACCGCCTGGTTGATCTGCTGCATGCCAGTGGACTGCTCCTCGGATGCAGCAGTGATTTCCTGCACCAGCTCAGACGTCCTGGAAATGGCAGGCACGACCTGGGCGAGGAGCGATCCCGCCGCCTCAGCCTGCTTGACCGTGGAAGACGCCAGATCACCGATTTCCTTGGCGGCGGCCTGGCTACTCTCTGCAAGCCTGCGCACTTCGGACGCGACAACCGCGAAGCCCTTGCCGTGCTCACCGGCGCGGGCAGCCTCGATGGCGGCATTGAGTGCGAGCATGTTGGTCTGGTACGCGATGTCATCGATGACCGAGATACGTTCCGCGATCGACTGCATCGCCGAAACCGTCTGTTGCACGGCCTGACCACCCTGGGCGGTCAGCGCTGCGGCCTGCTGCGCCATGGAATCGGTGAGGCGGGCGTTGTCGGCGTTCTGGCGGACTGATGCAGCCGCCTGCTCGACGGTCGCCGAGGTTTCCTCAACCGACGCGGCCTGTTCGGAGGACGCCTGAGACAGGCTTTGCGAGGTCGAGGAAACTTGCGAGGAAGCCGAAAGCAGCTGGTTCGCGGAAGATCGCACGGACCCGATGGCGCGGGTGAGGTGCTGGACCATATCGGCAAGCGCCGCCAGCAACTGACCTGCCTCGTCCCTCGCGTGGGCTTCGACCCGGACGGTGAGATCGCCGGCAGCGACACACCGTGCCACGCCCACCGCCACGCCTAGCGGACGGGTGATTGAACGGGTGATCGTGATCGCCAGCGCGATCGTGACGAAAATGGCGAGAATCCCGGCAAGCAGGCTCAGCCATAGCGCCGCACGGAAGTCCTGCTGACTGGCCGCGTACAGCGCATTGATACGGACATCCTGTTCCGCCGATGTCGCAGCCATCACCGCATTGAGTTCAGCGCTGATCGGCGCCGACTTCTGCAGATACTCGCTGGTCGCGTAACCGAAGTTGCCTTGCTGCATCTCCGATTGAACCTGGGTCAGCGCGGCGCGGTTGCGGGCCAGCACTGCGTGTATTTGGGACAAGCGCTGCCGCATCGCCGGCGGCAGCGGCATGCGGTCCAGGATGTTCATCGCAGTGTCGACGCGATGGCGCTCGCGCGCAATCGCCGCTTGATTCGCGGGAACGAAGTTCTGCAGCAGCAACGCGGTAAGGAATTGGCGCGAAGTATTCTGGTCGTTCCCGTGAACACTGGCGAGGAGCCGCTCGGCGCGCACCTCGGTCGAAACGATCGTCTCGGTGTGCGCGTTGATCCGCGCCATCTGCAACACGCCAAACGCAGTGCCGATCACGAACATCAGGGCAAACAGCCCGAATGCCAAGCCGAGGCGAACGCCGATTTTCAGGTTATGGAACATGGTCATCCTTCGTTGACGGGGTCAGTCAAGCCAACAGCAACGGCGCCAGATGCGCGCCGTGTCGGCGCGTCCCGGCCAGCGGCATCGGCACGACGACGATCTTATGCCCGCGCGCGCGCATCAGGCACGTTTTTGCGCGTCTTCAGCGCCGGCATGCAAGGGGTGACCTGCAACAGGCGTCAGAAATCGGTGCTGACGAACGCCAGGACCAGGTTTTGGTTACATCTGCGGGGTCACGATCGACCCGTCAGCGGTGAATGCGTCGTCGTTACGGATTAAGCTGTTTCGGCTTCCTTCAGGCAGACTTCGCCGAATCGGGTACCCATGCGCCAACGACCACCCCTGCCGGCTTGCTCGCAACGCGAAATTCTCCTTGTGGACGACAGCCGGCAGGACGAAATGCGGATCACGCGTGCGCTGCGCAAAATCAACTTGGGCAATGGCGCGAACAGCTTTGTCCACAAGCCGCTCGATTTCACCCCATTTGCCGACACCGTGGTGCGCCTGGGTCTGTATTGGGTGGCCACGAACCAGCCACCCCATGACTGACCGGAGGCGGAGATGACAAACCCCATGCGCATTCTTGTCATCGAGGACGAAGCTGGCGATTTCCTCTTGCTTCAACGCCATCTGCAAAGCCGCCAACTCGTGGCGCAATGCACGCGCGTCGACTCTGACGCCACCCTCGACGCGGCGTTGGCATGCGCGTGGGACATCGTGCTCTCCGATTACTCGGTCCCGGGCATGTCGTTCCAGACCACGCTGGCCAAACTGCGTGCGCACGACCCGCTTCTTCCTGTCATCCTGGTTTCGGGAAGCATCGGCGAAGAGCTCGCTGTTGAGCTTCTGCACTTGGGACTCGCCGATTTCGTGCTCAAGGATCACATGGCCCGGCTGGCCGGTGCGATCCGTCGTGCCATCGAAGTGGCGCAGGGCAGGCGCAGCCTGGAACAGGCACAGCGGGCTCTGGCAGCGTCCGAGCAGAATTTTCGGGCGCTGTTCGAAGGTTCTCCAACCATGATGCTGGCGCTCGACCCCACAAGTTTGCGGGTACGACTCGCGAACCGCAATGCCCTTCAAATGCTTGGCTACACCGCCGAGGACATGCTGGACGCCCATATCGACGACTTGACCCACCCCGACGACCTGGACGTCACGCGAGCGCGCAACACCCAGCTGCTCGTCGGCAAGCTGTCGACCGTGCGGCTCCAGAAGCGCTACTTGCGCAGGGATGGCAGCGCATTCTGGGCCGAAACGAGCGCTTCCGCGTTGCGTGACGCGGAAGGGCGCCTCACCCTTCTGGTGGGAAGCGCGGTGGATATCACCGCGCGGCGTCACGACGAGGAGCAACTGCGCGTCGCCGCCATTGCGTTCGAAACCCAGGATGGCATGCTGGTGACCGATGCCTCGGGTGTCATCCAGCGCGTCAACGGTGCATTCAGTCGCATCACCGGCTACAGCGCCGATGAGGTCGTCGGCAAGACTCCTGCCATTCTGCAGTCCGGCCGCCACGACAAGGCTTTTTACGCGAATATGTGGGACAACCTTGCACGGGAGGGCTACTGGCATGGCGAGCTGTGCAATCGCCACCGCGATGGCGAGTTCTTCACCGAGCGCCTGGCAATTTCAGCGGTACGTGACCTGAGCGGCAAGGTCACACACTATGTCGGCTCGCTCAACGATGTGACGAAGGAACGCGAGGCCCAGGCCAAGGCCGAGCACCTGGAAAATTTCGACGCCCTGACCGAACTCCCCAATCGCAGCCTGCTGTACGACCGTATCGAGCACGCCCTGGCTGGAAGCAGCCGGAGCCTGCAATTCGGTGCGCTCATGTTGATCGATCTCGACCAGTTCAAGCACATCAACGACTCCTTCGGTCACAAGGTAGGCGATGCGTTGCTCGCGCTCGGGGCCCACCGGCTTCGTCTGGCTGTACGTGATGACGATACCGTGGGCCGCTTCGGTGGCGACAAGTTCATCGTTCTGTTGGAAGATCTCGGTCGTGACGCAGCCGCCGCGGTGCGACAGGCGGGCGGCCTCGCGGAAAAAATTCGTGTGTCGATGGCAGAGAAATACATTGTTGGGTCGGAACGCCTGCTATGCAGCGTCAGCGTTGGGCTGACCATGTTTGATGGCGCGGACGCCGCCGTGGAATCAGTGCTCAAACAAGCTGAACTCGCGATGTATCGGGCGAAGACCGAGGGCCGCAACTCCGTACGCTTTTTCCTTCCGGAGATGCAAGAGGCACTGGACGCGCGCAACGCGCTGGAAAATGACTTGCGCGAAGGGCTCGAGCAGGGTCAGTTCGTCCTGCACTATCAGGCGCAACTCAATCGCGCCCACCGTATTGTCGGTGCCGAGGCACTGGTTCGCTGGAATCATCCCCGCCGCGGTCTCACCTACCCTGGTACCTTCATCGCCCTGGCCGAGGAGACGGGACTCATTCTGCCCCTTGGCCAATGGGTTCTGGAACGCGCATGCGCCCAGCTTGGCGCGTGGGCCGAACACCCGGCCACGCGGCAACTGCGGGTCGCTGTCAATGTCAGCGTTCGCCAATTCCGCCAGCCTGATTTCGTGATGCGCGTGCGCGACGCCCTCATGCGCAATGGCGCGGATCCATCCTTGCTCAAGGTCGAGATCACTGAAAGCCTGGTGCTGGATGATCTCGATGACGCGTTTGCGAAAATGGGAGCGCTCAAAGCGCTTGGCGTCGGCATCTCCCTCGACGATTTCGGCACGGGAAGCTCATCGCTGTCATATCTCACGCGATTGCCGCTGGATCAACTCAAGATCGATCAGTCCTTCGTGCGCAATCTCCCAGCCGTTGGCAATGATGCCATGGTGGCCCAGACCATCATTGCCATGGCCAAGGGCCTCGGCCTGGAAGTCATCGCCGAAGGCGTCGAAACGGAACCACAACTCGCGTTTCTCACCCACCACGGGTGTGATGCCTTCCAGGGCTTTCACTTCGGACGTCCCATAACAGCCGACGCCTTCGAGCACGCTGTCTTGACCCAGGAACAGCGCACTTGCGTCTAGCCCGAGCGCCGGCAACCTTTCCCATTGCCCATTTGTCGCGATTTGCTGCCATGACTGAACACCCCGACCACGCCATCGCCGCCCGCCGTTTCGTGCGCGCGCACCATGCCGGTGTCCTCTCGACCTTGTCAAAGCGTCTGCAAGGCATGCCTTTTGGATCGATCGCGCCCTTCGTGCTCGATCATGACGGCAGACCTGTTGTGTTGATTTCCGCGTTGGCCGAGCACACCAAGAATCTTGTCGCCGACCCACGCTGCAGCATTCTCGCGCACCCGTGCACGGAAGACGCACAGGCGGCGGGGCGTGTCACGCTGCTCGGGCGCGCTGACCGCGTCGATGATCCCCACCAGGCAAGAGCGATCGGCGCACGTTACCTGCGGATCCTCCCGGATGCGGCCGGCAACATCGCGCTCGGCGACTTCAGCTTCTACCGCATCACGGTGGAAGCGGTGCGATTCATCGGTGGTTTCGGCCGCATTCACTGGGTTGACGCAGCCGAATTCGCGCCGCCTCCAAATCGATTAGGCGATGCCGAAGACGCTTTGCTCGCCCATTTCAACGCCGACGGGATCGAACACCTGCGCCGCTGCTGCGCGCGTGTGCACGGCGCCACCGCGCCGGTGCGCGCGGTCGGCATCGACGTCGACGGCATCGACGTGCGCGACGACGTCCGCTCCATGCGCATCGATTTCCCCGCGCCGGCCTGCGACGCCGACGCCGTGCGCGCGGCCTTCCATGCCCTGGTCGGCGCCTGATTCCTGCGTCAAAACCTCGACCACGTCGCGGGCGCGTCAGCGTTGCCGGCGGTTGGCCTCCGCGCCCAACCGCGGGCGCAGCAGGCGTATGTCAGGCAGGAACACTTCGGTCACCCAAAGCGCGCGTCCGCGGTGGATGAAGGCTGAACGCCGGGCCCACAGCGCGACGCCGGCATCAATGCCGGCGTCCTTGCAGGCGGCGCGTTGCAAGGGATGTCCGGAACGCAGGCACCGCACCCGGATCGCGCCGCGCCGGGTCTGGGCGCGTGCGAAGACAGCGTCTCCGACCGGACGCGTGCCGATGCAGCGCAACAACCGCCAGGCATCGCGAAGCACCCGCGGGTGTGCCACGCTGTGCGCCCACACGACGGGGACGCCGTCGGCCAGGAGCATGACCTCGCGCACCCAGGCGCGGCGCCGTGCCGGCTGACCAAGCAGCACCGCCTCCTCGCGCAAGGGCGGGGCGAAGCGCTGCCCGAGACGCTGCAGCGAGAACGCCACGCAATGCCGCCGCAACCGCGCTGTCAGGGAGCCGCGCTCACCCAGCCACGCTTCCAGCCTCGCCGCGCGCGCCGCGGGTCGCAGTGGACGCCAGAATGGATCCGCCGCGGGATCATCCCGCAGCGCGGACCGATGCGCAGGCATTCACTTCACGCCGAAATGCTTCTCGATTTCAGCAGCATCCACCGCGCCGCTGATACGGTCGCCATTGGGCATGAACATGGTGGGAGTGCTCTGCACACCCAATTGCTGACCCAGAGCCAGATTGGCCTTGATGGCGGAGGAGTCACACTTGGAAGGGGCAGCGGGAGGAGACTTCTGGTCGTCCATCCACGCTTGCCAGGCACGGCTGCGATCCGCGGCGCACCAGATATCGCGCGCCTTGGCCGGAGAGTTGGGACTGATCACCGGGAGCAGAAAGACATGCACTGACATGTTGCCCATTTTCTTCAGGGTCTGCTCGAGCTGGTGACAGTAGGGGCAATAAGGATCTTCGAACACGACGAGCTGACGTTTACCGGCGCCGTAGACGACGGTGAATGCGTCCTTCATCGGAAACGTCTTCCAGTCCACACGCTCGAGCTCGGCGACACGCGCCTTGGTCACGTTGGTGCCGGTACGGGTGTCAAGAATTTCCCCCGCGAACAGGAACGCGCCTTTCGCATCCGTGTAGAAAAGGTGACCGCCGACATCGACCTCATACAAACCCGCATACGGCGTCTTGACGATTCTGGCCGAAGCCGGAAAATTAGGAAGCACACGCGACAGCGCCTGCCGCAGCTGCGCCATGTCCTCGGCATTGGCAGCGGCAAGCATCGACCCGGCGACCAGCGCCAACGCGACGAGGATAGAGCGTAATTTCATCGTAAATCCTGAATAAGTTGTTAGATTACTCACGACAGTACTGTCACCCCGGAAGCATAGCCGGCCAGCCATCGCTTCACCGGTGTGAGGTTGTTGGTGGCTGCCATGCCGAGCGCACGCAACGGTGCCAGCCAGGCCAGCCCAGGGGCGTACAGGCGATGCAGTCCGTCGGTGGCCAGTTCCAGGGCCAGCACCTGTTCAGCGCGGGCGCGCGCAAAGGCGCGCAGCGCACGCGCGTCGCTGCCGCGCGCCGCCACGGTCGCCGCCAGGGCCTGAACGTCCTGCAGGCCAAGGTTCAATCCATGGCCTGCCATCGGATGGAGGACATGCCCGGCGTCGCCCAACAACGCCACCCCGTCCCCCACCAGGCTGTGGGCTCGCTGCAGCACGAGCGGCCAGCTGCCCACCGCGCCGGCGGGGTCCAGATGTCCGAGGCTTTGCGCACCCAACGCTGGCAAACGTTCGCAGACGCGTTGCGCCAACCGTTCGGGCCCCTGCGCGACGAGCTCCGCGGCCAGCGCATCGGGAGCGGACCACACCAGCGACACCTGCGCGCGTGCCTGCTGCGGAGCCAGGGGCAGCAAGGCAATCACCCCATCCGGCCCGAAGGCCTGGAATGCCGCGCCGGCGTGGGTTCGCGCGCACGTGAAATTGCACACCACCGCCTGCTGTCCATAAGGCTTGCTGCGCAGACCAAGGCCCGCCCAGGTGCGCACGCGGCTGTGCCGACCGTCCGCTCCAAGGAGCAGCGCGGTGCTCACCTCGGTCCCGTCCGACAAGCGCAGATGCCATGCGCCGGCCTCGCGGTGAGCCTGTTCCACCCGCGCCTCGCTGCAATGCACACCGCGCTCGAAACGCAGCGCGAGGTCGAGAGCGCGTTCAATGGCGTCAGACTCGACGATCCATGCCAGCGCTTCGACGCCTTGGCGATAGGCGTCGAACTCGAGCGCAGCGCCATCGGCGGCAATGTGCATACGCTGTACCGCCTGCACGCGCCCCAGTGGGACCGGGTCCCACGCCCGCAGACGCTCCAGGAACGCGCGCGAGGCGGCATTGAAGGCGTAGACGCGCTGGGCGTAGCCACCTTCGACCTCGACTGGTGCCGGATGCACCCCACAAAGCCGCACACGCTGTCCGGCTTGGGCCAGCGCCAGCGCCAGCGCCTTGCCAACCAGACCCGCGCCGACGATCACAGCGTCATCGGAACCCATGACCATGTTGTAGGCACCCTAGAATGCAAAAGTTGCCATTTTGCGCTTCCCGCAGCGCGCGCGCGAGCACGAACCCGATGACCAGCCTGCAACACGCTCCGCCACGACCTCGCGCACCGGCACCGGCATCGGCATCGGCATGGTCCGACACCTGATTCGCATCGCGGCGACCTCGCTTCTCGCCCTGCTGATTCTCGTCGGCGGTGGCGTCAGCCTGCTGCTGCTGTCATTTGACCCCAATCAGTACAAGACGGCGCTGTCCGCCGCGGTACGCGAGCGCTATCACCGTGCGCTCGACATCCAGGGGCGCCTGGTGCTCCACCTCTTACCCCCACTGACGCTGGATACCGGCCCCATGCGTCTGAGCGAACCCGATGGCATCACCCCTTTCGCACAGGCCGCGGGCATGCAACTGCATGTCGATCCACTGGCATTGCTGCGCCGCCATATCGTCATCGACCGCGTCACCCTCGATGCACCGCGCCTGGTGGTGCGACGCGACGCCGATGGCCGTTTCAACTTTTCCGACCTGCTGCCCGCTGGTCCGGCGGATCCATCGCGGCGCGGACCGCTGGACCTGCAGACCCTGCGTGTACGTGCGGGCAGGCTCATGCTCGATGACGCCAGCAGCGGGCTCGCAGGCACGCTCTCCGGCCTCGACCTCGACCTTGACGGCCTGGGGCAACCCACACCGCGCCCGATGCAGCTGCGCGCGCGCGCCGAGTTCACCCGACCGGCGGTCAACGCAATGATCGTCCTCGGCGGAAACCTGCGGACGGGCAAAGGCCCCGTCCGTCTCGACAACTTCAATCTGCAGATCGACGGCAGCGTCGGCGTCCTGCAACACGCCTTGCTCCGGGCCGTTGGCAATGCGCACTATGCGGCGGAGGCTCCCGCCAGGCTTGCCTTGCAAGGCGTGTCGATCCATGCTTCGGGCCGCGACATCCACGACCGTCCGGTCGATATCGGCATGACATTGCCCTTGCTCGCGTGGAATGACAACCGGGTGCAAAGTTCTGCCATTGACCTGCGCGCGGCAATTGGGGCATCTCCGGCCGTCACGCGGGTCGCACTCCACCTGCCCGCGGCCAGCGGTCCAGCCACCGCGTTGCGCGTGGCCGGCGTCACGCTCGACGTGCACCAGGGCAACGGCACCGTGTCGGCGTCGCGGCTGCGGCTGGACGGCACCCTCGTCCTGGGACTGGGTGCGCGTACCGCGCACATCGATGATGCCAGGTTGCACGGCGCATGGGTTCTCCCGTGGGGCCACACCCTGCCACTGGATTTTCAGGGAACGATGGCCTGGGCGCCGGGTAAACCGGGCGCGAATGCAACCCTGACTGGATCGATCGCCGGCACCGGCGCGCGCATCGCCGCCACCGACAGCGCGGGCTTGCTGACCCTGCACGGTGATGTCGATGCGCTCGACATGGAGGCCGCCGGTGTGCCTTCGAACGCTGTGCAGTCGGTGCTTGCTCAGGTTCTGCCAGCACTCGACGGCTTCGATGTGGATGCGCGTCTGGGCGTTGGAACGCTGCGGGTACTCGGCGCGCAATGGACCGCGGCGCAAGCGCGTGTGCGTCGCGACGGCCGCGCCTGGATCGTGGCGCCGGCCGATGCCCGCGGCGTGGGCGGGGTGGTATCCGCCTCCGCGGTCATCGATGTCGGCACTGGACGCACGGCCCTGGCGCTGCGCGCCCGCGGGCTTCAGGCAGCGCCAATCATGTCCGCGCTCGAGGGCGGGACGTGGCTACGCGGCACGCTGGACGGAACGCTGCAATGCGTGCTCAGCGACGTCGGCGCGCCAAATCAGCTCGCGGGCAGCGCACATGTGGCGGTTCACAACGGAAAACTCCTCGGCATCAATCTCGGTGCGGCGTTGCGCCCGGACAATGCGAATGCCATCGGCCCCGCACGCGAGACGTCGTTCTCCATGGCGTCCGCGCATTTCAACATTGCCCACGGCGTCGCCGACAGCACAGATGTCGCGCTGCGTGCCGGCGCCGCGCAACTCACTGGCACGGCCAGCCTTGTGCTGCAAAAACATACGCTCGCACTCGCCCTGACGGCACGCCAGGCAGGCACGACAGCTGCCGTCAGCGTCAGCGGCGCCTTCAAGGCGCCGCATTTCGCCCTGGCACGAGCGAGGACGACGCCGGATCGCAAAGGCGCGCAACCACATCGCGCCAACGCCACCTCCCGCCCACGCAAATCGCGTCCGCCTCAACAAGTACCTGGCAGCTCAGCTGGTTGAACCAGCGCTCGGAACCCGGCTGCACAGAATTTCACCAGGCGCGGCGCCATTTGCTCGATATCCGATGTATGGCACAGGTCGTTCGAAAGAAGGTCGAGTCGCCCGTTGTTGGACAACGTTAGCATCAAGGCGCCACTGAGCATGTGATAGCTCCAGAACAGTTCCTCGCGACGCGCAAGGGGGATGGCCTGCGCAATCAGATCGATCAAGCGCCTGACCACGGGGTCGAAAAAACGCGCCATCACCTCGCCGCCCCAGACTGCCGAGTTGCTCACCAGCGCGGCCAGCGCGAAAAAATTGCGCCAACCCGGATCGCGGTGCCGCGCCGGGTCGGTCAATGGGCCGAGAAACGCCTCGAGCGCGCCTTCGATCGTCAGCGCGCCCGCATGCGCGCGGGCATAGTTGTCCATGGCAACCATGCGTTCGACATTGAGTACGGCGACGCGACGCGCCCAAACCGCATCGAACAACCCCTGCTTGTGCTGGAAGTAGTAATGCAGAAGGGCGGTATCGACCCTCGCACCCGCGGCAATTTCGCGCAGCGTCACACCATGGAATCCATGCTGGGAAAACAACGCTTCTGCCTGATCGAGTATCCGGCTTGCCGTGTCCGCACCTGGTTGCGCACCCTTGCGGGGCCGGCCTACCGGCTGGCGTGTCACGGTCCGCGACGGCATGTCAACGCGTGGGTGCCGCCCACCGCGCCCGGAGCTCCCCCACGATACCGCGCCGAAACGCCAGAACGCACACCACGAATATCGCGCCAATGACCATGCCGACGGAGTCAGACAGCTGACTGAACCACGCGACGCCGGTCAGATGCACCAGTCCGCGCGAAATCGCACCCATCTTTTCTTCGAGCAAGGTCACCAGCACGGCGCCCACGATCGGCCCCACCTCAGTGCCCAACCCCCCCACCAGGGTCATCAGAATGACCAGGCCCGAGGTGCTCCAGTGCACATCGGTCAGGGTCTCGAAACCCATCACCACCGCCTTGAGCGACCCTGCCAGTCCGGCGAAAGCCGCCGACAACAGGAACACGCCGAGCTTGTAGCGTACCGTGCGGTAGCCCAGCGAGATCGCACGCGGCTCGTTTTCGCGCACCGCGTGCAGAATGCGTCCGAACGGCGACTCCACCACCCGGCGCATCAACCACCAGCAGGCGACGAAACAGGTCAGGATCAACTCGTACATGACCTTGTCGGATTGCAGGGGCAGCCCAAGCAGTGTGCCGCGCGGAATCGCCTGCAAGCCGTCTTCCCCACCCGTGAAATTGGCTTGGAGGAAATAGAAATATGCAATCTGCGCCAGCGCAAGGGTGATCATCGAAAAGTAAATACCCTGCCGACGTACCGCCAGCAAACCCATGGCCAACCCGATCACCAGAGCTGCCACGACTCCGGCGAGGATCCCGGCGGCAAACGGCCAGCCCCAGCCTGTCAACGCGAGGCCGGTGACATAGCCGGCGCCGCCGAACAACGCGGCATGGCCGAACGAAATCAGGCCACCATACCCGGCGAGCAGGTTGAACGCACAGGCGAACAACGCAAAGCAAAGCATGCGCATGCCCAGCACTGGATACAAACCAAGCCAAGGCGCGGCGGCTGCCAGCGCGAGCGTCGCCCAGAAGGCAAGTCGAGGAATGCGCACGCTCACTTCTCCTTGCCAAACAATCCTGCCGGACGCAGGGTAAGAATCAAGGCCATCAAGAGAAATACGACGGTGCTGCTGATCGGCGCGTACACGACCTTTGCCAGCCCCTCGACCAACCCCAATCCCAGGCCCCCGACGATGGCGCCCATGACCGAGCCCATCCCGCCGATGACCACGATGGCAAACACGACGATGATCAGATTCGAACCCATCAGTGGCGACACCTGATTCACAGGCGCGGCCAACACCCCCGCAAGACCGGCCAGCGCCGAACCGAACGCGAAGGTCGAGGTCACAAGCAGGGGCACGTTGATCCCGAACGCCTGCACAAGCGCCGGGTTTTCGGTGCCGGCGCGCAGCCAGGCCCCGAGACGCGTGCGTTCGATCAGTGCCCAGGTGCCCAGGCACACGACAATGCTCGCAGCCACGGCAAAGGCGTGGTACTCGGGCAGGAACATGAAGTGCAGATCAATCGTGCCCGACAACTGCGAGGGCGCGTCATACGGAACCCCCGCCGCACCGAAGAAGGAGCGGAACAGGCCCTCGATCAGCAGTGTCAGCCCGAAAGTCAGCAACAAGCCGTAGATTGGGTCCATGCCACGCAGCCTGCGCAGCATCAAGCGCTCGATGCACGCGCCGAGCAGTCCCAGCGTCAGCGGCGCGATCACCAGCATTTCCCAATAACTCAGATGAAGGTACTGCCCTCCGGCCCATGTCAACATGGCGCCCATCATGAAAAACGCGCCATGCGCGAAGTTCACCACGTCCATGAGCCCGAAAATGACGGCCAGGCCCAGCGACAACATGGCATAGAACGCGCCATTGACCAGCCCTAGCAGAAGCTGCCCGAGCAGGAGCGGCAAAGGAAATCCGAACAAGTCAGTCAAACCTGGCCTCGCAGCAGAAGTTGCGGGGGGGGCCGCCCGCCCCCCCGGGGGGGGGGGCGGGGTTGGCGGGGGCGCCGAGGGCGGGGGGGGGGCGGGGCGGGGCGTTGGCGGGGCGGGGGGGGGGGGTTT
>VFSW01002527.1_pt1 | contig 27673 bp, 23 predicted proteins | sample 5358111 | NCBI WGS metagenome assembly VFSW01 (sample SAMN11554181, study PRJNA540505) | mine drainage metagenome | isolation source: sediment from site ElyBrook_90M | place: USA: Ely Copper Mine, Vershire, VT | collected 2017 | reverse complement strand
CAACGCGCTCCGTCAGCGGGAGCCTCGAACCACTGAGGACTTTTATTCGGTCAGCCCTGAGGTCGTGGCTGTTCCGCTTGAGCGGCGACGAATCGCCGGCCTTCCTTGCGCGAAATACGCACGCTGATCCAGCGCCGCCGGTGATTATGAGATGTCGGAAATCCTTACACTGGAGACCCGCCGCCAGGACTCGCAGCAGCCAACTGATTGATTTACGGAACCTCTTGTGATTCGGTATGAATGATGCATTTCGGTTCACACGTGCGATATTTGGGTCGTGCGCCACAATTACAATTATCTGAGGGGAGGATGCCATGCAAGCAAGGACCGCCGCTGTGCTGATTGCGACGCTGATCGCCACAGTGCACGTAGCGCAAGCGGGCACGTTCTCGTGCACGGAGACCGGCAGTTACGTCAATGGGTACGCCTACAACTACTACAGGCCGCCGATTGTGACGGATTCCGGGCACTCGCAGTCGTCGAGTGCGACTGGATGTACGCTGACCGACACCCAGACAGCGACTTTGAATGTCGGCCTCGGACCGAACAGCGACGGCTCGTACAATTATAATTTCCAGGGCGGGTCAAGTTTCACGGTTGCGGCGAGCGCAACCGGAGGTTCGCTCCATGCCACGGCGACTGCTTTGGCAAGCGACAGCCCGGCACAGTACCTCACAACGAACAGCCAAGCGATTATCAATCCCATCTATAACATGGAGGGGGCGGGCGTAGTCTATGTGTCATGGCAGGACGCCTTGACCATTTGCGATCCAGGTGCTGCGGCTAACGCTGCCGTGCAGATTCAATTGGGCGGTTCGGTTAGCGGGTCTCTGTCGACCTCGTGGGGATGTGCGCCGGCGGGCTTAACGTCGAATGCCTCCTATCAAGCGATTTTCAATCTCGAGGGCTCCGGCATCGGACCGGTTCTCACGGGAGACACGCTTTCGCAGTGCAATGGAGGGCCGCCACCTGTTACCTCCGGAAGTAACCAATTGACGACGACACTGTATAACGGTCGGACATATGCCGTAAGTGCGCGGTTGGTAATTGAAACGGACTCCAAGCCCGGGTATTGCAACTTTACCAGTGTGCCCTGCGGCTATAGCGATCCGAATTTCTTGCAGGATTTTGTGTCCAACACGACGTCCGTGGCCAACTTCGCCGACACTGCGAACTTCTACGCACAGATTCTGACACCTGGGGCTTACTACACGGACTCCGCCGGCAACATCAATCCATTTCTCCCATCCAACAATCCGGGCGGTTCGACGTCGGTGCCGGAACCCGCCACGCTTGGTCTCCTCGGTCTCGGCCTCGCCGGCGTGGTCTTCATGAGGAAGCGCAAGGCGAGTTGAGCCGTCGGCACTATTTTCAGTCCGGAACCCGGCGATGCGCCGGGTTGTCGAATTCGCCGTTTTTGGCGGAGAGGGTGAGATTCGAACTCACGATCGGATCGCTCCGATGCCGGTTTTCAAGACCGGTGCATTCAACCGCTCTGCCACCTCTCCAATTCGAATGATTTTACCCGAAGCCGCCCTTGCCCGCGCCGCTTCCACGACGCTCCCGCATCAGGTCATCGAGGCGCTGCATGACTTCCTGCGGTTGAATCAATTCCATGACGCCCGGGCGCTCGACCTTCGTCCACCATGGAACCTCCTCGGGCTCCTTGCCGAGGAACTTGCGTACCGCGTCGGGGTAGCGGTCGATGCACCACCGGCCGCTCAAGTAAGGGCCGCTGCGCTTCGGGTTGGTCGCGGCGTACAGGCCGATGACCGGCGTGCCGGCGGCGGTCGCCATGTGTACAGGTCCCGCATCGGGCCCGACCAGCAGCGCCGCCCGCGCAATCAGAGCGAGCATCTGCGGCAAGGTGTCGCGGCCGATTTGATCGACGACCGGGTGGCGCACGGCGCGGCCGATCGAATCGCCGATCTCGCGCTCGATCCGCGACGGTCCGCCGCAAAGTATCACGCGCATGCCCCAGCGCTCGGCCGCGTGGTCGGCGAGCGCGGCATAGAACGCCGGCCGCCAGTTGCGCAAACTATGGCTGGAACAAGGGCTGATCAGCAGCGTCGGCTGCGCGTCCGGAATCAATCGGCGCGCATAGTCGGCGGCCCCGTCGGGCAGCGGCAGGTTCCACTCGATCACGCGCGGCGACGCGCCCAGGCACTCGGCAAACCCCAAAAAGCTGTCGAGCACATGCTCGCGGGTTCGCGCCGACACTCGCCGGTTCGTAAACAGCCACTGCAGTTCACGCGCCCGCGCACGATCGAACCCCAGCTTCACGGGCGCGCGCACCAGCGTGCTCAGCAAACTCGCGCGAAGCGAGACTTGAATGTGCAATAGCGCGTCGAAGCGCCGTGCGGCGAGCACGCGGCGCAAGCGCAAGAACTCTGACCGGAACTTGCTCTTGTCGACCGTCAGGAACTCGATTTCCGGCATCAGCGCGACGAGCTTCGCTTCCACGCGTCCGACGATCCAGGTGATGCGGCATTCGGGCCAGGCGCGTTGAATCGTCCGAATCAGCGGCACGACATGGCAGGTATCGCCGATCGCCGACAACCGCAAGATGCACAGGCTTTTCGGAGCCGTGGTGAAGATCGCTGGAATGGCCGTAATCCTTAGCTGAATGAGCGAACTTTTGCGGCGTCCGCCGCTCTAATTCCGCAGTCGCAATTATGTCACGGCCGCAGGCCCTAATGAGCAGGCGGACCGCGGCGTGTTAACATGTCCGGGTAATCAGCCCCGGAATCAGGAGCGTTTGATCATGAACAATTTCCCGGCAAACAACGCGGCGTTCCCCGGAGCGGCTGCGGACAGCCGCAGCGTCTTCATTTCGCGCACCTACGCCCACGTGGTCGGCGGAATACTCGGGTTCGTTCTGATCGAGCTTGCGCTGTTCGAATCCGGCCTCGCGGGCCAGATCGCGCGCTTCATGTTCGGCTTCAACTGGTTCCTGATTCTCGGCGCGTTCATGCTGACCGGCTGGCTCGCGACGCGGACCGCGCAGTCCAGTGCCTCGCTCGGCATGCAATACTTCTCTTACGCGGTCTACGTCGTCGCCGAAGCGTTGATTTTCGTCCCGCTCCTGTACATCGCCAATGCGAAAGCGCCGGGCACGATCGACAGTGCGACCTTGGTGACCTTGCTCGGCGCCGGCGGGCTGATGGTCGTCGCGCACCGTACGCGCAAGGATTTCTCCTTCCTGCGCGCGCTCCTGATGTGGGGCGGCATACTCGCGTTGGTCGCGATGATCGGCGGCGCGATCTTCGGCTTTCAGCTCGGCACGTGGTTTTCAGTCGCGATGATCGGCTTTGCGGGCGCCGCGGTGCTGTACGACACCTCGAACGTGATTCATCGATATCCGGAAGACCGTTACGTATCGGCCGCGATGCAGCTGTTCGCGTCGATCGCACTGATGTTCTGGTACGTGTTGCGCCTGCTGATGGGAAGCCGCAGCTAGATCTTCGCGAGCCCGCCCATATATGGCCGCAGAGCCTGCGGTATCGTGACGCCGCCGTCCGCTTCCTGGAAATTCTCGAGGATCGCGACGAGCGCGCGTCCCACGGCGACGCCGGATCCGTTCAAGGTGTGAACCAGCTCCGGCTTGCCGGTCGCGGGATTGCGCCAGCGCGCCTGCATGCGCCGCGATTGAAATGCCTCGCAATTGCTGCACGAGGATATTTCCCGATAGCGCGACTGGCTCGGTAGCCAGACCTCGAGATCGTAGGTCTTCGCGCTGCTGAAGCCGACGTCCCCGGCGCATAGCGCCACCACGCGGTACGGCAATTCCAGCGCTTTGAGCACGGCTTCGGCGTGGCTCGTCAGCTCCTCGAGCGCATCGCCCGAACGCTCCGGCTGTACGATATGCACGAGTTCCACCTTTTCGAACTGGTGCTGGCGGATCATGCCCCGGGTATCCTTGCCCGCGGCGCCCGCCTCCGAGCGAAAGCACGGCGTGTGCGCCGCGAACTTCAGCGGCAGCGACTCTGGGTTCAGAATCTGGTCGCGGACCAGGTTCGTGACCGGCACCTCCGCGGTGGGGATCAGGAAAAATTCCGGGTCGCCGCGCACCGAGAACAGATCCTGCTCGAACTTCGGCAATTGTCCCGTCCCTATGAGCGCCTCGGCGCGCACGAGGTAAGGCACATAGGCTTCGCGGTAGCCGTGCTCACCGGTATGCAGATCGAGCATGAATTGCACGAGCGCGCGGTGCAGCCGGGCGAGCGCGCCCGTCATGACGACGAAGCGGGCGCCGGACATGCGTCCGGCGGCTTCGAAATCCATGCCGCGGCGCTCGCCGAGCGCGACGTGATCCAACGGGGGGAACGCAAATTGTCGCGGGTCGCCCCAGCGGCGCAGCTCGACGTTCGCGCTCTCGTCGCGGCCGTCGGGCACGCTTGCGTGCAGAATATTCGGCAAGCCGAGCTGTATGTCCGACATCATGGCCTGCAGCTTCTCGAGCTCGACGTCGACGGCCTTCAATCGCGCGCCCAATGCCTCGCCGTGCACGAGCAGCGCCGCGCTGTCGGCGCCCTTCGCCCGCGCCGCCCCGACCGCCTTGGCGTTCGCGTTGCGCTCGGCGCGCAGCCGGTCGGCTTCGATCTGCGCGGCCTTTCTCTTCTCCTCGATCGCCGCGATGCCGGCGACGTCGAGTACGAAACCGCGGCGCGCCAATTGGGCCGCAATGCCGGGCAAATCGCTGCGCAATAGCTTGGGGTCCAACACGAGCGCTTCCTTTAATGCCTAGGTCCTGGCCGCCATTGTAGGCGATGGACGCGCGCCGTCACGCCCCGCTCTCGTCCGATCGCTGCCGGTCGCGGGCCCGGCGGGCCTTTAGCGCCTCGCCGATCTTGATCTCGAGGCCGCGCGGCGCCGGAACGTAATACTGGCGCTGCGGCAGCGCGTCGGGCAGATAGCGTTCGCCGGCGGCATACGCCTCGGGTTCATCATGCGCGTACCGGTACCCTTTGCCGTAGCCGAACTCCTTCATGAGCCGGGTCGGCGCATTGCGCAGATGCAGCGGCACTTCCAGGGATCCGAAGCTCTGCGCATCTTCGGTCGCCGCCTGATACGCGGTGTAGACCGCATTGCTCTTCGCCGCGCACGCCATGAATACGATCGCCTGCGCAATCGCGAGCTCCCCCTCGGGGCTTCCCAGGCGTTCGTATACGGCGCACGCCTCGAGCGCCAGCGTCAACGCGCGCGGATCCGCATTGCCGATGTCCTCGCTCGCCATGCGCAGCGCGCGGCGCGCGACATATAGCGGATCGCAGCCGCCCGCGAGCATGCGGCACAGCCAATACAAGGCCGCGTCCGGATCGCTACCGCGCACCGATTTATGCAACGCGGAGATCTGATCGTAGAAATTCTCTCCGCCCTTGTCGAAGCGCAGCGTAGTTGAGCCGATCACGGACCGCATCGTCTCCACGCCCATATGCCTGGCGCCGTCCCGCACCTGTGCGAGATCGCCCGCCGTCTCGAGCAGGTTGAGCATCCGGCGGGCATCGCCGTCGGCCGCGGCCAGCAGCAGCTCGCGCGCCGCGGGCTCCATCTGCAGATTCAGCCGGCCGAGGCCGCGCTCCGCATCGCCGAGCGCCCGTTCGAGAAGGGACCCCAAGTCGCTCGAATCCAGCGATTTCAGCAGGTACACGCGTGCGCGCGACAGGAGCGCGTTGTTGACCTCGAAGGACGGATTCTCGGTCGTCGCGCCGATGAAAATCAGCGTGCCGTCCTCGACGTACGGCAGAAAAGTATCCTGCTGGGCCTTGTTGAATCGATGCACCTCATCGAGGAATAGAATCGTGTCGCGTGTTCCGCGCAGGCCGCGCGCAAGTTCGACCGCCGCGCGAATGTCCTTGATGCCGGCGAGCACCGCCGAGAGCGAGATGAATTCCGCGCGTGCGGCGCTCGCGACGAGGCGCGCGAGCGTCGTTTTGCCGGTTCCGGGCGGGCCCCACAGAATCATCGAATGCGGACGGCCGGCCTCCAGCGCACGGCGCAGCGGCGCGCCGGCGCCGACCAGGTGGGTCTGCCCCACGTATTCGTCGAGCGAGCGCGGGCGCAGCCGGTCGGCGAGCGGCCGGTACGCTCCGTCGCCGCCCGCGCTCACGGCGATGCGCGTCCGATTACATCGACACCGGGCGGCGGCGTGAATACGAACAAATCCGGCGCGAGCGTGCCGTTGCGTTTCGGATCGGAGAAACTCAAGCGGGTCACCTGATTGAGCTTGTCGGCGAGCCACATGCGCACCAATTCACCGTGCGCGAACGCGATGCGGATCGCGAGGAAGTCGCTCGTGGGGTGTTTCGGCAACAGCTGAAACCACTCGAAGCCATCGCTCGGCGGCAGCGCCGATATCGTGAACTGGCTGCTGACGGAGGCGCCGCCGGCGAGCAGCACGGCGGGCGAACTCGCGAGCGTCGCGTCCAGATCGCGCACATTGGCCTGCGCGAGGTCCTTGTCGTAGAACCAGAGCTTCTTGCCGTCGGCGATAATCAGCTGTTTGGACGGCTCCGTGTAGTCCCAGCGAAACTTGCCGGGCCGCTCGAGATACAAATGCCCGGAGGCGCTGCGCAATATCTTGCCGTTGCCGTCGTCGATCGTCTGGCGAAAGTCCGCGGACCAGGTCTTGAGCCCCTCCAAGTAATGTTCGACTTGCGAAGCCGGGGACGCAGCCGCCGGATCGGTCGCAATCAGGCACGCGATCAGCGTGGCAAAGGCGGCAAACACGGTTTGTCGGGCTCGAAAGGACATCAACTCACTCCTCAGGCGGCGCGGCGCCGTATATCTCGCGGCCGCCGTTCGACTGCAGCGGCCCCACCAGCCCGGCCGCCTCCATCGCTTCGACCAGCCGCGCCGCGCGGTTATAACCGATCTTCAAGCGGCGTTGCACGCCGGAAATGGACGCTTTACGCGTCTCCGTCACGATGCGCACCGCCTCGTCGTACAACGGGTCTTGTTCGGCATCGACGACGCCGTCCTCCCCGCCGTCGGCGTCGTCCAACGGAAACCCGGGAATCGGATTGCGCGGGCCTTCGAGAATCTCGTCGATGTAGACCGGCGGCGAAGCCGCCTTCAAGCCGGCGACGACCCGATGCACCTCTTGGTCCGACACGAACGCGCCATGCACGCGCGTCGGAATCGACGTGCCGGGCGGAAGGAACAGCATGTCGCCGTGGCCGAGCAGCGACTCGGCGCCGCTTTGATCCAGGATCGTCCGCGAATCGACTTTGGCGGATACCTGAAACGCGATGCGCGACGGAATATTCGCCTTGATGAGGCCCGTGATCACGTCGACCGACGGGCGCTGGGTCGCCAGGATCAAATGGATGCCCGACGCACGCGCTTTCTGCGCGAGGCGCGCGATCAATTCCTCGACCTTCTTGCCGACGATCATCATCAGATCGGCCAGTTCGTCGATGATCACGACGACGAACGGCAGAGTCTCGAGATCCGGCACGTCCTCGGCGACCACGCCGGGCACGCCTTGCGCGATTTTCTGCATGCGGACCGGATCCTTGATCGGCGCGCCGGCATCGGCTGCATCCTTGACCTTGCGATTGAAGCCGCCGATGTTGCGGACTCCCAGCATCGACATGACCTGATAGCGCCGCTCCATCTCGGCCACGCACCAACGCAGAGCGTTCGCCGCTTGCTTCATGTCGGTGACGACCGGCGACAAGAGATGCGGAATGCCCTCGTAAACGGACAGCTCCAGCATCTTCGGATCGATCATGATCATGCGCACGTGTTCCGGCGTCGCCTTGTAGATCAGGCTCAGCACCATCGCGTTGATCCCGACCGACTTGCCCGATCCGGTCGTGCCTGCGATCAGCAAGTGCGGCATGCGCGCAAGATCCGCGACCACCGGTACGCCGCCGATATCCTTGCCGAGCGCGAGCGCCAGCGGCGAAGCCATATCATCATAGGGTTTCGACTTGATGATTTCGCCGAGCGTGACGATTTCGCGCCTTTCGTTCGGGATCTCGAGGCCGACGACCGATTTTCCGGGGATCACCTCGACGACGCGAACGCTGATCGAGGACAATGCACGCGCGAGATCCTTCGCGAGATTGCTGATTTGGCTGACCTTCACGCCGGGCGCGGGACGCAGTTCGAAGCGCGTGACGACGGGGCCCGGCTGTACGGCGACCACCTCGGCCTCGACGCCGAAGTCGCGCAGCTTCAATTCGACCAGGCGGGACATCGCCTCCAGCGCTTCTTCCGAATAGGAAGGCTCATGCGCGACCGGCTCGTCGAGCAGCGACAAGGCCGGCAATTGGCTGCGCTTGGGCGCATCGAACAGCGGCACTTGGCGTTCGCGCTCCACGCGCTCGCTCCTCTGAACCGCCGGCGGCGGCGCCTCGATGCGCGGAGGAATCCGCTCTCGACCCTTCTTCTGCTCTTCGCGCACGCCTTCCTGGCGCGCCTGTTTGCGCTCCTGGCCGCCCACGAGTTCGCGCCGCTGTGCCATTTTTTCGCGGACCCATTCAATCGCCCGCAGCGTGAACGCGCCGAGCTTGTCCATGACCGTAAACCAAGAAACACCGAGGAACAGGGCGACTCCGGCGAACCAGAGACCCAGCAGCAGCAGCGTCGCGCCCAAAAAACTCAGGCCGCGGGCGGAGCTTCGGCCGACGAGTTCGCCGAGCACGCCGCCCGCGCTGTTCGGAAACCCCGCGCCGCTCCAATGGAGCGTCGCGAGCGCGCAGCTCGTCGACAACGTCAGCACGAAGCCGCCCGCGCGCAGCAGCGTATTGATGCGCGATCGTGCGTCCACAGCCTTCGGATTTTTATGCACGAGCCAGCCGGCATGCGCCAACATCAGCGGAAATAGATAGGCCGGCCGGCCGAACAAGAAAAAGAAAAATCCCGAGAGCCAAGCGCCGACCGGACCGATCCAATTGGCGACCGCAGCGCCGTCGCCGGTGTCGGCAAATCCGGGATCGCGCGTGTGATAAGAGACCAGCGCCAACAGCAGGATCAGCGCCACGGCGCCGAGCACCCAAAGCGTACCCTCGCGCAAGGAGCGTGCGACGGCGGCCGACAGTTTCGGCCTTTGCTTCGCAGGCTTCGCCTCCGCGCCGCTGCCCTGCTCTACACTTTTAATGATATTTATTCCCTAACCGCATGAAAACTATAAAATAATACCTGAACGCCGTGCTCGGCGCCATCATCGTAGCCGGGATCTCGCGTTCGACCGTTTTGAACTGGCCGGAGTCCTCGGATTTACTTACCATGAACTCGCCGCGGGTCATTGAACGTCGCACCGACGGCCATCGCGCCGGCACCCACGAACGAAGGAAAATTGTACATGAGTGAACCCACCCATAGCCGGCTCATCATCCTAGGATCCGGGCCTGCGGGCTATACCGCGGCCGTCTATGCGGCACGCGCCAACCGCGCACCGCTGTTGATCACCGGCCTCGAGCAAGGCGGCCAGCTGATGACCACCACCGATGTCGACAACTGGCCCGGCGAAGCCGAGGGGCTCCAGGGACCCGATCTCATGGAGCGCATGCGCCGCCACGCGCAGCGCTTTCAAACCGCAATCGTCGTCGACCACGTGAATCGCGTCGACTTGCGGCGCCGGCCGATGGCTTTGTACGGCGACAGCGGCGAGTACACCTGCGACGCGCTGATCATCGCAACGGGCGCGTCGGCGAAGTATCTCGGCCTCGCGTCCGAAGAATTGTACCGGGGCAAGGGCGTGTCGGCGTGCGCGACTTGCGACGGTTTTTTCTACCGCGGCAAGAACGTCGCCGTCATCGGCGGCGGCAACACCGCCGTCGAAGAGGCGCTCTATCTTGCCAATATCGCCGCGCACGTCACGCTGGTACACCGCCGCGATGCCTTGCGCGCCGAAAAAATCCTGCAAGACCGGCTATACGCGTTGGAGCACGCCGGCAAAGTGAGCTTCGTCTGGAATCACGTCGTCGAGGAAATTTTGGGCGATGAAACCGGCGTCACCGGCGTGCGCCTGCGGGCCGAGCCGGGCGGCGGCGTGCGCGCGCTGGCGGTGCACGGTGTGTTCGTGGCCGTCGGGCATCGGCCCAACACCCAGTTGTTCGACGGCCAGCTCGACATGCGCGGCGGCTACATCGTCGCCAAAGGCGGAAACAGCGGCGACGCGACGGCGACCAGCGTCGCCGGCGTTTTCGCGGCCGGCGACGTCGCCGACCACGTCTACCGCCAGGCGGTGACGTCGGCCGGCACCGGATGCATGGCGGCGCTGGACGCGGACAAGTATCTCGAACACCTGGACGCATCGCTCCACGCGCAGCGCCGCACCGCGCTTTCGTGAAGCCGCGCGCCGCCCGTTCGTCGCCGGATAAGCCCGCAGCGCGCGCGCGCGCGCTCGAGCGGATCGGCGCAATCGACGCGGCGGTCTGGAACGAACTCGCAGGCGAGGGGCAGCCGTTTCTGCGCCACGAATTCCTGTCGGCGCTCGAGGATTGCGGCTGCGCCACCCCGCAACACGGCTGGACTCCCGCGCACCTCGTTATCGAGGACGCGGACGGGCGCACGATCGGCGCAATGCCCGCCTATGAAAAGGCGCATTCGCGCGGTGAATTCGTATTCGATTTTTCCTGGGCGAACGCCTATCTGCAGCACGGCATGAGCTATTACCCGAAACTCGTGAGCGCCGTGCCGTTCACCCCGGTGCGCGGCGCCCGCCTCCTCACGCACCCGGCGGCCGATGCGGCCGCGGTGCGGCGCGCGCTGATCGCCGCGGCGCTGGACCGAGCGCGCGCCGCAGGCCTTTCCTCCTGGCATGTCCTATTTCCGCGGGACGAGGAACTCGGCGATCTCGAGCACGCCGGATTGATCGTTCGCCGCGACTGCCAGTTTCATTGGTACAACCAGGCATACGATTCGTTCGACGCGTTCCTTGCGACCTTCACCGCCGAGAAGCGCAAGAAGGCCAAGCGCGAGCGGCGCCGGGTCGCCGAAGCCGGGATCACGTTCGATACCCGGCATGGCGGCGACATCGATGCGCCCTTGTGGGAGACCATCTACCGGTTCTATGCCGACACCTTCTATCGGCACGGCCATGACCCTTATTTAAACTTGTCATTTTTCAAGCAGATAACTGAACTACTTCCAAATAACTTTATGGTAAAGATCGCGAAGCTAGGCGCCGAACCGATCGCAGCTGCGATTTTCTTCGTTGGCACGGATGCGCTCTACGGCCGCTACTGGGGCGCGAGCGGCAATTATCACAGCCTGCATTTCGAAACCTGTTATTACCAAGGCATCGAATACTGCATCGAGCATGGATTGGCGCGCTTCGAGCCGGGCACGCAGGGCGAACACAAAGTGCCGCGCGGGTTCGTGCCGACGATATTGAGTTCCGCGCACTACATCGACGACCCGCGCTTCGCCGCAGCGATCCGCGCCTTTGCCGCACGTGAAGCACGCGGCGTCGCCGAATATGCGGCCGCGGTGCAGGAGCACGTCCCCTACCACCGCTCGGCCGACGAGGAGCTCAAGCTCTGAGCAAGCTCGCCTGGCTCGGCGCCGACGCCGGCGTCGATTGGTTCCCGCCGCTCGAACAGGCGCTCAGCGATCCGCCCGGGCTGCTCGCGGCCGGCGGTGATCTTCGCCCCGCGCGGATACTCGCCGCCTACGAGCGCGGCATCTTCCCGTGGTACTCCGCCCAGCAACCGATCCTATGGTGGGCGCCGGACCCGCGTATGGTCTTATTTCCAAACGAATTCAATGTGTCACGCAGCTTACGTAAAACAATTCGCAGCGAGATTTATGAAACCCGCGTCGATCAGGCGTTCGGCGAAACGATCCGCGCGTGCGCAGCGCCGAGGCGCTCCGGAGCCGATACCTGGCTGAATCCCGGCATGATCGAGTCGTACGAGCGGCTTCACGCCGAGGGCTTCGGCCACTCGGTCGAGACCTACGCCGAGGGCAGGCTGGTCGGCGGATTGTACGGCTTGCGGCTAGGAGGGATATTCTTCGGCGAATCGATGTTCAGCCTGATGAGCGATGCGTCCAAAGTGGCCTTGGCGCGACTCGTCGATGAGTGCCGCCGCCGCAACATTCGAGTCATCGACTGCCAGGTTGCGAGCGATCACCTGGCGAGCCTCGGCGCCCGGGAGGTGCCGCGCAGCGAGTTCACCGCCCTGCTGCGCGCGTACGCGCAGCGCGCGCCGGTCGGTTCTTGGGCGTCCGAATCCGCTTAAATTGCATTACCCGAGTGCTTTATGCACAATGCGCCCGGCTTCAGGGTCATTCCAAAGGACGCATGTCAAAAGAAGAGGCGATTCAGTTCGAAGGCGAGGTCATCGAGACCCTGCCGAATACGACATTCCGCGTGAAGCTCAAGACCGGGCACATCGTGACTGCGCACATCTCAGGCAAGATGCGCAAAAACTACATCCGCATATTGACCGGCGACCAGGTTACCGTCGAAATGACGCCATACGATCTGACCAAGGGCCGGATCGTATACCGCGGCCGATGACATCGGCGCCGGCGCCTATCGAGCCGGCGCCTTAAGTCGGGTCTCCTCAAGACAACAGCAACGGCTCGTCCGCGGCGCGCGCATCGAGTTTCAGCTTCTCCCCGTCTTCGCTCACGCTGACCTCGACATGGCCGCCGTTGACGAGCTTGCCGAACAGCAGCTCCTCGGCGAGCGGCCTCTTGATGTATTCCTGGATGATCCGCGCCATCGGCCGCGCGCCCATCTTCGGATCGTAGCCGCGCTTGGCGATCCAGCGGCGCGCGGATTCGTCGACCGAAATGGAAACGCGCTTCTGTTCGAGCTGGGCCTCGGCTTCGACGAGCAGCTTGTCGACCACGCGCTCGATCGTATCCTCGTCGAGCGCGCCGAACTGGATGACCGCGTCGAGCCGGTTGCGAAACTCCGGTGAAAACAGCCGCCGGATCGCCTCCATGCCGTCGGTCGCCGCGTCGGATTGGGTGAAGCCGATGCTCGGCCGGCTCATTTCGAACGCTCCCGCGTTGGTGGTCATGACGATGATCACGTGGCGGAAGTCCGCTTTGCGGCCGTTATTGTCGGTCAGCGTGCCGTGGTCCATGACCTGCAGCAGCAGGTTGAACACGTCCGGATGCGCCTTCTCGATCTCGTCGAGCAGCAGCACGCAGTGCGGATGCTTGGCGATCGCCTCCGTGAGCAGGCCGCCCTGATCGAAGCCGACGTACCCGGGAGGCGCGCCGATCAGCCGCGAAACGGTGTGCCGCTCCATGTATTCGGACATATCGAAGCGCACGAACTCGATGCCCATCGCGAGCGCGAGTTGTCGCGTCACCTCGGTCTTGCCGACGCCGGTGGGGCCCGAGAACAGGAACGATCCGACCGGCTTGCGGTGATCGCCCAGGCCGGAACGGGACATTTTTATCGCCGCCGCCAGGGCCTCGATCGCCTTGTCTTGACCGAAGATCGTGAGCTTCAAGTTGCGCTCCAAATTGCGCAGCACGTCGCGATCGGACATCGACACGTTCTTAGGCGGTATGCGCGCGATGCGCGCGACCACATTTTCGATTTGAGTGACCGTCACCGAGGGCTCGCGCTTCTCCACGGGCCGCAGACGCAAGTTCGCGCCCGCTTCGTCGACGACGTCGATCGCCTTGTCGGGCATGTGCCGATCGTTGATGTGCCGCGCCGCCAATTCCGCGGCGGCCTGCAGCGCATCGTCCTCGTACTTGATGCCGTGGTGTTCCTCGTATTTGGACTTCAAGCCCCGCAGAATGTCGACCGTATCCTGGACCGAGGGCTCGGTCACGTCGATTTTCTGGAAGCGCCGCGCAAGCGCATGATCCTTCTCGAATATTCCGCGGTACTCGTTATAGGTCGTCGAACCGATGCAGCGCAATTCGCCGTTCGCGAGCGCCGGCTTGATCAGATTCGATGCGTCCATGACGCCGCCGGAGGCCGCCCCCGCGCCGATGACGGTGTGTATTTCATCGATGAACAGTATCGCCCCGGGCTGCTTCTTGACCTCGGCGAGCACGGCCTTCAGCCGCTTCTCGAAATCGCCGCGGTATTTCGTGCCGGCGACCAACGAACCCATGTCGAGCGAGTAGATCGTCGCATCCAGGAGCACGTCCGGCACTTGGTTCTCGACGATCATGCGCGCGAGGCCCTCCGCGATCGCGGTCTTGCCGACCCCGGCCTCGCCCACATAGAGCGGATTGTTCTTGCGCCTGCGGCACAGAATCTCGATCGTGCGTTCGACTTCGAGGCGCCGGCCGATCAGCGGGTCGATCTTGCCCTTGCGCGCCAATTCATTCAGGTTGGTCGCGTACTTCTCGAGCGCACTGCCGCCGCCGTCGCCTTCGCGCTCGGAATCGCCGGAAGAGCCGGCATCATCGCGCTCGCTTCTCTCCTCGCCGCCCGCCTTGGACAAGCCATGCGCAATGAAGTTGACGACGTCGAGCCGGGAGACATCCTGCATGCTGAGCAAATACGCGGCGTGCGACTGCTTTTCGCTGAAAATGGCGACCAGCACGTTCGCGACCGTGACTTCCTTCTTGCCGCTCGACTGCACGTGAAACACCGCGCGCTGCAATACGCGCTGGAAACCGAGCGTCGGCTGCACGTCGCGCTCCTCGCCGGCCGCCAGGCGCGGCGTCGTCTGCTCGATGAACTGCTTCAACTCCGCTTTGAGCTTCGCGGTATCCGCGCCGCAGGACTTCAATATTTCGCGGATCTTCGGCGTGTCGAGGATCGCGAGAAGAAGGTGCTCGACGGTCATGAATTCATGCCGCGCCTCGCGCGCGCCCGCGAATGCATCGTTCAAGCAAAATTCGAGTTCTTGACTAAGCACTATTTACGCCTCTTCTAGCGTTGCCATCAGCGGGTGCTGATGTTGGCGCGCGTACGCGATCACTTGCGCCACCTTGGTCTCGGCGATCTCAAAAGTAAAGACGCCGCATACGCCCTTGCCTTTCATATGCACCTCGAGCATCACGCGCGTCGCCTTGATGCGGTCCATCGCAAAGAAGCGCTGCAGGATATCGACGACGAATTCCATCGGGGTGTAGTCGTCGTTGATCAGGACGACCTGGTACAGCGGGGCACGCTTCAGCTTCGGCGCCGCTTCCTCGACGATCAAGCCCGTACCGTTGCGCCCGCGTTCGTTTTCACTCATGGTCCAACACTTTATATGGGTCAAAAGCACGGATGACAAGCCACATGGGCCGCAATCCGAACGCGGCGCGCAGCCCTAGGCTCGAGGGCGGAATGCTGTCGCCGTTTGGTGTCACTTCACTTTAACAAATAAAAATAAATGCTTGAGACTCCAAGCACTTAGAACGTATCATTCAGACTCGGAGGAAATACCGCGGCGCGCGCTGAAGCGAGCCACGCATGTTACGCGATAGACGCGCAAGATCTCCATATGCTTGAAACGCGCATTCACGACTGGCTGTCCCGACTACCGCAGAACGGTCCTTGGCTGGCGTCCCTGCTGCTCGCCGCGGCCATCGCCGCGGAATGCGCGCGCATTGCGATCGCACTGCTCGGCGGCAGCCCGATCAACGAACTTAAAACCCGGGAACCGGCGCGGATCATCGCCAGCCCGACGGCGGACGTGCAGAGCATCATTGCGGCGCACTTATTCGGCACTGCAACAGCCGACCCGAACCTGCAGAACCCGGCCAACGCGCCACCGACGAGCGCCAACCTGGTATTGGCCGGGACCATCGCGACGCAGGATCCGAAGCACGGCCTTGCGATCGTCAGCGCGGGCGGTCCGGCGCGCGTATACACGGTCGGCGACTCCGTCGGCGGGGCAACGCTCTATTCCGTGTATCTCGACCACGTCATATTGAATCGCGGCGGGAACTTGGAAGCGCTGAAATTGCCCCAGATCATGCTCGCCGGCGGTCCCACGCGCGCGCAATCGACGATCGGCTCCAACGCGCAAACGACCGCCAATTTGAACAGCATTCGCCGCATGGTGCAGCGAAATCCCGGCATCCTCAACGAGATCATCAGGGCGGTTCCCTCGTATGACAACCGGGCCGGCCGGCTGCGCGGCTTTAGAATTTATGCAGGCAGAAACCGCACTGCGTTCAACGGCTTGGGGCTGAAGCCGGGTGACTTGGTGACGGCAATCAACGGCACGCCGCTCGACGATCCACAGCGCGGTGAAGCCGTGTTCAACACGATCGAGACGTCGGATCAGGCGACCCTGTCGATCGACCGGAATGGGCAAAACATCGATTTGACGCTGAACATCGCCCAGGTGGCCGCCGAGGCGAATCGCGACCTCACCACGCCGATGGGGCGGCCGCCGCGCCCGGCCGGCGCGATCCGAAATCCAAACTTCTAGCGTGCAGGCGGGCCGCACGCGATCCTTAAACGAGAATTCACGATGTCGAAGTCCATGAATCGTCAAATCCAGCCGCGCAAGGCGGCGATCGCGGCCGCCGCGGCGCTGCTGCTGTTCGCGGCACTGTCGGTCGCCCTGCCGCAAACCGATCCGCAGGATGCGGCGACGATCACACCGAACTACAAGGATGCCGACTTAAGCCAAATCATCCAGGCGGTCAGCCAGGTCACAGGCAAGAATTTCATCGTCGATCCGCGCGTGAATGCGAAGGTCACGATGCTGTCGGCGACGCCGATGTCGCCGAACGCGTTCTACCAGGCGTTCCTGTCGGTGCTGCAGGTCTACGGCTACGTCGCCGTGCCGGCCGGCAAGGTCATCAAGATCGTGCCGAACATCGACGCGCGCGAACTGCCGTCGATCGATCTGCCGCGGACGGTGAGCCCGACCTCGGACGAACTCGTCACCCAGGTCATTTCGGTGAAGAACATCAGCGCGGCGGAACTGGTTCCGCTGCTGCGTCCGCTGATCCCCCAATACGGACAGCTGGCGGCCTACCCGGGCGGCAACATGCTGATCATCTCGGACCGCGCGAGCAACGTGAACCGCATCGTGCGCATCGTCGAGCGGATGGACGAAAGCAATAACGAGCCGTACGAGATCATCCCGCTGCACAATGCGAACGCCGTCGACGTCGTGCGCACGATCAATCAACTGAACCAGGGCCCCGCGGTGGGCGGCACCGTCGTCAAGGCGGTCGCCGACGAGCGCACGAACAGCATCCTGCTGAGCGGCGATCAGACGATGCGCCTCAGAATGAAGGCGCTGATTCTGAGTCTCGACGCGCCGCTGAAGTCCGGCGGCGACATCCAGGTGCGCTACCTGCATTACGCCGATGCGAAGCAGCTCGCCGATAAGCTGAAAGGCCAGGCATCGGCGTCCGCGAAAGCCCAGGGTGGACCCGCGGCGCCGGGCGCCGCGGCCTCCGCCGGCGGATCGAATTTCGGCTCGGACGTCACGATATGGGCGGATGAACCGACCAATGCGCTGATCATCACGGCGCCGCCGAAGCTGATGAAATCATTGATGGGCGTGATCGACAAGCTCGACATTCGGCGCGCGCAGGTCGAGGTCCAGGCGATCATCGTCGAGATCGACGTCAACAAGAGCTCGGATCTCGGCGTGCAATGGCTCATCGACGGCCGGAATTCGAATACGCTCGCCGGCGTATCGAATCTCCCGACGAGCGGCGGAGCGAGCATCGTCGACCTCGCGGCCGCGGCCGCTACCGGCGCATATTCGGCCGTCAGCAGCTCGGTGCTCGGCGTCGGCGCGTCGCTCGCAATCGGCCGCTACAACAAGACGTCCGGCACGAATTTCGCCGCGCTGCTACAGGCGCTGCGCAGCGACGGCGCGAGCAACATCATTTCGACTCCGTCCGTGATCACGATGAACAACCAGGAGGCCGAGGTCAAGGTCACTCAGGAAATTCCGCTGATCACGGGCTCGTACTCGACCGCGACCGCGAGCGTCAACGGCACGACGAGCCCGTTCCAGACTATCCAACGCGAGGAAGTCGGCACGATCCTCAAGGTCACGCCGCACATCAACGAAGGCGATTCCGTGCAGCTGAAAATCGAGCAGGAGGATTCATCCCCCGGCGCGAAGCTCGCGAATTCGGCCGACATCTCGACCAACAAGCGCTCGATCAAGACGACCGTGCTGATCGAGGACGGCGGCATCATCGTGCTCGGCGGATTGATCTCCGATACCGTCAACGAGAGCGAAGATCGCGTGCCGGGGCTCGGCCGCATCCCGCTGATCGGCGAACTGTTCCGCTCGCGCAGCGGCTCGCACGAGAAGAAGGAGCTCCTCGTCTTCATCCGGCCGAAGATCCTGCGCGACCAGACCCAGATCGACGCGACCAGCAGGAGTCAGTACGACCATGTGCGCCGCCAACAGCAGGCGCTGCACCACGGCAAGGTCACCCTCCTGCCCGGACAGCGGCAACCCGTAATACCCGTCGTTCCGCCACGGCAAGAACCGACTCCGGCGCCCGCGCCCGCGCCGCAAGCCGAGCACGGGCCTTGAGCGCGGAACGCGAAGCGCTGCCGCAACAGCGCAAGCTCTCGTTCCCGTTCGCGAAGCGCCACGGCGTGCTGGTGCGCGGCATCGCGAGCGGTGCCGCGGATACGGTCTGCCGCCCCGGCGTGTCACCGTTGAGCCTGGCGGAGGTGCGCCGCTTCGTCGGCATGCCCTTGAAGCTCACGCGCGTGTCCGTGGAGCAATTCGACTCCATGCTGCGCACCGCCTATGAGGCGGGCTCGGGCGCCGCGATGCAGATGCTCGAGGGCCTCGACGACAACATGGATCTCGCGCATCTGGCCGAGGAAATCCCGGAGTCCTCCGACCTGTTGGAGAGCGACGACGAGGCGCCGATCATCCGCCTGATCAACGCGCTGCTGACCCAGGCCGTCAAGGAGAACGCGTCCGACATCCACATCGAGCCGTATGAAAACAGGCTTGTGATCCGATTTCGCGTCGACGGCGTGCTGAGAGAGGTGCTGCAGACGAAAAGGGCCGTGGCGCCGCTCGTCGTCTCGCGCATCAAGGTCATGTCCAAATTGGACATCGCCGAGCGGCGCCTGCCGCAGGACGGCCGCATATCGCTGCGCATCGCCGGCCGCGCCGTCGACGTGCGCGTCTCGACGCTGCCGTCGGGTCACGGAGAGCGGGTCGTGCTGCGCTTGCTCGACAAGCAGGCCGGCCGCATAGAGCTGACCTCGCTCGGCATGGATCTGCGCACTCAGGATGCCATGGACGAGATCATCCACAAGCCGCACGGCATCATCCTGGTCACCGGCCCGACGGGCTCCGGAAAAACCACGACGCTGTACGCCGCGTTGGAGCGCATCAACGACAACACCCGCAACATCATGACCGTCGAAGATCCGATCGAGTATTACATCGACGGGATCGGGCAAACCCAGGTCAACACCAAGGTCGAAATGACGTTCGCGCGCGGATTGCGCGCGATCCTGCGGCAAGACCCGGACGTCGTCATGGTCGGTGAGATCCGCGACCTGGAAACCGCGCAAATCGCGGTACAGGCGAGTTTGACGGGCCACCTGGTGCTGTCGACCCTTCACACGAATACCGCGGTGGGCGCCGTTACGCGCCTGCGCGACATGGGCGTCGAGCCGTTCCTGTTGTCCTCGAGCCTCGTAGGCGTGCTGGCGCAGCGACTCGTGCGCGTGCTGAATCCGGCGACCAGGGAGCAGTTCGTGGCCGGAGAGTACGAGCGGCGGCTGCTGAATTTGGATCCGAAAAGCGGCCCGGCTCACCTTTACCGCCCTTGCGCCGAGCCCGGCAATGCGTACCGGGGCCGCACCGGCATCTACGAGTTGATCGCGGTCGACGATCACATGCGCACGATGATCCACGACGGCGCCTCGGAGCAGGACCTCGAGCGCTATGCGCGCTCGGCGAGTCCCGGCATTCGCGACGATGGGCGCCGCAAGGTGCTCGCCGGCGAGACGACGCTCGAAGAGGTGCTGCGCGTGACGCGCGAAGATTGATGGGCGCCTTCGAATACATCGCGCTGGATGCGCAAGGCAAGGAGCGCAAGGGCCTGATCGAAGGCGACACCGTCAAGCACGTGCGCCAACTGCTGCGCGAAAGGCAATTATTGCCGGTTGAGATTCAGGAAGCCGCGCAACGGGAACAGAAGCAGAACCGTGGCCGCGCTTTCGTGCGCCGCGCTTTCGTGCGCCGCGGCCTGTCGACGCCGGATTTGGCGCTGCTGACGCGCCAGCTCGCGACCTTGCTGCGCTCCGGATTGCCGCTCGACGAATCGCTGCAGGCGGTCGCCGAACAGACCGAAAAGCCGCGTGTGCAGCGGATCATCCTCGGCGTACGCGGCAAAGTCATCGAGGGCCACCCGCTCGCCGACGGCTTACGCGACTTTCCCCAGGCATTCCCCGAGATCTATCGGGCGACCGTGTCGGCCGGCGAGCAGTCCGGCAAGCTCGACCAGGTCCTCGAGCGCTTGTCGGACTACACCGAGTCGCGCCAGGTAATGGGACAACAGGTCAGCAATGCGCTCGTCTACCCGATCGTGCTCCTGGTGCTGTCGTTCGCGATCGTCTCGTTCCTGTTGGCTTATGTCGTCCCGCAGGTCGTCGCGGTGTTCGAGTCCGGACATCAGCAACTGCCGCTCGCGACGCGCATCCTGATCGGCACGAGCCGCTTCGTGCGCCACTACTGGATATACGCCGTCATATTGGGCGGTTTGGCCGTATGGGCCTTCCTGCGCTGGCTGAAGAGCCCGGAATCGCGCCTGCGGTTCGATCGGTTCTTGTTGCGCCTGCCGCTCGCGGGCAAGCTGATTCGCGGCCTCAACACCGCGCGCTTCGCGCGTACCTTCAGCATCCTGACCGCAAGCGCGGTTCCCGTCCTCGAAGCGCTGAAGATATCCGCGGACGTCGTCAACAACCAGCCGATGAAGCAAGCCGTCGTGGAAGCCGCGCTGCGCGTCCGGGAAGGCGCGCAGATCGGCAAATCGCTCGCCGCGCGCAAGCTCTTCCCGCCGATGATGATCCACTTGATCGCGAGCGGCGAGAGTAGCGGCGAGCTCGAGAAGATGCTCGAACGCGCCGCCACGAACCAGGAACGGGAAATGGACGGCCTGCTCGCGACGATGACCAATCTGCTGGGTCCGTTCATGGTCGTATTCATGGGCGCCATCGTCATGTTCATCGTCATCGCCTTGTTGCTGCCGATATTTCAGCTCAATGACCTGGTGAAATGAGCCGCACCGCGGATGGGTATTGCGCGCGCGCGGCTTTTCCGATAAAAACGCGCGCTTGAAGGTTGGTGAAGCCCGAGGCTTCGGTGACATGAGCGAAAAACCCGAATCCGACGAGTTCGAGGAAGAGGACGCGGAAGAGCCCGCGGCCGGCGCCGACGATGTCGATGTCGATCACATCATCCGCGACGTCGACTCGCAGCGGCGGCGCGCGCAGAAAGGCGCGGAACCGGCGTGGCGGCGGCTGGAGCGGGTCATGGAAGAGAAACGTACGGCCGAACTGTTGAGCGACTTCGCCGATTACAAAATCGAAGGGGCCGGCGCGCAGCCGACGTCGAAGAAGAAAAAGAAGCCCCGCTGACGGTGCGCCGGCCGTCAGTGGAAGTCCCTCGAGATCGCGGTCAATTCGCCGAGCAGTCCCGATAGATTCGTCAGGCGCTGCGCGACGATGTGCAATACGTCGCCTTCGCGCTGCACCTTGCCGCGCACCTCGAGAAGGCGGGACTCGATCAGCGCAGCACGCTGTGCGCTCGCCACCCGCTCCCAAACGATCAGATTCACGTGGCCGGTTTCGTCTTCCAGCGTCACGAAGGTCACGCCCCCCGCGCTGCCGGGCCGCTGGCGGGTGATGACCAAACCAGCCGCGCCGACGAATTTTCCATTCGGTTGATCCCAGAGCGCCTGCGCGGGCAGGACGCCGCGCCGCGCAAGCCGCGCGCGCAGCAATGCAAGCGGGTGCCGTCGCAGCGTGAAGCCGACGCTGCCGTAATCGGCGACGATCTGCCGGCCTTCGCTCGGCGCGCGCAGCAGCGGGATGCCCTCACCGGCCGCGGTTGAAGCCGGCAACAGCGGCAGGGCGCGCTCGACGCCGCTCACCTGCCACGCGGCGCGATGCCGGTTTCCCGCGAGATCCGCGAGCGCATCGGCGGCGGCGAGCGCATCGAGGTCGCGCCGATCGAGCGCCGCGCGTTCGGCGAGATCCGCGGCATCGGCGAACGCGCGCCGGCCGCGCGCGGCGATCAGCCGCAGTGCGCCCTCCCGCGTCAGGTTTTTCACGAGGTTGAACCCCAAGCGCAGCGCCGGGCGGCCGCCGGCTTGCCGCTCGAGCGTGCACTCCCAAGCGCTCGTGCAAATCGCGACCGGGCGCACGTCGACGCCATGCGCGCGCGCATCGCGGACGAGTTGCGCCGGCGCGTAGAATCCCATCGGCTGACTATTGAGGAGCGCGGCGCAGAATGCCGCCGGCTCATGGCATTTGAGCCACGCGGACGTGTAGACGAGCAAGGCGAAGCTCGCCGCATGCGACTCGGGGAAGCCGTATTCGCCGAAACCGAGTATCTGATTGAAAATTTGCCGTGCGAAGCCCTCGGAATAGCCCCGCTCGCGCATGCCGTCGATCAAGCGGCGCTCGAACGGCTCGAGCCCCCCTTTGCGCTTCCAGGCCGCCATCGCCCGGCGCAGGCGGTCGGCCTCGCCCGGCGTGAAGCCGGCCGCGACGATCGCGAGCTGCATGACCTGTTCCTGGAAAATGGGCACGCCCAGCGTGCGCTCGAGCACGGCCGCGACGGCGCGGCTCGGATAGGAGACCGCCTCCTCGCCGTTGCGGCGCCGCAGGTACGGATGCACCATTTCACCCTGGATCGGACCGGGGCGCACGATCGCCACTTCGATCACGAGGTCGTAGTAATTTCGCGGCCGCAAGCGCGGCAACATCGCCATTTGGGCCCTGGACTCGATTTGAAAAACGCCCACCGTGTCGCCGCGGCAAATCATGTCGTATACGGCCTCGTCCTCGCCCGGCACGGTCGCCAAATTCAGCTCGCCCGCAACCCGGGCCGAACCGCCGGATTCGTCGACCAGGCGAAACGCCCGGCGTATCGCGGAAAGCATCCCCAAGCCGAGAACGTCGACCTTGATCATGCCGAGCGCAGCGAGATCGTCCTTGTCCCACTGGACCACCGTACGCTCGGGCATCGCGGCGTTTTCGATCGGTACGATCTCGTCCAAGCGTCCGCGCGCGATCACGAAACCGCCGACGTGCTGGGAAAGATGGCGCGGACAGCCGAGTATCTGCGCGGCAAGCGCGATCAGGCGCGAAACCCGCGGATCGTCCGCATCGAAGCCGCAAGCGCGCAAGCGCCCGACATCGACGCCCCCGCCGTCCCACCATTGAACGCCCTTGGCCAGGCGCTCGAGCTGCGCGGGATCGAACCCCAACGCCTTGCCGACATCGCGCAGCGCGCTGCGCGGCCGGTAACAGATGACGGTGGCCGCGAGCGCCGCGCGTTCGCGGCCGTATTTTCGGTAGATGTATTGGATCACTTCCTCGCGGCGCTCGTGCTCGAAATCCACGTCGATGTCCGGCGGTTCGTCACGCTCCTTCGAAATGAAGCGTTCGAACAGCATCGCCATGCGCGCGGGGTCCACTTCGGTGATCTGCAGGCAATAGCAGACCGCGGAATTCGCCGCCGAGCCGCGCCCCTGGCAGAGGATTCCCCGCGAGCGCGCGAAGCTCACTATGTCGTGCACGGTCAGAAAGAACGGCTCATAGCGGAGCTCCTCGATCAAGCGCAATTCATGCTCGATCGCCGCGCGCACGGCCGGGGGCGCGCCCGCCGGCCAGCGCCGCATGCAGCCTTGCTCGGTCAGAGCGCGCAGGTGGCTCGTCGGCGTCGCGCCGGCCGGAGCGATTTCCTCGGGATATTCATAACGCAGTTCATCGAGACTGAACGTGCAGCGTTCGGCGATCGCGAGCGTCTGCGCGAGCAGCGGCGCCGGATACAGCTCCCGCAGCCGGTCCAAGGAACGCAGGCAGCGCTCGCCGTTCGCGAACAAGGCGTGACCCGCCGCATGCAGCGGCGTATTCAGACGGATCGCCGTCAACACGTCTTGCAGGGCGCGGCGGCTGCGTCGGTGCATGTGGACGTCGCCGGCGGCGACCAGCGGCACGGCGAGCCGCTTGCCGAGCGCTTCCAGTACGCTTAAGCGGCGCGCGTCGAGGCCGGTCGTCAGCAATTCCACGCCGATCCACAAGCGATCCGCGAAACGCTCGCGCAGCCAACGACCGTCATCCTCGTTTTGCCGTGCCGCGCCGCCGGCGGCGCGCGGCAGCCAAATCAACAGGCAATCGTCGAGCGCTTGCCCGATATCCGCACGCGCAAGCGCGTAGCTGCCTTTGGCGCCGTCGCGCCGCGCCCGGCTGATCAGGCGGCTCAAGGCGCCATACCCCCGGCGCGTGCTCGCGAGCGCAACGAGCTTGAGGCCGCAGACGCAGAGCAACTCGGCGCCGACGATCAGCGCCAGCCGATGTTCCTTGGCGGCAAGATGGGCGCGCACGACGCCGGCGAGCGAGCATTCATCGGTGAGCGCAAGCGCCCGGTAGCCGAGCCATTTGGCCTGTACGATCAGCTCTTCTGGCTGCGAGGCGCCGCGCAGGAAAGAGTAATTGCTGAGAGCATGCAGTTCGGCGTACATCGCGGGCGGATCTCCCTCAAGCGAATACGCCGTGCAAGTACCAACGCTTGCTCTGCCGTTCTTGAAAAACCCAAATCCTCGCGCCATGCGCTCGGCGCGCCACATAGTAATCGCGCGCGATGCCCTTGCCGTCCCACCAGCCGCTCTCGATGCGCTCGGGGCCTTGCTCCAGAGTCAAACCGTGCCGGGACGAGCACGCGTCCTCGCGCGCGGACAACAACAGCGGCTCTCCGAGCAGCCAGACGGGCCTCGGCGCGCTTTCATCGTCCGCCTTCGCGCAAGCCGCGGACGCCGCGGCACGGCGCAATTCATGGACTCTGCGCGAGGCCCCTTCGGGCCGGTGCTCGGCAATCGAGGAGACGCCGTAAACCACATCGTCGCCGAGCCGCGCGCGCAGACGCTCGATCAGCTGCGCCGCGCAATCGCGGCCGCCCGCGCCGCCCGCGCCGCCTAAGCCGCCGAACACGTCGAGCGAGCCGGCCGACAGGCGTTCGAGAGGACCCGAGATCAGTTCCATGGCCCGCACCGGAGCCGCCAATTCGAGCCGCAGAAGGCGCTGCGCGATCACGTCCCGCAAACGGCGATACTCGCCCGTGACACTTGCGAGGCCCAAATGCACACCGGTCGTCGGCGCCGCACGGTGTTTGAGCTTCAATGCCAAAGCCTGTACACCCGCCTGGCGTTCGCGCAAGAACCGCACGCAGCGCACAAGCGCCGGCTCGATCGACCGCTCGAGGCCGGCGACGCTTTCCATCTCGGTCTCGAAATCGCAGCGCTCGCGAAAACGTTCGCGCGGCACGAATGCTCTGCGCGGTGCGGGCCGGCGGGCGAGTGCGACGTCGAGATCGACGATCGCATCGGGGCCCAAACGGCGCGCAAGCCCGGCCCGCGGCAACCGCAGCAGTTCGCCCAAGCGCGCGACGCCCAGCGCACGCAGAAGCTGCAGGCGGTCCGCATTCCACGCCGTGCAGGCGATCGGCAATTCCGCCAGACAGCCCGTGAGCGCCGCGGGATCTTCGACAAGCGCTTGCGTGCCGCAGCGGGCCAGCCAAAGCGCCGCCAGTGTCGAGGGCGCGGCGGCGCCGTACGCCGGGATGCCGAGTTCGTTCCAGCCCGCGTCTATGCAGGCGCATAACCGTTCGAGTGAACCGAACAGCCGCCGACTCCCTTCGATCTCCAACAACAACGCATTGGGCGGATCGATGCTGACGAACGACGTGAACCGTTGTGCATACCTCGCGCAGCGCTCGAGGACCTGCGCCGGCTCCCGCTCACCGGACAGTTGAGGAAACACCGCGGCATACCAAAGCTGCCGGGCGCTCGCGTCGATGAGCGGCTGCGGCGCAGACACCGGCGCCTGCACCGGCGCCTGCACCGGCGCCTGCACCGGCTGTGGGGAAAAGTTCGCCGCGGCGAATAGATCCGCGGTATGCGATTGCACCGTTCGCGAACTCATGAAAGGCTCAAATCCACGAATCCCGGCCGGCCACCGCGTACTTTGAGGAGTTCGAGCTGAACCGCGTCCTCGCCGCGAGTCATCAATACACGCAGGCTCGCCGGGGAAGACTCGAATCGATGACGCTCGGGACGAAATAGCACACCGAGCGCGCCGCCCGCCTCGGCCGCGAGCTTCAGACGCCGCAGCCAGCGGTCATCGGTACCCTTCAACCACAGAAAAACGGCGCCGCAGGCGCCCGAACCCAAGGCTTGCTCGGCGGCCCACAACGCTTCGGTCGCGGACTCGGGACGCACGACCAAAAAGCGGCCCAGGTCGATCCCTTGCTGCGCCAGAGCCGGGGCATAAGGTTCATGGGGCGGCGCGATCCAGATCAGCCATGGAACTTCGCCGCCGGCTTGGTGTTGGCATGCCGCGAGAGCCGGCAAAAACAGCTGTACTTCGCCGAGACCGCTATCGTCGATCAACACCTCGACGAGCGACGCCGTCGGCCAGCCACCGCCCGGCAAACGCTCGTCGAGCGCGCTTCTGCCGGTGGACCAAACCGGTTGAGGCGGTGGTGCGGCCGAGGCGGCCTTTAACTTCCAAACACGCGCATCGGCCAGGATATCCGCAAGCGAGGGTGTCTCACGCGGCATCCACGTCTTTACCGCGGCGAAGCACGCCCACGACCACTCCTTCGATGATCATCGGCTGTTCTTTGAGATCGACGCGAATCGGTTCGAAATCGGCATTTTCCGGCAATAGCCAGACGACCGTGCCCTCTTGGCGATAGCGTTTGACCGTGACTTCGTTTTCCAAGCGTGCCACGACGATTTGGCGATTGCGCACTTCGGGAGTGCGGTGCACGGCGACCAAATCGCCATCCAGGATACCCGCGCCTTTCATACTCATGCCGCACACCTTCAGTAAGTAATGCGGCTGCGGTTGAAATAGCTTCGGATCGATCTGATAGCGCGTCTCGATATGCTCCTCGGCCAAGATCGGACGGCCGGCGGCGACGCGGCCGATCAGCGGCAAGCCCAATTGTTCGCGCAAAATGTCCTTGAGTTGGATGCCGCGCGATGCGCCGGGAATCAGATCGATGGCGCCTTTGCGTTGCAGCGCGCGCAAATGTTCTTCCGCCGCATTCGGCGACTTGAACCCGAGCGTACGTGCGATTTCCGCGCGCGTGGGCGGCATGCCGCTTTCCGCGATGCTGTGTTGAATGAGCCTAAGAATCTGGGTCTGACGGGGTGTGAGATCGGACATACGGCACCTGTATATGCAGCCAGTGGCTGTCATTATATACAGTCTCATATGCTTGGCAAGCACGACGATCACACGGTAATTTGGCAGCCCGTCACGCATACCCCCAACAGCCGCAAAGGATCCGCCATGACCGATGAAACGTCCGATCGCTCGAAGGATAAATCACTCGGTATGGGTTGCCCGATCACACGGCGCGATTTCCTGAACGGATTGGCCATCACCGCCACCGCCGCCGCGGCCCAGCCATTACTCGCGGCGACGCCGCCCAGTGCGCTCGCCGCCCAGGACACGCCCGGCTACTACCCGCCGATCTTGACCGGTATGCGCGGCGATCACCCGGGGTCGTTCGAGGCCGCGCATGCGCTGCGCGACGGC
>VFSW01002526.1_pt1 | contig 27680 bp, 19 predicted proteins | sample 5358111 | NCBI WGS metagenome assembly VFSW01 (sample SAMN11554181, study PRJNA540505) | mine drainage metagenome | isolation source: sediment from site ElyBrook_90M | place: USA: Ely Copper Mine, Vershire, VT | collected 2017 | reverse complement strand
ACATTGTCAACACCCCCCCACCCCCCCCCCCCTGTCACAATCACCACCCCCAACCCCACCCCCTCGGGGGGGGGCGGCCTTTGCAATCGCCCCCCCCCTGCCGGCTCCGGTTGGGTGCAATTACGCAAGACTGCAGCGCGCGCAGTCAGTTTAATTTTTGACCCTGTCAAGGGCAGCGGGGTTCAGGCATGCGCCGGACAGCGAAATTCGGCAGTGCCGGCGGCATTAAGCGGCATCGGTTGATCCCAAATGGCAAGGAGTTGCACCTTGCCGCTGGGGCAGATGTGAATGTAGAAGACCCGGGTGCAGTTTTCGACTTCATAGAAATTGCTGCGGTGCGAGTCGGGAGTGGCGGGCGCACCTTGGACCAGCAGTTGACGAAGTATCTCGACGCTGGAAGGCGAATGACCGTTCAGCGCTTCGATCTGCGGATTGCCTTTCAGTTGCAGTTTCATAGTGCCTCACTCAGCTCCATTTTCTCAGTCATAAGCTAATACGACGCAGAGGGCGCAAAAGTTTCCCCCAAAAATACGAGGAACTCTTCCCCCTTCAACCAACCCATAGGACGTATTTTATGGCCGCGTGGTAAGCAGGGCCCTTGAAGATTTTCCGGACGTGCTAGAATCACGGGTATATGAGCCTGCGGCAACGCATCCGGACTCTCTTCCGGCTCTTCTTTCTGTTCACTGTGCTGGTGTCTGTAGCGTTGGTAAGCGCTATTACAACCATCCGGTTCACGATACAAGGCAATCAGGAAACGCTGCCCAACCTGGCAGGGAAGAACGTGGAACAGGCGGAGCGGCTGGCGAGCGGAATCGGCCTGGAATTGAAAGTTGAGGATAAGGTGTTCAGCTCCGTGTACGCCGCCAACGATGTGATATCGCAGGCGCCGCCAGCCGGCACGCGTGTTAAAGCCGGGCAGCACGTTCACGTTATGGTTAGCCTGGGACCGCCTCGGATTGTGGTTCCGGACCTGGCCGGTTCCAGCTCGCGTGTGGCGCAAATCCTTGCTGTGCAGAAGGGACTTACCGTGGGCGATGTGGCTATGGTGCATTGGGACAGCGGCAGTCCCGATCAGGTTGTGTCGCAGGACCCGCTGCCCAGCAGCACGGTGATGCGCACTCCGGCGGTGAACTTCCTGATATCGCTGGGGCCGGAGCCGCCTGCCTACGTTTGCCCAAATTTTACCGGCATCCCCATTGATCAGGCCGAGCGGCTGATTACCCAGGCAGGCTTCCAGGTGAGCAGCGTTAAGCCTTCCCCAGACGCCGCCCTGGCCGCCGGCCACACGCCAGGTACCATCCTGGCCCAAACACCCGAGGCTGGCAGCCGTATTACCACAGGCGATACGCTGGGCTTTCAGGTGGCGCCTTAACGGCAACGCAGCAATTCCCATCGCCGGCCAAGAAATGAAGCCTTTCACCCACAAGATCCCGGCGACGCGGTTGGCATGCCGGTTCAGGGCAGTTGCGCAAAGGGCAGCATAACGGGAGGCAGCGCCATGAACGGCAAACGGTTAATCTCCCGCAAAGCGCGCTCCAGTTGCCTTTCCGCCACCGGCTCCAGCGTCATCACAAAAGGCAGCCCGGTTTTCGGGTGGCCAGGCTCCTGCAACACAGAATCGATGTTGATGCGGTGACGGGCCAGAATCGCGGAAACCCGCGCCAGAATGCCAGGCCGGTCGCGAACGAAAAGGCGCAAGTATGCGGCCATCACCGTTGGGCCGTGTGGTGCGATTTGCGCCGGCTTCCAGGCAGCATAGCCCAGCGGTGTTCCCCCGGGCTGGCCTCCCGCCGCCATGGCGCGGGCGATTTGCACCACGTCGGAAAGCACCGCCACACCCGTGGGCTCGCCACCGGCGCCGCGGCCGGTAACCAGCGTGTTACCGCCTTTTTCCCCCACCAAAAGGATACCGTTGATGGAGCCCGTGACGGCAGCCAGTGGGTTGGTGCTGGGCACCATCATGGGGCGTACGAATATCTCAAGCTTGGCGGAAGATACGCGCCGGGCTGCGGCGATCAGCCGAATGGTGTGCCCCATGCGCCGCGCGTAGGCAAAATCCACCCGGTCAATCCGCGTGATGCCCTCGGAGGGAATCTGCTCCACGCGCACGGGCTGGCCAAAACAGAGCATGGCCAAAATGGCGATCTTGTAGCGCGCGTCGTACCCTTCCACGTCGAAGGTGGGGTCGGGCTCCGCATAGCCGCGCTGCTGGGCTTCGGCCAGAACCTCTGCAAAGGCGCATCCGCGCCTCTCCATCTCAGTAAGAATGTAATTGGTGGTGCCGTTCAGAATGCCGTAAACGGCAGTAAAACGCTCACCGGCCAGCCCTTCACGAATGGCGTGCAGAATCGGAGTGCCGCCAGCCACGCAAGCCTCAATCCCCAATTGCACGCGGGCGCTGCGGGCGCGCTCCACCAGCTCCATACCGTGCTCCGCAACCAGTTGCTTGTTGGCCGTGACCAGGTGCTTGCCGCGGCGGAGCGCGGCGCGGGCAATGGCGCGCGCTACCGGCAGCCTGCCCACAAGTTCAACCACTATGTCCACGCTGGGGTCGTTAACCACCTCCCGCCAATCGGCGGTAACTTTTACCCGGCGCTTGAGCCACGCCAGATCGCGCTGGTGGATGGAGCGCGCGCACAGCAAGGCCAACTCCAGCCGGCGGCCCAGCCGCTGCTCCAGCTCGCGCTGGTGTTCAACAAAGACCTTCAGAGTTCCCGTTCCGACCGTGCCCACACCGATCAGGGCAAAGCGCACAGGCGCATGGGTGGCATTCCGGTTTTGCGGCTTCCGCGGTGAGTTAAGCATGGCAATTGGGTTGCTGAGGGCAGCTCGGCGCTGCTGGTCAATGAAAGGGAGACGGCCGCCTTGCAAATCCCTTTGCCCGCAGGTCGCTAAACTCTATTGCGTCGAGGCTGCAGCGCTCGTGTCGCGAGCGTTCATCGATACCACATCAAATTGCAGCTTTTCTGTCTTGCCGCTCAGCGTCGCTCCTTCTACGTGCATTACGCTCTTATCCATCCAGAACTTGCACGGTCGATTTAACTTCAGAAGCGAGGCCTTTTTGGACTGCTTCTGCTGAATATGATATTCCATGGAATCGGTTTGCAGCACGTATTCCTGGCAAAGCAGGCTGGACGTTTTGTTGTGACGTTTCCGCTGCGTTCCGCACGGCACCGCTTTCATCGAGATTACGTTGGCAACTTCCAGATCCCGGGCGCTGGACGTGGCCAGCCCGGCAACCAACACTACCGCTATTAGAAGTGAAGCTTTCATCATAATTCTCCTTGGTTTAGAACGGCTCATGACACCTGGATGGGCCTCAGCATAGGCTATCGGCGGTTTTGGGTCAACAGCACAGTTAAATTCCCAAAGATTAGAATTGCCGTGCCAGCCGGCTTGGAACAACCGCCAACCCCGTAACTCGAGTGTTTTGGATGGACTGGAGGCTGATCGCGCGGTTGCCGGGGCCGAGGCCGCCATACGTGGCCTTGTTCGATTCCGGACGGCTGAATCCCACTGGCGGACACTCTCTCGCCCCGCGAGAGATCTCAGCCTCCGCTATGGCCTTGTTTTTCTAAATCTTGCAAGTATGGCCGGTTGGCAAAGAACATGCCTCAATTCGTGATGAGGAAATTTGCCGCGCTCGCAATTCCAGAGAATGATCTGGAGGGACTATGGGAACCTTGATACATGACGTCAGGTTCGGCTTGCGCATGCTGGCGCGCAATCCGGGCTTTACGGCCGTCGCGGTCATCACGCTCGCCCTCGGCATCGGGGCGAATACGCTCATTTTCAGCTTCATCAATGGGTTGTTTTTGCACCCCGTGGGCATTGAAGACGCTTCGCACCTGCTCGCCATCCGCGTGAAGTACGACAAGTTGAATTTGAAGAGCATCGGGATCTCTGCTCCGGATTTTGGCGAGATCCTGAAGAGCAAGCAGATTTTCTCATCTTCTGCCGCCCTGGACGAGGAAAGCTTCAACTACCGTGCGGCGGATCATCCCGTGCGATTGCTGGCCGCCAAAGTCTCATTGCAGTGGTTCGAACTGTTTGGCGCTCGCCCCTTGCTGGGCCGGATATTCAATCCCGAAGAGGACAAGCCCAATAACAACCATGTGGCCATTCTTTCCAACACAACCTGGAAAGGATTGTTTGGAGGTGACCGGGGCATTGTGGGCAAGGCGATTGTGCTCAACGGCGAATCATACCGAGTCGTGGGGGTGATGAAACCCGATTTTGAAATGCCGCGAGGGGCGCAAATCTGGGTGCCGCTGGCGATTCCTCCCAGCGAGTTTTCCTCCAACAATTTTTTCAATGAGGAGTACTTTGTGCTGGCGCGAACGCGGCCCGGGGTGTCGCCCGCGCAGGCCGAAGCCTACGTGCAATTACTGACGCGGCAGCTGGTAGCGGCCAACGTAGGACCTTTCACCGGCTATGCCAAAGACTCCGGCTGGGGTATCTTTGCCCTGCCCTTCACGGAGTATGCTTCCCGGGATCTGCGCCGGCGCATGCTGATCCTGTGGGGGGCGGTGGGCTTTGTGCTTCTGATCGCCTGCTCCAACATCGCAAGCCTGATTCTGGCGCGCTCGTCAGTGCGGGCCCGGGAGTTCGCCATTCGAGCCGCCTTGGGCGCCGACCGGCGGCGCCTTACACGCCAGGCGCTTGTGGAAAGCTTTCTACTCACTGGAGGGGGCGCCTTGCTGGGCTTAGCGGGCGCGAATGCCGGCGGAAAAATCGGCCTCGAGCTGTCCTCTGGGCGGCTTTCTGAAGGCATTATGCACATTGATGGATCGGTGCTGCTTTTCACCCTCGCACTGAGCGTTTTGACTGGCCTTTTCCTTGGCCTGCTGCCTGCGGCCAGGCTGTTCAGCACGCAGCAGTTCACCATTTTAAAAGAAGAAGGCCGGTCGGCAAGCAGTGGACGCAGCCACCTGCGTCTGCGCGAGACGCTGGTGGCCGGGCAGGTTGCCCTGGCGCTGGTGCTGCTGGTTGGCGCCGGATTGCTGCTTGACAGCCTGAGGCACATGGCCAGGGTGAATCCGGGGTTTGATTCCAGCCACATCATGACGGGTTCTGTACAGCTTCCGGAAAATTCCTACAACAACAGCGATAAGCAGGCAGCTTTCTACCAGGCGGTAACCGAAAGGCTGGCTGGTCTGCCTGGCGTTTCCTCCGCTGCCGCGGGCGTGGCTCTGCCGTTCAGCGGCTTTACTCCTTCTTCTTCGTTCAGCATCGAAGGCCGGGTTCCCTCACCCGGCGATCCCGGACCGCACAGCAATCTGGATTGGGTGACGCCGGCTTACTTCAAGACCCTGCACATTCCGTTGCTTAAAGGACGCCTGTTCACCGACCAGGATCGAATGGGCACTCAGCCCGTGGTCATTATTGACGAAAATCTGGCGCGCCGCTATTGGCCCGATCAGGATCCCATCGGCCAGCGGTTGCGCCGCGGGAATGCTCGATGGAAAACCATCGTTGGCGTTGTGGCCCATATTGATCGCACCGCGCTGGTCGGCGATTCGGGAAAAGGCGTTTGCTACTACCCCATGCTTCAGTCGCCGGTTCAAGCCGCGTTCTTGATTGTCAAGACCTACACTCCGCCCGCCTCGATGGGCAGATCAATGCAGACTGCCGTTGCAGCCATAGATGCAGCCGAGCCCGTCGCCACCTTGAAGACGCTCGACCAGTACGTAGCCGGCTCGCTCAGCCCGCAACGCATTGAGGTGACGTTGCTGGGGATCTTCTCCGCTTTGGCTTTGTTCCTTTCGGCCCTGGGGCTGTACGGAGTGATCAGCTATAGCGTTTCCCAGCGCACGCGCGAAATCGGCATCCGCATGGCGCTGGGGGCGCGAAACTGGCAGGTGTACAAGCTGATCATCGGCCAAGGGATGCGGCTGGTGCTTGCCGGGGTCGTTTTGGGGAGCCTGGGAGCCGCGTGGTTGACCCGCTTGATTGCCAGCGAATTGTACGAAGTTCGGGCTGGCGACCCGCTTACCTTCGTCGGAAGCTCGCTCGTGTTGCTCTCGGCCGCTCTGTTCGCCTGCTACGTTCCGGCGCGGCGCGCGGCAAGTGTTGATCCTATGGCGGCGCTGAGGAATGAATGACCAGAGACGAGAGACAAGAGACGAGTGGCAAGTGACAAAAGGTAAGAGGCAAGAGGCCAGTGACAAGAGTTGAGTGGCAAGTGTCAAAAGACAAACAGCAGGAATCCGTCGCCCGGAACGGATATGGATACCGCCGGCTTGTCGTCTGGCAAAAGGGAATGGAACTGGCAAAACTCATTTATGGCATAACGCAGAAATCAGCCGTCTCTCGTTACTGGTCTCTCTTCGCTGGTCTCTTGTCTCTCGTCACTCGTCTCCTGTCTCCTGTTGAGTGACAGTGCCAAGGCAGAAGCTGAGGAAAGGACGTCTTATTATGGGCACCTTGATTCAGGACTTGAAATTCGGCCTGCGCATGCTGGCGCGCAATCCTGGCTTCACGGCGGTGGCCGTCATCACGCTGGCGCTGGGCATTGGCGCTACCAGCACCATCTTCAGTTGGATTGATTCGACCCTGCTGGATCCCATTCCGGGTGTCAGCGACACCAGCGACCTGGTGAGCGTGATGAAGGGAGAGGTCAGTGAGCACCCGATGCCTCCCTTTTCATATCCGGACTTCGTGGACTTGCGGAAGAGAACCCGGAGCTTATCGGGCCTTATGGCCTATCACACTGATTTCGCATCCCTCACTGGCAACGGCAAGCCAGAGCGTATAAATGCGGGGGCCATTTCCGCAGACTACTTCAGCGTGCTCGGCATCAAGCCTCTGCTCGGTCGTTTCCTCCGGCCGGTGGAAGAGGAACAACCCGGAAGGACGCCATCGGTTGTGATTAGTTATGCGCTTTGGCAGAGCCGTTTCGGTGGAGACCCCTCCATCATCGGCAAGGCCATTCATCTCAACCGCATCTTGTGCACCATTGTCGGAGTAACTCCTCCGAGCTTTCAGGGATGCGGAACCGGGGTGCGAACGGACCTTTGGGTTTCCTTGGTTTATACCGGAGACCAGGTCCGCCAACGGGGCAACTATTGGCTCAACCCGCTGGGGAGGCTCAAGCGGGGAGTCGATCGCCGGCAAGCGCAGGAGGAACTGAATCTGCTAATGCAGCAGATTGTCGAGCAGTATCCCGATTCGCACCGCGGCCCCAACCAGATCACGCTGATTCCGCTTTGGAGGTCGCCTTTTGGAGCCAACGTCTATCTTTACAAAACTCTGCCGCTTTTGTTTGGGCTGGCCGCGGTACTGCTGTTGCTCGCATGCGTGAACGTCGCCAACCTGCTGCTGGTACGGCTGGTGCCGCGCAGGCGGGAGATGGCCCTGCGCCTGGCGATGGGAGCCAGCCGCGCGCGGCTGGTACGCCAACTGCTGGTCGAGAGCCTGCTGGTCGCTTTGGCCGGCGGCGTTGGGGCGATGCTGCTGACCACCTGGTCGGCGGGGACATTCGCAAGCTTCTTTCCGCCCTCCGTCCTGCCGCTGACGCTCAACGGCCACGTGAACCCTGGCGTGCTGCTGGCGACACTCGCCATCTCGGTTCTTGCCGCAGTGGTTTTCGGCACTCTGCCGGCCCTGCGCACTTCCCGCCTTGCTCCGGTCGCCGTCCTGAAGGAAGAGGAGGGCAGACTTTCCGGCGGAATCCACCGTTCGCGGCTCTCAAGGGTGCTGGTGACAGCCCAGATTTCTCTCTCCTTGCTCCTGCTGATTGCGGCCGCTCTTTTCGCCCGCAGCTTCCAGAACGAACAACGCGCCGATCCCGGTTTTGACCCAAACAACGTCCTGCTCGCTTCCTATGACCTTGGGTCTGCTGGTTATACACCGGAGCAAGGGATTACGCTCGACAAGCAAGTCGTTGCCAGGCTCCAGGTGCTGCCCGGCGTCCAGTCCGCGGCGCTGGCGGACTTCTCGCCTCTCAACTTCACAGTCCACACCTTCGATGTCCTGCCCGAAGGCTACATCCCTCGGCCCCACGAATCGATGGAAACCGATGGTGCCGTTGTGGGTCCGGACTACTTCGAAACCCTGCGCACTCCTCTGGTAGCTGGGCGCGCCTTTACCGCCCAGGACAACGAGAAGTCCCAGCCTGTCGCCATCGTGAATCAGGAGTTCTGCAAGCGCTACTGGCCGGGCCGGGATGCCATTGGCAAGCGGGTCAGCCTGTACGGCCGTTCGCTGACGGTCGTTGGCGTGGCCAGGAATGCCAAGTACCGCCTCCTGCATTACCCACCGGCGCCCGCCCTCTTTGTTCCTCTTTACCAGGATTACCGTAGCGAAGCGACCATTCACCTGCGGGTGGCGGGCAGCCCCAACGCCTTTGTCCCGGTGGTTAAGAAAATCGTGGCCGAGATCGACCCTAACTTGCCTTTGTTCGATGTGATGACGCTCAAGTCCAGCATGCGGTTTGGAAGCGTCTTTGAGCGCATGGCTGCAATGCTGGTGGGCGCGTTTGGCCTGCTGGCTCTGGTGCTCGCTGCAGTGGGAATTTACGGCGTCGTCGCTTTTGCCACGCGCCAGCGCACGCTCGAGATCGGCATTCGCGTGGCGCTGGGGGCGCGGACGAGCGACGTGCTCAGGATGATTGCCGCACAAGGGCTCAGGCTGGCGTTTGTCGGCGTGATCATCGGCATTGCCGGAGCGCTGGCACTGACGCGCTTCCTCGCGACCTTCCTTTACGGCGTCAAGCCGACTGACCCGCTCACGTTCATCGCTGTCTCATTGATCCTGATTGCCGTCGCGCTCCTCGCCTGCTACATCCCCGCGCGGCGGGCGGCCAGGGTCGATCCCATGGTGGCGTTAAGACAACAGTGACGAGAGACGAGGGACGAGAGACAAGAGGCGGGTGACAGCACGAAGGCAGAAGCTGAGGAAAGGACGTCTTATGGGCACATTATTTCAGGACTTGAAATTCGGCTTGCGCATGCTGGCGCGCAACCCGGGCTTCACGGCCGTGGCCGTCGTCACGCTGGCACTGGGCATTGGGGCGAACACCGTCATTTTCAGCTCCGTCAACGCCATGTTGCTGCGGCCCTTCGCGTTCAAGAATCTAGATCGCGCCGTGGCCGTTTGGGAAACGGCGCCAAAGCAGGGCATGGATAACATTAGCACGGCGCCTGCCAATTTCTTCGACTGGCGGGATTGGACCGGGCAGAGCAAATCCTTTGAATTGTTGGCGGCCACTCACAGATGGAACGTGAATCTGACAGGCTCAGGGGTTTCCGAGCGCGTAGAAGGGGTTCAAGTGACTCAGGACTTCTTCCCTCTGCTTGGGATTGCGCCGCAATTGGGCCGCACCATTGCCGCAGGCGACTTTAATCCCGGTCGCAGTTCGGTAGTGATGCTGAGTTACGGGTTCTGGCAGCGGCATCTTGCGGCCGATCGCGGCATCATCGGTAAAACCTTGCAGTTAAATGGCGCTAAGTTCAACGTGGTGGGCATTATGCCGGCGGATTTTGATTATCCCGTGGGCGCCGAAGCCTGGTCTCCTCTTGACCTTACCGCAACGCAAAAGGCTGACCGAACCAACCATTACTTGCGGGCGATCGGCAGGCTGCGCGCCGGAGTCTCCATCGCGCAGGCGCAGGCGGATTTGAACGCCGTAGCGGAGCGGCTGGGCCGGCAGTACCCAGACACCAATGCCGGGCACGGGGTGAGGGTGCTGGGATTGGTGGAAGACATGACCGGCGGCTCGAGGCAATTCCTCGCGGTCCTCATGGGCGCGGCCATCTTTGTTCTTCTCCTGGCTTGCGCCAATGTCGCCAACCTGCAATTGGCGCGGGCCACCGCGCGCCAAAAGGAGATCGTGCTGCGGACCGCTTTGGGCGCGGGGCGCTGGCGGATTGCGCGGCAGTTGGTCACAGAGGGCGCGCTGGTATCCACGCTGGGGGCGCTCCTGAGCCTGTTGCTCTCCTCCTGGGGACTCGAACTTAGCCGGCGCAGTCTGCCGGTATTCATTCTTCAGCACGTCCCTGGGGTAAAGCATCTCGTCATCGATTCACGCGTGCTGGCGTTCACGCTGGCGATAGGCGTTCTAAGCGGTATTGTGGCGGCGCTGGCGCCGGCGCTTCAGGCTTCGCACACGGATGTGAACGAAGTGCTGAAAGAGGGCGGCCGAGGCGGCGGCTCCGGGCCCGGACGCACCCGGCTTCGCTCCCTGCTGGTCGTCTCCGAGGTGGCTCTGGCTCTGGTGCTTCTGGTGGGCGCGGGGCTAATGGTTGAGGGCTTTCGCAACTTCGCAAATACGGACCTGGGGTTCGATCGCAACCACGTCCTCACCTTCCACATCGCACTGGCCAAATCCAAGTACCGCGACCGGTCCAGCGTGAGAGGCTTTTGCGATCGGGCGCTGGCGCGCCTGCAATCCCTGCCCGGCGTGCAATGGGCAGCAGGGGTCACCAGCGTGCCCGGAGCATGGAATTGGAACTCGGTGGAATATCGCGCCGAAGGCCAGCCTGCGCCTGGTCCGGGCGAGGTGCGCAGTGCGTTTTCGCAATCCATTACACCCGCCTTTTTCCGCACTCTGCGGATACCAGTACTGCGAGGCCGCGCATTCACAGCCGATGACGGACCCGACACCAACCCCGTCGCCATGGTCAGTGAGAGCCTGGCTCGGCGCATCTGGCCCGGCCAGGATCCCGTCGGCAAGCGCATCAGGCTGGGCAGCGGCCAGGCGCATGAGCCCTGGCGCACTGTAGTGGGGGTCGCGGGAGAAGTCAGGATAACAGACTTTGTTCCCGAGCCCCGCCCCACCGTCTACGTGCCATTTGCCCAGGCGCCGGAAACCTCTTTGACCATGACCGTGCGCACCGCCGGCAATCCGGTTGCGCTAACTGCCGCCGCACGTGCTGCGGTAAAGAGCATCGACCCGGATCAGCCCGCTTACGACGTTCGCACTCTCAGCCAGATTCTTTCCGACAATAACAGTGGGATAGAGTTCTCCGCACGCATGATGCTGGTATTTGGAGCTGTGGCGCTGATTCTGGCGGCGGCGGGCATTTTCGCGGTGATGGAGTACTCGGTGCGCCAGCGCACCCATGAAATTGGCGTGCGCATGGCGCTGGGAGCACAGCGGCAGGATGTGTACAAACTTGTGGTGGGCTACGCCATCCGACTGGTTCTGACGGGCCTCGCGCTGGGTGTTCCCTTCGCGCTTGCCCTTACCCATGTGATGTCGAGCCTGCTCTTCGGCATTGTGCGCATGGACGCTCTTGTGTTCCTTGGCTTCACGATATTGCTCTCACTGGTGGCGGCCTTGGCGGCTTTTGTGCCCGCGCGCTGGGCCACAAGGGTCGATCCCATGGTGGCGTTAAGACAACAGTGACGAGGGATAAGCGACAAGAGACGAGAGACAAGAGATAAGAGGCAAGGGACGAGTGGCAAGGGACGAGAGACGAGGGATAAGAGACGAGGGACAAGAGACAAGTGGCAAAAGACAAACAGCAGGAATCCGTCGCCCGGAACGGATATGGATACCGCCAGCTTGTCGTCTGGCGAAAGATAATGGAACTGGCAAAACTTATCTATGGCATGACCCAGAAATTGCCTGGCGAGGAGCGATTCGGCTTGGTTGCGCAGATGCGCCGGGCGGCTGTATCCATCCCCTCAAACATTGCGGAGGGCCAGGCGCGTCACACCACGAAAGAGTTCATTCAGTTCATCTCTCACGCCGAGGGTTCGTTGGCGGAGTTAGACACCCAACTGCGGCTGGGGATCGATTTGAGATATTGTTCCAGTGTGGATGCGGTCGCAGCCCAATCGCTGATGGAAGAACTGCGGAAGATGCTGAACTCGCTGAGACGCAATCTCGCTGCAAAGGCGCGATAGCTCTGTCTCGTCTCTCGTCACTGGTCTCTCGCCTCTTGCTGGCTTTCACTACGAATGTAGCGGTTGAGGAAAGGACATCTTATGGGCACCTTGATTCAGGACTTGAAATTCGGCCTGCGCATGCTGGCGCGTAATCCTGGCTTCACGGCGGTGGCCGTCATCACGCTGGCGCTGGGCATTGGCGCGAACACGGCGATATTCACCGTAGTCAACAGCGTGCTGCTTGATCCACTTCCCTACTGGCAGCCTGACCGCCTGGCGGCGCTCTACTCACGAACGACGGACTTCTCAAAATCCTCCATTTCGTACCCCAATTTTCTGGACTGGGTTCACGACAGCCGTTCGTTCTCCGCGCTGGCGGCCTACCGCGCCGACGACTTTAACCTGACCGGCATGGGTGAAGCGGAGCGCGTGCCCGTGGAGATGGTTTCAGCCAGCTTCTTCACCGTGCTCGGCGTTGAGCCCGTGATTGGCCGCTCGTTCCTTGCCAGCGAAGACCAGGTAGGCGCGCGGCCCGTGGCGCTGATCAGCGCCGGATTTTGGAAGCGCAAGTTTGGCTCGTCACCGGACGCGGTGGGCAAAGCGCTCACCCTGAACGGCGCCAATTACACGATTGTGGGCGTCATTCCGGCCAGCTTCTACTTCAGCGAGAACAACTTTCATCGCAGCGACGTGTACGTTCCCGTGGGGCAATGGAACGACCCCACTTTCCGCGACCGCAAAGTAGGCATGGGCATGGACGCGATCGGGCGGCTGAAGCCCGGCGTTTCGTTTGAGCAGGCAAAGGCCGATCTGGACGCCGTGGCGCAGCGCCTGTCCCAGGCATACCCTGATGCCGACAAAGGCACAGGCATTACACTCACCCCGCTGCGCCAGGATATAGTAGGCGACATCCAGCCAACCCTGCTGGTGCTGCTGGCGTCCGCCGGTTTTGTGCTGCTGATCGCCTGCGTGAACGTGGCGAATCTTTTGCTGGCGCGCTCCATTGGCCGCGCGCGGGAGTTTGCCATTCGCGCCGCTTTGGGCGCAAGCCAGGGGCGCGTTATCCGCCAGATGCTTACGGAGAGCGTTCTGCTGGCGCTGGCCGGCGGCGGCCTGGGCATGCTGGTGGCCGCCTGGGGAACGCGGGCGGCGCTCAGCATGGCGCCGCAAGGGTTGCCCCTCTCCACGCGGGTGCACCTTGACGCTCGCGTGCTGTGGTTCGCGCTGGCTGTTTCCCTGATTGCGGCCATTCTGTTCAGCCTGGCGCCCGCGGTGCGCACTGCCCAGCCGGACCTGCACGAGACCTTGAAAGAGGGCTCGCGCGGATCGACGGGCGCGCACCACCGCGTGCAGCGGGCCTTTGTAGTGGCGGAGACGGCGCTGGCCCTGGTGCTGCTAACCGGCGCCGGACTGATGGTTCGGAGCCTGGCCAAGCTCTGGAGCGTGGATCCGGGCTTCGACCCGCACAACGTGCTCATCTTTGAAGCCACGTTGCCCACATTCAATTCTCCAGACGCCATCCAAGCCTCCTGGCGGCAGTTGGATGACAAGCTGATGGCCATTCCCGGCATGCTGGCCGTATCGCTGACCGCGGGCTCCGTACCCATGGGCAGTGATTCGGAGATTCCCTTCTGGCTGGAGGGACAGCCCAAACCGGCGACCACCACGGAGATGAAGACTACGCAGATGTACCTGGTGCAGCCGGATTATCTGAAAGTGATGCGCACTCCGCTGCTGCGCGGGCGCTTTCTGACGGCGCAGGACAACGAGAATTCGCCGATGGTGACTGTGATTGACGACCGTTTTGCAGCCATGTATTTTGGCCGCCAGGATCCCATCGGCAAGCGCATCAATCTCGACATTCTGAACGCTACGGTGGAAATTGTGGGCGTTGCCGGGCACGTTAAGCAATGGGGGCTGGACGAAACCTCCGCCTCGCCTGTCCCGGCGCAGTGCTATTTGGCGCTTGCGCAGCTTCCCGCCCAGTTCATGCCGCTGTTCAAGACTGTGGGCATTGCGGTGCGCAGCACGGCTTCGCCGCTGGCGCAGGCCGGCTCCATCCGGCACGCTTTGAGCGAGGTCAACCCTCAAATTGTTATGTTTGGCACGCAGACAATGGAAGGCATCATCTCGGATTCGCTGGCCGCCCGCCGCTTTGCCATGGTTCTACTGGGCGCGTTTGCCGCTCTGGCGCTGGTTATGTCGTGCATCGGCATTTACGGCGTCATCGCCTACCTGGCCGGGCAACGAACGCACGAAATCGGCATCCGCATGGCGCTGGGGGCGCAGCGGCGCGATGTGTTGCGCATGGTGCTGGGCGAGGCCATCAGAATGTCGCTGGTGGGCCTGGCGATTGGCCTGGCGGCTTCTCTGGCGCTCACTCGATTGATGGCAAAAATGCTGTTCGGCGTCAGCACTCATGACCCGCTTACCCTGGCCGGAGTGGCCGTGCTGCTCGCGCTCGTGGCCTTGGCCGCTTGTTACGTGCCGGCACGCCGCGCCGCGCGCATCGATCCGATGGCGGCATTGCGGATTGAATAGCGGAAGGGGGGAAATGGCCATGCCCCACCTTGCTCTCCGCATGGTAGGCGGGAAAGCCCGCTGACTGCCACTTGAATCACTCTGCAAATTGTGTATTCCAGTCGCTCTTTGTTTTCAATCAGATGCATTTTAACAATGCCAATATCCTGTTTGTTTTCTGTAAGATTGGGTTCGGTTTTCAGTAAGTAATTTGTTTTCAACTACATTCGGTTCGTTTTGGTGTAAGAAAATGATGATGCGTAATTTTGTTTGTTCCTCTCGCGCCACACTCCAGGATGGCAGCCGATGCCGGACTGAAGCCCGGTTTTTCGTCCGCCACCCTCCGGCACAGCATAAGCCGCTCCCCTGCTCCGAAAGTAGAATCGCGTCGCGGAACCCATTCGCCGTCACTCCCGCGAAGGCGGGGGTCTAAGACTGGATTCCCGCCTCCGCGGGAATGACGGCAATGCCGTTTACACCGACGCTTGGGGCCCCGTTGGATTCCCGCCTCTGCGGGAATGACGGCAATGCCGCTTACACCGACGCTTGGGACCCCGTTGGATTCCCGCCCCCGCGGGAATGACGCGACTACTTTCACACTTCGTGGGTGTCGCAAAGCGCATGAGCAACTGATCCAAAGCTCCCGAAAAAGCCGAATATTAAATGGGTTCGATTGGGTTCGTTTTTTAGCAAGTTGTGTGTTTTCAATCACGATTGGGTTTGATTCGTAAAAAAATCGATAATTCCGGGATTTATTTTTTCCATGTCGTTCCGCGTGCTGCAACCGCCTGCCAACACATATGGAGCCAGCCAGTATGTCACGCTGATTAGGCTGTTGTAAATAGGTACAATATATTATAAGTAATCCGCGTCTGAGTTGTCTGCAAGCCATACATTCCTTACCATCCATACGCCAGCGGTTGGCAGGCGGGGCGAATGGAATCTCGTTTCAGCTTCACCCTTTTCGGTGCCAGCGCCAACGGGCTGGGACTCTCCGCCGGTGGCTGTCCGCTCCTGTGGCGCCTGCCGAAACCCGGCTTTGGGCAACTGAACGGAACCGGAGCAATCCGACAAGCGTTCTGCCTTCCCCTCGCCGCGCTGGTGGGCAAACCTATTTTATCGTTTCACACTTGTAGACTTCGGCGATTCGCGTTATAACGTTTGGCTCGCCATAGAACGATTGAGACACCTGAATCGGGCAGAAGCCGGCTGGAAATCGATCCGGCAGCCATGCTGCAAGCCGCGAGAGAGTGGGCGCGGGCTTCCGGGAGCATCGAGGCGGGCGAAGGAGCGGGTATGGTAAGGCACAAAGGATCAAACGGACTGAAATACGCGCTGTGCGTAGTGGGAGTGCTGCTGGCGCTGGGGAGCGTAGCAGCGGCCCAGGAAGTTGCGCAGACGCCCCCGATGGGCTGGAACAGTTGGAACCATTTCGCCTGCCGCGTGAATGACGCGGTGGTGCGCGCCGCGGCTGACGCCATCGCCTCAAACGGCATGAAGGATGCCGGCTACACGTACGTAAACATTGACGATTGCTGGCAGGGCCAGCGCGACGCCAGCGGCAACATCCAGGGCAACGAACGCTTTCCGGATATGAAGGCGCTGGCCGATTACGTGCACAGCAAGGGCCTGAAGATTGGCCTTTATTCTTCGCCGGGCCCCAAAACCTGCGCGCGCTACGAGGGCAGTTTTGGCCACGAGGCGCAGGACGCAAAATCCTACGCCGCGTGGGGATTTGATTACCTGAAGTACGACTGGTGCAGCGCCAGCCGGGTTTACAAGCCTGAGCAGATGCAGGCGGTTTACAAGAAGATGGGCGACGCGCTGAAAGCCACCGGGCGGCCGATTGTCTTCAGCCTTTGCCAGTACGGGCTGCAGGGCGTGTGGCACTGGGCGCCCTCGGTGGGAGGCAATTTGTGGCGCACCACAGGCGACATCAATGACCACTGGACGCGCATGGCGCTGATCGGCTTTGGCCAGAACGGCCTGCAGACTTTTGCCGGACCCGGCCACTGGAACGATCCCGACATGCTGGAGGTTGGCAACGGCGGTATGAACCACGACGAGTACGTTACTCACATGAGCCTGTGGTGCATGCTGGCGGCGCCGCTGCTGGCGGGCAACGATCTGGCCAAAATGACGCCGGAAACGCTGGCCATTCTGACCAATAAGGAAGTGATTGCCCTTGATCAGGACCCGGCCGGCAAACAGGGTTACCGTGTGTGGCAGGAAGGTCCGTATGAGGTTTGGGTAAAGCCCCTGGCGGATGGCAGCAAGGCCGTGGGGTTGTTTAATCGCGGCAACTCGCCCATGAAGATTACCGCCAACTTCCCCGACGTGGGGATGAGCGGCACGGTAAAGGTGAGGGATCTTTGGGCGCACAAAGACCTGGGGACGGCGAGCGGCAGCTTTTCCGCCGTGGTGCCTCGCCACGGTGTGGTGCTGGTGAAGATGCAATAGGCTTCGTGCCACGCCAGGGTGGGGGCGGGCGCACTCTCCGGCCTGGCAGTCAGGGTGCAGTTTGAGCCGCGCGCTCGCATGGCACGGCCACCATGGTCGCGGTCACAGGCGGGACGCCCATGCCACCGGTGAAACTGTACCACTACCGCCTGGCAGGCTTCCTTGACATCGGTTTGCGGCAAAGCCATACTAGAAGTGATTAGATCTGAGGTAATGCGCCTGGTAGACGTATATTCAGTTAGTTAAGAGCGGCAGGCTGGCCGCCTCCGACTGCCCGGCAGAGCAGGAATGCGTTTGCACTTCAAGCTGCCTTTTGTGGGAAGAGATTCTAATGAAGCAACCTGAAGCGCACAAAGCGCTGCTGACCGACCTGTATGAGCTGACCATGGCGGCCGGCTATTTTGAACACAAGGTTGATTGCAGCGCCACTTTTGAGCTTTTTGTTCGCAACCTGCCACCCGAACGCCCCTTTTTAATTGCCTGCGGTCTGGAATCCGCGTTTGAATATCTGCAATCCCTGCATTTTAGCGGCGATGAAATCGATTTTCTGCGTGGTCTGCCCGCCTTTCAAAACGTTTCACGCGGCTTTTTTGAATACTTGCGCCATTTTCGCTTCACCGGCGAGGTAAATGCCGTGGCGGAGGGTACTCCGGTTTTTGCCGAGGAACCCATTCTGCAGGTGACGGCGCCTGTGCTGGAAGCCCAGATTGTTGAGACCTACCTGCTGAGCGTGATCAATTTTGAAACCCTGGTGGCCACCAAAGCCGCTCGAACGGTGCGCGCGGCCAGGGGGAAAACCGTGCTGGAGTTCGGTACGCGCCGGTCGCAGGGCCCGGAAGCAGGGTTGCGCGCCGCCCGCGCCGCCTATGTGGGCGGCTGCCATGCCACCTCCAACGTGCTGGCGGGCTACCTTTATGGCGTACCGCTGGCCGGAACTGCCGCTCACTCCTGGACGCAGGTGTTCCCCACGGAACAGGAAAGCTTTGCGGCGCTGCTCGATACCTTCCCGCACACCGGCATTCTGCTGATTGATACCTACGACCCGCTGGCCGCCATTGAAATTGCGGCGCGGATGGGCCGCCCCATTCCGGGCGTTCGCCTGGATAGCGGTGATCTGCTGGAAAAGAGCGTTCTGGTGCGCCAAATCCTTGACCGCCACGATCTGCGGGATACACAGATTGTGGCGAGCGGCGATTTGAACGAATACAAAGTGGATGAACTGGTGCGCCGTGGCGCCCCCATTGACTCTTTTGGCGTGGGCACGGAACTGGCCACGTCGCGCGATGTGCCGGCGTTGAGCGTGGTTTACAAGCTGGTGGAAACCGAGCAGGCCGGGCGCGAGCATTACAAGACCAAATTCAGCGAACAGAAAGTCTATTTTCCAGGCCGCAAGCAGGTATTCCGCTTCAGCAGCCACGGGCAGTACCGCTACGATTTGATTGCCCGCGCGGACGAGGTCTGCGAAGGCGGAATGCCGCTTCTGCAGCCCGCCATTCAGCAGGGTCGCCGCCTGCAGCCGCCCCTGGCGCTGGCTTCTATTCGCGATTACGCCCTGCAGTGCCTGGCAGCGCTGCCCGAAGAGCATCAAACCCTGAGCAACGCGGCTCCGTATCCCGTACACAAGTCGCACGCCCTGGGCCGGCTTCTTGAAGATGTGCGAGACAGTTTTTTTGGCGCGGCTGAGGGACGCGCCACCGGACGCGGTGTTTGAGAGGCCCTCATAAATTGGCCTTACGCAACAACTGGGAGAAGGATATGCCCAAAGAAAAAATAGTATTTCTGGACATTGATACGCAGGTTGACTTTATGCATCCCCACGGCGCGCTTTATGTGCCGCAGGCGGAACAGATAATTCCCAAACTCGATGAACTGATGAATTTCGCCCGCCAGGAGCGCATTCTGGTGCTTTCCACTGCCGACGCGCATCCCGCCGACGACCCCAGCTTTGCCGAGTGGCCTCCGCACTGCGTGATCGGCACCAGCGGCCAAAAGCGCATTCCCCAAACCAGCTTTACCTTGCCCCGCGTTATCCGCAATATTCCTGGAGATTTTCAACCTCCGGTTGAACGCTCGGGCCAGATGATTATTGAAAAAACGGATTACGACGTAACCCGGAATCCCAACTTTGGCGCTTTATTGAAATCGATTGGCCGCTGCAGAATGGTGGCGTTTGGCGTGGCCACGGATTATTGCGTGAAGGCTTCGGTGCTCTCGTTACGCAAGCTGGGCGTGCCGGTTGACCTGGTGCAGGACGCGGTGCGTGGTGTAAGCGAGGAAGCCAGCCGCAAGGCGATCAACGAGATGGTGGAAGCGGATGTGCGCCTGGTAACCACGGCGCAAGTGATCGCCTCCATGGCCCAGCCGCCCATGGTTTTTGTGGCGCGGCATTCACCCGCGGCGCTTAGATGAAAAGCGGAATGTCTTCCAGCTCAGCGGGCGGCGGCATGGCCGCCTGCCGCGGAGGATGAACCGCCACAATCGCCACAAGAATCAACCCGCCCGCCAGCAGTTCCGCCGGATGGCGCGCCATCCACTCCAGCACCTTTTCCGATAGGCTACATGACTGGCCTTGCCAGCCCGGTCCCCTTTGGCTCTGCATGAAGCGCTCCTGCCCGAAATTATCGGCCGAACGATCCCCATCCTATAGTAACTGTAGAAATATTACCTCATACCTAACTCATTGTTAAGTAGAAACAGCAGGCCGTTGCGGCGCCGCACCGGCCGGCAAACACTGCTCCCCATAACATCCGCGCGCAACAAGCTGTGCTACTATTCCCGCACTCGTTAATTGGGAGTGTTGCCTTATGCCAGCCACACAGTCATTTGCCGAACGGGCCGCGGCGCCGGTGCTGTTCCTGATGCTTTTCATTCTGGCGGCCGCGGGCGCGCACGCCCAGCAACAACCGCCCCGGCGCGTTCCACCCCGAAGAGCTTCGCAGATTCACGATGGCTTTGGCATCAACTCCGATTTGCCGCGCGAACCTTCGCTGCCGTGGGATCGCTGGTGGTGGACGCGAATGTTTGACGCTGGGGTAAGCTGGATTCGCATCGGACAATACGAAAACAGCTCTGACCAGACAAGCTGGGATTGGGTGGAGCGCAAACGCGGCGTTTTCGCGCTGCCGCCGCGGGTGGATGACTACGTGGATTCGCTGGTGGATAACGGCGTTCAGGTACAGGTGCAACTGCTCTACGGCAATCCCATGTATACCTCGCCCGCGGGGCGGCTGCCGGACACAATACTTCCGGAGCCCGGCTCGTTCCACAACGATGACCGCAGCCTCTATTCCGTCTTCTGGCCGCCGAAAACGCCGCAGCAGATTGCGGCGTTCATCCGTTACACGCGCTGGATGGTGAACCACTTTCGCGGCCGCATCCACTACTACGCGCTGTGGAACGAGCAGGACATTGGCTATTGGAACCCGTGGGGAAACGCGGAAGAGTACGGCCGGCTGCTGAAGGCATTCGTTCCCGCTGTGCACCAGACCGACCCGCACGCCAAAGTGATCTTCGGCGGCCTGGCGGATCCCAGCCGCGCCTTTGCCCGCCGCGCCCTTGACGTTTGCCAATGCGCCAGTGGCATTGACGTATTTGCTTACCACACCTATCCCGGCTACGGTCACAACCTGAATCCTGAATCCATGGATCACGGCGCCTACGGGCAGGAAACGCCGGCCAAACTGCGCGAGCTGGTGCGCCGCACCGCGGGCATAAAACCCGGCATCATCTTTTGGGACGACGAGTTCAATTCCATCCCCTCCTGGAAGGGTTCGGATGATTCCGTGCAGTCAAAGTACATACCGCGCGGCATGGTGTATAACTGGGCGCAGGGTGTAAAAACGTTTGTGTGGCTGCTCACTTCCGCAACGGACGGAAACGAGTATGACGATTTCGGGCTGATCCACGGCTTGCGCTACCAGCCGGATGACTTCTCGCCGCGCCCGGTTTTTTCCGCGTACCAGAACACCAATGCGCTTTTTTCCGATACGCGCCGCGACCGTGGCATCCGCATCACACCCTCCGGCGACGCAGCGGCCGCAGGGGCAGACCAGCCTGCCCTGCTGCGCTACGGCTTCCGTTCGCGTACCGGAAAAGCGCTGGTGGCCTATTGGGTGGCAGCGCGCAGCCAGCCGGGAAACGTTTTCCCGGCCCGCACCATCACGCTGAAAATCGAAAACTCAGGCATTCGGCGCCCGGCGCTGATTGACGTGGTTTCCGGAACGATTACGCGCCTTGCCTGGGACGCGGGCTCCGAAAATACGCTGACTGGATTGCCCCTGCGCGACAGCGTAATGGCCATCGCGGACGAAAACTATTTTGATTGGCCCGTGCTGCCTGCGACGCCCAGCGGCCTTAAGGCGGCCCGCGCCCAGGGCGGCATCAGGCTGAGCTGGCAGGGGCACGGGGGCAACTCCTATGCCGTTGAGCGACGTGCCGCGGATGGCGCGGCGTGGCAGCGTGTGGCAACGGTGCCGGCGCCCGATCATGAATACCTTGATCAGGCGCCACGGCATGGGGCGGGCGAAATCAGCTACCGGGTGCGGGCGCTGAACGCGCACGGCGAATCGGCCTATTCCAATATCGTGCGCGTTGTCCTTCCTTAAAGACGACCGCACAAACGAAACGGAAGCGTGGAGAAAACCATGGGCAAACTTGCCATCCTCGGCGGCAAGCCGGTGCGAAAAAAATCCTTTGCGGCCTGGCCGGTGTTTGGCCGCGAGGAGCGCCGGGCGCTGAACCGCGTGCTGGGCAGCCGCAATTGGGGCGGTTACCCGTTTCCCAACCGCCACGCGGAATCTTTTGCGCGGCGCTTTGCGCGGGCGCACGGCGCCCGGTACGGTCTGGCTGTAGCCAACGGCACCGTGGCCATTGAGATCGCCTTGAAAGCCGCGGGCATTGGCCCGGGCGATGAGGTGATCGTGCCTGCCTACACGTGGGAAGGCACTGTGGGACCCATTTTGCGCCTGGGGGCAGTGCCGGTTTTTGTGGACGTGCTGCCTGAGACCTATTGCATGGATGCCGAGCTTTCCCGCCGCGCCATCACGCCGCGAACCCGCGCCCTGCTGCCGGTGCATTTGGGCATGCGCTTTGCGGATTTGGACGCACTGGCGCGACTGGCGCGGGAACATAAACTGGCGATGATTGAGGATTGCGCCCACGCCCACGGTGGACGCTGGCGCAATCGCGGCGCCGGAGCCACGGGACTGGCCGGCGCGTTCAGTTTTCAATCCAGCAAGCTGATGACGGCAGGCGAAGGCGGGGCGGTGATCACGCAGAGTCTTGAAGCGTTCGAGCGCGCGCAGACCTACACCAATTGCGGCCGCGCCAGCGCCACGGACCGCTACCGCAACCGCCTGCTGGGCTTCAACTATCGCATGACGGAGTTCCAGGCAGCGATTCTGGAAGCGCAACTGCGACGGCTGCCGCGGCAGCAGCAGACGCGCGCCGCCAACATGGAGTGGTTTGGGCGCCAGATCGCGGGCGTTCCCGGCCTGGGCTTGCTGCAGGCCGAAAGCCGCATTACGAGGCCGGCAGCGTATCAATATGTGTTCAAGTATCTGAACACGGAAGTAGATCGCGCCGCCTTTCTGGGAGCGCTGGAGATGGAAGGCGTTCCCTGCGACGGCGTATTCTACGAGCCGGTGTACAAAAGCCCGCTCTACGCGGTTGACGTGAAGGATTTTCCAGCCCTGGTGCGACGCAGCAGCGGCGGGCGGGGCAGGTGGAATTGCCCGGTCTCAGAGCGCGCGGCATACCAGGAATCGGTGTGGCTGCCTCATCATATTTTTCTGGGTTCGCAGCGCGACACGCAGGATATTGCCGGCGCCGTGATGAAGGTGATGGAAAATCTGCCCGCGCTCCGCAACCTGCGCCATCCCGCGATTCAACTGAAGCGCATGAGCCGGCTTGAGCGCCCGCGCATTGAAAAAAGGCAGTATTAGCGGCGCTGCGCCAGGCTGGCCTCCATCAACAATGCGTGGCAGGGCCGTCGGTGTGGAGTATGGGCGCGCACGGTTCGCCGCCGCAAATTCGGATCACCATTCAGCGAAATTGCCGTCGGCCGTGCGCCAAACCGGCGACTTCCAATCCTGCCAGGCTTTCGCGCGCTCGCGCACAATCTGCTCATCCACCTCAATGCCCAGTCCCGGCGCGCTGAGCAACTTCACATATCCCTGATCAAACTCAAACACCTTGGGATCCTTCAGGTAATCCAGCAAATCCGCCCCCTGGTTGTAGTGGATGCCCAGGCTGGTTTCCTGAATAAACGCATTGGGCGTGCAGAAATCCAGTTGCAGGCAGGCGGCAAACGCGATGGGACCCAGTGGGCAATGGGGCGCCACGGCCACGTCGTAGGCCTCCGCCATGGCGGCAATCTTGCGCGTTTCCCAGATGCCGCCGGCGTGGCTGACGTCCGGCTGGATGATGTCCGCGCCGCCCTGCTCGAACAGCGCCTTAAATCCCCAGCGCGTGTACATGCGTTCGCCGGTTGCGATGGGCGTGGCCGTGTGGGCGCGCAGGTTGCGCAGCGCTTCATTGTTTTCGGCCAGCACGGGCTCCTCAATAAACATGGGGTGGTAGGGCTCCAGAGCTTTGGCCAGTACGCGGGCCATACCCATGTGAACGCGGCCGTGGAAGTCCACGCCAATGGCGGCATCGGGGCCCAGGGCTTCGCGCACCGCAGCCAGGCGGCCGGCAGCCTCATCAACTCTGGCGGGCGAGTCGATCCACTCCAGCTCCGCCGTGGCATTCATCTTCACCGCCTGATAGCCCGCGGCCTGGCGCACCTTGGCCTCCGCGGCCACGTGCGACGGGCGGTCGCCGCCAATCCAGCCGTAGACCTTAACCTTGTCGCGCACCGCGCCGCCCATCAACTGATACACCGGCACGCCCAGAGCCTTGCCGCGAATATCCCAAAGCGCCTGCTCAATGCCCGAAATGGCGCTCATCAGCACAGGACCGCCGCGATAAAAGGCGCCGCGGTAAAGCACCTGCCACAAATCTTCAATGCGGCCGGCATCGCGACCGATCAACTGCGAAGCCATCTCCTCAACCACGGCGCAAATGGTTGAGGCGCGGCCCTCCAGGCTGGGCTCGCCCCACCCGGTCACGCCCTCATTCGTCGTCATCTTCAAAAAAACCCAACGGGGGGGAACTTTGAATAATTCAATACCTGTAATTTTCATGGCAGCTCCTCAGGGCCACAAGATTAGCACAACTTAAGGCAGGGCTAACGTGCAGCGTGCGGCAGACTGGCAATCATGAGACGCCATGTAATTCTCAATTTCCGCCGCGCACGCCAGCACCGTGTAGTGATAAAGTTTCAAAGTCATACAGGCGCTGAGCCGCTTGCATATGCTTGCGGCCACGGGAAGCGGCACAAGGCCTGACTGGCCCGGCGCGAATCGAAACGGGAGATCAATGATATGGCGAAAACGGGCGGCGGCAAACCAACCGGGCGCCGGAAATTTCTTAAATCGGTGGCCTTGGGTGCGGGCGCCATGGCGTTGCCGGAGGCTTCCGGTGTTGTCTCAATGGCGGAGCAGAAGCCGTCGCCCGCCTCCCCGCCCGCGGCAAAGCGCCAGCCGGCTGCAGGCTCTTTCTCCTATCCTCGCTCCTATCGTGGCCGGCAACTGGCGATGATTTCCTTTCCGTTGGGCGGCATCGGAGCGGGCAGCATCGGCCTGGGCGGGCGCGGGCAGTTGCGTGACTGGGAGATTTTTAACCGGCCCGACCACGGAAACTCACCGCCGTATGCCTTTGCCGCCGTCCATACCGAAGCCGCAAAGGGACCCGCTTCAACCAAGGTGCTGGAGTCCCGGATTCTGCCGCCCTACGAAGGGCCGTCGGGACTGGGTTCGAATAACGTACCCGGGTTGCCGCGCCTGGCCTCTGCGGTATTCCAGGGGGAGTTTCCGCTGGCCCACATCGACTTTCGCGATCCTGATCTTCCCGTGCGCTTGTCGCTTGAAGCCTTCACCCCGTTTTTCCCGCTCGACGCGGAAGAATCCGGTTTGCCGGCTGCCCTGCTTCGCTACCGCGCCGTGAACCCGGCGCCTGAACCCGTCAAGGTATCCATCGCCTTTGCGATTGAGAATCCGGTGGGCGACCATGGCCGTACCAACGTATTGCGAGAGAGCGCCAAGGGTGATCTGAAGGGACTTTTGATGCGCAATCCCATGCTTGCGGCGCGTGACCCGATGGCCGGTTCATTTGTGCTGGGCTGCCTGGCAAATGGCAGGGCTTCGGTTACGCGCTTGCGCGGCTGGGCAAGGGCCCAGTGGTGGGAGAGCGCCTGGCTTTATTGGAAAGACTTTGCCGCCGATGGAGCGCTGGGCCCGGAAGCCGGGCAGCACAACAACGTCGGGTCGCTGTGCCTGGAGCGCACGGTGGAAGCGCGGCAAGCGGCGGATTTCACATTCCTGCTGGCATGGCATTTTCCCAACCGCACGCCGCACCGCTGCGGCTGGTCTGCCCCCAAGGGACACGAACACGATGTGATCGGCAACCACTACGCCAGCCGTTTTAAGGATGCCTGGGAGGTTGCACAGCACGTATCGCAAAACCTGGAAACGCTTGAGAAAAGCACCAGGATGTATGTTCAATCGATGCGCCAAACCACGCTGCCGGCGGAGGTAAAAGACGCGGCGCAGGCCAACCTGGCCACACTGGTTTCGCCCACCACGTTTCGCACCAGCGACGGCGCCTTTCATGGCTTTGAGGGCCTGAATGACCACGAAGGCTGCTGCTTTGGCAGTTGCACCCATGTGTGGAATTACGAGACCACAACCCAACATCTGTTTCCCTCCCTGGCTCGCTCGCTGCGCCAGCAGCAGTTCGGCTACTCGCTGGAAGAAAACGGTCTGATGAATTTTCGCCAGCTTCTGCCCGACGGCCTTGACCATTGGGGCACGGCTGCGGCCGACGGACAAATGGGAACACTCATCAAACTTTACCTGGATTGGCGCCTAAGCGGTGATGACGAGTGGCTGCGCAGGCTGTGGCCCGCCGCGCAGCGCGCCATGGCCTACGCGTGGCTGCCGGGCGGCTGGGACGCGAACCGCGACGGGGTAATGGAAGGCGTGCAGCACAATACCTATGACGTCGAGTTCATCGGTCCCAATCCATTGTGCGGCGTCTGGTACCTGGGCGCCCTGCGCGCCTGCGGGCAAATGGCCCGAGCCATGGGCGATGCGAAAAGCGCCGAGGAGTACCAGGCGTTATTCGAACGCGGCAGCCAGTGGCTGGACGCGCATCTGTTTAACGGCGAATACTACGTTCAGCAGGTGCAAACGGCCAACCCGGCGGCGCTGGCGCCGGGCGTGCGCGCGCCGTGGAGCGCCGTTGACCCGGCGCATCCGCAATTCCAGCTTGGCGAAGGCTGCCTGGTGGATCAATTGGTGGGTCAATACATGGCGCACGCCGCCGGGCTGGGCCGCCTGCTGAATAAAGAGAATGTGCGCAAGACGCTCGATTCAATTTACCGCTACAATTACAAACGCTCCATGTTTAACCACGCCACCGTGCAACGCACCTTCGCGTTGAATGACGAGGCCGCCCTGGTAATTTGCGATTATCCTCACGGCAAGGAGCCGGAAGCTCCTTTTCCCTATTTCGCCGAGGTGATGACGGGATTTGAATATTCTGCCGCCATTTTGATGATGTATGAGGAGCAGGTGGAAAGGGGCGTGGAACTGATTGGCAACATCCGCCGGCGCTATGACGGCGAGCGGCGGAATCCGTGGAATGAGGCGGAGTGCGGCTACCGCTATGCGCGGGCCATGGCCGCGTGGCAGGCGATTCCGGCGCTCAGCGGTTTCTTTTATGACGCTCCTTCGGCCAGCGTCATTCTAAGGCCGCGCGTGAACACGGCGCAATTTACAAGCATCTGGTCGGCCGGGCAGGGCTGGGGCGTCTTCAGCCACGCTGCAAGCGAAAAACAGTTGAGCGCGTCGCTGCGTGTTCAGGCCGGGGAGATCGCCTGCCGCAAGCTTGCCCTGCAGGCGTTTCCGAAGGCGAAATCCAGCCGCGTTTTGGTCAACGGCGAATCGCACCGGCACACCCTCCGCCATACCTCCGACACCTGTGAGATTGAACTGGCGGAAACGGCGCGGCTGGCTGCGGGCGGCCAGTTAAAGCTCCAGATTATGGGATAATTCTGCAAGTCAGAAACGCTCAAGAATAATTGCCGGCTTGCACATCAGGCAAATTGAAGGAAGAATGTCTTTATCCCGCAGGAGCGCATCACCAGCTTTTTCGCTTCATAAGTACGACGGAAAGGTGCCCATCATGATGAAAAGAACCGCGGTACTTTTTGCGCTGGTATTCAGCCTGGCCAGCAGCGCGCAGGCGCAGTCCACACCCTCGCCGGCGTTGCTGGTGCTTGCCAAGAATGACAGAACGCTGGCGATCGTCGATCCGGCAACGCTGAAAGTTATCGCGCGTCTGCCCTCCGGCCCCGACCCGCACGAGTTAATCGCTTCGACGGACGGGAAACTTGCTTTTATTTCCAATTATGGGTTTGGCGCCTACAACACCATCTCCGTGATCGATTTGCAGGCCAGGAAAGCGCTGCCGCTGATTGATCTGGGAGCGTTGCGCGGCCCGCACGGCCTGGCCTTTGTTGACGGCGAGCTGTACTTCACGGCTGAAGTCAACAAGGTGATCGGCCGCTACAACCCCTCCACCCATAAGATTGACTGGATTCTTGGCACAGGCCAGAACCGGACCCACATGGTGTGGGTGGCGAAAAATCTGAAAAGCATTTACACCTCCAACGTCAACTCCGCCACCATCAGCATCATTGAAAAGGTTGCGGCGCAGCCGTTCGGTCAGGGTGGGCCGCAACCTTTTCAATTATGCTG
>VFSW01002525.1_pt1 | contig 27688 bp, 30 predicted proteins | sample 5358111 | NCBI WGS metagenome assembly VFSW01 (sample SAMN11554181, study PRJNA540505) | mine drainage metagenome | isolation source: sediment from site ElyBrook_90M | place: USA: Ely Copper Mine, Vershire, VT | collected 2017 | reverse complement strand
CATTTTAGCTTTTTTGGGTGGCCGTGTGCGGGGGTTTTTTATTTTCGTTGCTCCTTTTCCTTGGGGGTGTTGTGGGTGTGTGTTGCTGGGGGGGCGCTGCAGCAGACTCCAGAAACGCACGATCGCGCAGGGTCGCCAGACCCCGTTATCTCACGTTGCGAACCGGCACGGTGATCCAGATCATGTAGCGCCATTCGGGAACGTTGTACTGCGCGAGGGCGTCCTCGACGTAGACGTGGACGAATGGGAGAACGTGGTAGGAAAAATCGATGTTTCCGGTGTGCAGCCGATTTCCTAATCCGTCGTTCGTCCACTCCTCACGAGCCGAGACGAGCCCTTTGTTGAGCACGGGCTCGTAGATCTCGAAGGTCGCCGCGGTGCTCGATGCGGGTGCGAGCCCCAGGCCGGGATTTGCATCGTACGCGCTCTGGTAGATCGCGAGCACGCCGGGGAAGCCGTCGGTAGGATCGCGCTGGACGTATCCGGCGATCGAGTGATACTGATCCGTTCCGCCCTCCGCGAGCGGGAACGACCCGTTCGATCCGAAGGCGCCGTACTCGAGCGGACTCGTGGGGTTTGCGAAGGCGAGCTTGTATTGGAACGTCTTGTCGGTGTCGTCCGAGAAATCGCTCGTGCCGCCCCAACCGGCTCCGCTTCCGAGCCATCCGGCTTCCGCATCGATGCTGCCGTGAATGTAGTTGATTTTTGCACCCCATCGATTGCCGTCGAGTTGGTAAGGATGCTCGCCGACAGTGATCTCCGGCGTGGAGAATCCGGCGAGGTCGAACCACTGGCTGAAAAACGACGGTCCTGGGGATTCGATCTTTCCGAGGAAGAGATGACCGTCGTGGTGGAACAGATTGTTGTACGCGAGCCAGAAGGTATCGAGATCGCCGGCTTGATCGTTCTGCCAGATCCACTGTTGGAAGTGGTAGGAGAAATCGTTGCCGATCATGCCGACGGCGTGGAGTGCGAGATTTCCGAATTGCGTGCGATGCGGCTGGGCCGGGTCCTGGCTATCGTACCAGGTGTTTTCGCCGACCCAAATCGGCATGGCTCGCGCCAGCACGTGTGCGTCGAGCGATGCGTAGCCCGTGCGTTGCACGTACCGCCCGTAGGCGTTGAGACCGGGAACCTGGGTGTGGCACAAGCTGCAAGGAACGCCGTACGCTTGTGCGAACGGCGGCATCGCCTGCGCGCGCTTCATCTCCGCTGGGGAGAGCCACACGAGAGAGACGAATAGTGCGATCGCGACGGCGGATGCCGCGGCTTGCATGGGTCTGGTCATGGAACCACGTGTACCGTGAGCGTCATGTTCGGATGCCCGGCCCCGCAGACGATGGTGCAATGCAACACGTAGGTCCCAGCCTTTTGCGGCGTGACCACGACGGTCGTCCAGGTTCCCGGCACGATCGTGGTCTGCGGGATTCCGAGCTCATCCGACTTTAGTCCGTGAACGCCTTCGGACGACGTAAGTCGCAGCTTCGTCGGTTGACCGACGTGCAACTCGATTGTCGAGGGCGTGAATTGCCAGTTGGAGGCAACGACGTCGATGCTCGGGTGAGCAGCGGCAAGAACCGATGATGCCAAGGTAAGGGCGATCGCAGCGGCCGCCATGCGAATCAAGGGAACGAATCTCATCTTCAGGCTCCTTTCTGCTTCGTTATATCGTCCGAGTGGGAAATGACCGGGAAGAAGCTGAGAATCCGAGCGCCTGCCGGTTAGGCAGAGAGCAGGTCCTCCACGAGGCGCAAGAGTGTCTCCGGTTCGCAAGGTTTGGGAATCGCGCCTCGCACGCCGTAGATCTGCATGAAGTCCTTTATGGCCTCGTTCGACGGCGTGGCGGTGTAGAGTGCAAAGGCGACGCCGTCATTCGTCGGATCCGCGCGAATCCGCCGGATTACCTCGCCACCGGAGAGTCCCGGCATCGAGAGATCGAGGAGCGCGAGTGCGGGGCGCTCCGCCCGTACTCGCTCGAGTGCGGCATTGCCGTCGGCAGCCTCGATCACCGAGTGCCCCGCATGTCGCAGGAGCGTCGTGAGAAGGAGGCGATTGGCCGCGTCGTCGTCAGCGACGAGAATCTTCGCCATCTGCCAGCAACTCGTCGATCTCGCGACGCAGTCGCTCGGGATCGATCGGTCTAAGGATGAACTTGCGCGCGCCCAGCTCGATTCCGCGGCGCCGATCCTTGGTCTGCCATGCCGTCGACGAGAGAAAGACGAACGGAATCGTTCGCCAGTGCTCGCTTTCGTTCACGCGCTCGATGAGCTCGAAGCCGCCTTCTTCGGGCATGTGCAGGTCGCAGACGATGAGATCCGGGCGCATGCCGTCGAGCATGGCGAGCGCCTCGCGAACGCTACGGGCTTGCGCAACCCTATAGCCGAGCGGTGCGAGCGCGGCGCGCAAGACGTCGAGATTCGTTTGAAGGTCGTCGACGGCGAGGATGAGCGGGCCGGCTGCCGACGTCGTTCCCTCGGCGGAAACGACTGTCTGGGAGTGCCGGGTCGCCGAAGCGCTCGTACCGCGGTGGAGAAATCCCTCGATCTGCTGGACGAATCGTTCGGGATCGATTGGCTTTGAAATGTAACCGTCGAAGCCGGCGTTGGCGATGCGGTCGTGGTCTCCCGGCATAGCGAGAGCCGTTACGGCGATCAGCGGCACCGACGCGAGCCGCTGGTCTGCCTTGAAGGTCTGCGCGAACTCATAGCCGTTCATGCCGGGCATGAGAATGTCGACCAGAGCTGCGTCGTATCGGGCGGTGCGTGCTTTTTCTAGCCCGCTTGCGCCATCGGCCGCGGCATCGCACTCGTACCCGAAAGCACGCAGAAGGTAGAGCATGAGATCCATGTTCGCGGTATTGTCGTCGACAGCGAGGATGCGAACCGGCACGCTAGGCAATTCCCTTGGCGTCGATCGGCAGCGTCAGCGTGAAGACGCTGCCCTTACCGGGCTCGCTGATGAAGCTTAGGTGCGCGCCGATGAGTTTGGAGAGTTTTTGCGAAAGGTGGAGACCGAGCCCCGCGCCTTCGACGCGTCGCGTGGAGAGCGGTTCGAGCTGCTCGAACGCTTGGAAGAGCCGCTCGCGGTCCTGCGGCTTGATCCCGATCCCCGTATCCCGCACGTTGATGTCGCAGTGGAGACCCGAGCTCGTTCTGCGCGTGGCGACCTCGATCGTCACCGAACCCGTCTCCGTATACTTCAGCGCGTTGTTTACAAGGTTGAGGAGGATTTGCGAGAGCGCCCTGCGGTCGCTGCGCACGAGCGTCTGCTCGTTCGGTAGCACGACGTCGAATGCGAGACCCTTGTCCGTGGCCATCGATCGCAAGGAATCGCAGACCTCCTCGATGACCTCGTGCAGCCGCACCGGCTCCAAGTGCAACTCGATTTTGCCGGCCTCGATCTTCGCCAGATCGAGGATGTCGTTAATGAGTGAAAGCAAGTGGCGTCCACTCGATTGAACGATGCGCAGCTGTTGTTCTTGTTCGTCGGTGAGCGGCCCCGGCAATCGCATCAGCAGCGTCCCGGTGAAGCCGATGATCGCGTTAAGCGGCGTTCGCAGCTCGTGGCTCATCGATGCAAGGAACTGATCTTTGGCGGCGTTCGCGGCCTCGAGCTCGGCGTTTTTCGCCTGCAGCGTGCGCTCGAACTCCTTGCGCTCGGTGATGTTGCGAATAGCGCTGACCACGAACGAGCCGTCGTCGGTCTCGAGCGGGCTGAGGCTGATCTCGACGAGCACGTTGCTGCCGTCTTTGCGCACGCCGGTGAGCTCCAAGCCGATTCCCATCGGCCGAGTTCTCGGGTCGCGGACGTATTTTGAGCGATGTCCGACGTGCCGTTCGCGCAGCTGCTGCGGCACGAGCATCTCGATCGGCTGCCCGAGCATCTCGTCACGCCCATAGCCGAAGAGCCGCTCGGCCTGTTCGTTGACGAGGCGAATGTGCCCGTCGCCGTCGACGGCGATCATGGCATCGGGGAACGAGTCGAAGAGCGGAAACGAGCTCGCCGAGAACGGCCTCATCGCGGTCGATCCCTTCGCGGGTTATTCATGACCATCCGCTAATATCTCGCCCAATGGATAGCCAGGACCCCGCCGCCGCCGAGGGTTCGCGGCGCAGCGCCGAGCAGTCGCTGCGGCACGAGATCGGTAACATGGTGACGATCGCTCAAGCCAACGTAGAAGGCATGATCGACGGCGTCGTCGAGCCGACTCTCGAGCGCCTGGAGGCGGTTCGCGACGCCTTGGCGAGCGCTTCGCGCCTGCTCAAGGAGTTCGCAGCGTTGCAGGAGGATGGCACATGGCGCAGTTGATCGAGCGCGCGTTCGTCGAATGTCCGTATCATCGGGCGCGGGAGTATCTCGCCGCAGGCGTCGGCGATCGCATCAGCTCCGGTGAGGCGATGACGTTGAGAGTTCCGCTCGCCGGCGTAGAACTGAAAAAGGACGTCGTCGTCACGTTTTCGCCCGGCATCGATCCGATGCACATGGATCAGCCATGGCGCGTCCATTGGTCGCCGGAGGGCGGAGGGCCGTATCCCGACTTCGATGGCGAGCTGACCGTGCGCGCGGACGAAGACTACACGTCGAGCGTGCTCGAACTCGCGGGTGATTATCGGCCGCCGGGCGGCGCCCTCGGACAAGCCTTCGACGCGGTCGTGGGGTCGCGCATCGCCACTCTCACGGGGCGGAACCTGCTCAAGCGCCTCGGCGACGAGTTCGAAGCGCGATACAAAGCTGAAGAGGAACGCAAGCGGCATGAAAAGGGATGAGGGCGACGCACCGCTCGTAGGAACCTTGCGGTTCGTCTTCGTGATGGGTCTGTCGTTCGTCGTGCTTTGGCTCGCAATGTACTGGCTGCTCGAAAGTCGGTGGTGGTGAATGCACGTCCACAAGTACGAACGGGCGTGGCTGATTTTCGGTCTGGCAATGCTCGCGGTCTTCCTGTGTCTCCTCGCCGTTGCTGCGGTCTCGAACGACATCGTGCCGCCCAGCGGCATGCAGCAAATCGATCCGAGCACGGTCGCCCGTACGCCTCCGTTTGACAAGCCGGGGTTGCGGCGTCTACCGGACGGATCGTACGAGGCGTACTACGTCGCGCAAGTCTTTTCGTTCAATCCAGCGGTGTTGACCGTTCCGGTCGGCGCGAAGGTAACGTTCTATGTCACGAGCACGGACGTCGTGCACGGCTTCTTCGTTCCACATACCGATATCAACATGATGGTGATTCCGGGCTGGGTGAATACGGAGACGCACGTATTTCGAACGCCGGGCGAGTACTTATTGATTTGCCACGAGTACTGCGGAATCGGGCATCAGAACATGTTTGGGAAGATCGAGGTCACGAAGGTATGATCGCGGATCGTCAGATGCGCTCGGAGAACCGCGTCGTCATCGCTCACGTGTATACGGCGACGACAGCGATCGCGCTCGGCGCGATCTTCGGCGTCTTTCAGGGCTTTTCGCGTGCCGGAGCCGTGGACGCTCCGGCGTGGTTCGACTACTATCGCATCCTCACGCTACACGGCGTGCTGATGGCGCTCGTCTTTACCACGTTTTTTATTACGGGGCTCTCGCTTTTCGTCACGTATCGCGCGATCCCGAGGGAGCGCGCACTCACGGTCGGGTGGATCGGATGGATCGTGATGCTGATCGGGACCGCGATGGCGGCGGTGGAGATCGTGCTCGGCAACGCGACCGTGCTCTATACGTTCTACGCGCCGCTCAAGGCGAGCCCGTGGTTTTACATCGGGGCGACGATCTTGGTGATTGGGACCTGGGTCGTCGCATACGAGATCTTCGAGAACGTCGTCTACTGGCGTAAACACAATCCCGGTACGCCGGTTCCACTCGTCGTCTTCTGCGCGGCGGCGACGTTTGTCATGTGGGTCGTCGCAACGCTCGGCGTCGTCGCCGAGATGGCGATGCTCATCCCGTGGGCATTCGGCTGGATCCCGAAGGTCAACGTGCTCTTGACCCGATTGTTCTTTTGGTACTTCGGTCACCCGTTGGTCTATTTCTGGATCATGGGGGCATACATTATCTGGTACAATATCATTCCAAAACGCTACGGCGGGAACGTTTTTAGCGACGCCTTGACGCGCCTGACGTTCATCATGCTAATCTTGCTCTCGACTCCCGTCGGCATCCATCACGAGTTCATGGATCCCGGCATCTCGAGCGCCTGGAAGGCGCTCTTCACGGTCACCACCTACGGCGTTGCGATTCCGTCCTTCATCACCGCGTTCGCGATCTTCGCCTCGTTCGAACTCGCCGCCATCAAGCGGGGGCACAAGGGCTTTATTGCAACGGTGAGGTCGTTGCCGTGGAACGACCCGGCATTCTCCGGCGCCGCGTACGGCATGCTGCTCTTCATTCTTGGGGGCTTCGGCGGTCTCGTGAACGCGTCGTACTCCATGGATGCGGTCGTCCACAACACGATCTGGGTCGTCGGGCACTTCCACGTGACCGTCGGGGGGCCGGTGGCCCTGACGTTCCTGGGAGCCGCGTACTGGATGATCCCGCGCCTCACCGGACGTGCGCTTTGGAAGCCGGAGTGGGCGCTGATGCAGACGCGGCTGTGGTTCGTCGGCATGCTCGTGATGTCGTTTGCCATGCACTTTGCGGGTTTGCTCGGAGCCCCGCGCCGTACGTCTGACGTCAGCTACCACGGCGCGGCCGTAGCTGCCGCGTGGCAGCCGTACATGATCGCCGCCGCCGCCGGCGGCTTGCTGCTCTTCCTCGCGATCCTCCTGTTCGTCGCCGTCGCGGTCGGTACGCTGCTCCAGAACAGGAAGACGGAATCTATGGAGGTCGAGTTCGCGGTACCGGCGCTATCTGCCGAGACCACGCCCGGCGCGCTGCAACACCTCTTTCGCTGGGGCGCGGTCGCCCTCGTTCTTGCGGTGCTCGTCTATGCGGGGCCGATCGCGGAGCTCGTCCACGCGCCAGGGTATAGCGTTGCGGGAATGCGAACGTGGTAAAGAGAGGTGGAACGCAAACGGATTCTGGTCGTCGATGACGAGCCGCAGATCGTCGAGGTTCTGCACGCGTACTTCGAACGCGAAGGGCTCATCGTCGACTCCGCCGATACGGTGGCGGCCGCACTCGAGAAGATCGACGCTCTTCGCCCGGACATGCTGATCCTCGACATCACTTTGCCGGACGGCAGTGGCTTGGACGTGCTTCGCACTGTCTCGGGACCGAACGGTCGCATCCCGTCCATCGTGTTGACCGCGCGCGCCGAAGAGGCGGACCGGATCGTCGGTCTCGAGCTTGGTGCCGACGATTATGTCACGAAGCCGTTCTCGGCTCGCGAAGTCGTCGCGCGCGTTCGCGCGCTCTTTCGCAGAGTCGAAGAGACGGTGGCTTCGCCCCTGCAGCGGGCGGCGAAGAAGACGCTCGTCGGCGATCTCGAGATCGACCACGAGTTTCACGAAGTTCATATTTCGGGGAGTTCGGCGAATCTGACGGCGACCGAGTTTCGAATCCTCGCGCTTTTGGCGGAGAATCCCGGAGAGGTCTTCACGCGCTCACATCTCCTCGATCGCTTGAACGACAGCGGCGATATCTTCGAGCGCACGTTGGATCGACATATCAACAACCTGCGCAAGAAGATCGAACCGGATCCCCACAACCCCGAATACGTCCTCACGGTATACGGCGTGGGCTACAAGATGCGCCGGCCGTAACGGGATGCAACGAGAGCACGTTTTGCCCGCCGGCTGGTACGCGGATCTGCTACGCCGCTGCGACGGCTTGTCGCCGGCTCGCACCGCGGTCGTCCACCCATGTGACGAGCTCGCACTGGAAGGTGCGGTGGCCGCCGCTCGCGCCGGCATCATCGTCCCGGTGCTCGTCGGTAACGAGCAGAAGATTCGTGACGTTGCGCGCGAAGCGTCGCTCGACATCTCTGCCTATGAGATCGTCTCCGCAGCGCACAGTCATGCTGCCGCGGCGACGGCGGTACAGATGGCGCGTGCGGGGAGCGTCGAGGCCTTGATGAAGGGCAGCCTGCATTCCGACGAGTTGCTGCACGAGGTCACACAGCCGTCGTCGGGATTGCACACGGAGCGGCGCGTGAGCCACGCGTTTCTGGTGGACGCGTCCGGGTATCCGCAACCGCTCGTCATTAGCGATGCCGTCGTCAATATCTCGCCGACGCTCGAAGAAAAGCGCGATATCGTTTGCAATGCCGTCGACCTCGCGCATGCGGTGGGGATCGCGGACGTCCGCGTGGCACTCTTGGCCGCGGTCGAGACCGTTTCGTCCAAGATCCCTTCGACGATCGACGCCGCAGCGCTTTGCAAGATGGCGGAGCGAGGTCAGATCCCCGAGGGTCTCGTCGACGGTCCGCTTGCGCTCGACGATGCGCTGAGTCCGGCCGCCGCCATGGAGAAGAAGATTCATTCGCCCGTGGCGGGACGCGCGAATGTGCTGATCGTTCCCGACATCGACGCAGGGAACGTCCTCGTGAAGGCACTGAGCGTGCTCGCCCATGCGGCGCTCGCCGGGGTGGTTTTAGGCGCGCGAGTTCCCATCGCGCTCGCGAGCCGGGCCGACAGCGTGGCGGTGCGCATCGCGTCGGCGGCGGTGGCGCTTCTGCTCGTGCGCGCCTCGAGGTAACGGATTTCGTGCGCGTCCTGTGCATCGACGGGGGATCGTCGTCGATAAAGTTCGCGTGTTACGATCAGGATTCGGCGAACGGGCGGTTACGGTTCTCGGGGGAGATCGTAACGAATGGTTCCAATTCGGTAGATGCGCTTTGGAGAGCCGTTGACGAGCACGGCCCTCCCGACGCAATCGGCCATCGTATCGTATTCGGCGGCCCGGAGTACGACGCGCCCGTTCGGCTTGACGACGCGATCCTGGGAAGGCTGCGCGAGCTGCGCGCGTGGGATCCCCTCCATCTCGGGGTCGAGGTCGCGATCGTCGAGGAGGCGCTACGGCGGTTCGCGCGCGTCCCGCAGGTGCTCTGCTTCGACACGGCGTTCTTTCGCGCGTTGCCTGCCATCGCCGTTCGCCTGCCGTTGCCGCGAGCGCTACCGGCCGAGCTGCGTAGGTACGGCTTTCACGGGCTTTCGTACGAATGGGCGATGGCGTCGCTCGGCGAGCCGCGAGGCCGGATCGTTCTCGCGCATTTGGGCTCGGGATCGAGCCTGTGTGCCGTTCGCGACGGCAAGCCGGTCGATACGACGATGGGCTACAGCGTGCTCGGTGGCCTGATGATGGCCACGCGGCCGGGAGATCTCGATCCGGGCGTGATTCTCGCACTGTTCGCGCGGGGATACACGCCGGCGCAGTTGTCGAAGATGCTCTACGAAGAGAGCGGCCTGAGAGGCGTCTCCGGGTTCTCCGCCGACATGCGCGATCTGCTCGCCGCTCGCGCAACGGATCCGCGGGCCGCGGAGGCGGTTGCGCTCTACGTGCACCAATTGCGCAAGCACGTTGGAGCTATGGTTGCCACGCTCGGCGGCGTCGACACGCTCGTCTTCACCGGCGGCGTCGGGGAGCGCGCGCCAGAAATTCGCGAAGAGGCCTGTGCGGCCTTTGGGTACCTTGGCGTGCTGCTCGACGAGCGGGCCAACGAGCGCGGCGACGCAACGATTTCCGCTGCGCAGAGCGGCGTTTCCGTGCGGGTCGTCCTCGCGACCGAGAACGCGATGATTGCGCGCCACGCATGGTCGCTCTTGGCATGAGATTCGCACGGAGGCGAGCCGGCGTCGAGCGTGAAAGCAGAGTACTGTGTTCAAGAAGATGCTGCTTGCATACGACGGATCGCCGTGCGCGCAGTCGGCGTTTGGGACCGCGCTCAGCCTTGCGAAAGCCGAATCCGCGACGCTCACGATCTGCACAGTAGTGGATCCGATCGAGGTTGCCGGGGCGAACGCTCCTATGCCGCCGACCCAGGCCGCGCTCGACGGCGCGCTCGCTCGTGCGCGCGCGCTTCTCGCCGACGCGACAGCTCGCGCGCGAGCGGCTGGCGTTGACGCGCGCGAGGAGCTCTTGGAAGGCGAGCCAGCGCACGAGCTCGTGGAGTTGGCAGCTCGTTCGGGCGTCGACGTTATCGTCATGGGGACGCACGGTCGCTCAGGCCTCAAGCGGCTCTTTCTTGGCAGCGTCGCCGAAGAGACGCTTCGCAGCGCCGCCGTTTCCGTCGTCGTCGTGCATCAAAAGTAGTTCCTCGCAAGAATCTTCGCAGGAACTTCACGAGCGTTTCCCCGGGCAGCAATATCGTCCGGATGGAGGGGATACACGCGATGATGATCGTGGATACAGACAGATCTTTGCATCAAGCCGTACTCGACGCGCTCGAGGCGGAGCCGCGCGTAGAAGCGGGAAAAGTCGGCGTGGCGGTCGAGGGCGGCGTCGTGACGCTCTCCGGAACGCTCGGCAGCTTTACCGAGAAGTGGGCCGCCGAGTCGGCGGTAAAATCGGTCAAGGGCGTACGCGGCATCGCAAACGAGCTGCACGTCGAGTTGGCCGGCATGCACGTTCGCGACGACGCCGATATCGCCAAGACGGCGGTCGAAGTCTTTCGCTGGAGTAGCGGGTTGCCGGAGGGCATTCAACCAGAGGTACGTGGGGGCTACGTCACGCTACACGGTCAAGTCGATTGGCCGTATCAGCGCGAGGACGCCGTCGATATCGTCCGGCGCCTCTACGGTGTGCGCGGCGTCTACGACGACATGACGGTCAAACCGTACTCGGTCGATCCGATGGAGCTACGGCGCGGCATCGAGAGCCGTTTCCAGCGCTTGGCGGCATTCGACGCCAAGAACGTCACGATCGACGTCAAGGACGGTGGGATCGTGAAGCTCTCCGGTACGGTAGCCAGCCTCGCCGAGTTCGACGAAGCGGAGTCGGCCGCGTACTCGGTGCCGGGTACGTCGGAGGTTCGTAACGAGATTCGGATAAGCGACGAGGGTTGGTAAGCACGGCAGCCGACGACATCCCAGAGATCGCGATCGAGGTCATCGACCTTACGAAGCGGTTCGGGGACGTCAAACGCGAGCGTGCCGCAACCGTAGCGCATTTGCGATCACGGATACGGAGCTAAACGACATGGCTGCTGCGGCGATCATCGGCGAGAGCAGAATCCCGAAAAACGGGTAGAGCACTCCGGCCGCGATCGGTATGCCGAGCGCGTTGTAGACGAAGGCGAAGAAGAGGTTCTGGCGCACGTTGCGGATCGTTGCCGCGCTCAGGCGGCGCGCGCGCAGGATGCCGTGGAGATCGCCTTTCACGAGCGTTATGCCGGCGCTCTCGATCGCGACGTCGGTTCCCGTGCCCATCGCAATGCCGACGTCAGCCTGCGCGAGCGCGGGCGCGTCGTTGACGCCGTCGCCCGCCATCGCTACGACTCGACCCTGCGCCTGTAGCTCTTTGACGATCTGCGCCTTTTCACTCGGCAGAACGCCGGCGCGAACGTCGTCGATCCCTAGGCGTCGCGCTACGATCGTCGCTGCGGCCTCACGGTCGCCCGTGACCATCACGATCCGCATCCCGTCGGCATGCAGGGCGTCGACTGCCCCGCTGGCGGATCGCTTGATCGGATCGGCAACGGCAAGGAGCCCCGCAAGCGTACCGTCTATCGCGACGAAGGCGATTGTCGAGCCGTCGTCTGCGACGGGTACGGCCTTCGCGGCGAGCTCCGCATCGGCAATGCCGAGCTGCGTCACGAACGGTGCGTTTCCCAGCGCGACATCGTGGCCGTCGACCGTGCCGCGCACCCCTTTGCCGGGAACGGCACGGAAGTCGGCGACGGCGGTGAGAAGCATACCGCGTTCCACCGCCCCTTGGACGATCGCGCGCGCGAGCGGGTGTTCGCTGGCGCGTTCGAGACTCGCCGCAAGGCGCAGCATCTCCGGAGTACCGGCAACGGTCGCAAGCACGGGCGAACCTTCCGTCAGCGTGCCGGTCTTGTCTACGACGAGCGTATCCGCACGACGCAGCGTCTCGATCGCTTCGGCGTTCTTGAAGAGCACGCCGATACTCGCTCCCTTACCGCTTGCGACGGTGATCGACATCGGCGTTGCGAGGCCGAGGGCACACGGACAGGCGACGATGAGCACCGCGACGGCATTGACGATCGCGTACGGAAGCGCCGGATGCGGCCCGAAGACGAGCCAACACAAAAACGTCACCACCGACGCCGCGACGACGACCGGAACGAAGACGGCGGCGACCGCGTCGGCAACGCGCTGAATCGGCGCGCGGCTACGCGCCGCTTCGCCGACCATACTGACGATCTGAGCGAGCACCGTTTCGCTTCCGACGCGCTGCGCTTGCATGACGAGCGATCCGGTGAGGTTCAGCGTCGCCCCGATGACGCGATCGCCCGGATGCTTCTCGACCGGCATCGATTCGCCGGTGAGCATCGATTCGTCAACGGAGGAACCGCCGTCCAGCACGAGTCCGTCGACCGGAAGCTTCTCACCGGGCCGAACGCGCAGATGGTCGCCGACGGCGACCTCGTCGAGTGCGACGTCGCGCTCGCTGCCGTCGGCGCCGATGCGACGTGCGGTTTTGGGTGCGAGATCGAGTAGCGCTCGAATCGCGGCCCCAGTGCGCCGGCGAGCGCGTAGCTCGAGTACTTGCCCGAGAAGTACGAGCGTCGTGATCGCAGCGGCCGACTCGAAGTAGGTCGCGCGGCCGCTTACGACGGCCGCGAGGCTGTAGAGATACGCGACACCGACGCCGAGGCCGATCAGCGTGAACATGTTGAGGCTTCGCGCGACGAGCGAACGCCACGCTCGCGCGAAGAGTGGGAAGGCGCACCAGAGAACGACCGGCGTCGCCAACGCCGCCTCGAGCCAAGGAATCGGCTTCGTCATCGCGAGCGTGACCACGGGAGCCGAGAGTACGACGCTCACCCAGAAGCGCCGCGTCATGTCGGCGAGCTCGCCGCCCTCCTCGATATCGGCGCTCGGCTGAGCCGGTTCGAGTGCCATTCCGCACGACGGGCACTCCCCGGGGCCGGCAGCCTGGACCTCGGGATGCATGGGGCAAGTCCACGTTGTCATAGTGGGGGCATTCTCCGGTGGTTCACACGTACTTGCACGGTCATCGCCTCGATTCGATACGCGCCGAGTGAGAAGAACTTCGGAATGTCCTTCGCGGTGGCTTCGCGCCCGGGACGTAGCATGATTGCGTCATGATGGTGCAAGCGAGCCCGGCCGGGGCCGATGCGCTCACGGGATCGGAGTACGTTCGCCCGTTCCGTGGTATCTCGAATGCCGACGTTGCTAGCGTGGGCGGCAAGAACGCGTCACTCGGTGAGATGTATCGTGCCTTGACGCCGCTCGGCGTACGTACGCCGAACGGTTTCGCGGTGACGGCTAACGCGTACCGCTACGTGTTAGAGCGCGGCGGCGTTTGGGCCAAGGTGCACGCGGCACTCGATGGACTCGATCCGGCGAAGGTCGCGGACCTCGCGGTACGCGCGCGACGCGCTCACGATGCGGTTGCGTCGGCGCCCCTGCCGCAGGATCTTGCCGAGCAAATTTGCAGCGCCTATCGAGAGCTCCAAAAACAATACGGTCCCGACCTCTCCGTCGCGGTTCGCAGCTCGGCGACAGCCGAAGACTTGCCGACGGCTAGCTTTGCGGGACAGCACGAGAGTTATCTCAACGTTCGCGGCGAGGCGATGCTGCTGGAGGCGTATCGTTCGTGCATTGCGAGCCTTTTCTTGGAGCGCGCCGTCCACTATCGCATCGATCAAGGATTCGACCACTTTAAGGTCGGGCTTTCGGTCGGCATCATGAAGATGGTTCGTTCCGATCTCGCTTCGAGCGGTGTCGCCTTCACGCTCGATACCGAGAGCGGCTTTCGCGACGTCGTCTTCATCACGGGTTCGTATGGTTTGGGAGAAACGAGCGTCCAGGGCGCCGTCGACCCCGACGAGTTCTACGTCTTCAAGCCGACGCTCTCGCAAGGGTACCGCACGGTCCTTCGTCGCAGGCTCGGCGCGAAGGAGCGTAGGCTCGTCTTTGGCGGCGGGGCGACCCTGCAATCGACGACGCAGATGCTCGCGACGGCGGAGATCGATCGGGGACGCTTCTGCTTGAAGGACGACGAGATCGTCGCACTGGCAGAGTCGTGCGTTGCGGTCGAGCGGCATTACAGCGAGCTCGCAGGGCGTCCGCTCCCGATGGATGTCGAATGGGCGAAGGACGGCGTCGACGGAGGAATCTATCTCGTGCAGGCGCGGCCGGAGACGGTGGCGTCGCGCCGGGAGCTGAGCACGGTCGACGAGTACCGCATCGCCACCGACGCCAAACCGATCGTCACCGGCCGCGCCGTCGGTTCGACGATTGCATTCGGCCCGGCGCGCGTTGTCGAGGGGAGCGCGGATCTCAACGGCTTTCGCCCGGGCGAAGTGCTCGTCGCGCAGACGACGACGCCGGACTGGGAGCCGGTAATGAAGATTGCGAGCGCAATCGTGACCGATCGCGGCGGGCGCACGTGTCACGCTGCGATCGTCGCGCGCGAGCTCGGCATTCCGGCAGTCGTCGGCACGGGAGCGGCAACGGCCGTTCTGCGCACCGGCGCCGAGGTGACCGTGTCGTGCGCGCACGGCGAAGAGGGAAACGTGTACGCCGGCCGCCTTCCCTTCGAGGTCGAGCACGTGGACGTCGGCACGCTGTCGCGCCCAAAAACCAAAATCATGCTGACGCTAGGTGACCCGGGCTCCGCGTTCGCGCGCAGCATGCTTCCAAACGACGGCGTCGGGCTCGTTCGCATAGAGTTCATCGTCTCCGACGAAGTGCGCGTTCATCCGATGGCGCTGGCGCATCCCGAGCGCGTCACCGATCCGCAAATTACACGAACGATCGAAACGCTTGCGGAAAACGACGCTTCGCCGGCCGAGTACTTCATTCGCACGCTCTCTGAGGGCGTTGGGACGATTGCGGCGGCGTTCTATCCGAAGCCAGTGGTCGTTCGCATGTCTGATTTCAAGAGCAATGAGTACGCGCAGCTCTTCGGCGGAAACGCGTTCGAACCGCAGGAGGCCAACCCCATGCTCGGCCTGCGTGGCGCATCGCGGTACACGCATCCGATCTATGCCGATGCGTTCGCGCTCGAATGCGCCGCGATGAAGCGCGTGCGCGATGCGATGGGCCTGCGAAACGTTATTCTGATGATTCCCTTCTGCCGCCGCGTCGACGAGGCAGAGCGGGTCATCGCGCGCATGGCCGAGCTCGGGCTTCGGCGCAAAGAGAACGCCTTGCAGATCTACGTCATGTGCGAGATCCCGAACAACGTCATTCGGATCGACGCTTTCGCACGCCACTTCGACGGTTTCTCGATTGGGTCGAACGATTTGACGCAGCTCGTGCTCGGTATCGATCGCGATTCCGAGCTCGTCGCAGCGGAGTTCGACGAACGCGATCCTGGCGTGCTCGAGATGGTGCGCCAGACGATCGTAGGGGCCAAGCGCAACGGGCGCGCCGTCGGCATATGTGGCCAGGCGCCGTCGGATTATCCCGCGCTTGCGACCTACCTGGCGGATCTCGGCATCGACTCGATCAGTCTCAACCCAGATAGCGTACTGAAAACGCTCCGGCAGATGACCGCGGACGTGCCGCGATGAACCAGCAACGGATTCTCGTCCCGGTGGATGGCTCGGAGTACGCGCTGAATGCGGTCGACGTCGCGTCGGGGTTGGCGCGCGCGTTGTCGGCGGAGCTGTTACTCTGCCACGTGATCGACAGCGGCCGGGCGGCGCGGCTCAGTTTTGGCGAGCCGGCGTTGCTCGACGGAAGCTACGAGGCGCTACGCGCCGACGGGGAGCGGTATCTTGCCGATGCGACGGCGCGCGCGAAACGTGCTGCCCAGAATGCGACGTCGATCCTTGCGTACGGCGATCCGTCTCGAGAAATCCAAACGATTGCAGCGCAAAAAGATGCGACGATGATCGTGATGGGGACGCACGGCCGAACGGGCCTTCGGCGCCTGCTGATGGGAAGCGTCGCCGAAGGGGTGATGCGGGCCGCGTCGGTGCCCGTGGTCGCCGTTCCCCCGAAGCGCGACGTGGCGCGAGAACGAACGAGCGCGTGAGCGCGATCGCGACGGTCACGCTCAATCCGTCGCTCGCGACGATGAGATGTTTGCGGTGGCGGTCGAGCTGCGCGCGCGCGGCGCGCTCGCGTCGTAATCTCGCAGGGAGAGCGCAATCTTGCAGCCTCGACGACGTAGAACGCCTTGCTCGTCAGGTGGTTGTGCGGCCTCTGCGGTACTGGTCCGGCACGAACGGTTCACCGCCGCCGAGCGCGTCGGCAGCATCCCACGCCCAGCGCGGGTGACGCAGAAACCCTCGGGCGAGCGCGACCATGTCTGCGTCTCCGTCGGCGACGATCTGTTCGGCGTGCTTCGGATCGGTAATCATGCCGACGGCGATCGTTGGCATTTCGGTCGCGCGTTTGATGCGTGCGGCAAAGGAAACCTGATAACCCCGGCCGACCGCGACGCGCTGTTGCGGTGAGAGCCCTCCGCTCGAGACGTCGACGAAGTCGCAGCCGAGCTTCTTGAGGCGCTCGACGAACGCGATCGATTGCTCGACGTCCCAGCCGCCCTCGACCCAATCGGTCGCGGAGATGCGCACGCCGAGCGGTTTTCTTTGCGGCCAGGCATGGCGCACGGCGGCGAAGAGCGCGAGCGGAAAGCGCATGCGGTTTTCGAGCGACCCGCCGTACCGATCGGAACGCCGGTTCGCAAGCGGCGAGAGAAACTCGTGCGCGAGGTAGCCGTGCGCAAAATGTAGCTCGACGATGTCGATGCCGAGGCGTTCGGCCCGCCGCGCCGCAGCGACGAAGTCGTTGCTGACCTTCTCCATTCCCATCTCGTCGAGTTCGTGCGGCACGTGCCACCCGACGTCGAACGGAAGGGGCGAGGGCGCGACGATGGCGTACGCGCGAGCCGCCGGTGCCGGCCCGCCGCCCTCCCAAGGCGGAAGCGTCGCACCCTTTCGACCGGCGTGCGCGAGCTGCACGCCAACTTTGCTGCGCGTCCAGCGACGCAGAAATTGCACGACGCGCTCCATTCCTTTCTCGTTCTCGTCGCTGTAGAGGCCGAGGTCGCAGTCGGTGATGCGAGCCTCTGGGCTGACGTGCGTCGCTTCGAAGAACGCGACGCCGGGGCCGCACAGAGCGACGTGCCCGAGATTGACGACGTGCCAGTCGTTCGCGCTTCCGTTCACGCTGGAATACTGGCACATCGGCGAAACGACGATGCGGTTCTCGAGCGTCAGCGCGCGCAAACCTATCGGAGAGAAGAGCTCAGGCATAGAGATCGCGGCGCGTCGGCGGGATATCGACGCTGCCGTCGGCTCGCGGGCGCGCGAGCAGCTGCGATCGGCTGAGCGCGATACCGAGCGCACGTGCGCCGAACGTTTGCGCGGCGCGAATAACCAAGGCACCCCAACCGCAGCCGATGTCCAGCAGACGCTCGTCGGGCGCGAGGCGAAGCCCCGCCGCGAATGCCCTGCCCGCCGAAAGATCGAAGGGGGCGCGCAATGCCGTGCGCAGCGCTCCAGGATGGGAAACGACGAGCGTGAAGCGCTCGCGAGTACCCTGGACGCGGGTTCCGTTCCAGAGCCGTACGCCCATCGTGGCCCCGTAGGCGTCGCCGAAGAGCGCGACGAGCGTATTCTGGACGATGCGTGCGGCCTCCATCGCGTTCCTAGTAGGATGGACCCTCGGAGGCGCTCCTCCCTGCCCGCCGAAAATCGAACGTCCGATGCGTACTCGAGTCGGGAAGATTCGTATGCAGGCACTCCTCGTGAGCGCCGCGCCTCTCCTTTTTCTCGTGCTTCTGGCCGTCTTTGCCGCACTGCTCGTCTCGGACGCGCAAACGATCTCCGCTTCGTCGCGGCAAGCGACGAGGGTCCTCGGCGGGACCAATGCCATTGCAGCGATTTTCATCGTCTGTCTCTGTGGAATCGTCGTGACGCTTCTCGCGATGACGCGCTTCGGCATGCGCATCGTGCACCGCCTCGAGCTCTTGGCGAGCAACGTACGCCGGCTCGGGGCGGGCGAAACCGTGCAGGCGATCGATGGAAACGACGAGATCGCAACGCTCGATCGGCTCTCGCAAGAGATCACCCACCGACTGCGCGAGGCGTTGCAGCAAAAGGAAGAGTTGCTCGACGCGTACGAGCGCGAACACCACGTCGCGTCGACGCTGCAGCAGGCGCTGCTCCCGCACGATCTGCCGGTGCTCCCCGGCGTGCGCATCGACGCTGCCTACGTTCCGGCCGCCAAGAGCGCCGAGATCGGCGGCGACTGGTACGACGTATTTGCAATTTCCGAGCGATCGCTCGCCATTGGCGTGGGCGACGTCGCCGGGCACGACCTGCAGGCGGCGACGGTCATGGGAGCCGCGCGTCAGGCGATACGTATCGCCGCTCGCGAGGATCCGGACCCCGCGAGCGTCCTGCGCCGCGCCAATCGCGCGATCTGCGCCGACGATCAACAGCGCATCGTGACCGCGTTCTTCGGCGTCTTGGATCTCGCGGACGGCAAGCTGCGGTACGCGGTCGCCGGGCATCCACCGCCCTTCGTGATAACGCCGGAGCGGGAGACGAGTACGCTCAAGGGCAGCGGCATCGCACTGGGCGTCAATCGGCGTTCCGATTTCGCCGCGTACGAAGTGAACCTCGGACTCGGGAACGCCTTGGTGCTCTACACCGACGGTATGGTCGAGGCCGAGCGCGATTACGACAAAGGCATGGCTGCCCTGGAAGCCGCGATCCGCGTCGAAGCATTCAGTCCGGGAGGAAACATCGCCGAGCAAATCCAGCGGCGCATCTTTGCGGGCGTGCGGCCGCGCGACGACTCGGCCGTGCTGTTCGTCGCTATTACCGATCTACAGAGCGCGCCGGCGTCGACGCTTCGCCAGACGTGGAAGCTCGACGCAAAGAACGAGAGCGCGGCCCATCGAGTCAAACGTGCGGTGCTCTGGCATCTCGGCGAAATCGCCGCTCCGACGTCGGATTTCGCGGCCGTCGAAGCGATCGTCGGAGAGCTCGTGTCGAACGTGGCGCGGCATACGCCCGGCGATGCGGAGGTGACGCTGGAGTGCGACGATCGCTCGGTTGCGCTGCACGTGAGCGATCGCGGCAAGGCGTTCCGCAGTACGGGCGAGCACGTTCCCGACGTCCTGGCGGAGAGCGGTCGCGGACTCTTCCTCGTGCGGGCGCTCTCAGAGCGGCTCGACGTGGTGCACACGAGCGCGGGGAACCGCGTCTCCGTGCTTCTTCCCGTCACGCTGGGGTCACCGCTTTCCAGCACCGCGGCGTGATCCGGCCAGTCGCCGCGATACTGCTCGTTGCGGCGGCGTTTGGAATCTCCGGGGCCAACGTCGCTCGAGGCCGCTACGCGATGGGCGATTTCAAGGCGTTCTACTGCTCGGCGCGCGTCGTGCTACAGCACGGCGACCCGTACGCGGCTGCACCGATGGCGCGCTGCGAGAAGCAGCCGGCAGCGTCGCCCCTCTACGTGACGCAACCCGGAGAGGTGGTTCCGGCGCCGCTGCCCGGATATGCGATCGCGCTGTTCGTGCCCTTCGCGCTGATGCCGTTCGACATTGCCGCCGTGGTCTGGATCGTCGTTCTCGCGGCGGCGTTCTCCCTCGCGGCGTTTCTCTTCGCGAAGACCGGAGCCGCAGATGCATGGGCGATCGCCGTTGCACTCGCCCTGCCGATCGTCGCCGTCTGCTTTCCCGTCGGCGAACTTCCGCCGATTGCGCTCCTGGGAATCGGCCTTGCTGCTTGGAGCGCGCGATACGGTCGGCCGTGGACGCTTGCCGCCGGCGTCGCGCTCTCTCTGCTCGAGCCGCAGATCGGCGCCGCCGTGCTGCTCGCGGCGGTCGCGCTCGGCCGGCGCTTCGCGATCCCGGCGATCGCGGCTGCGTCGATCCTCGGCCTCATCTCGCTGGCTCTGCTCGGCGTCTCGGGCAACGTCGCGTACTTCCGCGTCGTTTTACCCGCGCATCTCCTCTCCGAACTCCCTAGCGTCTTGCAGTATAGCCTGTCGTGGATGCTCTACCGGGTCGGCGTCACCGCCGGTGCGGCGATCTTCGCGGGAAGAGTCTGCTGGATGGTGATGCTCGGCATCACGATCTGGTACGCGCGCAGCGCCGCCGCGCGCGTACGTCCCGAGACGGCGTTCCTCGCCGCGCCCGTTTTTGCCGTCGTCGGCGGCCCGTTTCTCCATCTCGATCAGATCGCGCTTGCCGTCCCGGCCGCCGCGTGGCTCGCGACGAACGCATCTCGTCCTTTGTGGTTGCGCACGGCTGCGCTCGTCGCGCTCGCGGTGCCGGCCCTTTACGTCTTTTCAATCATCCGGCTCTTCGCGCTCGCACCGCTCGTTGGAGCGTGGCTCGCAGCGGTGTCGTACGGCTCGGCGATTGCCGGCATTCGCGCTGCGCTGGTGACGATCGTCGTCTTGTCGCTAATCGGCTGCGTCGCAATTCTCACGGGAACCGGGAGCATGCACATGCCTCCCGTTCAGACGTTACCGGCGACGTTGCCGCAGGCGGCGTGGGCACAGTACATCGGCAAGCACTTCATCATGACGTCATGGAGCATCTGGCTGGTGAAAGCGCCGATCTGGCTAGCAATCGTTGCGACCGCCGCAGGACTCGTCTCGCTCGCGCGCGCGCCCGAGCCGGCGGCAGCATGAGCGTGCGCGCCGCCGCGGCGCTGGCGATCGTCGTCGCCGCGCTCGGCTGTTGGGCACCGATCGTCGTCCACGGTCGTTTTGCGATGGACGACTTCAAAGCGTTTTACTGTTCTGGCCGCGTTCTGCTGGCGCGCGCCGACCCATACGACGCGCTGCCGATGGCACGGTGCGAAGCGTCCCCTGCGCCGGCGCCACTCTTCGTGGCACGGCGCGGCTTCGTGTTGCCAGCCCCGCTCCCGGGGTATGCTATCGCCGCCTTTGCCACGCTCGCCTGGCTTCCGTTCGGTACTGCCGCAGCATTGTGGATCGTCGCCATGTTCCTTGCTACGGCCGCGGCAGTTCTTTTGTTGGAACGCCTCGGCGTTGGGGAGCGGTGGAGCATTCTGGTTGCACTCGGCGTCGTGCTGGTGACGATCTCGTGGTCGGTCGGCGAGCTACCGCCGTTCGCCTTGCTCGGCATCGCACTCGCTGCGACTGGCGCGCGCGACCGGCGCCCGGCTCTGGTCGGTGCGGGCGTCGCCCTCTCGATGCTCGAGCCGCAAGTCGGCATCGCGGTCGCCGTCGCCGCTGCGGGGCTCTCTTTGCGGTATGCGATCGCATCCGGTGCGGCGCTCGCCGTTCTTGCGGTCGTTTCCGTATCGGCTCTCGGCGTCGTCGAGAATATTGCCTACGTGCGCGAGATTCTTCCGGCGCACATGCTCTCCGAGCTGCCGGCGTACTTTCAGTACGGCCTTCCGTGGGCGCTCGATCGCCTGGGCGTCTCTGCCGGTCCGGCACTGCTCGCCGGCCGCCTTTTCTGGATCGCAATGCTCGGCGTAGCGTTTTGGTTCTCGCGCACGGCGCTGCCGCGAGAGAAACCCGAAGCGGCGTTGCTTGCAGCGCCGGTGTTCGCACTGGCGGGCAGCCCGTTTCTCCACCTCGACCACATCGCGCTCGCCGTTCCCGGAGCGCTATGGCTTGCGTGGCAGCGCCCGTCGTGGCTACGCACTGCGGCGGTCGTCGCGCTCGCGCTACCGCTCTTTCAGGTTTTTTTGGCGAGAGGAACGCTCGTGCTCGTGCCCATCGTCGCGTTGTGGCTGGGAACGGTCTACGGCCGATCGCTTTTCCACGGGCTCGTCACCGCTCTGGGTGCGATCGCCGTAAGCGCACTCGCCGCGGTCGCATTCCTCGTTACCGGCTTTGGGTTCTCCACGACGCCGATGTTCGGGCTTCCGTCAACGATCGCACAGACGCCGTGGGCCAGCTTCGTGGCGACGCATTACGTGCTCTCCTCGTGGGGCGTGTGGTTCGCGAAATCGCCGATATGGTTTGGGATCCTTGCGACGGCGGCGGGCTTTGCCGCGTTAGGCGCGACGGTGCGAAGCGCCGTACGGAGCGGCGGTCGCGCGGATGTCGCGGCCGAGCATGGCGGCGGCGAGATCCCAGCTGGTTAGGAGTTCGTACCATTCGAGCCACTGGCGGTACACGTCGTCAGGCGTAACGCCGAAGCGCTCGGCGATCTGCACGCAGAAGATCTTCGTCGGGTATCCGGCGGTTTCGCGCGAGTGCCAGAGCCACGTTTTCCAAAAGGTGATCGACGCGCGCTGCGCGTCGCCTGCGATCTCGAGCGAAAGATCGAGGCGCGTGCTCTTGTTGTCCCGAGTTTGGAGCATCGCAACCTGCTTTCCGATGCGAAGAGCGCACTACTCGCTATCTGCGAGCGCGCGGTTCAACGCCTCATTCGGGGATTTCCCCTACAGAATTTTCATCAAACGCAGGAGATTCCTTCTCGGGGCGTTGGGGCGGCGCGGTCCGCGATACGAAGGCTTCCACGAGCCGCTCGATGCCCCGCTGGTCGTTCGAGCTGAATCTTTTGAGGCGAGCGCTGTCGACGTCGAAGACGCCGTACGCAACGTTATCCACAACCAGCGGTACTACCATCTCCGAACGAGCGTCGGCGTCGCACGCGATGTGATCGGCGAACTGCGAAACGTCGTCGACGACTACGATTTGCCGACTCGAGAACGCGGCTCCGCAGACACCCCTTCCTTTGGGCAGACGCGCGCAGGCGGGGCGGCCCTGAAAAGGTCCTAGTACCAACTCGTCGGTCGGGCCTGCGTAGTAGAAGCCGGCCCAACTGAGGTCCGGTATCTCGCCGAAGAGCAAGGCGGCAAAGTTTGCGGCGTTCGCGATGGGATCGCTCTCCTCGCTCAGCAGCTCCCTGACTTGCTTCTCGAGCAATCTGTAGTCCGTCACGACTCTGGCAATTTCGCAGGCGACGGACGCACGCCTTGCGCCGGGCCCGACTTCGCGCCTAATGCGGACGAGGCGAAAGGACTTCAAGGCGCCCGCATTTCAAGACAGTTTCAATGCGAATTTGGGGCTACGTCCTGCTGAGCCTTGGGGCGCTTCTTCTGATCTTGTTCTTGATGGCGCAACTCGGCGGCGCGCACGCGGGCATATTGCCGTTCCTCATCTCGGTTTTTCTCATCGGAATGGGATGGAACTTCGTCAAGTCTGGGAGAGCGATCGTGCAAATGCAGGTGCCGCCCGGCGAGCACGCGGAGCCGGCGACGGCAGAGATGCCGCTGTTCCCGGAGATAGCGATGGTCGTAGCGCGGCAGAGCGCGCGGGATTGGCGACGCGTGCTGTATATCGCCGGCGGCTTCATAGTTGTTTTCGCAGTAATCGGTGTGCTGCTCGACATATTCGACACGACCCCGGGGGAGGGTACCGCAATGTTGGGCGCCTTCGGGGGCATCGGCGTGTTGACCGCCGTGATAATTGCCGGAATCTCATGGGTGGTGATGCGAGTGCCAGTGAAGCGCGACCTACGCGCTGCACACTACCTGCGAACGACGGGGCCCGTGCAGGTCGTGGCGATTCCATTTTCGACCGGCGCGACGTTACGACTGGCTGACCGCGCCTTCCTCATGAACGGCGCCGCTGTGATTCGCGCTCTCGGTAGCATCAATCAGGGAACCGTGGATTACTCTGCGCGCGGACACGTGATCTTGGCCGCATGGGATAGTCAGGGCCGTAAGGTCTACGGCGCACCCGGCTATGCCGTAGAACTCGGCGCGTAACAAGCAGGTTGTCAGGAATACGCGGCGACGGAAAGCACTCTTACCGGCCGATCTTCGAGAATTCCATCCTGAGCGTACCATCCGCGCTTTCGAAAACCGTTAACGTACGAGACCGTGACGCACGCGCACAGTTCGCTTCGCAATCGTTATGTACCCTGACATAGAACCTCCTCTCATAAGGTTCTGCTCTGGCAGCACAACGACATTTCCCAAACCTTCCCAACGGCTTAGCAGCACCGTCGCACAGTTCGACGCGCTGAAGTGGCTCTTCTGTGCAACTCGATCGCAAGTAACGCGTCCAGGGATACGTTCATTGAGGCCGTGCGAGAGAGTTTCCCGGAAATAAGGTGCTTGGTTTCGATTCCCTCGCTCGGCGGTAAACCTTCGAATAGAGGACATGATGTTACGGAAAAGAACGAGCGTCAAAACGCGCGGCTGTAAGCGAAAATACGGGAGGAGATCCTGATGGCGAATCTGCTGTGGACGATCGTCGGCGTGATTTTAGTGTTATGGCTCGCCGGCTTCTTGCTGCACTTCGGAGGCGGCCTGATTCACCTGCTCTTGGTGGTGGCGCTCGTCATCCTCGTCATTAACCTGTTGACTGGTCGAGGAACGCGGGTCTGACCTTAGGCCGCCCCTCGCGGCTCATACGCTTCTTCCGAGTACTCGGCCCCGGGCTCATCACCGGAGCCGCTGATGACGACCCGTCCGGGATCTCCACGTATTCGGTTGCCGGAGCTTCAACCGGCTACTCGCTCCTGTGGCTCACGCTGATCTCGACGCCGATGATGGCCGTCGTGCAGGGCATGTGCGCGCGCATCGCCCTCGTGACGGGCGAGGGCCTCGCCGCGGCGATGCGCAAGCGCCTCGTCCTACCGGTAGCCTACTCGCTGGCGACGCTCGTGATCATCGCAAATACGTTCAACGTCGGGGCAGATATCGGGGGAATGTCCGCGGCGGCTCATCTCGTCATTCCGTTGCCGCCGGATGCGTGGACACTACTCTTTGGCCTTGGACTCATCACGGCACAGGTGTGGCTTTCATACCGCGTCCTCGCGCGCATATTTAAATGGCTGACGCTGTCGCTCTTCGCGTACGTGATCACCGCCTTCGTCGTGCATGCTCCATGGTCGCGCGTGCTCGCGCATTTGGTTGCGCCGCACATGCGCTTGGACTCCGGCGTTCTCGCGACGATGGTTGGCGTGCTTGGGACAACGATCACGCCGTACCTGTTCTTCTGGCAAGCCTCCCTCATGGTCGAGGAGGAGAAGAACGAAGGGAAGACCACGATCGCCGCTCGACGAGGAACCAATGCGCAGGCGATTCGCGACTGTCATACGGACATCAACGCGGGGATGATCTTCTCGAATGTCGTTGCATTCTTCATCATCGTGACGACCGCAACGACGCTCGGCGCCCACGGCATACACAACATTCAGACCGCAGAGCAGGCGGCGCGAGCGCTCCAGCCGATCGCAGGGCGATTCGCCGCGATGCTCTTCACCTTGGGCATGGTCGGAACCGGAATCTTGGCCGTGCCCGTCCTGGCCGGTTCCTCGGCGTACGTTGCGGCCGAAACGTTTAAGTTCCGCCAAGGTTTAAACGAGCCACCCGCGCGAGCTCGTCAGTTCTACGCCATGATTGTGGGTGGAATCATCATCGGGATCTTCATCGACTTGTTGCGGATCAATGCGATCAGCGCGCTCTTCTGGTCGGCGGTCCTCAACGGCATCGCAGCGGTGCCGCTCATCGCCGTAATCGTCTGGCTCGCATCAGACCGGAGGATGGGCGAGTGGCGCAGTTCGACGCTCGCGATCGTATGGGGCTGGGCGACGGTTGTGCTCATGGGTGGAGCTGCCGTCGGAATGTTCTATTTCATGGCAAAGGGCTCCTAACGAGGCGCAGCCCATAGGCCAGCTCACCACGGGTCAGGTACGAAGCTCCAACAAGAACTGATTCCGGCGCCCAACGGAATCAAGAATCCTAGCACAATGAACGCCATCCGTGCTCAAACTCCGTATAACGTGGAAACGATGAAGCAAGGCCATCGCATCGTCGCACGGTATTGCTACCAGTCTGCTAGAGCCGCGCGGCGCGGGAGCGGTTAATCGCTCCGCGGATCTCCCGCACGATGCCCAGGATCGCAGCCACCGTCGCGCCGACGCCGACGAGCGTTTCATCAGGGATCGCGGCAACTGGCGCAACCAGGAAGACGACGCCCGCAATGAGCCCAACGACCGAGAGGAACGCGACAACCTTCCGCATCAACGTTCTCCGCGTCCGGAAGCGAGACGGTGCCGCTTGGCCCGTCTCGCCTCCCGCCAGACTTCCCAGCGTGCCTCGTGCGACCGACTACGCATTGTCACGCGACGTCTTGACCAGTGGCAGTGGCAGGCGCGCTTCGCACGCTTTCCAATCGAGATTGACGAAGAATGCCTCGATGTACTTGTCCTTGTCGGCAGGCTTGTAGTCCTTGATGAACGCATGCTCCCAAACATCGAGGACCACGATAGGGACGGACCCTGCAATGTGGCCGTTTTCGTGATCGTTGATCCAGTGATTGGTGATTTCCAAAGTCGTCGTGTCGTAATACGCGATCGCCCAGCCCACGCCGCGCATGCCGGCGACGGCCAAGAAATCGTTTTTCCACTCGTCGAAACCGCCATACGCTTCACCCAGGGCTTTGCTTAACCTGCTCGAACCGACGGGTTCGGAACGTTTGGTCATGTTGTCGAAGTACAGCTCGTGCAGGCGCATGCCGTTGTACTCGAAACCGAGGCCGCGCACCAGATCGGCATAGGTCGGGTCGGTGCCCGCCGCGTTGCCACGCTCCCGGATCTCAGCCAGACGCTCGTTCAGAAGATTCGTGTTCTTGACGTAGCCTTCGTACAAACCGAAGTGCATCTCGAGTGTGGCATCCGAAATGCCGTGCAGGCCTGCGAGATCCCATTTCTTCGGCACGAACACTCTTGGTATAGAATAGACTTTCATGGTCTTTCTTCCCCGCTTTCAGGGTGAGTTAAGCACCCGGCCGCGCTGCGGGCGCTCAAGCGGCCTCCATTAGGTGGGGCTCCAGCGCGGGTACCGCCCGCTGTCGGCTTGCATGCCTGCAAGGATGGCGCATAGGCGTCGTCGCGCGCGCCGTGGACGCCTCCGCGTCCGAGGGTTATCCAGGTCGCACTTTCGACGCTGCACGATCTCGCGAACCTGCCGGACCCCGTGCGCGGAGAGGCCGACGCCTAGAAATTATCGCCGAGGACTCGGTGTATAGACCTCGATGCCCTGCCCATTGCAGAGGACCTGTCCCGACCGGACAACGCAGATTCACCCGTGCGTCGGACGATCCGCAGAGTCGCGTTTAGCGGTCCGGTGACGTACTCGTCTTATTCGTTTCGACGGGCTCCAAAAAAGGGGGCCGCTACCCGCGGTCCCCTCGTCGCATGACTGCGTGGGATCGCGATGCTTTTACCGCGCACGGCAACCGAATGGCAACCGCGCCGTTTCCTACGCTGTCACGAAGGCAAGCGGGTGCGACGGAAACCCGCATAAAACCTAGATTCTCGATACGTGCGCCCGTAGCTCAAACTGGATAGAGCAGGGGACTCCTAAGCCCAAGGCTGGCGGTTCGATTCCGCCCGGGCGCATGAAGGAAGCCGGGGCCGCCGACAACGCCGCCCGCCCGACCCGCCTGCCCATAGTGCCGCGCATCTCTGTGGCATACTCGCGGCAGGCCTTCGCTTCCATGACCCGCCGGTTCGCCGCCGGTACCCTCCCCGGGTAAGGTGGTTTTTGGCGCGACGGTACCTTCCCCGGTAAGATCTCGCTTGGCGCGATTCGGCGCCTTGCGTACCGGGGGCCGCCGTGGTAGCATGGGACGTTGAGCGGACCGCGGGGTCCGTTTTTGATGTCCTGCGACGGGGCCGAGGGAAGTGGCAAAAAAGGAGA
>VFSW01002524.1_pt1 | contig 27690 bp, 24 predicted proteins | sample 5358111 | NCBI WGS metagenome assembly VFSW01 (sample SAMN11554181, study PRJNA540505) | mine drainage metagenome | isolation source: sediment from site ElyBrook_90M | place: USA: Ely Copper Mine, Vershire, VT | collected 2017 | reverse complement strand
GAAAAAGCAACTTCAGGGCACGGGCTTCAGCGTACGCCTGTTGGAGAACCGCTATGGACTTCCTCGGGCTACTGCCCAGGAGATCGTAAACAGGTTCTCAGGCCAGCACAGCCAGCGTAGCCACCGTCAGGCTCAACGCCAGCAGCAATACAACGCGAAGAATGTAGCGCAGCAGAAGCATGTATGCATCGTCGCTCCACCCGCCGGCGTTCGCAATGCCGGATTGACCGCTCCATCAGCCCGACGTTCAAAATCAGGAGCGCCGATCAAACCGGGAATCAGTCCAGCGGCCGCACGATCATCGGAACTCAAGAAAAAATGCACGCGGCCGAGCGCCATCCGCCGTACACTGGCCATGGAATCGCCGCGCATGCCTGCCCCTCGCTCAGGCCCGATGCGCGCCGCCCTTGCCTTTATGCCCGTCGCTCAACTGACGCTCGAAGTTCGCATCCCTCACGCCCAGTCGCTCAAAGACCGGCGTCAGGTGGTGCGTTCGCTCAAAGACCAGCTTCGCCAGGGCTTCAACGTCTCGGTGGCCGAGCTGGACGAGGCGGTCGTCTGGCAATCGGCCACCCTCGGTTTGGTGGCCATCTCCAGCTCGCGCGATTACCTGCACGGGCTGATGGCCGAGCTGGAGCGCGCCGCCCAACGCATGACCAATGAGCTGGGCGCCGAGCTGGCCGACGCCTTCTGGGACTACATCGAGAGCTGAGCCGCCGACGCCCCGGACTGTGGCCATCCCGCGCCATGGTTGCTTACAATCGAAATGGCGCGCGATTCGGGCTTTTATAACCCGCGCATCACAGCCGTCTGGCTTTCCGATTGCTCAGAAAATGGAGACGCTTCGAATGAACCTGCGCACCAGCGTGTCGAACCTTGGCTTTTTTGCCCTGGCCCTGCCTGTTCTTGTTTTGTCCGCCCTGCTGCCCACGACCGCTCTTTTGGCGCAGGCGGCGACTGCCCCTGCAGCGACCAACGCCGCGCCAGTTTCCACGCCCCTTCCGGCATCCGGCGTCCCCTGCGCCACCCCGAAAACCGAGCCAGTCTCCGACTGGCAGAAGCAGCACGACGCCCAGGTGAAGGTGGATTTCCCCTGGCTGGCTCGCTTCAAGGAGGATGATGTGAAGCTGCCGCCGCCCGCCGCGGGCGAAGATCGCGTCGTGTTCATGGGCGACTCCATCACCGAGGGCTGGAAGTTGGCGGGACCGGATGGCTCCTTCCCCGGCAAGCCCTACGTCAATCGCGGCATCAGCGGCCAAACCACGCCGCAAATGGTGCTGCGCTTCCGCCAGGACGTGATCGATCTTCAGCCCAAGGTGGCGGTGATCCTGGGCGGCACCAACGACCTGGCCGGCAACACCGGCCCCATGACCCTGGAAGATACCGAGAGCAACCTGGCCTCCATGGCCGATCTCGCCACGGCCAACCACATCGGCGTTGTTCTCTGCTCGGTCACGCCGTCGGTCGATTTTCCCTGGAAGCCGGGCCTTGATCCCGCGCCCAAGATCGACGCGCTCAATGCCTGGATCAAAAACTACGCCGCCGAAAAAGGCTACGTGTATGTGGACTACCATTCCGCGCTGAAGGACGCCCAGGACGGCCTGCCCTCCAACCTGAGCCACGACGGCGTGCATCCCAACCCGGCCGGCTACGCCGTCATGGCCCCGCTGGTCGAGGCCGGCATTGCGAAAGCGCTGAAAGGCAGGGACTAGTCCCACAGTCCCTCGTCCGCAGCATTGCGAATCGTCGCCATTCCCCGTACAATAGGAGAATTGCAGGAAAGGTCCGTCGACAGCGATGCCCAAGGAAAAGATTCATCCCAATTACGCCGCAGTGCAGGTCAAGTGCGCCTGCGGAAACACTTTTGAGACCCGTTCGACCCACAAGGGCGACATTCACGTGGAAATCTGTTCGAACTGCCACCCGTTCTTCACCGGCAAGCAGCGCCTGGTGGATACCGCGGGCCGCGTCGAGCGCTTCCGCCGCAAGTTTGCCAAGAGCGACGCTTCCAAGGAAGCGGCAACAACCAAGTAACCGCGCCCCGGCCACCGGTACGCACGATTGGGCCTCCGCCAGGGCGGGGGCCTCGCTGTGTTACAGCTATTCAAGCGGCTGCCGTACGTTTTGCACGTGAAATTTTGTTCTTGAAATGGAATCGACCATGCCCCGCGCCAAACGCACCATCGAGTCCGCAGTGACCATCGACGGTTTTCCGTTGATCTGGCGTCTGCACCGCGAGCAGCAATGGTTCACCAAGGACGGCTGGAAGGGCGTGGCCATCCATGTCCGGGTTGCCCAGGGCGCGCGCCGCGAGCTTTATCTGGAGTATCCCGCCTCCGGCACGGAAAAGGCCGGCAACACCAGGGAGGCCCCGGCCCGGCAGCAGATCTCGGCGGCCAAGGTCGAGGCCGATATTCGGGAAGCCATGCAGTCTGGCTGGGATCCTGCCTCCCGCGGCCAGCCAATTACGTTTCACGTGGCCGAGCTGCCGGGCTGATTCGATAACGCCCCGGCAGAAAGCCAGCGGCTGGAAGCTGGCAGCTCAAGGAGTTTTCCGATGGCGGGCAAGGGCTTTACCGTAAACAAGGACTGGGACAACCCCACCGAGCACGCCATGCCCGCCGAGGCGCGCGTGCCGGCGGAGGTGCGGCTGGGCACTGTTCTGGTGACGCCGGCCACGGTCCTGGCGCCCATGGCCGGAGTCACTGACACCGTCTTCCGCCGCTTCATCCGCCATGCCAGTTTGTTTTCCACCGCCGGAGATCCGGAAGCGCCCGCCGGTACTTCCCTTCCAGTGGCGATTTCCGGCGCGATCGGCGCGGCGGTGACCAATGAAAAATCCGGCTGCGGCCTGCTGATGACCGAGTTCACCTCGGCCGACGGCCTGGCCCGTATGCGCGAGACCAAGCGCCGCCGCTATCTGACCTTCTACGATGACGAGCACCCCATCGGCGCGCAACTGTTCGGCGCCAATCCGGAGACCCTGGCCGAGGCGGCGCGCATCGTCGAAGAGACCGGCTTTGACCTGGTGGACCTGAACCTGGGCTGCCCGGCCAAGCGCGTGGTCGGCTCCAACGGCGGCTCCGGCCTGTTGCGCGACCTGCCCCGCATCGGCGAGATCTTCCGCGCCGTGCGCCAGGCGGTGAGCATTCCCTTCACCGTAAAATTCCGCCTGGGCTGGAATGACGCGAGCATTGTCTGCGTGGAGCTGGCGCGGATGGCCGAATCCGAAGGACTGAACGCCGTGGCCCTGCACGCCCGCACCCGCGAGCAAGGCTACAGCGGCCAGGCACGCTGGGAGTGGATTGCCCAGATCAAGCAGGCAGTCAAAATCCCGGTCATCGGCAACGGCGATATCCGCACTCCGGAGGACGCGGCGGCCATGGTGGCCCAGACCGGATGCGATGCGGTGATGATTGGCCGCGCCGCGCCGGCCAATCCCTGGATCTTCCGCCAGATTGCGCAGTACACGGCCACCGGCAGCTATGAAAAGCCCACCCCGGCGGACCGCTACCACTTGATCCGAGCTTATTTCCAGATGCTGCTGGACGAGGCCGAAGCAACCAAAGACCTGCCCCGTGATGCGCGCATGGGGGAAACGGCCGGCAAGATGAAGCAGTTTGCCACCTGGTTCACTCACGGCGTGGCCGGCGGAGCCAAGCTCCGGGCAGCCATTTATCATGCGCGGACCGGAGCCGAAGTGCTGGCCCAGGTGGACGCATTCTTTGCCGCCCAACTGGCATACGGCGCGGAGCCGGTTGCGGACGCGGCAGACGATGCGGCGACAGATTTCCCGGCAGAACTGCTGGTCTGCGATTAGAACTGATTTCACGATGCAAGCGGAGGATTACGAGGGGAAGTGGGAAGACCTCAACCCCAAAAAGCGAAGTAAGCCAGCACACCTAAAATGACGACGGCCAGTATCAGCCCCGCAAAAATCCACTTGGCCGCGGGAGACGATTTCTCGGGCTCGCCAGCGTCAGCGACAGGCGGAATCATCCGCGCCAGCTCAATGCCGATATTCGCCTGCCCGCCGGCCGCCAGGGCCAGCTCGAGCAAATTGTGGGCAGCGGTTTCCAGGGTAATCACCGGCGCGAGCAGCGTCTCCTGAATATCCAGCTCGTGGACGTATCCCCACAGGCCGAAGGAGCAGAGCAGCAGCGTATCCCCTTCGCCCAGAGGATGCTGCTCGATGTCGATCTCCACCTCGGGCCGCTGGCCCAGGCTGCGCGCCAGCATCGTCGCCTCCGGAACATTCTGTGCATCCTCCGGATCGATCAGTCCGCGCTTCAGCATATCCTGAGCGGCGGAGTGGTCGGTGGTAAGGCGGTGCAGGCGGCCACCGCGCACCAGGTAGGCGCGGCTGTCGCCGATATGGCCGACCCAGGCAAAGGTTCCGGCATCCTGTTGCTGCACCAGGGCCACCACCACCGCGGACCCCTTCTGCAACTCTGCCGAGTCAGCCTTTCGGGCGGCCTCCAGAATGCTCGAATTGGCGCGCGCCGCCGCCTCCCGAATGGCGATTTCCGCCGAAAAATCCTCGGGAAGGCTGGACAGATGAGCATAGAAATTCTCCGCCACCATCCGCGAAGCGGCCGCTCCCTCCCGCTGGTCGCTCAGGCCGTCGGCAACCAGCAGCAAGTCGCCCATCGCGATGCGGACATGCAGAATGGAGTCCCGGTTTACCTCGCTTCGGACGCCGCGATCACTCTCCTCGGCAAAAAGGAGGGTATTAAACTGTCCGGGAATCGTCATATAGCTCATGCCTGAACCTCACTTGCAGCACAGACCCTGCGCGCTTGAGGGTATAGACTCGCCCAACGGAGATTTGGCCTGCTTTGGGTAGCCTCGCGGATCGTTTCAGGGAAAGGCGCGGCCCTGTCGGCGGCCTCAAACTTCCATGGTTTCCTGGTGCTCTTTCATGGTTTCGTGGTGCTGCACCTGGCCAACCGCCGTTCGCCTATGCCGGCTCTCACCGCCGTCTGGTGCTCCGCCTGGTCAGCCCATCTGATTTCAAAAAACAAACAGATGCAATCAGTTGAATGAACAAACTTTAACATGCAATCTTCCATTTCGCACATAAATTGCTCAATCGCGCCGGCCACCGGGGTAGTGTGAACGGGCTCCAGTCGGCAAGTTATCCAGTTGGGATGGTGGCTGGGTTGGCCAGCGGATGCAGGCCCTTCCGCTTCCAGAGCGGAATTGCCGGCCCTCCGCCGAGGAGTGCATTTAGGATAAAAGTACCGTGCAGACGATACGAGTAGAGACGCCTTCGGCAAAGTACGACGTAATGACGGGCAGCGGGCTGGTAGAGACGCTCACCCGGCGCATTGAGCGGGTTCACGGCAAGCTGCCGCGCCGGGTCTTTGTGCTGACCTCGCCACCCATCTGGGCACTATGGAACGAGACCTTCCTGGCTTCGTTCACTGAGCCGCCGATTGTGCTTTTTCTGGCTCCGGGCGAGGAGCACAAGACGCTCAAGAGCGTGGAGCGACTTCTGCGCCAGATGGCCGTGGCCGGCGGTGATCGCGGCAGCCTGCTGATCGCCTTTGGCGGCGGAATTGTGGGCGACGTGGGCGGCTTTCTGGCCGCCATCTTCATGCGCGGCATTCCCTACATCCAGGTTCCGACGACATTTCTGGCCCAGGTTGACTCGTCGGTAGGCGGCAAAACCGGCGTCAACCTGCCCGCAGGCAAAAATCTTGTCGGCAGTTTTCACCACCCGCTGGCCGTCTTTGCCGACATCAATGTGCTGGGCACGCTGCCCGACCGTGAGCTGCGCGCCGGGCTGATGGAGAGCGTCAAGGCCGGCATCATCCGCGACCGGGCGCTGCTGCGCTACATGGAAGAGCACGCGGACCAGGTGCTGGCGCGCGAGCCCAAGGCGCTGGAAAAAGTGATTGCCGCCTCCATCCGCATGAAGGCCGGAGTGGTCAATCTGGACGAGCGCGAGAGCGGGCTGCGCATGATTCTCAACTTTGGCCACACCGTGGGCCACGCTCTGGAACAGGCCACCGGCTACAAGAAACTCCTGCACGGCGAGGCCGTGGCCTGGGGCATGGTGGCCGCGCTTTTCCTGGCCCGTCAGCGTGGGACCATCTCGCCCGCTCAATTCGCCCGGCTGGAAAATCTGGTACATCGCTACGGCCCGCGGCCCGCCCTGAAGCTGCGCAAAGCCAAAGTGGCGGCGGCCACCGGCGGCGACAAGAAGAATGTGGGAGGGGTCCGGCGCTTCGTGCTGCCGCTGGGCATCGGCGACGCGGGGGTGGTGGAAGACGTGACCCCGGCGGAGCTGGAAGCCGCGGTCGAATACATGCTGGCGCGGGCCACCCAGGAGGAGCGCACCTGATGACCGCAACCGGAGCCAAGCCGCAAGGCGCAGCAGACGAAGCCAGCGCGGCCCTCGCCGTCCGGCAGATGTTCGACGCCATTGCGCCGCGCTACGACCTGCTGAACCACGTGCTCTCGGCCAATGTGGACCGGCTTTGGTGGCGCAGAACAGCGCGGCGCTTCCGCGGCGTTCTCGCAGATCCGGAGGCGTCCGTCCTCGACATCTGCTGCGGCACGGGCGACATGACCATGGCTCTGTTGAAGCTGCGCCCGCGCGGGGCGCGGCCCATTCTGGCGGCGGACTTCTCGCGCGGAATGCTGGCCCGCGGGGCGAAGAAGTTTTTCACACGGGAAAGCGGCGCGCCCTACGCCGTGCCCATCGAAGCCGATGCGCTCCATCTGCCCTTGCGCGACGCCTCGCTGGATCTGATCTTGTCCGCCTTCGGCTTTCGCAATCTGGCCAACTACGAGGCCGGCCTGCGCGAGTTTCATCGCGTGCTGAAACCCGGCGGGCAGTTGGGCATTCTCGACTTCAGCGAGCCGGGCGGCCTCCTCGGCAAGGCTTATGCGGTCTATTTCCGGCGCTTGCTGCCGGCCATTGGGCGGACGATCTGCGGTAAAGACGGCCCCTACAACTATCTGCCCGCATCGGTGGGCAATTTTCCGCCGCCGCCGCAGATGCTGGCCCTGATGCGGGGCGCTGATTACACCGCGTGTGCATGGCAGACCTACACCTTCGGCATCGCCGGGTTGTACACCGCACGGCGCGCCGCTGTAGCCTGAGAGGGCGATGATTTCGGAAGCCTCCAATCTGGCCACGCACTCGGCCGAGAAACGGCGCGTGGCGCTCAACTCCATGCTGGCTGCGGCGGCGATGACCCTGCTCAAGCTCGCGGCTGGCCTCATGTCCGGCTCGCTCGGCGTACTGTCGGATGCGGCCCACTCCGGGCTGGACATGGTGGGCGCGGCGCTCACCTTCATTTCCGTGCAGGTGAGCGACAAGCCCGCCGACGAGGACCACACCTACGGCCACGGCAAGTTTGAAAACCTCTCCGCCTTCGCAGAAGTGCTGCTGATGGCCGTCTCCTGCGCGTGGATCATCTGGGAAGCGATCCAGCGCATCCTGCATCACGCGGTGGCCTTGCGCCACCCGGCGTGGCCAGCGGCAGTGGTGCTGCTTTCCATCGCCGTAGACCTCTGGCGGTCGCGGCGGCTGCGCGCCGTGGCTCTGCAAACCGGCTCGCCCGCGCTGGCCACTGACGCATTTCATTTTGCCTCGGACATCTGGGCTTCGGCCGCGGTGCTGGCCGGGTTGGGCATGAGTTGGGCGGGCGCGCATTTCAATGTGGCCGCGCTGCGCTATGCCGACCCGGTGGCCGCCATGGTGGTTTCACTGCTGATTCTGCGCATGACGCTGCGCCTGGGCCACGAGGCGGTCAGCGCGCTGCTCGACGAGATTCCCGCCGAGACCCGCCGCCAGTTGATTGACGAAGTGGCGCGCGTGCCGGGCGTGCTCTCCGTGGAACAGGCGCGGGTGCGACGCGCCGGCGCCAGCTATTTTGCCGATCTCACCCTGGCCCTGCCCCGCCGCACCACCTTCGAGCACACCGGCGAGCTGGTGCAGGCGGCCACCGACGCCGTACATCGCGCATTGCCCGAGGCCGATGTGGTCATTCACACCGTGCCCCGTCAGGCCCGCGCCGAGAGCATCTTCGACCGCGTCCGCGCGGTGGCCGCGCGCAACAACGTCAGCGTCCACGAACTGAGCGTGCAGTCGCACCACGGGCGGCTGCGTGTGGAGCAGCATCTGGAACTGGATGAAACCCTGCCTCTGCTCGCGGCGCACGACTTTGTCTGCTCCATCGAAGCCGAGATTCTGCGCGAGGTGCCGGAGATCGACGCCGTGCTCACCCACATCGAGAGCGAGCCGGCCACCATCGAGCCGCCCGACGAGCAGGTCGAGGCCGACCGCCGTATCGCCGAGCAGCATATCGAGGAGGCGCTGCACCACGCCGCCGCGCTCCTGCCGGAGATTGTGGACGTGCATCAGATCATCGTCAGCCGCGCCGGCGAGCACATCCATCTCTCCTGCCACTGCACCCTGCCCGACGAGCTGACCATGGGCCGCGTCCACGATGTAATCACCGCCCTCGAAGACCGCTTCAAGCTCGCCTGCCCCGAGATCCACCGCGTGACGATTCATCCCGAGCCGGTGACGGACAACTTGCGGTGAAGGCGACGTGCGCAATGAGATTCGCGCGGTTGAAGGGTACAGGCTTCAGCCCGTACATTGAGAGCAGCGGAGAACCCCAGCCATGAGAACCCGGCACTTCCTCAACTTCTTTCAGATGGGTTCGCTGGTGATGCTCCTGGTGGCCGTGGCGCTGCTTTCGGCCATCACCACCATGCATTTCGCCATTCACGGCGCGGAGGTGGCCGTGCCTTCGCTGGCAGGCATGACCGTGGCCGATGCGCGCAGCCTGACCTCCGGGCTGGACCTCAACCTGGACGTGGACAATCGCTACTATTCCGGCGATGTGACCGCCGGGCACATCCTTTCCCAATCGCCCGCGCCGGGAATGGTGGTGCGCCGCGAGTGGCGGGTGCGCGTGGCCGAAAGTCTGGGTCCGCAAAAAGTGGAAGTTCCGCAGACCGTGGGCCTGAACGAGCGCGATGCGGCGCTCAGGCTCAGGCGCATGGGCCTCGAGGTGGGCACAACGGCGCGGCTGCCCTTTGCCGGCGCGGAGCCGGGGACGGTGCTGGCCCAGGACCCGCCGGCGCACGCCCAGGGCATCGCCCGGCCCAGCATCGACCTGCTGGTGGCCGCCGCAGTGGACGATGCGGCCAACGGCGCTGACAGCGCGGACGGGCGCGAAGCCCCCGATGGACGCGGAGCCCCTGACGGCTATGTCATGCCCGACCTCTCCGGCCTGCCGGTGGTCACGGCGCAATCCGAACTGGCCAAGGTGGGCATCAAAACCGCTCCGCCCATTTTTGTGGATGTGCCGATTGCTCCCATGGGCAGCGGCTTTCAGGCGCCTGTGCCGCCCGTGCGTCCGGGCGCGGTGATGGCCCAGGAGCCGCCCGCCGGCGCGCGCGTGGACCAGAGCGCGCTGGTAAAACTGACGGTTGCGAAGTAGAAAAGCAGGGAAAAAGAACTTTGAAAATGAGGACGGAATGGGCTTGAAAGAAGATGTAGAGCAGGTAGCTTTGCAGGAGCGCGCGCTGCAATTGCCATGTCTCGATGCGGGCGTGGCCTGGGCGCTGGGTCTGCGCCTGAAAACCCTGGCGGAAGAGCGCGGGCTGGCGGTGGTGATCGACGTGCGGCGCTTCGGCCAGCCACTCTTCTACGCGGCTCTGGACGGCACCACGCCGGACAACGTCGAGTGGGTGCGGCGCAAGAGCAACGTGGTCGAGCGCTTCCATCGCAGCTCTTACGCCGTCGGCTTGAGCCTCAAGGCCAAGAACGAAACCCTGCACGAAATACAAGGCCTGCCCGTGGCCGACTACGCCACGCATGGCGGATCGTTCCCACTGGCCGTCGCAGGGGCGGGCGTGGTGGGCTCCGTGACCGTCTCCGGCTTGCCGCAGCGCGCCGATCACGAGCTGGTGGTGGAAGCGCTCTCGGCTGAGCTTGGGCAGGACTACGCGCAACTGCGTCTGGCCGCCGAGTAAAGGACATTGTTCATCAGGGCCTCACATCGCACGGCACTGGCCATCAATCTCGCCATCCTTGTCGTGGGATCGTGCTTGATGGTCTATCGCTGGGTCGATTCCAGATCCGATTCCAGATCCGATTCCAGATCGGGCGCAACCCGGCCCTCCGCCGCCGGCAACGAACCGGAACTGCGCGCGCCGGCAACGGTAATCAGCGTCGCGGAAATCTCTGCCGCCTCGGGTTCGCCGCTTGCCTCGCGGCCACTGCGCATCTGCTTTACCATCGATTCTTTCGCCGCGATTGCCGGCGGGGATCGCAGCTTTTACGAGACGGCGGAACGCGACCGTCAGGCGGCGCATGGGCCGCGCTGCCAGATCGAGTCCGCGCAACAGCTTCCAGATTCCCTTCATCCGGGCGACAGTCTGGAGGTGAGTTTCACCCTGGAAAATGGAGGTCGAATCGCGGTGACGGAAGTTGCCGCGCCATAATCTGATCGAAACTGGAGCATGGAGCGCGCGGCTTCGAGCAGCGGTTCGCCCTGCTACGAAACGCGCTCAAGCAGCGCGATGAAAAATCCATCGGTCTTGAATCTGCCGGGCAACAGGCGCAAGCAGCCTTCCGGCGTGAGCGAACTGCCCAGCAGTTCCGCGCCTTGGGGCGTCACAATCCCTTCAACGCTCAGTTTGCCGATGCGCGGCGCAAGCGAAACCAGGCAGCACATCGGATGCGCGGCCAGCACCGCGGCCACCACCTGCTGATTTTCCTCCGGCTCCAGCGAGCAGGTGGAGTAAATCACGCACCCGCCGGGGCGAACCGCGCGCAGCGCCGCCGCCAAAATAGCCCTCTGCCGTTCGGCTTGGCGCGTCAGGTCTTCCAGGCGCAGGCGGTGGCGAATCTCCGGATTGCGGCCCAACGTTCCGGTGCCGCTGCAAGGCACGTCGGCCAACACCAGATCGAAGGCCGCTTCCTCCGTCAGCGCGGTTGCATCGGCCTGCCGGCATTCCACCCGTTCATCCAGCGACCCGAGCCGCTTCCGCAACTGGGCAAATCTGGGCGCGCTCGACTCGCAGGCCACGATGCGCGCCCGCAGATGGCGCTCGGCCAGGATCAACGTCTTTCCGCCCGGAGCCGCGCACGCATCGAGAAATTTTGTCGCGCTGGGGCTGAGATGCGCGCAAGCCAGCTCGGCCACCAGTTGCGAGCCCTCATCCTGAAAACGCAGCCGTCCCTGGCGGAAGGCCGCCGTCGCGCTCACATCGCCGCAGACGACGGCGCGGGCGGCGGTAAGCAGTTCACCCGGTTCCAGAACCACGCCGCCGAGAGCTACTTCGGCTTCGATAGCCTGACTGGCCAGCCGCACTGCGAGTACAGGCTGGATCTGGCTGTGGCGGCAGATGGCCTGCGTGGCCTCCATACTGTAAAAGCTCACCCAGCGCTCGACCATCCAGGCTGGAAAAGCCTCGCTGGCTGGGCCGGCCTGCGCTGCGCCTGCCAGCTTGCGCAGCACTGCGTTGACCATCGCCGAAGCGAAGCGATGGCCGGCCTGCTTGGCCAGCTCCACGCTCTCGTCGATCGCCGCACGCGCCGGAATGCGGTCCATGTGCAGCAGTTGGAACGCGCCCAGGCGCAGCGCAATTTTGATTTCCGGATCGAGCCGCGCATTCGGCCGGGCCAGCAGCGCGAGAATCGCACGATCAAGCGGAATCTGCCAGCGCAACACGCCCAGCACCAGCGCCGTGGCCAAATTGCGGTCCGCGAGCGCCAGCACGTTGACGGCTTTGCCGCGCAGCAGATCGTCGGAATGAGAGTGGCCGCGCTCCACGGCAAGAAGAATATTGAAAGCCGCACGCCGCGCCAGAGAGATCTCCGCGGAACGATTTTTCGGCGCGGTCTTCGGGGTCTTCGCCGCGGTCTTCAGCGCAGCTTTCGCCGCAACAGGCTTGGCGCCGATCTGCGTCTTCTCTGCGCTCATGGCGTCGTAGCCCCGAGCCGTACGCCCGCTGCCAGCCCGGAAGTAAATCCTGCCCCGCGCAGAAACTCGTCTGTCGCGAGGCGTTTTTTGCCTTCCAGTTGCACTTCCAGAAGTTCCAGCCAGGTGTTGCCTGCGCATGCGACAAAAAGACGCTGCTCCTCGACATGAATCTGGCCCGGCAAAACCTCCGCCGGCGCGGCAAAACTCGTAGCCTCTGCCACATTCATGCGATGCACAATCAGCTTTTTGCCGTCGAGCGCGGTGAAGGCTCCAGGCCAGGGCTGAAAGCCGCGCCAGCGATTCTTCAGCTCGGTGGCCGTGCGTGCGGAAAATTGCATGCGCCCGTCTTCGCGGTCCAGCAGCGGCGCAAAAGTGGCGCCGGCGTGATTCTGCGGCCGGGGTTCAATGCTTCCCTCGGCCATGCCGGCCAGCGTCCTGGCCAGCAACGGCGCGCCGCCTTCGGCCAGCACATCGAACAGGTCCGCCGCAGTCTGCTCCGGCGCAATCGCCAGCGCCTCCTGCAGCAGGATCGGCCCCGTGTCCAGCCCCTCTTCCAGCAGCATAGTGGTGTTGCCGGTGAACACATCGCCCATGGCCACGGCCCACTGAACAGGCGCCGCGCCGCGGTAGCGCGGCAGCAGACTGGCGTGCAGGTTGATGCAGCCCAGCCGCGGCAGCGCCAGCATCCAGGGCGGAATCAGCCGCCCATAGGCGACCACCACGATAGCCTCCGGAGCAATGGCCTCCAGCCGCGCGCGAAACTCTTCGTTGTTGCGAATCTTTTCCGGCTGCGTCACCTGAAGGCCTGCATCGAGCGCAGCCTGCTTGACCGGCGGCGCGGTCAGTTGCTGCGCGCGGCCCACTGGCCGGTCCGGCTGCGTGACCACCAGCGCGATTTCATGGCCCGCCGCCAACAGTGCCCGCAGGGAAGGCACGGCAAAACGCGGTGTTCCGCAGAAGACAAGTTTCATGGCCGCTCTACCATGTGCCGTCGCGCTGCATCTTGCGGATTCTGCGCAGCGCCAGGTCGCGTTTGAGCGGGCTCATGCGATAGATGAACAGCATGCCGTCCAGGTGGTCGATCTCATGCTGCAAACAGCGCGCCAGCAGGTCTTCCCCGTCCATCTCGAACCATTTTCCGTTCACGTCCTGGGCGCGAATCCGCACCTTGGCCGCGCGCGTCACCTTCTCGCGAATCTCGGGGAAACTCAGGCAGCCTTCCTCTTCGTAGAGCCGGCCCTCGCTGAAAATGATCTCCGGGTTGGCAAGCACCAGCTTGTCTCCCGGCGCCTTGCCCACACTCAGGTCGATCACCGTCAGCCGCTTGGACACATTCACCTGCGGCGCGGCCAGACCGATGCCCTGCGAGGCGTAGGTGGTCTCGAACATATCGTCCACCAGCTTGCGCAGCCCGGCATCGAACTCGGTGACCGGCTCACCGGGACGGGAAAGAACAGGGTCAGGATATTTCACAATTTTCAGAATCATTTGCGTCTTCTAATAGCTCCGTATCTGTTCGATGTAGCCGTCGAAATTCCGTTGCAATTCAAGGGCCGAGTCGCCGCCGAATTTCTCCTGCGCCAGCCGCGCAATGGTCAGCGCCACCATGGCCTCACCGACCACGCCAGCCGCCGGCACCACGCAAATGTCGCTGCGCTCGTAGCTGGCGCTGGTGGCCTCGCGGGTATCAAAGCGCACCGACTCCAGCGGCTTGCGCAAGGTCGAAATCGGCTTCAAGTAGCCGCGCACCACAATCTCCTCGCCGTTCGAAACCCCGCCCTCCAAGCCGCCTGCGTTGTTGTGCGGACGGGTGAAGCGGGTTGGAGTGCCCGTTTCTTCCGCGGCGTAATGAATCGGATCGTGGACCGTGGAGCCGAAGCTCTCGGCAGCCACCACGCCACGGCCGATCTCCACCGCCTTGACCGCCTGAATGCTCATCACCGCTCCGGCCAGCAGCCCGTCCAGCTTTTCATCCCAGTTGACGTAAGTGCCCAGCCCGGCGGGCACGCCATGCGCCACCACCTCGAAGACGCCGCCCACCGTGTCGCCGGTGCGCGCGGCCTCCTCGACCTCTTCCTTCATGCGCGCCTCGGTCGCCACATCCACGCAGCCCAGAATCACTTCCTCGCGCGCGGCCAAAGCGGCAATCTCGCTCCAGGCAGCAGCCCGCTCCAGTTCCACGCGGCCCACGCGAATCACGTGGCTCAGCACGTCAATGCCCAGCGTGCGCAGCATCAGCTTGGCAAAGGCTCCGGCGGCCACGCGCGCCGTGGTCTCCCGCGCCGAGGCGCGCTCCAGCACGTAGCGGGCATCGGGAAAGTTGTACTTCAGCGCCCCGGCCAGATCAGCGTGCCCCGGCCTGGGCGAGGCCACGGCCTGATGCAGCGCCGGGTCGCCGGCCCCCACAGGCAGCTTTTCTTCCCAGTTCTTCCAGTCGCGGTTGACGATCTCAATGGCAATCGGCGCGCCGATGGTCTTGCCGTGGCGCACGCCGCTCAGCACGTGGACCTTGTCGGTCTCGATTTTCATCCGCCCGCCGCGCCCGTAGCCCTGCTGACGCCGCCACAGCTCGCGATTGACGAACTCCAGATCGACCGGCACGCCCGCCGGCAGCCCGGAGACCAGCGCAATCAGCGCCTCCCCGTGCGACTCTCCCGCTGTCGAAAAACGAATCATATTCTATTGATTGTAACGGACAAACGGGTCAGCAAGCCGGCTGACTTTCGGACTTGCCGGCACGCCAACTTGCTATCTTTCTATTCCCTTCCCGCCGCCATCTCGCTTACCATCTCCCCATGAGCGCCTGCTTCCTCTTCAAAACCGAGCCTGATGTCTACTCCTTCGACGACTTCCTGTGCGACCGCGAAACCGTCTGGGACAACGTGACCAACCCCACTGCCGTCAAGTACCTGCGCGAGATGAAGGCGGGAACCAGGTGGATCTTTTACCACACCGGCGATGAGCGCGCCGCGGTCGGCGTCGGAACCGTGGTCAGTGTGGACCCGGCTGATCCAAAGGTGCCCAACGTCCGCGTCAAGGTGGGCAAGCGCCTGAAAAACCCCAAGACCCTGGCCGCCATCAAGGCAGAGCCGCTCTTCGCCAGCTCGCCGCTGGTCATCATCGGACGGCTGTCGGTGGTTCCGATTACGGAAGCGCAGTGGGATTGGTTTGTGGCATGAAGCCGAAACACGGTGAGATTTCCTTTTTTATTTATATCGAAATCGCCATCGTTCTCAAAAAGCCGGATCGCCGCAGGCCTGATTCACTCTCGCCATCTTCCCCGTTTCCGCCTCCGCAACAGTTGGGTCGATGACTGCGGAACAGAAGCTGCCCGCATTTCTGCTCGCGGAGGCAAGGCTCAAGCTATTCGCCATGATTGTCTTCCCCCAGCCAGCGCTTGGTATTCAGCAACTGCCGCTGGTCCAGAGACCAGACCTTGCCGGTCAGCTCGTCCGGGCCTTTGCCTTCGCGAATGCACTTATCGAATTCGCCTTGCACGGCCTGCATCTTGGCGTCCAGATCGTCGATGAAGCTGAGCGCCAGCGCCTCGGGAATCATGGGCAGCTTGGGTGAGCCGAACTCCAGCTTGCCGTGGTGCGACAAAATCATGTGCAGCACCAGCAGTTTCAGCTTGGGCGGAAAGTCGGGCAGGCTGTCCATGGTGCGCTCGGCCAGAGCTGTCCCGATCTGAATGTGGCCCAGCAGGCTTCCTTCCACCGTGTACTCGAAACCGATCTCCCACGAGAGTTCGCGCACCTTGCCGATGTCGTGCAGAATGACGCCGGTCATCAGCAGATCGCGGTCCAGGATGGGATAGTGCGACGCCACACGGCTGGCCAGCGTGAGCAGGCTGATGACGTGCTCCAGCAAGCCGCCCAGCCAGGCGTGATGAAGCTGCTTGGCGGCGGGCGCCTCGCGATAGGCCTGCGCCAGCGCTGGATCGCTGAGCAGCGTGGCCAGCAGGCGCTTGAGGTCGGGGTTGGTGAAGCTGTCAATGTTACCGAGAAGCTGACGCCACAGGTCGGCCACATCATACGTGGTGGAGGGCAGCATATCCGCCTTGTCCACCTCGCCCGCAGTGGCCTTGCGCAGTTGGTCGATCTTCATCTGAATGCGGTCGTCGAAGCGCGAGGCCGATCCGCGCGCCTTCACGATGTCGCCGCGCTCGAAGTCCTTGGCGATGCGCGGGTCGGTGATCTCCCAGACGCGGCCTTCGAGCTGGCCGGTCTTGTCGCCCAGGATCAGATTGAGATAAGGCTTGTTGGTCTTGGTGGTGCGCTGCTGCTTGGCCAGCACCAGAAAAAAACCGTCGAAGAGCTTGCCCTCATCGAAGTTGGCCAGATCGGCAATGTAAATGTCTTTCATCGGGAACCCCAGTGATGGCCCGGAAGAACCTGCAACCGGTATCGCCGCGCCATCGTGAGGGACAAGAATACCACGATGGCCACAAGCGATAATATCGCCGCGTACATGGCCAGGGCGTTCGAATCGAGCATATTGAGCCACCGCATCGTCAAAGTAAGTGGCGTAGAGAATCGGCGAAACTCCGTAAAGGTGTCCGGCAATCATGACGGCTTTCCAGCACCGTGACCTCATGCGGGTCTCCGTCTCTATGAGTGCCTGTGAGATTGTGCGCGGACTGCCGCTCTTCCCCATGCACAGAGCCCCCGTCCCGAAGGTGATAGAACGGTGTGGTGGCCAAAAAGGCCGGAGGAATAGACTTGCTGAAAAAAAGAATCAATTTATTCATTGGCCTGGGTTTTTTTTTGGCCCTGGCAGGCGGCTTTTCCGCCTCCTCGCAAACGTCAGATCAGGCCTGGTTGCAAGCCTTGTCGCGCGACTCCGTGGAGCAGGCCCGGCCAGCATTTTCTCTGCAAGTCCGCGCGCTGGGAACGGGCGCGTTGGAGCAGTCGGCAGCCCTTGAGCTGCGCCACGGTTTCGCCAATCTGACCAGCGCATCTTTCCTGGTGGACGCCCATTCGAATCCCGGCGAAACGATTGTTGGTACTGCAAAAGAATTGCGCAAAGCCTATCCGAATCTGCCCCTTCCCTCCGCCATCGAGCCTGAGGGGTTCTGGCTCTACCGGACCCGGTCGCAGGGCCACACGCTCGTGGTCGTCGCCGGCGCTGACCAACGCGGAGTTCTTTATGGCGCCTTCGCCCTGCTTCGCCTGCTTGCCACCCATCAAAATCTCGCCCATCTCAATCACATCGACCACCCCGCCCTGCCCGTCCGCTGGGTCGATGAGTGGGACAATCCCGACGGCTCCATCGAGCGCGGCTACGCCGGGCGCAGCCTCTTCTTCGAGGGCGGTCATGTCCGCGCGGACCTGGCTCCGGTGGCCGCTTACGCGCGACTGCTGGCCTCGGTGGGCATCAACGGCTGCAACGTGAACAACGTCAACGCCGCGCCGGAACTGCTCGACGCCGACCACCTCAAAGGCCTGGCCCGCATTGCCGACGCGATGCGTCCCTGGGGCGTGCGCCTGGCCATGAGTGTGGATGTCTCCAGCCCCCAAAAGATCGGCGGCCTCTCCACCTTCGATCCGGCCGACCCCGCGGTCAAAGCCTGGTGGGCAGCCAAGGCCAACGAAATTTACGCGCTCATTCCCGACTTCGCCGGCTTCACCGTCAAAGCCGACTCCGAAGGCCAGCCCGGCCCCTCCCGCTTTGGCCGCACCCCGGCCGACGCCGCCAACACCCTGGCCGCGGCTCTGGAGCCTCACGGCGGCGTGGTTCTCTACCGCGCCTTCGTCTATAACCACCACCTGGACTGGCGCGACCCCAAGGCCGACCGCGCCCGCGCCGCTTACGACATCTTCCATCCCCTCGATGGAAAATTCGCGCCCAACGTCATTATTCAAACCAAGGAAGGCCCCATCGACTTCCAGGCCCAGGAGCCGGTCTCGCCGCTCTTTGCCGGCCTGCGCCACACCAACCAGGCCATGGAGATTGAGGTCACGCAGGAGTACACCGGCCAGCAGCGCCACCTTGTTTACCTCGCCCCCATGTGGAAGTGGGTCCTCGACTTCGACCTGCGCGCGGAGACAAAATCGGAGAACCGCTCGACGCCCGTCGAAGAGATCATCGCCGGCCAGAGCTTTCATCGCCCGCTGGGCGGCATGGTCGCCGTGGCCGGGGTGGGGCGCGATGGCTGGCTCGCATCTCCGCTGGCCATGGCCAACCTCTACGCCTTCGGCCGCCTGGCCTGGAATCCAAATCTCACCGCCGCCGGCATCGCCCAGGAATGGACGCGCCAGACCCTCAGCAACGATCCCGTCGTGGTCCGCACGGTTACCAAGATGCTGATGCAATCATGGCCCGCCTACGTAAATTACACCGGCCCGCTGGGCATGCAGACCCTCACCGACATCACCGGCAGCCACTACGGCCCGAACATCGAGGCCAGCGAGAACAATGGCTGGGGTCAGTGGCACCGCGCCGATCACCTGGGCGTGGGCATGGACCGCACCGTGGCTACGGGCACCGGCTACGCGGGACAGTATCCGCCGGAAATCGCAGCGCTCTACGAGAATCTCGCCACCTGTCCGGACAATCTGCTGCTCTTCTTCCATCACGTGCCCTACACCTACAAGCTGCACTCCGGCCAGACCGTCATCCAGTACATCTATGACAGCCATTACCAGGGCGCGGCTGAGGCGGCCGAACTAGGCACGGAATGGGCAACGCTCAAAGGCCGTGTTGATCCTGCGCTGTTTGAGGATGTGCGCGCGCGGCTCGCCTATCAGGCCGGCCACGCCATCGTCTGGCGCGACGCCATCGTGCAGTATTTCCTCAAGCTGAGCGGCATTCCCGACACGAAGGGCCGCGCCGGCCGCTATCCCGGTCGCATGGAGGCGGAGGATGCGCGCCTCAGCGGCTACAAGGTCTTCGACGTGATTCCGTGGGAGGACGCCTCCGGAGGCAAGGCCGTCACCTGCGCACCCGGCAGCTCGGAACGCAGTTGCTCGGCCATGTGGACCTACACCGGAAAGCCCGGCCGCTTCGACATTGCGGCTCAGTATTTCGATCTGCAAGGCGGCGTGGCGCAATTCACGCTGATGGTCAACGGCCAGCCCGTCGCAAGCTGGGCCGGCGATGCTCAGTTGCCTTCACCGCGACCGGACGGAGACAACTCCACCCGCCATACGGTGCACGGCATCGCACTCAAGCCCGGCGACACTCTGCGCGTGCAGGGAACCCCCGACAAAGACGATCCCGCCGCGCTCGATTACATAGAACTGACGCCTGCGGCAAACTGAGCTTCGCGGAAGCCGTTGGATTACGCCGCCGCTGGCACATCCAACGGCCCCACATGCACCCGCATCCCATTCAGCGCAGTGAAACCTTCGCGCCCGCCAGCTTGGTGATCGGCTGTCCCTCGCCGGCCTGAATCACCACGCCCTTGCCCGACACGCCGGCATAGCTGATGGTCAGCCCTTTCACCGCGCTGATGCTCACGTTGTTCAAAATCACGTTCCGCACCGGCGATTCCGGCAGACCCACGATCACGCCAGCGGTCTGGCTTCCCGTCGCCTTGACGTTCTCCAGCGTGATGTCGTGAAAGCGCGGTGTCAGGCGCCCCACCGGCCGCGCCGCTTCCCCTTCCGGCGGCAGAACCTTCGGGTAGTACTCGCTGATAATCAGCGCATACTTCACATCCCGCATGGTGATGTCGCGAAAGACCAGATTCCCCACATCGTGGCCGCGGTCGCGGTTGGCCTTCACGCGAATGCCGTTGTCCGTTCCGTCGAAGTGAATCCGCTCGGCCAGCACATTGCCGGCGCCGCCGGCAATCTCGCTGCCGATCGAGAGGCCGTGCCCATGCAGAAAGATGCAGTCGGTGATGGTGATATCGTGGCTCGGCGCATCCGGGCCGGGCGAGTTGATGGCGCCCGACTTGATGGCGATGTCGTCGTCGCCCACGTCGGCCAGGACATGCTCAATGCGCACATGCGAGGAGGAAAACGGATCGATCGCATCGGTGTTCGGCGAGTGGGCCGGCGCCAGCACCTTGATGTTGCGGATGGTCACATCTTCCGAGTAGTACGGCACCAACTGCCACATCGGCGAATTCTGGATGGTCACGCCCTCCACCAGAACATGCTTGCAATGGTCGAAAACTACCAGTCTGGGCCGGAGGAGGTCAGACCCCATCACGCCGGCATTTTTGGTGGCCCGCGCCTTCTTCCACCAGCCCGCGCCGGCCCCGTCGATCACCCCCGTGCCGGTAATCGAAACATGCTCGGCATCGGTCGCGCTCACCAGCGCCTGCAAGCCCGGCTCCCGAAACTCGGTGATGGCCGGATAGTCGGCGAAATCGGAGGAGCCCTGCAGCGTAGCGCCCTTGTCGAGTTGCAGAGTGATCTTGCTCTTCAGCACAATGGGCGCGCTCAGATAGGTTCCCGCCGTAAGTTCCACGGTGCCCCCGCCCTTGGCCTCGCAGGCGTCGATCGCCGCCTGAATGGCCGTCGTGTCCTTGCTGATGCCGTCCCCCTTGGCTCCATGCCCGCGCGGATCGCAACTGCTGGATGCGGTCAGTGCACTGGCTGACACGGCCGCGAAAGCAGCCGCCGCGGCCAGAACGGTCAAATAGCGAAAGAATGGAAAACCCTGTCGAAACATACCAACCCCCACGCGGACCGAAGCTCCGCTTTCACCATCATAGTAGCACCTGGAGCGCATGGTGGTCATACCACACCTGCAGAACCGGGCTGGCCCCGCCGCTGGCCAGAACCAGCCTCGCCCTAGTATAAAAACCGTACCGGGTGCCCTTTCCCGCGCTTCGGCGCTCCTATGCCAGAGGTCTAGAATCTGCTGGAATGGGCGAGCCCCTGGGAGGAATTCCAATTATGTTGTCCCGCCGTCTGCTCTCTGTTGCCGTCATCTCCTTCGCCCTATTCCCATTTTTAGCCTCCGCTCAGCAGCAACCGTGGCTGGACACCAAGCTCTCTCCGGCCGCGCGCGCCCACGACATCGTCAGCCGCATGACCCTGGATGAAAAGGCCAGCCAGTTGGAAGACTGGGCTACCGCCATTCCCCGGCTCGGCGTTCCCGACTACCAGACCTGGAATGAAGCCCTGCACGGCGTGGCCCGCGCCGGCTACTCCACCGTCTTTCCCCAGGCCATCGGCATGGCCGCCACCTGGGACCCGGCCATCGTCCACGACATGGGCACGGTCATCTCCACCGAGGGCCGCGCCAAGTACAACCAGGCCCAGCGCGAAGACAACCACCGCATCTTCTTCGGCCTGACCTTCTGGTCGCCCAACATCAACATCTTCCGCGATCCCCGCTGGGGACGCGGCCAGGAGACTTACGGCGAGGATCCCTTCCTCACCTCGCAAATGGGCGTGGCCTTTGTCACCGGCGTGCAGGGCGACGATCTGAACCATCTGCGCGCCGTGGCCACCAGCAAGCACTTCGGCGTACACAGCGGCCCGGAGCCTCTGCGCCACCGATTCAACGTGAATCCCTCCCCGCGCGACCTGGAAGAAACCTACCTGCCCGCCTTCCGCGCCACCGTCACCGAGGGCCACGTGCAGTCGGTGATGTGCGCTTACAACGCCATCGACGGCTGGCCGGCCTGCACCAACAAGATGCTCTTGCAAGATCACCTGCGCAGCGACTGGGGCTTCAAGGGCTTTGTCGTCTCCGACTGCGGGGCCATCGTCGATATCGTTGACGGTCATAAAAAGTCCGCGGATATCACCCATGCGGCCGCACTCGCCCTTGATGCCGGGGACGATCTCTCCTGCAGCATCTGGACTCCCGGCTTCAACACCCTGGCCGATGCGGTGCGCGAAGGGCTGGTTCCAGAGAGCCTGGTCACGCAAGCCGCCGAGCGCCTCTACACCGCCCGCTTCCAGCTCGGACTCTTCGACCCCCAAGGCTCCAATCCGCTGGACAAACTGCTCTACACGCCCGACATGCTCCGCGACGACCGCCAGACCTCGTTGAAAGCCGCCGAGGAGAGCATCGTCCTGCTCAAGAATGACGGCATCCTGCCATTCAAGACCGCGCACCACAGCATTGCCGTCATCGGACCCACGGCCGATCTGTTGGCCTCCATTCTGGGCAATTATGTCGGCACACCCATTGATCCGGTCACCCCGCTGGACGGCATGATCCAGCAGTTTCACAACGCGCGCATCCTCTATGCCCAGGGCGCCATGCTGGCCTCCGGCGCCACCGTCCCCGTCCCCCGCACCGCCTTTGGGGACGGTCTGAAGACCGAGTTCTTCGCCACCCCCAACTGGACCGGACGCCCCATTGCCACCCTCACCCAGCCGGAAGTCCAGACCGACTGGGAGAACGCCAAGCCCATCCCGCAGATGGATACGCCCAACTACTCCGTCCGCTGGAGCGGCACACTCACGGCGCCCGCGGCAGGCCATTACGTCTTCAGCCTCGAACCGGGCGACAGTTTCCCGTACTCGCCCCGCGAAACCTACCGCTTGCTGCTCGACGGCAAGGTCATCTCCGAGGGCAATCTGCGCCCTGGCAGGGATCTTTCGGCCCTGGGAAACTTCCATGTCCTTGCCGGCTTCTCGCCGTCCGCTCCGCCGGTCATGAACTTCCCCATGCCGCCCGTCATTCCCGTTGATTTCACCGATGCCAAGCCCCACCAGTTCTGCCTGGAGTACTCGCACGCCGGCGATCAGGCCGGCGGAGGTCTGACCCTCAATTGGGAAGCGCCCGCCCAGGCCCAGCTCGACCAGGCCGTAGCCCGCGCCAAGGAGGCGGATGTCGTCGTCGCCTTCGTCGGACTCTCGCCGCGCCTCGAAGGCGAGGAGATGAAGATCAAAATCCCCGGCTTTGACGGCGGCGACCGCACCAGCATCGACCTGCCAGACTCCCAACTGAATCTGCTCAAAGCCCTGGCCGCCACCGGCAAGCCGCTGATCGTGGTTCTGCAGAGCGGCAGCCCCGTGGCCCTCAACTGGGCCAACCGGCACGCCAACGCGGTCCTGCAAGCCTGGTACCCCGGCGTCGACGGCGGCACGGCCATCGCCCGCACCCTGGCCGGACTCAACAACCCCGCCGGACGCCTGCCGGTCACCTTCTATGCCTCGCTCGACGGCCTGCCAGCCTTTACCGACTACTCGTTCAAGAACCGCACCTATCGCTACTTCACCGGCAAGCCGCTGTGGGGCTTCGGCTACGGGCTCAGCTACTCGCACTTCAACTACGGCCCGGTCACGCTCTCGGCCCAAACGCTGAAGGCCGGTGAACCGCTCTCGGCAACCGTCACCGTCACCAACACCAGCGCCGTCTCCGGCGACGAGGTGGTGGAAGCCTACCTCAAAACCCCGCAATCCGATGGCCCCATCCACTCGCTGGCCGGCTTCGAGCGGGTCAGCCTGGGCGCCGGCGCCAGCCGCAAAGTCACCATCGTCATTACCCCCCGCTCCCTGTCCAGCGTGGACGACAACGGCGACCGCGCCATTCTCGCTGGCCAATATTCGTTAACGCTGGGCAGCGCCCAACCCCAGGAAACGGCCTCAAAGTCCGAAGTCGGCTTCACCATCGACGGCTCGCTCAAGCTGCCGAAATAAAAGCTGCTGAAGGTATCAAACCGCAGCCGGGGCGGCTTCTTACGCCAAGCTATGCGGAGCAAGCCACCCCGGCGTTTTTTGGGGGGGAGCCCAAGAATGCGCCCCTGCCACCAGGTGAATCGCCCCGATCGGAATCATTTCATGAGCGATATAATATACAGACAAAACATTTTCAGTCACGATCATGCTGTTCTCCCGTGCGCGAAATTCGGCGGCCGCCCGGCAGAGATATCGCTTGAGGTGTTAATGTTTTGAAGGCGGGTGCTGGACGCATCGATCGCAGCTTCACCTCCTGAAGGTTTGCTCTGCGGAGGGTTCTGCCAAGAGCGCGCGGCCCGGCAGGGATTTTTTGTTCATGGGCAATACTTTATTCGACTTGAGCGGCCGGGTTGCCGTGGTGACCGGAGGGACGACCGGGCTGGGCCAGGCCATCGCGCTGGGGCTGGCCCAGGCTGGCGCGAGCGTTGTCTCCAGTTCCAGGCGTCCGGAGCAGGTGGAAATCGCGGCCGCGGAGATCGAGGCGCTGGGGCGCCGCTCCTTGCGCGTCTGCTGCGACGTGCTGGACCGCGCCTCGGTGCAGGCCCTGCACGACGCGGTGCTCCATGAGTTCGGCAAGGTGGACATTCTGGTGAACGCGGCCGGAATTACGCACAAGGGGCCGACGCTGGAAATGGGCGAGGCCGACTGGGCGCGGGTGATGGACACCAACCTGACGGGAACCCTGCGCGCCTGTCAGATCTTTGCCGCCACCATGGCCCGCGCCAGGTACGGGCGCATTGTCAACATCGCCTCCCTCTCTTCGTTTGTGAGTTTTCACGAGGTGGCGGCTTACTCGGCCAGCAAGGCGGGGGTGGTTTCGCTCACCCGCTCGCTGGCCATCGAACTGGCCCGCAGCGGCGTGAATGTCAACGCCATTGCGCCGGGAATTTTTCCCACGCCCTTGAACGCCGCGCTGGTGGAAGGCACGCCGCGTGGGGAAGAACTGCTGCTGCGCACACCCATGCGCCGCTTCGGCGAAGCGCGGGAGATCGCCGGAGCGGCCATCTTTCTTGTCTCGGAGGCGGCCTCGTTCGTCACCGGCACGGTGATCGCCGTGGACGGCGGATTCCTGGCCAGCGGCGTGAACCAGTAATACAGGGAACAGGAAAAGCTGAAAGCTTTCGGAGCCATCGCCGCCATGAAGATCACGCACGCATCCGTGAATATCACTTCTCCGGGCAGAAACTTCGTCACCCTGAAAATCGAGACGGACGAGGGCATCTATGGCCTCGGCGACGGCACGCTGAACGGCCGCGAGTTATCCGTCGCCAGCTATCTCACCGACCACGTCATTCCCTGTATCATCGGGCGCGATCCTTTCCAGACCGAAGATATCTGGCAGTATCTTTATCGTGGCGCTTACTGGCGGCGCGGCCCGGTCACCATGTCGGCCATCGCCGCGGTGGACGTTGCCCTGTGGGACATCAAGGGCAAGGCGCTCAACACTCCGGTGTACAACCTGCTGGGCGGCAAAAGCCGGGAGAGCGTGCTGGTCTATTGCCACGCCACCGGCAAGGACATCGACCACGCCCTCGAAGACGTGGCGCGCCATCAGAAGATGGGCTACAAGGCGATCCGTGTGCAGAGCGGCGTTCCCGGCCTGGCGGCGACCTATGGAATCTCCAAGGGGCCGGGCCGCTACGAGCCGGCCGAGCGCGGGCTGCCGTCGGAGGCCGAGTGGTCCACCGAGCTTTATCTGCGCCACGTTCCCAAGCTCTTTCAGCGCGTGCGCGAGTGCTTTGGCGAAGAGCTGCATCTGCTGCATGACTGCCATCACCGCCTGACGCCCATCGAGGCGGGACGGCTGGGCAAGGAGCTGGAGCCGTTTCACCTCTTCTGGCTGGAGGACCCCACCCCGGCCGAGCTGCAGGAGAGCTTCAAGCTGATCCGCCGACACACCACCACCCCAATCGCCGTCGGCGAGGTCTTCAACTCCCTCTGGGATGCGCACGACCTGATCCGCAACCAGTGGATCGACTACCTGCGCATGACTCTGGTGCATGGCGGCGGATTCACCCACCTGAAGAAGGTGGCCGACTTTGCCGCGATCTATCAGGTGCGCACCGGCTTCCACGGCGCCACCGACCTTTCGCCGGTAACCATGGCCGCCGCGCTGCACTTCGACACCGCCATTCACAACTTCGGCATTCAGGAGCACATGCCGCACACCGCGGAGACCGACGCGGTGTTTCCGCATCACTACGCCTACCAAGATGGGCACATGGTTCCCGGCGACGCGCCCGGACTGGGCGTGGATCTGGACGAGGCGCTGGCGGCCAAGTATCCTTATCAACGCGCTTATCTGCCCATCAACCGCAAGCTGGACGGAACCCTGACGGATTGGTAACTTCCAAAAACTATTCAGAAACCCCGCAAATCATCCGGTAAACAGAATTTGCTGCTATGCTGGTCGATGAGTTTTACTCTTGGAGTTAACGGGAAAGAATGAAGTCAAGCTCAGGGACAAAATCAAGCCGCGGAATCAAACGCATCGACCTGGCCTATGCCGAGTTGGCATCCAGCGAGAGCGCGCGCGACGTTAACCGCGATGTGGTTCTGGAAATCGTGCGTTCCCAGCAGCCGGTCTCGCGCGCGGACCTGGCGCGGGCCTCCGGCTTGCAACCCAGCACGGTCTCCGCGATTGTGGCGCAGTTAATCCAGGAAAAGTGGGTGAAGGAAGGATCGATTGCGCGCCGCCCCCGCGGCCGGCGTCCCACGCTGCTTTCCCTCAACGATGAACTGGTGATCCTGGCCGCCGATATCCGCCCCAAGCAGGCCATCGTTGCCCTGCTCGATCTGAACGGGCGATTTCTGGCGCGCGAAGTGGTGCCCCTGGTCTCGGACCCGGAGTCGGCCATCGCCAAGATTGTTTCGTGCATGGAAGCCATGCGCGCCAATCATTCCAATCGCTCCTTTGAAGGCATCGGCATCAGCATGCCCGGTCGCATCGATCCCGAGACCCAGCGCCTGATTCTGGCGCCCAATCTCAAGTGGGGTGGCTTCGACATCAAGAGTACAGTCGAACAGGCCATGCGCCTCCAAGTCGAGCTGTTGAACGAGGCCTATGCCTGCCTGCTCGCCGAACTCTGGTCCGGAAAACTGGATGGTATCCGCAACGCCGTCCTGGTCACCGTGAACGAAGGCGTGGGCGCCGCCATTCTGGCCAACGGGCAGATCATCACCAGCCGCAGCGGGCTGGCCGGCGAGTTTGGCCACAGCCCGGTGGATCCTGCCGGCCCCCTCTGCGGCTGCGGGCAGCGTGGCTGCTGGGAGGTGTTTGCCTCGTCCAATGCCGCGCTCCGCTATCATGCGGAGCTGTGCCCCAAAAAGCCGGCTGCCAACATTCATGAGCTGCTGCACATGACCGAAGAGGAAGACCCCGACGCGATTGCCGCCGTCACTCGCCAGGCCGTGAGTCTCGGCCGAGGCCTGCGCCTGGTGACTGCCGCGCTTTCCCCGGAGGTCATTCTGATTGCCGGCGACATCACCACCTCCTGGGCTCGCTTTGGACCTCGGATTCTGGCCGAGCTGGAAGGCACCATGCTGGCCGGGCATACGCCGCAGTTGGGCATCACCAACGACGGCGAACTTGCCCGCCTGCGCGGCGCCGCGGCTTTTGTCTTGCAGCGCCATTCCGGCACACAGCGTTCCAAGCCGAAGAGAGCCCCCGCGAAGAAGCCCCGACCCGTCGCCCCGCCCGTCCGTAAGTCCATCTGAGGTCTGCGTCGGCGCTTCCCTCTCGTCCGCATCCCGCCTGCTCCCTCCGAATACAATCGCCCGCTTGAAATCGCGGAAATGACCGGCAGGGTTGAAGTTTGGATGTGTTGTCCTGGTATATCCACTCGTCATCTTGACATCAGTGTGGGCCTCTCTATATATTTCGTGTTGCCAATTAAAGTGGAACGCGGCCGATTTCTATGTCTGAAATGGTGAACTTCAGTGAGCGCCATTTCGCCGCCGGCCTTGCTTCGCACTTCATCGGCATGGCCGTCGATGCGCGTGGATGCCTGCTCCGGGAGCATCCAGTTTGCGCCTGTCTGGGGCGGGCTGAAGAATGTGACCGGCGCGGTCAAGTGATAATAGAAAGAGTCGCCGCGGGACGGCGTTTGAGGTTTGCAACCGTGATCGTGAAC
>VFSW01002523.1_pt1 | contig 27691 bp, 29 predicted proteins | sample 5358111 | NCBI WGS metagenome assembly VFSW01 (sample SAMN11554181, study PRJNA540505) | mine drainage metagenome | isolation source: sediment from site ElyBrook_90M | place: USA: Ely Copper Mine, Vershire, VT | collected 2017 | reverse complement strand
GTACGGCGGCGTCCGCCATGATCACGATGGTTGCTTCCGGCTGGCACTCCTCCACGATCGACTGGAGCTCCGCCTTGAAGATCGGAAGTACGCTCTGCGTCGAGGCGGAGGAGTCCACGGCAACCACCAAGAGCGGCATGGACTCAGAACGAATCTCCGGGAGGTACAGGCCACTCGCGAGATATCTGCGGTTGGGCATCTGCCAGGAGTAATCCGCGCTTGCCGATCGCTGGACGAAACGCCGTAGGATGGCTTTCCAGTCGATTCGCGGCTTCGCGACCTGATCGACCACCTGCGCGATACCGCCCGGCATATGACCCATCATCCGAGCAGCTTGGGTCGCCTGTTTGACCGCCACTTGCCACTCCGCTTCCTGCTGCGCGGGATCGGGCGCATCCAGCACCGCACCCGGCCGATCACCGATGCCGCCTGCATCCTGTCCCGCTGCATCCCCGGACGCGCATTCGTCACCGAGGCTATCTTCATCGTCTGCACCCTCCCCGGGCTGGTTGTCATCCGGGCCCCCGTGGTTTTCCGCTCCCGAGTTCTCCGCCTTGCCGCTCGATTGATCCAGATCATCGTAAATCTGTTCAGCGGTCATGCCCCGATACCCAGAGCTCATAAGCGCCCCATCCGGCAGCACGAAGCCTGCCTCTGTCAGGATGGGGTTGATCGCGTAGTCCGCGGCTTCGTTCCAGCGCCTGGGGTTCCGATCTCCCCGTCGGGTGTGATGTTGCATGGCCGGATGCATCACTTCGTGCGCAAGGAGCCCGACCAGTTCCAAGTCGGAGCAGCCGGTCACGAACTCCGGGTCGTAGAAAATGCTCCGCCCGTCCGTCGCCATGGTCTGCGTCCGGCCTCTCGTTTCCTCCTCGAGGTGCATCCGCAGCGCCAAGGCCCCAAAGAAGGGATGGTCCAGGACCAGGGTGGCGCGAGCCGTGCTCAATCGCTGCTTGGTGGTCGTGATGTTCATGCGACCTCCGCCGGCGCCGCACCCATGAAGCCTGACATCAGCTGCTGTATTTCGGCCGCCTGTCGCGCAACGCTGCGGCGCACCGAGGGGTCTTCGCGAAGATCCTGCGGCGCGATATTCGCGATCATGCTCTCGGCGCGCTTACGCCAATCATCGAGCTGGGGGTCCCCGCTGAGATTCAAGCCCGGCAGAATCGCACAAAGCTCGGCAAGCCCGGTGATGAGCGTGTCGCGGAAGATGCCTTTGCTGTCCGCGAGGCGCTCTACCATCCGAGAAATATGCGTATAGAGCCGCTCGTAGGGCTCCCGCATCGCAAGCTCCGTCGTCCTCCGTAACTCCGTCTGGATGCCCCCCTTGATCTCCGCCACCAGGTTCTCGGAGAGTGATGCCCGGAAATCCTGAGCATCCGGAAGCGGCATGAAGACAATGTCGACCCCGAATTTGGCCCCGATATTGGTCGGGTAGTCGCTCTCGTTGTACATGCCGTTGAGCTCGCGCTTGGCCGCCAGCTTAAGCTCGGGGTAATCGTCCACGAACCTCTTGACGGCCTGCTCGAACACCGCGCGGAGCTTACGCATCTGGCCGGAATACTCCTCGAAGATCGCGGTGGTCAGAATGCGGGCGCCATCCTGGCTCCAGGGAAGGGTGTAGAAGTAGTGCTTGTTCCTGAGGTCCGACGCCGCCGCCACGACCGCGGTGAAGGTGGCAGTCGCCGTGTCGATCGCGTTCTTGCGATACCTACCCGCGCGTTTTTCACTCACGGCGTGATGGGTGGCGACTTCGGAGGTGATCTTCTTGTCCGTGAGGGCGGCTTGCCAACGACGGATGTTCAAGGTCGCGAGCATGGCGCGTTCGGACAGCAATGTCGTATTCATGGTTTTACTCCAGAGGTGGATTAGTGGAATGAGCTTGAAAGGAACCGCGGATCAGCCGCCGATCATCAATTGACCCAGGCGTCCCGACATGGCGGTGACGTAACCCGACGTGCCGCTGAGCGTGGGATCTCGAGTCAGGGCGGTTTTCATGCTGACGGCTGCAAATTCGTCGCGATCTGCGCCACAGAGCCGTTCGAGGTAGCGGCAATACCGGGTCATCGAATCCTTCCGCACCCGCATGGCGATCGCCGTCGACACGGCGTATAACGCCGATGGCTCGGTCGGGATGGCCGCCGTGTCTGGCGCCGACAGGATCAAATCCGGACTCACCATGTCGGACCAGACGCGCAAAAAGGCGACGAATTCGACCCCAGCAGCCTCCCCAACCGCGCCTTGGATGGCTGGAATCTGAAGCTCCGGCGGCAACCCCAAGGCGAGCATTTTCGAGACGTGGTGCCAGGTTCGGGGCGACGGGCAATTCGTGAGGTCCGCCGTCGGGCGAAAGTCGGAAAAGAGCTCCGGCCGGAACCGCAGGAAGGCGATGACTTCGGGCGCCACGTCGGCCCCCGCGGCCCAGACGCACCAGTCATTGAGATCGGGGATCAATTCGACGATGGTCGAGAAGCGGCTCTTGACGGGCTCCAAGATGCCCGAGACGCCGGCACGGTCCCCGCGACGATTCGTGGCCGCGATGAAGACCACATGGTCTGAAACCCGATGACCATCGATTTGGCGCCCGAGGATCAGTTGCATGGCAGCGGCCTGCACGGCGGGCGTCGCCTGGCCCAAATCATCGAGAAAGCACGCCGTCAGCTTCGGCGCATGGATCAGCCTATTCAGGTCCGCGAATGGGATAAACGCCGCCCCGCCCTCGGTGATCCAGGGCATCCCCTTGAAATCTGTGGGGTCCTTGACCACCGGGTGCATGACGATGTTGTCCGCGTCGGCATCGGCGCAGGCTTGTGTTTCACAGTCGGTCTTGCCGATGCCGGGGGCACCGGTGATGAGCACGGGAAGCCTCGCCGGAATGGTCTTGGCGAGAAGCGCACGGAGCTGTGAGGGCTTGATGGGTGAAATACTCATGGGTTGTGTAACCTCGGTTGGATGGACGTTAGAAATAAAAAGGGCCGCTCGAAGCGGCCCCGTGGGTGGAATCAATCGAAAGGCCTGATCTGCCCGCGCGGGCGTGGCTATTCCTGCGATTGCTCTTCCTTTTGATGTTGAAGCGCTTCGCGGCTCAGGCGGCCCGGCGCCCCGAATTTGAAGCTCTGGACGATGAAAGAGTGGTCGTACTGCTTCTCGCCTTGCTTGTCGGTCCAGTTGTTGGCGCGCACGCGGGCCTCGATGATCAGTTGATCGCCTGTACGGGCATTCCGGGCGATGGCTTCGCCCAGTACCCCAAAGGCCACGAACCAGAGACTCGTCACGACTTCGCGGGTCGCTCCCTCATCGTCTTTTCCGGCGTAGTCATTGCCGACCAGGCAAAAACGGGTAAAGGTCGAGCCATTCTTCTCGATAAGGTCCGGGGTACGCGCGACGTTACCGATGGCAGTCAACGTGAAGCTGTTCATGATCTATCTCCTCTCCGGGGCGGTATTGCCCACGCCACCGGCTCATCACGCCGCGCGGAGCTGTCAACTGCTGGGAACGGGATCGTGGAATAAATGGAGGGGACCCGCGCTTCGCGGGGAGGAAGCCGTTTATGCCGCGAAAGCCCGTTGCCAGCGGTTTACAGCGAGCACGGTGTTGATATGTTTGGATCTGATAGATACCAAGGACAAAGACCCGAGCGCCAACCTCCTGTCAGCGCCCGAGTATTTTCCTCGGCGATAATGGCTACGTCGGTGGCTCCCCCGTTGGAAGTGAATATCCGCGGCTCATCCAGGCCTCCGGACGAATGCGGGATAGCCAGTCCGCGACCGACGGTACCACGCCGCCGCAATCTTCCTTGATGTGTTGCTCCGCAAGGTACCGCACGGGTATATCCCGTCCGTCGCTGTTGCGAATGGAGAGTCCAAACGTCCGTTCGGCTTCAAATACCCCGTACGAGTGGTGCCGGAGTGCGCGGTGGCGGAAGTCGCAGAACGCCTCTTTCCCAGCGTCCACCGGTGCAGGGCAATGTAGTCCTCGACCGCGCCGCCAAAGCGACGCACGGAGGATTGCGCGTGAAAAATGGGGTGAGTCATACGCCTTCGTGCTCCGTGGTGTCATAGTCGGTGAATCGTTCGTTGTGGCTATGATGGAGCGCATCGCTGGTGAGATTCCATTGGAACTCCCCGCATGCGCCGTCATTATTCTCCCAGCCCGGGTGGCGAGTTTCGAGCAAGTCATAGAATAGATTCGTGAGCTGATCCTCCGTGATTGCGACCTCAGCGGTCAAATCAACCGGCTTGCCACCTTCTCCCAGATACGTGACGCTCTCGATCTGTCCTGAGTCGCCGCAGCCATCGTAGTTGACATGGACGACTTCGACGCCGGCCTCCTTGAGCTGACGCGCCGCCTCGGGCAGCGCTCGACGGATATTCCCAAGTTTTTCCTGAAAGTAAGCCTCGAGCGAAGGGCTATTGGTCGGGGTGAGAGCCACTGCGGCGCTGTCGCCCGCGGGCTCGTTTGAGTGAGTCATAGAATTTCTCCAGATGGGTTTAGGCCGGAATTGTCCCGGCTTAAGTTGTCGGAACAGGTCAGAGCGACCGGTATCGCGCGTTATAAAAGTCCGTGCTCCGCGAACGAGTAATTCGAGTCGCCGATGATGATGTGATCCAAAACACGTACATCGATCAGCGCGAGGCCGTCTTTCAGGCGCGCGGTGATGAGCTCATCGGCCTGCGAGGGTGATGCCTGTCCGCTGGGGTGATTGTGATAAAACACCACCGCGGCGGCGCCATGAAGAATGACCGACCGGACGATCTCCCGTGGATGAACGCTCGCGCCATCGATGGTTCCCCGAAAGAGATCCTCGGCTTTGATCAAACGGTGGCGCCTGTCGAGGTGGAGGCATCCGAAGACTTCATAGTCCAATGTTCCCAAACGTATCCGCAAAAATTCCATGGTGCGTGCGGGACTCGTCACAACGGGTGAGCCCGAGCGAAATCTCTTTCCGAGGACGCCTTGGGCTCGGCGCAAGATCTCCTCATCGCAGGCTTCGCGAAAGCTCCCTGAATCGTTTACGTACAAAGTTGTCATGATCAATACTCCTGATGGACGGCACGTTGCCGTACGATTTGCAGAGCGCGGGACGAGGTTCTTTGCCAGATGAACGTGGAATAAATGGAGGGGACCCGCGCTTCGCGGGGAGGAAGCCGTTTATGCCGCGAAAGCGTCTGGCGAAGGGCCTCGTCCCGTGCTATCGCCTTTTTCGCATCCGAGCTTGCGGGTTACGTCCCGCTTTTCAGAGGCCTAATACATGCGCGGATGTGTAGTTATTCACCCGCATTGGGCTGACGCGCTATGGAGGTAGATCAGGTTCTCCCCCAAGTGCGCAGGAGCTTCGAGCGAAGCGTCTCGTCTGAGCGTAACGGACGGGTCTGGCCGCCCTTGCGCCTCGTCGATCCGACGCGACCGGATCGGGTGTATTGCCCCTTGCGGCGAATACAGTCATGAATGGTCGATGCACTCACGTCCATCTTGTGGGCGAGCTCCGCGACGCTGCCATGTCGATCTCGAAACTCCCGACCCGCCTGACGCCACGCAATGACGAACGCGACTTGAGACGGATTCAAATGCCTGGGCCGTCCCCGTCGATTTGCGGGTCGACGACATGCGATATCCCGAGTACCGCCAGACCCAGCGCGTTCGACGACTCCTCGGACCGCATGTGACGACACGCTCAATATGGCGGCCAGATTGCGAACCGTTCCGTGGCAACGCCGAAAGTTCTCAGCCCTTTGGTACCAAGTCAGCACCTCGCGTATTTGCCGGCTACTCAGCTTTCGAGGCGGACCACTGGGATATTTCATGGGCGACTCCTGATCAATCGGTTGAGAAAATTCGTGAGCTGCGCGCCGGCGGGGGCATTGCCCCCCTAAAGCGCGGTGGATCGATAAATGACCCGAAGGGCCGAGCGCGTGCCGCCCTCATCCGGGACGGACGACGGAACTCATGAGCAGAGGCTTTGGTGGTAGGCTCGGGCGGGGCAGCTGCCGCGCCGCGGGCAATGGGTGGAGCGGATCGCGTAGCCAACGCGGTAGCATCGGCATCACTCGCGAGGGAGCGGTAGCCGAGCGGCTCTCGGTCAAAAAGGCGCAGGCCCTTCGGTAGGACCTGCGCCTAGACCGGGATCAGAATCCCTCGACCGTCGAGGTATTTAGCGTTGGCACCCGTTGGTGATGAACGTGCCGGAGGCGATCTGTCTTTAGATCCCAGGTCACGACCCCGAAGGACCCGGCGTTGTCGCTCCACGCCGGTTGTCGGCGCAGCACCATCTGCCAGAAGACACCGGTGAGCTGCTGGGTAATGCGTTCATCGATGAGGTGGCCGAGCGTCTTTATTCGATGGGGATCATGAAATTCCGTCACGAAACCGCCCGTGCCGCCGCGGCCTTCGTAGCGAAGCTCGGCAATCGCCACACGCGCCTCGCGCAAAGTATGCGCAATGAGCGGAAGGCGTTCCGAGGGTGAAATCGGTGGCGCGTCAGTCAGGGCCGGCGGCGGCTGCGCGGTCTCCCCTTTCGGGCTTTGATGCCGATCGGAGGTCATTCGATTGGCGATTGATCGATCAGTATGAGAGTTCATGGATGTGTCCTCGATGGATTCACCGGCGAGTTTTCCGGCAATACCGTGGGCGCCACGCCGCAACGCAGCCGCGCCAGGCCGAGCGCAGCGAGCTCGAGAGCGCGCGCCCCGGCGCGCGAAGCCTTGCGCGCAAGGCGCGGTGTGGCACACTCGAGACTGGCTTCCGGCTCAGGGCTACTCACGAGTCAGCTGCTCCGGCGCTTTCGGATCCGAGCGGTTGGCCTTCGCCCCGCGCTCTAGCTTTAACCGCTCGACTGTTTTGGCGATCAGCGCTTCGCGTTCGGGCGATGCGGCAAAGAAGGCGCGCACCCGGGCGAGAAACTTTTGCTGATCCTCGGCGTTTGCAAAGCGCTCAACCGCAAGGCGCCGGGCGCCGTCGTGAATCAGATAGAGCGCAAAGCTTTCTGGGTCATCCATCCCGCGGCGCCGGGCGCCTTGATAGTTTTCATTGACCGCCCGAGCGAATTTCTGCCGCTGGGCGACGAATTGGGGGGTCTCGACCTCCCAGCGATTGCGATACGCGTTGGATTGGCCGTTGCCGGCTGCCTTTCCGGGCGACTCAAAGTAGAGCCGCTCGCGCTTGACCACCCGAGCGGCGACGATCTGGCCGATTTTCACCTGGGATTTGGATTCCGCAATGGCGCGCCGTAAGTCCGTCCCCCAAAGGATACGCACGCCCCCATCGTCCGGGGACCAAGGGCGACGCTCCTCGTGGCCGTCGATCGAGCGGTCGCCGCGGTCGGTCTCTTGGGTACGCCGCTGGGCGCCCTGCTCGTTCTCCTGGGTTCTCAAACGGACGAAGTAGGAGCGTGAGGCGAGCTCATCGAATCGGTAATTCGCCTCCCCGTGAGCCAAGAGCTCGCCCACGACCCAATCGCTATCGCGAATGCGCGGCAGCGGGCTCGGGGTGCGGGATTCGGGAGACTCGGGCATATCAGCCGAGCACGCGGTCTGGAGCGCGCTCGGGAGCCCTTATCTGCGTTTGCGGTCGACCCGGCGTCCGACTCTTGATCCGCGGCGCACTCAAGGGCTCGCCGCGCCCGATCTCGTCCGCAATCGCCTCCCGGACGCGGGTGACAAAGCGCTCTTGGTCGGCGGGGTGGGTAAAGAGCTCCTGGGCGATCAGCTTGGCGGCATGCAATTCGGTGTAGGTACCCGCCAATTCGGGCCGTTTCGCGGCGCCCGTTCGGGCATCGATGCTTGGATCCCGGACGATTTCGGCCACTTGCGCACGCTCGCGGATGAAATCCGCTCGTTCCACTGACCAGCGGTTCAAATGCGTCTGAACTTGAGTCCGTTCGACAATCCGGCCGGCCTCATCCCGGACGGGACGGATGATGGTGACGGGCTTCGCGCCGAGTTGTCGAATGACGACCTCCTGGCCAATGCTCGCCCGCGAGAGCGAGCGCTCGAGGGCGCGCTCGAGATCCTTGCCCCAGAGCGTCCGCTCCCCCTCCGGCGTCTCGAGCTTCACGAAATACGAAAGTCCCGCATGACGATCGAATTGGTAATTCGCGGTGCCGTGATCGATGAGGCGGCCGGCCTGCACGCGATCGGGCGCCTGGCCGCCATTCCGAGCCTCCGCACGGGCGGTTTCGTCCATTGTCGTGGGTCCTGCGGTTGATCGTTCCGAAGAGGCTTTCGAATATGTCGGCGCCTCCTCTCGCCCGTCATCGCGCTCGCCGGCCATCCGGCGGACGAGCTGTGCACGCTCGAGGTCGGTAGGTCGGTAGCCCCGGACGGTGAGTCCGGCGAGATGCGCCTGTTGCCACGCCTCCTTGCGAAATCGCTCGCTGCCCTTCAAGGCGATCTCGTTCCAGCCGCGTTCCTTCGCGATACTAATGAGATCGCGGATGACTTCGGTATTGTCGAGCCGAGTCGAGAGATTCCCGCCGCGGTCAGCGAAGGCGAGGTCGCCGTTCGTGAAGTGATACTGGTGGCCGACTTGGATGTAGCGGGCGTGGATGTGCTTAGGCATCGCGCGCGGATCTGACGCCGGGATGGTGCTCGGCTCCTCGGTTGCGTTTGCTTTCGGATCCTCCGAGGACGACGCCTTCGCTTTCGCGCGTCGCTCCCGAATCGTGTTCTCGTCCAAGGCGGCCGCCTTGGCGCGATTCTTGCGGGATCCCTCCGCGGGCCTCGGTTCCGGGCCCACCGAATTCAGTTGCGCGTCCGTCGGCGTCCGGCCTCGGGTTTTCCTTTTCGCTTGGTCCGTGGGCTGAGTGGGCATGAAGGGTCTCTCCTAACGAACGGCATCGAGAAAGCGATCGACCGCGGCATCCAATTCGCCATCGGTGGGTCGCTCACCCGCCTGCTCGAACTGAAGGCCTTTCAGGCGATCATCGAAATCCTCGATCGTGATCGAATCCAACCGATCGATGTGCTCCAAGCCCGCGGTCACGGTGGGGATCGTCTCGACCGCCAAGGACTCCCCGCCGGCGGGCGCTGGGGCGTCGATGAGAGGGCCTGGCGGCGCGGCGGGGGGCTCTCGCGGGACGGGCGTCGCGTGCCCAGGGGGCGGCAGCAGTCGGGCCCGCAGGCGCCGATCCGCGTAGTAGCGAATTTTCCGGCAACGGATCGGACGCACGCCTTCATAGAAAATGAGGGCTTGGTCATTGCCGATTTCTTTGACCTCCTGCGGCAATAGGAGCGCCCGGGCTTGCTCGGACAACGTGGTGCTTCCGCCACGACCCGACTGTCGATTGAACGCCATCGCGTTCGGTTTCGAGCGCGAGCGTGCCCGCACCGTGGTCACACCGAGCTCATCGGAGATTTCCTTGGCGTCGGGATAATCTTTGGGCGCAAAGACGATCCGTGCCGCGACCGACTTCAGCATCGTCTCCGCGGCATAGGGTCCATACACCTCGCGCAACTGCGAGGGCGCCTGGATGACGAGGAGGATCCGTACGTTGTAGCCCGGCAAATACGCCATGGACTCGCTCACGATCGGGATTTTGCCGAGCGCCGTGAATTCATTCAGCAGCATGAGGAGCTGGTATTTGAGCGCCGGGTTATGCTCCGGGAGTTCGGTCGTTTGCAGACCGATCGTTTGCTGGAAGAAAAGCGAGAGCACCGGCCGTAGGCGATGCAGGTCATCGGGATTGACGCACACATAGATCGACATGGGTTTTCTCCTCAAATCCCGAAGGTCGAAGTCATCGCCCGAGGTCGCGCGATCCAAGAGCGGGTTCGCCCACAAGTCGAGCCGACTCGTGAAGGTCTTGCGGACCGACGACGCCGTCACGGGGGCGAGATCGATCACGTCATAGAGAGCGCGCACGCACTCGGCGGATAATGGGAACTTCCCGCTCTGTCGTCCCTGGACGATCCGTTTCCAATGCGCGCCGAAGCCCTCGTCATCACTCGCCATGCCCTGCCGGCGCACCTCGCCCATGGTTTTAGGCAAGCTTTGGGTTTCAAATAGATAGAGGCAGATCCCCAGGAAGAGCGAGCGCGCGCTTGCGACCCAAAAGGGATCCGTGCCGGGGCTCTCGGCGTACAAGATGTCCGCAATCCGCTGTACATCGTTGATGCGCCGGTCGGGCGCGTGGGAGACGTAGGTCAGACAGTTCCAGCGTGCCGTATCGCCGGTCGGGGAGAGCGGCTCAAACCGAAAGCAGGCTTGGCCCCGGGAGGCGCGATAACCCGCGGTAATCTGCCAGTTTTCCCGCTTGATATCGACTTGGACCAGGGACCCCGGCCAGTTGAGGCCATTCGGCACGACAACGCCCACATCCTTGCCGGACCGCGGCGGCGCCGCCAATATCACGCTCTGCTGGCCGGGTAACATCAGATACCGGGCACCCATCTCGCCTAAGATGAGTCCCTCGTGGCTGAAAAGCCCTGCCCTCGCAATCTCGGAGCGCTTCGCGAATTGAGCTTTCCCGTGCAATGGTCGTCGCTTGGGGGCAACCAAAATAATCCCGAGGGCGGTCACAAACCCGATGCTTGCGGCCGAACTCATCATCGCGTGGCGACGAATGACCGGGGCCCGGCCGTAATAATAGGTGTATTGCAGGATGGTCAACGGCGTCGCGCGGCGGGGGTTGGCGTGGAACGATAAGAGGAAGACATACGCCGCCAAGTATTGCGAGGCGATGAGACCTGCCGCGATCAGCGCGAGCGCGACCGCGCACCGAGCGAGCACCGAGGGGGCATTAGGCGCGGCTTGCCATGGCGCGTTTGCGAGCGGGCTCATACCAGACCTCCTGAATGCAGCGTTGGTGGCCGACCACCCCGAACTGCACGACGATGTCCACCAAGAGATACAACAAGGTCTTGATCTCCGGTCGCGGCAGATCCCCGCCGCTGCGGCTTTGTTTGACGAGGAGCGTTAATTGCTCAAACGCCAGATCGGCACTCGAGGCGTGGACGCTGGTGATCGACCCCGGATGCCCGGAGTTCGCGTTGCGCAAATAATCGAAGGCCTCGTCCGATCGCAGTTCCGCGAGCAAGATTCGATCGGGACGCATGCGCAGGCACGCCTCGAGCAACTGCTTCGGCGCGACTTTCGCTTGGCCCTGGTCGCCTTTTGAGTAAAAGAGCCGCACGTGGTTGGGATGATCGTTCAACACGAGCTCCGGCGCGTCCTCGATCGTGATCAGCCGTTCCTCGCGCGGAATCTCGCGGATCAATGCTTTGGTGAAGGTCGTTTTCCCACTTCCCGTGGCCCCCGACACCACGATATTTTTCTTGGATCGCACCGCAAGACCCATGAAGGCTTCATAGTCGTGGACGGCGAGCAATGCGATAAGCTCCTGCTCGATGGCATCCAACCCGTCGGTCGCCCGGCGCGTGGTGCGAAAAACACCGGCCTCGGCCATCTCGCGCACACTCCACACGGTCGCGGAGGGCTTTCGGATCGTAATGGCGACGCAACTCGGCGGCGTCGCCGGCGGCACCACGATCTGAATGCGCTCCCCGCTCGGGAGCGCTGCGGATAACAGCGGCGATTCTTCGGTAATCCGCTGGCGCGTGGCATTGGCGATGAGTTTCGCCAACCGATAACACCAGTGATAGTCCGCAAACGGCAACGGCTGCCGCTCCCAGCCGGTGCGCGTTTCCAAGAAGGCTTCGCCCGGGCGATTGATGCAAATTTCGGTCACATCCTGGCGCGTGAGGAGCGGCTGTAGGGCCCGGAGCGTTAAGGCCAGCGAGGAGAGCTCTGCCACCGGCACGACGGTGGCTGGGCTCGGTATCGGCGCGACCTCAAGGATCGGCGCTTCTTCGGCCCGCGTCCCCAGTTGTCCATCCATCAGTGCTCTCCCAAGCTCGCGTGCAAGGCATAGACACTGCGGAAGTCGATATCCCGGGCGACCAGAATCTCAATGCGGTCGCCCTGCGCCTTGTCGATGGTGGGCGGAATATTGAGCGTGCCTCTCAAGACCTCGGTCGCGACATCGCTCGAGGTGGAGGGATCTAAGATAATCGCTCCTCCGCTACTGTGGGATTCGACCGCGCCTTGAACGGCGCCATCGATGACCGTGACCAATAGCGCCGTGCCAAAGCGCAGCCACCAATGCCGATCGATGGTTCCCGAGAGGCCGCTTCGCCCCAATTCATCCGCTCCGGGCGAGGTCAGCGGAACGACGACGCCCGTGGGCGTGCGCGCTTCGGTCCACAACACGAAGAGCCTTGGGGTGCCTTGGGTCACCTGTCCGCGCGTTTCACCGACCAATTTCGACCCGCGCTCCAAGAGGACGATGTTGCCGTCGGCGCCGAACGTGTCGGTGGCGGTAACGCACGTCGTCATTCCAGGCAGCGCCGAACTGATCGCGGTTTCCAAGGTGCAATCGATAAACGCGCCCTTCGGCAGCAGAAAGCGCTGGGTGGGGAGGACCCGGGCACGCACTGCCGGTGTCGGGGTCGGCTTCAGGAGCGATGAGAGACTGTCATCGCCCGATGCGTTTTTTGTATTCACTTCCGGACCACCGCCGGGCGGCAGGCCTGGGGATGCTTCCGTGAGCCCCGCGGTTTCTCCCTCCGTCGTCTGTGACGAAGGCGATGGCCGATCGGTGGGCGCCGCCGCGAGAACCGGCCCCCCGAGTCGTCGTTCGAGCTCCAATTGCTCGGGCGTCTTGGGGGGCGGTCCCGCTGGTGCATACGGCGCTTGACGGTAGGGGTTGGCGTTGGCCATCGGAATCTCCGGCGCATCCACGGGAAGGGGTGGCGGGGGCCCCAGCAAGGGGGCTAACGCTGAATCCGGTATTGACGGTGTACTTGGGGGCGGTTGGATCACCCCGAGTGAGGGCAACGTCGAATCGCCTTGCGCGCGACGTTTCGTCGCGGCTTCGGCGAGCGCCTGGGCGCGGCCGCTGCGGCCGATTGCGCCCGAGTAGTACCAGATCATGAGCGCGGCGGCGAGGATGCTGATCAGCGTCACGGCGAGCACGGAGGTCACGCGCGATTGCACCGACCGCACGCGATTGACGGACGGGATCCCGCGCTCGCCGGGAATGCCGCCCTCCGCGCCTTCCGATGCTTGGGGTTCATCAGCCGGAGGCTCGCCAGCAGCGCTCTTTGGGAAGACGCCCGAGGCCTCAGGAGGCTTACGCTGAGAGATGCTCATGGGCCGATCTCCCGCGTCTCACGGTGAATTGTTGGGGATACCGTGCCCGACTCCAGGCGTTCGCCTGAACCCGTGAAGCCTTTATTCGCAATGCAGCCGACGAGTTTCCCGCGTCTTAAAATAAAGTGCCGAGCGAGCCGGTGGATGACGAGATCCCGGCCCTCCATGCTGTAATTTACGAGCGATTCACTGCCATCATCCGAGCGCACGAAAATCGCCGGGAGTTCCGCACTCGGCGCGAATGCCAAGCGCGTGTGTACGCCATCATCGGATGCCTCCACGGGTTGAAGGAGCGAATTTCCGCAATACCAGTAATTTAGGTTCTGGAACCGCTCGCTCGGCGAGGCGGCGAGATCGTGTGCAATGCGCTCGGGCGCCGTCGGACCCGTGATCGGCGGATAACTAAACCGCAACGAATAGACGAGATCGTCGACTTGTGGGTCCGGCTTCCCGCCTGATACGGCATAGTCGATCACATAGGTGCGTTTGTTGGTGAACAGGGTCAAGTTCGTATGCACGGTCGGTGCCTTCGGCTTCAGCACCAAATGGTTGGCGTACGCCCCGTAGGACAGAGCCGCCAAATCACCGCCCCCTAAGGTCACGAAGGATTCGCCGGGCTCAAATTCCAAGTCGACGTGATAGCCGACCCAACCGTGGAGCTGCACCACCTGATCTGGCAGATAGAGGAGCGAGCGGATGCGATGATCGGTGCGCTGAGTCGTGATCTGCATCTCGGCGAACGCGCTCGCCGACATCGCCGCCCAAACGAGCGTGAACAAGACCACAATACTTATTTGACCCTTCATGGCAGTCCTCTAAAGCGTGGGGGCCGCCACCGTCGAGGTGTCGGCGAGACTTTCGGGCTCGGTGTGAAAATCGGTAACCCGCCACCCAAGGGGGTTCCACTGACGGGATTTTGGATCGTGCGAGGGCGCGACCCACGCATATTCAATCGTGGCGATCCAATGGGTGAGTTGTTCGCTGGCGCCGGGAAGCCGCCGACCTTTCAAGTAGCGGACTTGTGCCAATTCCGACAGTCCGTTTGCCTTGCGGAAAAAGGTGACCGCCGTGACTTGCACCCGCACGATGGAGCCGTCCTTGTTGACGTTCAAGGGCGAAGCGGGATTGGTCTGCTTCCAGAGGTTGTACCACTCGGCGTTGCGCTTCGCGGTGTGGTAGGCGCCGCATTCCTCGTAGTCGCGCTCGGCGGTCGCGTAGCTGAACCCTTCGCAGACGGTCACGTAGTGCGTAAGGAGGAATCGGGCGACGGTTTCGCCCATCTCCGCGTGTCCCGCATACATGGGCACGATGTCGACGATGCCGGTCGAGTTATCGACCCGAATGACGTAAGGCTCGACGCGTTTAAGCGGCATCATGAGGGCAAGGGCCACGCACCCGGCGACCGCGCACGCCCACCCCGATCCCGCGACGCCCCACGCGATGCGCGCGCGGCGAATGGCCTGCGCCGTGCGGTCGATGTCCCAAGAGGCCGCCTCCCGAAAATAGGATTTGAGCTCCTCGCTCACGGCTGCCTCTCACCGCCGATGGCGGCGTTTGGGCTTGCCGGCACGACACTGACCGGCGCATCCTGAAATTTCGCCGGTCGGTTGATCGGCCGAAGCGGTCCCTCGCACTCCACGCGCGCGGCCCCGCGGTGCGCGCAGCCCGCGAGTGAGATCGCGACCATCAAAAAGCCTATAAAAGCTTTGGGCATGTGATATCTCCCGGATTGAGTTCAGCTGTTGATCGAGTTTTCGCGGCGCCAGGCGGAACGGACCTTCCCCGTGAGCCAAAAACCCGCCTTGCGGCTCAACGGGTCCCAGCGGGTGGTCTCTCGGTCCATCAGCGCTCCGCGTGCGAATTGACCGGCGCTGAATAGGGTTCTGCGGCGCACGTTCGTCAAGGCAGCGCTCACGATCCCGAAGGTCGAGAGCGCGACCCCGCTCGCAAGCCCACTTGCCATCGGGAGCACCTGACGCATCACGAGAAACGTGAATCCTGCCGCGAGACACACGCGAAACGCCTGGGCGATTTGAATGCCGCCGCCGGCGGCCTCCGCCTGGGCCGCGGCCAGATCAATGAGGTGCATCATGAGTGCGGCGACCAACCCTGCGAGCACCGCGACGAACGCATAGGTCGCGAGCTGCGCAAACCACGCTTCCACGAACCGGCGGGTCGCCTGAAACAAGAAAAGCGGAATGATCAAGGGGCCGATCGCGAGGAGTACCGAGAGCGCAATCCGCGAGAGCGTCAATAAAAACATGGTATAGAGCGCGGTAATCCCAATCACCACGTAGACCGCAAGGGCGGCCAAGTAAAAGGAGAAATTCCCGTGAAGGATTCCGGCTTTCGCGAGCAGTGCGGTTGCCACGTCATCGCCCCGAAAAAGAATGGTGTCGACGATGGTCACGAAGTCGGTCGCGCCGACCAACCGTCCCGCGAGCGCGGCCGGCGCCCGGTAGAAGGTCTCGACGATGACCGAGTCGTAGAGCCACAAATCAAGACCCACCCCAAACACGACGGCAAGGATCGCGATCCGCTTTAAACCCTCGAGCACCGGCTCCTCGATCCGCCCGGCAATGTGCAACCATCCCCAGAGGAGTACATACAGGCCCCCCAGTGTCACGAGGGCGGGCTCCAAGAGCGCCGCCAGCTGAATCGTGTATTGGTGGATGTAGTCATTCAGCAAGGCGGTGAGCCAGGTGTTGAACTCGGCGAAAAAACCCATTACTGCAGGCCCATCGGCGGCAAAGCATTCAAGTGCCCGATATCGACGATGGCTTGCTCGTCGGCGCGCTCGCGCTCCGTCTCTCCTTGAGACTCCGCCGCGGCATAGAGCACGTGGAGCTTGGAGTTCTCGTTTTGCAGCATCCCCTGCTCCACTTGGATGCGAGCCTGCAGATCCAGGATTCCCTTCTCATCCGTCGCAGTCGGGATCGCGTTGATGAGCGTCTGGATCGCCGCGAAGCGTTGGCTCACATTCGCGAGTTCCTGCCGGGTGAGGGCCTCCTTCAGGGCGACGCTCGACCGACGGGCGACAAGCGCCGCATTCTCCGCAGCCGAGAAATTCCGGGTGTTGTTGGGCATCAATAGGGTGTTGCGCTGGAGGGTCGCGGCCACATCGCTGCCCAAGGCCCCGTACGCCCCGCCGGCGCCATTCTGGGCGCCCAAGAGCTCTGCCCAATTCGCCGGGAGGTAATTGCGATTGATTCCCGAGAGGAGCCACTGCATGCCGCGCCCGCCGGTGATCGCGGCATAGGCTTGGGCCTCCTGCGTGAGGGTGTTTTGCGCGACCTGGAGCGCCTGCTGGAGCTGCTGGACTTGAAGGATCAGCTGCGTGATCGCGCCCACGTCGATGACCGCGAACTGCGCCTGCGCCGGGACCCATCCAAACGTCGTGCAGAGGCTGAGAGCAATCATTGCAAAAGCTTTAGGTCTCATGAGGCATCCTCGGAATGGCGGTGAAGGGAATCGACGGTCGAATTCAAGGTTTTCACCTGCACTGCGGCCTCGTAGAACGCCGACAGCCAGTCTGGGGGTTTGGGACCCCGCGCACTCACGATCCGGTGCATGAGTTGAACCGAGGCAGCGCGCCCGGAAATGACCGCGAGCTCGCGCGCGAAGCCTTTCAAGTCCAACTGGCACACTACGCTGTGCCGGCCCTGCTTGATGAGAAACGAGCGCGAGCCGGGTTCCAGTTGTTCTTTGATCAACTTAAACTCGCGCATGGTCAATCCAAACCCCTCGATGTAGTCCTCGCGGGTGGCCTCGGTGTTGGGCAGATAGATTTTGGTCGGCGTCTGCTCGATCACGGTTCGACTGATGCGGTTCTCAATCACCTTGCGGGGGGATTGGGTCGCCATGAACATCACCCCATCGAGCTTTCGCCAAGTTGGAAGACTCGTATCCGCGAAGCCGGCAAAGGAGGGGTCCGCCAACAGCGCCTGGAACTCGTCCATGAAGCAGACGAGCCGGCGCGTCCCCAGGAGTTGACTCACGACATGCAGGAGGTACGCGGTCATGGGTGTTCGAATCACCGCATGATTGATCTGATCGGTGCAGTCAAACCCGATGAGCGAATTCGCGGAGAGGCGCGGAACGATGAGATCGTCGCGGTTATCGAAGGCCCACGCATAATCGCCCGTCGTCAGGTGACACCACCTCGACAACCGGGCGTACACGCCCTCGCCGCTCGTCGGGTCCAAGAACTCAATCAGGCGCGAAAGCCTGCGTTCTGACGGCTCGAGCGCCAGCGTGCCGCGGAGCGCCAACTCCAAGTCCGATTCCTCGCGCACCGGCAACAGGGCCGCGCCCTCCCCGGCGTGGCTTCTCGCCAATAGGCGAAGCCATGATTTCAAGAAATCCACATTCGCAGGCGTCGGCGGCAACTGCAGGGGATTGCAGCCCGTCGGTATGCCGTTCTTCAAGGGCAGGTATTCGCCCCCCAAGGCACGGATGAGGATTTCAAGACCCCGGTCCTTATCGATGATCACTTGGGTGCAACCGAACTTGGTCAGCATCGAGATCAAAAACCCGATGATCACGGTCTTGCCGCCCCCCGTCGGGCCACACAGAAAGGTGTGACCGACATCGCGCCGCGACCCGCCCTCGGGATCCAAAGGGTCGGAGGCATGGAGTGAGAAAAAAAAGGGCGAGCGCGCGGAGGTGATGAGGAGGGTGAGGGCGTCCCCCCAGTGGTTGCCGCGCGCCCGCCCAACGGGGTAGTTGTGAAACGGGGACATGCCCGCGAAATTCCGGCTCGTGATCGGCGCCTTGCGAAGTCGCCGGCCGAAATAGCCCGGAAGCTGGCCCCAATAGGCGGCCTCGAGCGCCAGATCCTCGCGGGCGACTGCCATGTTGGTCTCCGAGAGCATCCGTCGCGCAATGCCGACGCGATCATTCAAGCTCTTCTGCTGCGCGCCGACTTCCGCCTTGTCGTAACGCGAGAAGGGGTCGGTCAGGACGAGGAGCGATAAATGATGGTCGCCCATCACGAACTCGTCCCCGGCGAGCGCATCGAGGGCGTCTTTCAGATGGGCGGCCTGGGTGACGGCGAGGTCGCCGGCATTCAACATCCGGGCGTACTGTCGTTGCAGGAGGCCCTGCCCGCTCGCTTTGGTCAGGAACGTAAAGGACTGGGTGAGCACCAACGGGAACGGCGCGGACAGAAGCGCATGAAACATGCCCGTCACGGTCGGTGTCGGGTATTCCTTGATCCCGAGCATCGCACCCAATTGTGTCTCGGTGGCCCGGCGGTATTCGATCGATTCGACCCCAAATACCGGGCGACTGGTTGCGAGAATTTCATTGAGCGGCGCCCGCGGTAAGGGCATCCGCTGCCACTCGCCATTGATCAAGATACTCAAGAACTCGAGCGCCCGGGAGCAGGTCCGACCCTGATGCTCGTAGAGCCCGAGCGGTTCGATCTCATAGCGATCGAGCGAGGCCAGCAGGGTCTGGCGGAGCTTCTCGCACGCCTCGATCGCTCCCTTGAGGTCAAGCTCCACGGCATCCCGGGTGGTTCTAGACAGGATCTTGGACGTCCAGTTCGTTACGACGCCGGTGGTGGACCGGTAGACGGTCGCAAGATAGAGCTCATTCACCATCAATCGCTCGCCGCTCAAGCGTTCTTTGTAATGCTCGTTTAATTCCGAGGCGAACCCCGGCTCGAACACCCCGTGCGGGTAGGAGCGCTCGCGGCGCCGAATGACATGGGTCCAGAGCGCGACATTGGGGCTTGAGAGGTTTCTGAGCGCAATCGCCAATCGCTCATGCCAATTGTTGAGCTCTCCGTCATCGGCCGACTCGAAGCTCGCGCCCGACAGCCTAAACACCTGGACGTAGTCGCCCCACTTCGTCCGCACCACCTGCTCGGAAACCTGTGCCATATAGGGAATTTGGCTCGAGCTTAATTGTTCCCGGCGGATGAGCGCGTCGCGTTTCGGAAAGACGGGTGTCGATTGGACGTGGCGTTTCATGGGCGCTACACGTAAGCCGTGGGCGAGGCGCGCCGGCGGCCCTTGGCGTTCGGTGCATCCAGGCCAAGCGGGCTATAGCTGTTGCCCTTCCAGGCCCAGAGGTTCCTCGCCAACGCCGGCATGCGGGTCTGGGCCCAGAGCAAACCCAGCTCGAAGAATCGGGCATCGCGGGCACAGAGCAACATGCAGACGCCGTGGATCGGGATCGCCAGTAGCAAAATGAGCGGATTTTTGACCAGGAGGAAGACCTCCATCGTCAGAACCATGTTAATGAGGAGCGCAAGGTAAGGGACGCCCCATCGGGTGGGTGGTCGGGTGGCCGCGACGAATAGCAAGTCGGCAGCGAGTCCTTCGGATTCGGTCATTGGTCATTCCCCGCCTAAACGCCAAACAACCCGCGCACCCAGATCACGATCGGCTGCGCTGCGAACACGAGGCCGATGCCGACGATGACCCCGAGCGGCCACCCCCAAGAGATACGGCCCGCGGCGGCGGCGATGCCGAGCGCCATCACCAGGAGCACCGCGATGGGTGTGGCAATGGCCGTGATCGACGTGACGAGGTTCATAGCCCCGGTCTCGAAGGGCGAGGCGGCTTGAGCCAACGCCCATTCCGGTGCCGCGACGGCGGCTACCACGAAAACTATGGCAAGCCATCCTCGCGCTTTGTCCATCCGCATCGTTCGGTTCATCTTGGGTGTCTCCCTGAAGATCAGTGGTTGCAGACCGTTGCGAATCTCCCCCAGGCGTTGCTCGAAGCGACGGAGCACGGCGGGTTGATTTCGCGATGGGTGCTAGTCCACCATGGAGCGCGCGCGGTGAGCAGCGCACGTTACTGTCGAAAGCACCCCACAATGCGGGGTCTACCGATGAAGCGCGCGAGTGGACCGCAAGCTGAAGCGTTGATCACGCCGCGGCCCTATCGATTAGGGAAGCCACGGAAGTAGTCACGCGACCCTTTGCGCCGCCTCGCCATTTCCCGCAACGCTCTGCGACATTGCAATCTCGGATAAAGCGTCGCAGGATCTGAAAAGTCGACAAGATGCTTGTGAGCGGCACCTCTATGAACGCAACCAAAATGGCTTTGGGCTCGGAGTCCCTCGGCGACTCGTTCAACCACGGCGGGCGCCGCGCGCTCACGCTCCTGGCTATGGCGCTTCGGCTGATCCTCTACGCAGTGCTTGCGGTCCTACGGCCGTTCATTGTGGCGGGTCTTTCCGCGCTCACCCTTGTCGGCCTCGGCACCACCGTCTTTTACGGCTTATTCGTGCCTGGAAGTCATTTCCCGACCGGCGTCGTGCTCATCATGTCCGTGTTGAGTGCCGTTCTCATTGTGCTCTTCTACGCCCTGATGGAATTGCTGTTGCCGCCATAGGCGACCCGGCTCGACCGTCGCGCGGGGGTGGGGCCGACAGAAGGGGCACATCGTGTGTTGAGGCCCCAGTCGATCGATGACCATCACGTCACGGCAGCTCTCGCAGTGCGCGAGGAGGAGCGTGCGACGCTCAGCCAATTCGATGATGAGGAGAACCGCGTGCTCGAACGAAATCAGCCCATCTGGGAGCAACGCCCGATAGATCTCGAAGGCGCTGATCAGGCGTTCGCCCCGTACGAGCCCTGGCAAGGACGCCCGAGCATCCGGCATTCTCGTCTCAGGGATCGCGTGCATTTGCAACGCGATATAGGTCAACGCCATGCTTTCCCGTGCGAGCGCCAATGACCTCAAGAAATACGCGGGCTGCGACGGAGACTCCCCGCGTTTGCGGCGGGTTCGAGTGGGACTTTCGTAGGACTGACTCAAGGTTTGGATGCGGTACTTGGAAAGGCCCGTCCATTGCGTGACGGTGCCAATGCGCGCGCCATGCTCGATCATCGAGAGCGCGAGGGTGTATTTTCTGCGGTCAGCCTCATATCGGTCGTCGGAGAGGCGCATGGCGCCTACTCGCCTCGGCCCGAGGCCGGCGGCGCACCCAAGAGCCATTGCTCGATCGTGGAGCGGAGCCATCCCGTGGGACGGCCGCGCGGAGCGTTTTTTCGAGGGAACACCCCGTTTTGCATCCAGCGATGAATCGTACATCGATGCTTGCCGGTCAGCTGTACGACATCGCGCATCCACAGGATTTCATCGAGGTCTATCGGGCGCTTGGATCTTCCATGACCCGAGGTGGACCGAGCCATCGGTTTGGGTCGCACCGCACTCGCCCGCGAATCGATCGCAAACGATAACTGGCCTTGCGCGCCCGGCGGCGGTTCTACTTGTGAAAAAAGCCGACGGGGCTTCATCGGAACTTCCATACCAGGCGCTGCTATTTGGGTCGATGTGCGACACGATGCAGCCGCTTGATGCCTTTTTGGAGCGCTCGTTCCTATCGAAGACACCGACAAACGCCGTATCACGCGGAAGTCTCTACGTACGCGGACAGCCACTTAAGGTCCCCTGCGCTCACCTGCAGGCAACGGAGCGTGATGGATCGGGAGTCTTGGCCGTCGACGCGAGCCAGACCGCCGATCAACTCGGTCCAAATGTCCAATCGATGGGACCAACGCGGTCGAACCCAATGAGAATGGCGCCGAGCGATATGCGCGAGATCCGCGACGCCAAGCTCCCGATAGGCCGCAACACCGGGAGCACTCATGCCGAGAAGGACTCGGGCAACCGACGGACTTGCGCGGGTCAGGTGCCAGGCGACGAGCAGTGCACAATGCGCGAGCGATCGGGACGCCTCGATCGGCAACCACGGGCGCAATAGCTCCGAGCGAGCGGATTGGTTCCCAAGAGCCATTTCACGCCAGCATGAAAAGTCGACGAAATTCGCATCCGCCAGGAACACGCCGCAGCGCGCGGCGCGCCGGCGCTCTTCGACGGTGAGCTTGGCCGCCCGGCCTCGGAGCGACTCCGGCAGCGGGAATTCGGACCCGTCTACGCCTGCACTCTCGACGATCGCCTCGAGGAGTTGCTCATTGACCGCAGCCACGGCGTCGAGCGCCTCCGCGAGCACCACGGACTCGCGCCGCCAAGAGCCGTGTTCGAGACGCTGCGCCGGCGCACTGATGAGTGAAGTTTGCATGTTCTGTCCGGTCCCGGCGAAAACACGATTCCGCCGTATATCAGGGGTGCAGTTTACATGCGTTATATGAATAACACAGTCATAGACCATGTCAATGGACATATCTAATAATTTCGGCCAGTCATCAGCATCCTGGTGCGGTTTTGTGTTATGTTCGTGCCGCAGATCGTCGCACAGCGACTCGATGCGCCGCAGAGGTTGAGGCAATGACAGTTAAGCGGGTTGATAACCGGGGAGCGTGCTCGAGAACCCCAGTCTGGTATGCCCCGACAGGATCCATGGTAAGGGATAACGCCGTGGCAGATGCTTGTGAGTGATCCCATTAAGGTGGCGTTGAGCGCCGCAGTCGAGGAGGTTCTTGAGCCCCTGGCGCAGCTCGCAATGGAGATGCAGATGGGCGCGAGTGAATTCATTCGACTCATCGAACAGGCGTTTATTCGTGCCGTCGAGCACGACGCGATTTTGGCCGGTCGGCCCCGACCGGGCGCCAGCGCAGTCGCGGCGCGCAGTGGCCTCACCCGGCAACGGGTGAGCCAACTCCGGGCGATAGGCTCCTCGGAAAAATCGAAGGCTTCCGAGCGACAGCCACAAACTTTGCGCATCTTATCCGCCTGGAAAACCGACCCACAATTTGCCGATCGCTCTGGGTCCCCTAAAGTCCTGCCTGTGCGCGGGCCCGCCTCATTCAACGCACTGGTCAAACGGTACGGGTCTGGCCTGCGCGCGAGATCCATTTTGAAGGAGCTCGAACGCATCAAGGCGGTCAGATTCACGAAGGAAGGACAGGTCGAGATGCTCCACCGCGCCGACGTCGATGCCGCGCGAAAAGCGCAAAGCGTCCGGGACTTAGGCGAATTTGGGCGCGAGTTCTTGGAGACCCTTACGCACAATGTGTTGAATCCCGAGGTACCCCGGTATCATCGCAGAGCAATCGGCCTCCACGTCAAAAACGAGGAGGTCCCGAGACTGGTCCGTGACGCGGGCTCCCAGGCCGGCGTCTGGGCGCTTGCCTTGCAGGATGCCATCACCGATAACAGCGTCACCGTGAAACCGGGTTCGAGCGCACAGAGAGCGACACGCCTAAGCGGGCACTTTTTCATATATGAACGGCCGAGCATCATGCAAGCGATTGGCACCCGGCGACCGAAGCGTCCAGCGGTTCAGCATCGCGTAGCGAAGTCGTGAAATTCTGAATGCCCGAAAGGCTCCGGACGTCCAAGGAAGCCTGCATCGGCACGTAGACGACCTTGCCGCACCGTGTAGCACGCACCGGCGAGTTCATCGCTGGCGTGGGACGAGAGCTTCCGAACGAGGAGGTCAACGATCGCAACGAGATCGGGCGCGTAGTCATGCATCGTCCCGCGGCTTTCAGGCGATAAATTTGACCTGCACGGGTTGAGAAGTTCGTGGTGATCGCCGAGGACGTGACCTCCAGGCGGTAGCAGTTCTTGTCTGTGCCCATTTGATCGAGCCGTCCTATTGATTGCCGTCGTGCGCGCGGCCCGAGAGCGGCTTATTATGTTCGGTGTCGCACAGACATATTTTGGATTCTTATACATAAATGTCGTGCCCGAATATCAATCGTGTTGCTGATGCATCCCAGGAAAACAATGAATATGAAGAATGGTAGAGCCGCCATTCTGAGCGCTGCGCTGTCGGTAATCGGCACCGCACACAGTGCTGACGGAAACGCGGATGTCATGACCGATGCGCAAAAAGCCGATCTGCAGAACACGATAGTGACCTGCGGTGCCTGTCATGGTGTCCATGGCCTGAGCATATCGCCGACATTCCCGGATCTGGCAGGGCAAAAGGCACCGTATATCGAACGACAACTCAAAGCCTTCAAAGATCATTCACGCGCCGACCCGGACGCGCAAGCCTATATGTGGGGCATGGCATCGCAATTGAGCGATGCTGAGATTAGTGGCGTCGCCGCCTACTTTTCCGCGCAGCCGGGGCCGTCGGGAACACCGGGGGATCCCAAACTCATAGCCGAAGGCAAACATTTGTTTGAGCTAGGCGATACTTCGCACGGGATTCCTCCCTGCGCTAGCTGTCACGGCCCGAAGGCGGAAGGTATGGAGATGGACGGTCCGCGCCTTGCCGGTCAGCACACTGCCTACTTGTACAAGCAGCTAATCGTTATTCAAAGTGCGCTTCGGACTGCGCCAGTGATGCACGGTGTGGTAAAGGATATGACGAAAGATCAAATGAAAGCCGTGATTGCATATCTTGGATCGATCTGACTGCTTGAGGTGAAATAGACGCACCAGATGACCAGCAACCGCCACGAAGACAACGAAATCAGCATGCCCGCTTGTTGCGATGGAGCCGCGGGTACTTTGCGGATGGGAGGTGACGTCATCTTGAATTGACCAGGCGTCGCGATCTATCGGCGTAGCGGTCGCGAACGCGGCATCGGAGATCCAAGTCGGACTAGCTGAGGCGTAAACGCCCTTAAAGCGGCCCTGTCTGTGTTTTCACACAGAACAGCGGCCGACGCATGCCGCAATCATGTCATGGCTTGGATTTATCCATATTGTCTTTTCCCATGCCGTTCTTCATTTCTGCCATACATGCGGCGTGCATTTGTTCATGGGTCATGCCATCTTTCTTTGCAGTCATCTTTGCCATGCATTCGTTCATCTTATCGTTCTTCATACCATCGTGGCCCATCTGATCTTTTGGCATATCGTCCGCGAATGCAGACATTCCGACTAACAAAAGGCCCGCCGCTAAAGAACTCGCACCTAGTTTTTTCATAATTAAATTCCTCGTAGAATTGTCGCCGTGGGATTTCCGAAGAAGTCTTCGAAAAAGGTGATAAGCATAAGAACAATTAGTACATCGGCCAAGTCGGCGCCCCGGATATAGTCGTATGACCTTACCTGCGCACAGCGGCCGCCCCGGCCGAGGCTACCTCGCGATCGAGTACGTCCGACCGCGACCAGCCATCGGCGCACAATGATGCCGGGTTTTCGTGCGTGTTGCCGATGATGTCGACGTTCTCATGGGTCCACGATCTTGTCTGTGCGGAAGCCCACTTAGCAATGACGCGGTGTCCGCGAGCCGGGCATGTTATGGTGCTGATCCGCCGGGTGTTTCGCTTCTGAGCGCCGCGTGTCCCAAAGGGCATGTGCACCAACTGACGCCGGGTGTTTTGCTCGAAGGTGTTAACTAGCACGTAAGCGATATGACCCTGGGCCGCGCGTGTCAATCAATGGAAATTACAACTTTAGTTTGACAGGTCTGGCGTGTCTTCTTGGCGCCCGGTAGGGAATAGCTCGTCGACACGGGTGGGGGTACGCCAGTGCAGTTGCAGATATCATGAGGCGCTTCCAATCGACTGCGAGCCGTCGGAACCAAGGAACTGCAGTCGGGAGTTCTTAATCCTAAAGTCCCCGCGCAACTGAGATAAGATGGGCGTCGGTTCTTGATGTTCTGCCGGATGCTTGCATCGCACGAGAGGAATTGATGATGAACGGAATGATGAATGGCGGCTCGACGATGTGGGGCATGGGATTGGGCGGACTGCCGACCCCTTGTACTCGTCGTTCGCAGCGTCGCTGCGCTCGTCAAGTACCTGTTCTTCAATAAGCGGCAATAACGGACGAAAGGAAAAAAAGCATGTCGTACTATCTAGGCAAAATTCTTCCTGTCGCTTTCGACGAGGCGGTAACGCGCACGGTGGATGCCCTCAAGAAAGAGGGGTTCGGCGTCCTCACCGAGTCGACGTCAGGGAGACCTTGCAGAAGAAGATCGGGGTCGACTTCCCCAGCTACAAAATTCTCCGCGCCTGCAATCCGGCACTGGCCTATGAAGCTCTAACGCTTCAGAACGGGGTCCGCACAATGCTGCTGAAGTGTAATGTCGTGTCCCGTGAGCTGCGTTTATGGTTGCGGCTCACACACGATGGGCGGTCACAACCACGGCGGGCACGGCAATGCAGCCCGGGTAGGTTGTGACATCAAAGACCCCTTTGCGGCATGATGGCTGATCCGAAGAACACCGCTACTGCTGCAGTCTTATTGTTCTGGTCCGCGTCATGCCGAGTAAGTTCGAACAAGGGCTAGGAAACAGGTTTTAGCTTTGAGAGAGACAGCGCATGAAGAACAACCAACCGCCTGCTTCGACCGCATTGCCGACCGATTTGCATGTGCCGGGCGCAGCGCCAGTTTTGGAGGTGAATATCACTACCGCTCTGGCGGTAATGACTTACTTAAAATCGGTTACCCAGCGCTCGTGTTGAACAATCACCCCAACCACGTGCGGCTCTTTTACTCAAAAGGCGACCAGGGCACAAAATATTCTGGTATCGCGGCGGCATGCAGGATTGGGAAAACCTGGGGCTGACCACAATCACGCCGAAGAGCGAATAAAAAGGCGTTCGGCGGCAGACAGCTCGTGCGGTACGTGGTCGGCATCGCATGCGCGGGATTCACCGCTCGCAGAACATCACGCTTCGAAACCAGGATCCTCTCTCCTCCGAACTCTCAAATCGGCGACCGCGATGAGCGAGCTGCAGCCTCATTCGGGAGCATACCCTTGTCCTCATCCGACGGTTCGATTTCAGTGGTAAGTATGCCCTCCCACTTGGCCACGATGGCGGTTGCAATACTGTTACCAAGTACGTTGGTCGCTGTGCGACCCATATCGAGGAATTGATCAATTCCGATGACGAGCAACAATCCGGCTTCGGGCAAGCCGAACATCGGCAGGACCGCTGCAAGCATCGCCAGAGATCCCCGCGGCACGGCAGCGACGCCTTTACTGCTCACCATGAGAACCAGAAGGATAGTGATCTGGTGACCCAAGGGCATCTGGATATGGAACGCCTGAGCGATGAAGACCACCGCGAAAGCCTGATAGACCATCGACCCGTCAAGGTTAAACGAGTACCCCAAAGGAAGCACAAAACCGACGAGGCGCTTGTCGATTCCGAAGCGCCGCAGTTGGTCGATCAACCCTGGATAGGCCGCCTCACTGCTTGCGGTGGAGAATGCAATCAAGAGCGGCCCGCGGATTAGTCTCAAGAGGTCAAGCATGCGTCGGTTGAGGAAGATGTAGCCAGCAATGAACAGCACCGCCCAAAAACTGACTAGCGCTGCGTAGAAAGAGGCGAGAAACCTGCCGTAGACCACCAATATGGCCAAGCCATGGACTGTAATGGTCGCCGCCAACGCGGCAAACACACCCAGCGGGGCGAACCACATGACAGCGTTTGTAATGTGCAACATGACACCCAGTAGTCCGTCGACCGCCTGCTTTACGATGCGCCCGGGCTCGCCAGTCACTTTGCTAAGGGCGACACCGAAAAACAGCGAAAAAATGAGAATCTGCAAGATCTCGTTGCCGGCCATCGCATCGAAGATGCTTTTCGGGAAGAATTTCGTCACGAACTCCCCCCACTCGAACCCGACCGTATCTGGGGTGACTCTTCCACCGAGGTCCGGGGAAGGCAGGTTCATGCTCGATCCGGGCTGCGTCGCGTTGACGA
>VFSW01002522.1_pt1 | contig 27707 bp, 26 predicted proteins | sample 5358111 | NCBI WGS metagenome assembly VFSW01 (sample SAMN11554181, study PRJNA540505) | mine drainage metagenome | isolation source: sediment from site ElyBrook_90M | place: USA: Ely Copper Mine, Vershire, VT | collected 2017 | reverse complement strand
GCACTTTTGGTTGTCAGATGAACGCGTATGACTCGGACAAAATGGCCGATCTGTTATACGCCAGTCACGGCCTGGAAAAAACCGAGCATGCCGAAGAGGCCGATGTCATCGTGCTAAACACCTGTTCGGTTCGCGAAAAGGCCCAGGAAAAAGTTTTTTCTGATCTGGGACGTCTGGCCGAGCTCAAGCGGGACAAACCCGATCTCGTCATAGCAGTAGGTGGCTGCGTGGCAAGCCAGGAGGGTCAGGCCATAGTGGCACGTGCCCCCTACGTGGACCTGGTGTTCGGTCCGCAATCCCTGCATCGTTTGCCCGCCCTACTGGATGCGAGGCGACGCAGCGGTACGGCGCAGGTGGATATCTCGTTTCCCGAAATTGAAAAATTTGATGCGCTTCCCCCGGCCCGGGTAGAAGGCCCCACGGCTTTTGTGTCCATCATGGAAGGCTGCAGCAAGTACTGCAGTTTTTGCGTCGTGCCCTACACACGTGGTGAAGAGTTTTCTCGCCCATTGCCCGATGTGCTGCGTGAAATCAGTGACCTCGCAGCGCGCGGCGTGAAGGAAGTCACCCTGCTGGGCCAGAACGTCAACGCCTACCTTGATCTTGAAAGCAGTGCAGAGGATACCGATTTTACGGCCCTGCTGGAGCAAGTCAGCGCCGTTCCAGGCATCGTACGCATTCGCTATACCACTAGCCATCCCCTTGAATTTACCCAGCGCCTGATTGATGCACATGCGCGCCTGCCCAAACTTGTGGGCCAGGTGCACCTGCCGGTGCAATCGGGGTCAGACCTCATCCTTGCAGCCATGAAACGAGGCTACACCGCAGAGGATTACAAATCCATAGTCCGCCGCCTGCGTGAGGTCTGTCCCCAAATTTCTCTCTCGAGCGATTTCATCGTCGGTTTTCCTGGCGAGACCGAAGCCGATTTTAATGCCACGCTTCAATTGATTGACGAGGTGGGTTTTGATGGCAGCTACGGCTTTATTTACAGCCCGCGTCCTGGCACTCCGGCTGCAGATCTGCCCGACAGTTTGAGCGATCAAGCCAAGCTGGCGCGCCTGCAAGCCCTGTTAGCTAAAACAGATGCAGAAGCGGCACGCATCAGTCAAGCGATGGTGGGTACGCGTCAGCGCGTGCTAGTGGATGGTCATGCCAAACGCGATAACACTGAACTTCGCGGGCGCACCGACAACAACCGGGTAGTCAATTTTCCGGGGCAGGCGCGCCTGATCGGGCAGTTTGTGGAGGTAACCATTACCGCCACGTCGCATTATTCGCTGCGTGGCGAAATCGTCACTCTTTCCTGAACACCCTTTCGCATGACCACCCTTGAACTCGATCTGCAGCCCGTCAACAACCATCGCCTGGCCAACCTTTGTGGCGTGCTTGACGAAAATCTGAAACAAATCGAGCGCACACTGGATGTTTCCATTCGCCGCCGCGGCGAACATTTCAGCGTGGAAGGAGAAAAGGACAAGACTGTGTTGGCTGCCGAGATCCTGCAAACTTTTTACCGCAATGCCCGGGACAATCTTTCTGCCGAGGACATTCATTTAGGCCTGGTGCAAGCCCTGGGCCAGGCTGTCATTGGGGCCGAACCGCAGTTGCGTACGCGCAGACCCGAACTTAAAAGCCGCTCGCCACGGCAGCTGCAATACCTTCAACAAATTCAAAACCATGTGATCACCTTTGGCGTAGGCCCGGCTGGCACCGGAAAAACTTACCTTGCCGTAGCTTCGGCCGTAGATGCGCTGGAACGTGAGGAAGTCAAACGCATTGTGCTGGTCCGCCCGGCTGTAGAAGCCGGTGAAAAACTGGGATTTTTGCCCGGCGATCTCAACCAGAAAGTAGATCCCTACTTGCGTCCGCTCTACGATGCGTTGTATGACCTGATGAGTTATGAGCGCGTGGGCCGCCTGTTTGAACGCGGCATTATTGAAGTGGCCCCGCTAGCGTTCATGCGCGGGCGCACCCTTAACCACAGCTTCGCCATTCTGGATGAGGCCCAGAACACTACGCCGGAACAGATGAAAATGTTTTTGACACGGATTGGCTTCGGTACCAAGGCCGTGGTTACCGGTGATGTCACTCAAATTGACTTGCATCACACCCAGAAGAGCGGCCTTATCGACGCGCGCAATGTGCTGCAGCGAGTAGAAGGCATTGCCTTCACTATTTTTCAGGCAGAAGACGTGGTGCGCCACCCCCTAGTGCAACAGATAGTCAACGCCTATGAACAACATTCCCGCCCTCACGAATAAGCCGTGGACTCCGAGCCAAAACACGCCCTGAATTTGTCCATCCAGCTGGCCAGTCGCACCAGCGGCCTGCCCACTCGTCAACAACTGCGGCGCTGGGCCGAAGCCGCCCTGATGACTTCAGCACGTCTTACCATACGCCTGGTGGACAGCCGTGAAGGCCGGCGCATGAATCGCGAATTCCGCCGCAAGGACTCTCCCACCAATGTATTGACCTTTGTGTATGGCCTGCTGGACAACACGCTGGAGGGCGACATTGTGTTGTGCGCCCCGGTGGTGAAACGCGAGGCGCAGCATCAAAAAAAACCGTTAGCTCATCACTACGCCCACCTTGTGGTGCATGGCCTGCTTCACCTGCAAGGGTATGACCATTTGAAGCGGCATGATGCCAAACACATGGAAGCCCTCGAAATACAGATCCTGGAACGCTTGCACATTCCCAACCCCTATCTTTCCCTTCACTAAACGGCATCTCCCAATATGCAAGATGATCCCCCCAAGCCCTCTCTGCTGAATCGTCTGAATCAATGGTTTCACCACGTGCCGGAAACCCGCGAGGATTTGATCGCGTTTCTGCATCTGGCGCTGGAGCGCAACCTGCTCGACGCTGATGCGCTTAGCATGATGGAGGGCGTGCTGGGTGTGGCCGACATGCAGGTGCGTGACGTGATGATTCCGCGTTCCCAGATGGACGTGATTGAAATTGATCAGGAGCCCGAACAATTCATTCCCTTCGTTATTGAGACTGCGCATTCGCGCTTTCCGGTGGTGGATGAGGGCAAGGACAATGTGCTTGGCATCCTGCTGGCCAAGGACTTGCTGCGCTACTATGCCGGCGAAGAATTCAACGTACGCGATATGCTGCGCCCCACCGTGTTCATACCGGAATCCAAACGCCTCAATGTCCTGCTGCGCGAGTTCCGGGCCAACCGCAATCATATTGCCATCGTGGTGGACGAATATGGCGGCGTATCGGGACTGGTCACCATCGAAGACGTGCTGGAACAAATCGTTGGCGAGATCGAAGATGAATATGACTTCGATGAAACCGAGGACAATATCGTGCCTGATCGCCTGGGCAAGTTTCGGGTCAAGGCTGTCACCGAGATCGCCGATTTCAACGCAGCCCTGGGCACCCATCTTGCCAGTGACAATTTTGACACGGTGGGCGGCCTCGTCCTGAATTGCTTTGGCCGTATGCCCAAACGTGGCGAGCGCATTGTTTTTGAGGGGCTTGCATTTCAGGTGCTGCGTGCCGACAGCCGCCGCCTCCATTCCGTACTGGTGGAAAAGCTTCATTCGGGGTCAGACCTCACTTCATGAAGCCCGATGTAATCAGCGCCCTGCTGGCTGCACTCTCCGGAGGTCTTGCGGTTGCAGGGTTTGCTCCCTATGGTTTCTGGCCCGCACCGATCCTTTCCCTGACTGTTTTGATGTTGTTGTGGCGGCGCACTCCAACGCCTTGGGCTGCAGCGGAGACCGGCTTTTTGTGGGGCATGGGATTTTTTGTAAGTGGGGTAAGCTGGATCGAGATCAGCCTGCACGATTTTGGCGGGATGCCCACCGTGCTGGCGATACTGGCAATCCTGATCTTTGCTGCAGTGCTAGCCCTGTTTCCGGCGGCGGTGGGTTATCTCTCGGCCCGTTTTTATGCTCATCGCCCCAAGACCCGCTGGCTGCTCGGTGTCCCGGTGTTCTGGACATTCTCGGAGTGGATCCGGAGCTGGGCCCTCACGGGATTTCCCTGGCTGTCGCTGGGGTATGCGCAAACCCCTAACGGCCCACTGGCAAGTTACGCCCCGATCCTTGGAGTGTTTGGCGTCACGGCAGCCAGTGTCTTGCTGGCCGGTTTGATCACCACGATCGTTACTGCTCGGCGTGATGCGCACACTTACGGACCACTGGCCCTTGGCATCCTTTTTTTGGTGGGCGCCGGAGTGGCTTTACGACAAGTAAACTGGACGCAACCCCTGGGCGACCCACTGAATGTTAGCCTGTTGCAAGGCAACTTCCCCCAGGACCAAAAATTTCAGCGGGCCAGCATCGGATTAACGACTCAGCGTTATACCAATTTGCTTCTCAACAGTACGGCCCGTCTTATCATCATGCCCGAGAGCGCGCTACCCTTCATGCGCCAACAGATGCCGGAAACCTATACAGAAGAGATCACACGCTACGGCTACGAACGCGACAGCGATGTGTTGATCGGCATGTTCTCGGAACCGGAACGCGGTCAGTACTACAACAGTGTCTTCAGCTTTGGCCATTCCCCAACACAAACTTACCAAAAGGTACATCTGGTACCCTTTGGTGAATTCATACCTTTCGAAGGCCTGCTCAAACCGCTGGTGCACGCGGTACTGAGCATTCCCCTGGACAGTCAGCAACGGGGTAGCCCTGACCAGGCTCCCATGCGTGTTGCGGGCCAGTGGGTGGCCGTGGATATTTGCTATGAAGACGCTTTCGGCGAGGAAATCATTCGTCCCCTGCCACGTGCCACCCTGCTGGCCAACCTCACCAACGACGCCTGGTTTGGTCATTCCATCGGACCGGAACAGCACCTCCAGATGGCCCAGACCCGCGCGCTGGAAACCGGACGTCAGATGTTGCGCGCTACCAACACCGGCATCACGGCCCTGATTGATGAAAAAGGACGCATCATCAGTCGCGCACCGCGCGCCGAGATCTTTAGCCTAAACGGCATGGCGCAAGGGTTTGCGGGCTCTACCCCGTTTGTGGTGATGGGCAACCATGGCATTTTGGTGCTATGCCTTGCTGCCCTGTTGCTGTCGATTCCAACGAGGTTGATTCCAACCAGGGTCAGACCTCATAAATGAGGTCTGACCCTGGCAAGCTTGGCTTGGTCCGGCGCAAATACAACCCCTTGCTCGGTAATCAGCGCCGTCACCAGCTCGGCCGGGGTGACGTCGAAAGCAGGATTACGAATTTGCACGCCGGCTGCGGCCCAACGCCACTCCCCAAACCCCAGCACTTCTTCGGGATCACGCTCCTCAATAGGGATCGCAACCCCCGAACTTAAGCTCCAGTCGATGGTGGACAGCGGACAAGCCACATAAAATGGAATCTGATGACGTCGTGCCAGCACTGCCACCATATAGGTGCCGATCTTGTTAGCCACGTCGCCGTTGGCCGCCACCCGGTCGGCCCCCACCACCACGGCATCCACAGCGCCCTGCTGCATCATGTACCCCGCCATGCTGTCGGTAATCAGCGTTACAGGAATGTTTTCCTGTAACAGCTCCCAAGCCGTCAGGCGAGCGCCTTGCAGAATGGGTCGGGTTTCATCTACCAGCACGGTAATTTTTTTGCCCATGGCCACTGCTGAACGAATCACACCCAGGGCAGTGCCATATCCTGCGGTAGCAAGCGCCCCGGCATTGCAATGAGTCAGCACCCGTGCTTCCTCGGGCAAAAGGGCGGCGCCCAACCCCCCCAGGGTTTGATTGATGAGCACGTCCTGCGCAAACAGGGCGTGCGCCTCTAACAATAGCCGTTGCGCGGTAGTCGGGGGCGTGTCGCCATCACCAGCGGCCCACACCGCACGCATGCGATCAAGCGCCCAGAACAGATTGACGGCGGTGGGGCGGCTTGCCGCCAGTACCTCAATTCCCTTTTCCATTTCAACCGTGAACTCGGCCTGTGGCCTTAAGGCATGGCGCAGCGCCTGCAGGGCTACGCCATAAGCGGCTGCCACGCCGATGGCAGGAGCGCCGCGCACCACCAGGGTGCGGATCGCCTGCGCCACCGACACTGCCGAATCGCAAGCCACATAGTAAATCGTTGCGGGCAGAAGACGCTGGTCTATCAGTTCCAGCCGGCCCTCACGCCAGCGCATGGTTTCCACGGTCATAGCGCTGACTCACTCTCCTTCAAATGTAGTGAGCGCAAATACCGTCACTCCAAGTTTTTCCAGGAGCGCGCGCCCACCCACGTCAGGCAGGTCAATGGCAACGGCGCATTCAACAATTTCACCGCCCATGCGACGAATCAGGGTTACGGCTGCCTCGGCAGTGCCGCCTGTAGCAATCAGGTCATCCACCAGCAGTACCCGCTCGCCCCGAACGATCGCGTCCGTATGCATTTCAATCCGGTCGGCGCCATATTCCAGTACGTAATCCTGGCCCACCGTCGCCGCCGGCAACTTGCCTTGCTTACGCAAGGGCACAAACCCAACACCCAGCGCGTAGGCAAGCGGCGCACCCAGAATGAAACCGCGCGACTCGATGGCCACCACCTTGTCAATTTTGAGGGCGCTATAGCGCTGGATCAGTTCCTGCACGGTCATGCGAAACCCCACCGGATCCTGAAGAAGCGGCGTGATGTCGCGAAACAGAATCCCCTGACGGGGATAGTGGGGAATAGTGCGGATCAGGGATTTGATGGGCATGGGTTGGCCAGAATCTAACTGTTGCTGTTACCGGGCACTTTCAACACACGACCTGCCACAGCGTCGAGCCGGGAGAGGAGTTCTGGATCGCGCGCCGCAGGGTCGGTCAGCAGCGCATGATCCAGCGCCCGACGACAGGAACAGGTCGCCGCCTTCACGTCTGCACTGACTTTGGGTGCCACTGCACGGACCAGGGTGCGCATTTGTTCGGCATTTTCTGAAAGGGTCTTGAGAATATCCGCTACTGACACTTCCCCGTGGCGGGGATGCCAACAGTCGTAGTCCGTCACCATGGCAATGGTGGCATAACAAAGCTCCGCTTCCCGCGCGAGGCGGGCCTCCGGCAAATTGGTCATGCCGATTACGTCGGCCCCCCAGTTGCGATAGAGCCTTGATTCGGCAAGTGAAGAAAACTGCGGGCCTTCAATTACCAGATAGGCACCACCGCGTACTGCATCGATCCCCGCATCGCGTGCCGCCACTTCGAGGTGATTGCCCAGACGTGCGCACACCGGATGGGCCATGGAAACATGAGCCACGCAGCCCGTTCCAAAAAATGAGTTGGCACGAGCCACCGTGCGATCGATAAACTGGTCCACAATCACGAAAGTACCCGGAGCCAGCTCTTCATGCAGAGAACCCACAGCACTCACCGAGAGAATGTCCGTCACCCCCGCGCGCTTCATCGCATCAATGTTGGCCCGATAATTGATCTCGGAGGGGGGGATTCGATGTCCGCGGCCATGACGCGGCAAGAACACCAATTCCTGGTCATCCAGTCGTCCGAAAAGGAGTGCATCCGAAGGCTTGCCAAAGGACGAAGGCGTTTCAACCCAGCGGGTGTCACTCAATCCAGCCATATCGTAAATGCCGCTGCCACCCAGAATGCCGAGAGTCATCACGGAGTTCTCGGCAAAGCACCAAATGGGCGCGGACAGTTGGATTTTCTTTTGGGTTTGGCCATCATATTCCGGTTCAAGTTCCGTGTAGCTTAAACGGGAGGCAAGTCCGGCGCTACTGGTCATTTCCGGGTTGAGCAGCCGAGCCACTTCCACTACAATGGAGGGCTTGGCGAATTAGCTCAGCCGGTTAGAGCGACGGAATCATAATCCGCAGGTCCGGGGTTCGAATCCCTGATTCGCCACCAGACTTCTTAAGTTATTGACTCTAAATAACTTTTTCAGCAGGACTTCTTACAGGTGACACTCATTGGGGACCCTCCCTTTAGAGGAGTCCACCTTGAACCTGCCCTCTCGCCTGATTAAATCCCGTCATGGGGTGTTCTACTACCGAATTCAGTATCTGGCCCCCTCCGGACGCAAAGAACACCGCATTTCCCTCCAGACCAAAAGCCCCACCGTCGCAAAATACAAAGCAACCCTGATTTCTGCCACAATCCTACAACTTCGATCCTCGGTGGCCGATATGACTAAACCCTTCGACCCGAATGACCCCTCCACATGGGATAGCATCCTGGATGGCTCAACACCGATTCGAAAGCTTGATCTGGAATTCCCTGGCGGCTTTGCCATCAGGAATATAAACACTGAGACTGACATGGATCGCGCCCGTGAACTCTTGAGCGATCTGAAGGCAAGGCGGCTCATCAATGCCGCAGTCACGGCTCAGGTACTCCCTCAAAGCCCTCCCGAAATCCGGCCTGCCACAAACCAAACCACCGTCCGGGTGCCAGCTCGGCGACTAAGGAGCATGGACCTCGATGCACTTATCAGGCGGTATGCCATACGGAAAAAAAGCCAGCTGGCCCACAAGACGCTGTATGAATACGGCAACAACCAAAGAAAGTTTGCGAAGTGGATCGCCGCTCAGACAAAAAACAAAAACTATCCTGTTCATGAAATTACCAAGGGTGATATAGCGGACTATATTGACGACCTGAAAGCCACGAAAATCAGCGACAACACGATTCAACAGAAATATCTTGCCCCCATTAGCAACCTTTTTGAGTTTGCCCAATCATTGGGGGTCTATCCCGACGAAGACCTTCCTACCCGAGGGCATCGGGTATTTACCAAGAAAGACAAGAACAAATTAGAGGACTCGAAATCCGATAAAACTTATACCGATGAAGAACTGGCAATGATTTTTAACCCGAAGACATTTCTGGAACGAGAGAAACCGGATGACTACTGGGTGCCATTGCTGGCACTGTTCACTGGAGCAAGAATCTCCGAACTATGCCAGCTTTCCATCTCTGATATTTACCAATTCGGCGGCTTGTGGGTCATGTCCATCAACAACTACCAAAACAATCATCTCAAAACTCCAACATCAAGACGAATCATCCCCATCCACCTCCAACTGATTCAATTAGGATTACTGGATTATGTTGATGATGTAAAAGAATTTGGAGGAAGGTTATTTCCGTACCTGACGCCAGCTCCCGGTGGAAACCGAAGCGCCACGTCGAGTGAGCGATTTAGCAAGTATCGCCATGAAATCGGTATATCTGACCCGCAGAAGGTTTTTCATTCCTTCCGTGCCACGGTCAACGACAGTCTCAAGCAACAGGGAGTTGCTGAAGAATCACGCTGCCAGTTTGTTGGCCATAAGCACGAGACCATTAATTCAAGCGTCTATGCTAATCCTCATCACATGCAGTTCCTTATGACAAATGTGGTCAGCAAATTGAATTACCAGAGTGTCCCTTTTGTCGAGTTGACCTACAAGAAAGGCCGTTTCAATGAAAAGTTGAAACGGCTCTGTGAAATAAAGCGACAACGCATAGCGCATAATGAAAGCAAGAAAAAGCTGACTCCGGAGTAGTCACCACCTGTGGTGGATTTTTAAAGATTCGGGAGGGAGTAATTGATAAAAGAGCTTGAAAAAAAGTCAGTGAGAAGCTTCAAGCTATCGTTCCTTGCTTCTTTATCGATTGGTGTTGTCGCCGTCATTGCTAATGTAATTGGCCCGAAGGATGCTTTGCAGTTCTTAACCGCCAACTTATACGAAATGAGCCTCTTTAAGGCTGCACAACGAAAAATCACCATCGATAGACTGATCGAGAAATATAACGAGATTGTGTTGCACCATGAATCTGACAAAAGCCTTCTTATCCGTGTTGATTAGGCTGCAACACTTCCATTCCCTGTGCCTCTGCAGCTTCCTGCCAACGAGCATCGAGGTCCGAGGCCGCGAGAACTACGCCAATCGATTCCTGGCTAAGCCCCTCAGCTTGAGTAGGTGATGCTTCAAGAGTTGCAAGTGCCTTCAGCGCCCCTCCCTGTTCGCCAGCGTACTGAGCCACCTTAATGGCTTCTTCGGCATTCTGGAGAACTAAATCAACGTTGTTCATGGCCTCCGGTTGAGATCCGTCAGCTTCAGATATTGCTTCTGACCGCGCATGGAGAGTTGCGGCTACCAGCAATTCCTTAAGGGCCTTCTCGGCTTTCCAGAGTGTGTGCATGGCGGTGGCAGTTATTACCACATCTAGAGCAACTACAGCCTCGCGGCGAGCCGCATCAACGGAGTCTATTGCATCTACAACAATTTTGGCAGCCCCGCCTTGGGCTAACTCCATTCTGGCTTCCGCCCTCCAAGTCCTAGTGGTTAAAACCTCGGCCATTGCAACCCACCCTAGAATTTCATTGGAAGAAGGGGCTTCAGTACGAACTAGCTTAGCATCGGCGGCAAGCTTGCCCCACTCAGCAACCTCAAAAGCAGCCTCATGCGACCATTGCTTACGTTTTTCAATATCAACCATAGCGTGGCTAATACTCACACCAAGATCAGCAAATGATTTTTCAGATTTTGATGTTTGTGCTTTGACGTAATTATTGATAGCTTGCCAAACTAGAAAAATGCCGACGGTGACCCACACAATGTAGAAGATGCCTGCCTGAAAATTAAACTCAAGCAAGTTGGCAAGTAAATTAGTAGTCACGGCAATCAAGAATCCCCAAAGCAAACCCTTGCCGATAAGCAGGGTCATCTCTTTTGAAACCTTGTGGGAACCTTCATTGGCTGGCTCGCGGGAATCTTCTAGAATCTCGGCCATCTCCGGCTTTTCGTGCTCAAGTATTCTTTTTTCATTCTGATCCGCGATGGACACAGTCACTCCTCAACCCAAACGGGTAGTATTTGCTAACAATATAGGAAGTTCGTTTTGGTTTTCCCAGTCAATCTAGATGATATTAGATAGAATTTCAATCATGGTATTGTCAAACATAAACAACTGGTAAAGAACAAGTGATGGGATAGGCGATTTTCGTCAACCTTTTCCTAAGATATCCCCTTTATGTTATTCATCGTGTTGCAAGCATAATAGCGCTTTCGACCTTGGATTCAAGTTGCAGCCTGCGGATACGCGAGGATTTATTCGCGTACAGTCCCGCTTAAGCGTAGGGTTATGCATCTAGCTCACGTGCAGCAGCCTTTGCTCGCGAGATAAGTACGGCCGCAATCTTCGCACTTGGCAGCGTCAACGGAGGTATTGCAGCGAAAGCAGAACGGCTTGTCGTGATACCCGATCACCAGATAGGACTCGCGGCAAATTGGACAGTCAAGTGTTCCATGGAACTCGCCTGGGGTATCTGACTCTACGTTGTTCCATTCAGGCCAGACTTCATGCATCCATTGCTCAAGCCGATACATTGCAATCCAGTAGAGGTCTTGGCGATCGTAGACCAAGCTTTGTATTTTGCGCAGCGTTTCCGGCGGCACATCGCGTTCAAGCTTAGCCTTGAGTACGCTTTCTGCAAAGAACAAGATAAAAGCCAGCGACTCCGAGATTATGGTTTCGTCTTCTTCTTTGTGATCGTAACGATGATGCTCAATGCGGTTCCTTCGATTTTGAATTCGCTCAATGACTTGTTTCGGCTGCTCCGGCAAGCCTAATCCCAGATTTTCAAGCCGCATAAAAGCCTCTTTGATACCGACTGTCATCGAGTCGTCCGTGATTATTGCGTCGATGTTCCGATAGATCAGAATCGGATTCGTTCTATGCAGTTGCTCCTTCAGGAATAACTCTATTGCGTGAAATAGCGTCAGGATTGCGTGTTTTCTGCTGGAGTAGTCTGGCTCTTTGAGGAAGTGCTCGATTCCAATTTGAAGCGAGTCAACAGCGTTGGCGTAGATGTCACTCATGAAAGCTCCGATTGAAACGCATAGTCCTTGACGATGACATCACTATACCAAAGGTAATATCGACAAACTTAGATCTTTTGTCTCATGGGCTTGTGATCAGCATCATAAAACAAGAACCACCACTCTGGAAAAATCAGCAGCAACAAGTTTTGAAGATCTTCGTCATCCTGTGCCAGGAAGTATAGGATCAGAACCAGAAAAAAGTGGTCGTCCTGCTCCGGTTTATCCGTGTCGCTGTTATCTGGTATCAGGCCAAGGCTATTCCTGAGCTTGTCTTTTAGTTTGTCCCATTTAATGGCCAATTCGATCTCAAGATCGGAGTATCGGCCTAACTCATTTTTGACCTCAGACAATCGTCTCCACAGTTTGCACTCTTCTAAAAAATAGGAATGATGCGTTCCAGTCTGTGGCGGTGGCAGTTTTTTTAGGTCTGCCAATATCTGAATTTCTTCCGTATGCAGTTTTTGAATCTTCATGATGACTGCTGTAATGGGGTTTTTATTTAGTGTTTTCATCGGATTTTCCTCATGGTTGTTGGGGTTGAACTTGCTGCTCTTATTTTTGCAAGTGCTAACCTTGCGAGAGCATCTCTGAGCCTGGCCTGTGCATTAATCACCGCCTGGTTTGCCTGAGCCCATAACTCTGGTGTTTTGGCTTGAGCCAATAGGGCCAATGCATCAGCCAGGGAGATTTCAGCCATGGAGACGGCCTGTGTCGCTGATCTCAGGCTATTCAGGGTGCTATTCGTTGCGGGGCTATTGCGCCCAACGATCTGGCCTGCTATTGGTGAGTTACTGTCTTGAGCGGGATGTTTCTTGTTTTGTGAGGCAGTCTGTATCGTTCCACTGCCTGTCTGTGAGATGCTGGCCGTCGATGGGTTTTGGTACTTCGCTCGAATTTCATGCATGCTCTGCAGCATTTTTTCATTCAACTGGATTTTGATGGGACTGGCCGCCTTTTGCGCCCTGCTTACCCTGTATGTGGATATTGATTTTGTCCTGCGATGTCGCATGGGCTTTGGCGACAAATAGGCTTTGGTATTGAATTCCCTTCTTGCACCGATGAATGCATGAAGCCTGGTTCGTTCCTGCTGGCATTCCTCTGGGGTCAGGTAGTGGGGTGTCCCGGCTTTTCTGGATTGTTCCGTCAGGGAGACATAATCTGCATTTTCTGCATAAACCTCGCCCGTCAATCGTTTTGCCCTTTTAGCACCAGGAAAAATGACAGAAATGTAGTTCCCGCCCTTGCGTGTGACCCTGATGCCAAGATCTTTCTCAAGGGAATGACACAAGTCGGTTCTGTTCCTGATTTGTCCTGATCGCACGACTTTAAGGATATGACTGTGGGACAGTGCCTTCTGCTGTCTATCCTGTCTGCCTTCCGGGGTCTTTCGCTCGAAATCAGAAAAGGCTAATTTCAAGGGGTCTGTCACCACCTGGGCATAGCCCAGGTCATGGTTCATGACTCGGGTGAAGGCTTCGAAGAATTGCAGGTTTCTCTTGCCGGGCGGGTGGATGTTGAGCCGTTTGCCTGAACGCATTTCCTGGGTGGGAATCACAAAATGGATCTCGTCATTGCCTTTGTCACGGTGCAATACGAACAGGCTGTTGAAATTCTCGCCCGTAAGACCCGCACAGAATGTCTCCTTGAACTGATCAATGATCTGAGTCATCTGCTCCGATGTGGGTTTTTCAGTATCGCGGAAGGCAATGGCTCCAGAGATGTATTTGTGCTTGCGCTGGATACTGTTGATTATGTCGATGGTCGTTTGTGAGTTGCCATCCAGAATCTCTGGCTGCACGGCACGGATTTGACCCGTGTGATCGGTGTCGCCCAGGATATATTCCACAGGTGCGATGCCATTGGATATGCCGGATCGGAAGATTCTGATGATCATTTGGTCACCCCGTCATGAGGTGTGCGGGCTTCCGCGTGTACAGCTTCGGTTATCTCCTGAATCTGCAACAGCACCATCAGGATCTCATCATCCGGCTGATGCCCCTGGTTCAGCTTCTTGGCAATCTGGTTGACATTGTTGCCGATGCGATTGATCTCATAGAGCCACCTGACCTTTTCTTTCTGACGGGTGGAGGGAGAATCAATATTCTTCTGGGTCAGCCCAGACTCACGCAGATATTGCGCGAGATTGGAATAGCCTGATGCCATGGCGGCCCGTTCTATTTTTTGGAATTCCTGCTGACACACACGCAGTTCAATGCGTCGGGTTCTCAAATAGGGATTGCCGTCCGGCCCCGCCTGCCCGCTCTTCTTTTTTCTGATATCGTCTTCCATGTCGGCTCCTTTTTTATTTTTATGCCGTTTCTATTTGCGCCGTGCCAAGGGGATTGGGGATACCCCAAAACATCCAATTCGCGCGTTCACGCGGGTAATTGGTTAACCTTGCTTAGACTTCTTCCCTCTCTTCAGTTGTAGCGGGTTATTCCGTATCGTCAAGACCGATTTGAACGATTTTTGAAAATAGTTCATTGCCACGGATGAATTAAAAAATGGGGGCTATGAAAAAAGATCAATGCGAGGATAGCCGTGAAAAAATAATGTTGATGAAGGATAAGAAAATATTTCTTCAGCAGGCTGACAGGGCAAAATTCTTGGTTGACCAACTCAAAACCGGAATGAAAAACCTACTTAGGTTAGAACTTGAATCAGAAGATCAAAAGCCAGAGGCTCATCAAATTGATTTTTTCGTTTTTTTGTCAATTTTTTTTCTTTCATTGCATAAATCTTACGACTCATTGAGACTACATTTACTTAACAGTTACTTATTGGCATGTTGAAAATATGCTTCTATAGCCTTATAAAATCTGAATAGCAATCAAGGAACTTGTTATTTTAAGGAGACTTTGCTGTTCGTATCGGCGGCTTTACAGCCACACGATACCGGCAAAGTCTTACCCTAACCCAAAGCTAATTTGAGTTGGGACTTTACCGTGTGGCACTACAGCCTCTAACCGGGCAAAAATTGAGTAACCATTCTTGCGTTGAGATTCTTCCCGTTACTGGGATAGTCGGCAGGTTCTCTGATTGTCTTCTGTGCGGCTTTCCAACTCGTCCATTCTTGCCGCTTTATCTTCACTGGTCACCAGGCCCTTCCACCGTTCATGACCCTATAAAGTTGTAGTCTTCAATCCAATTCTGTTTGTCTATCGCCGTGGCAGTCAGTTTTAATTTAGGCGAGCCTCTGCTTCAAAACATGATCTTGGTGCTACCTGAGATGCTCGAATCGGGGAATAAGGAAGTGCAACAAGTTTTAGAAAAATCACTCCCTCATATGTTCGACGCATAAAGCATCTGTTATTGATATACAATGTTTTCTGAGTAAGTCAAGGCCATGATGCAAGAGCAATCAGTTTAATGATAGGTACCAGACCACGCGGACCAAAACCCTGAATGTTTGTTTTCCAACTCGTCCACAGCACCATAGCGAGTGCTTGGCTTTGAGGGCTTACTTGTAATGGACCAGGCAAGAATTGATCTGATCAAAAGTCAAATATTTCCCGGTCATTCGCTAAGCGAGAAAGAGGTAGCAGAAATCTGCTGGGAAGAAACTGAACTTATTCAATTTGCACGTTGTTCTGGCGTATATAGAATAAGTTCTAAAGAGAGGATTGAAGTATTTGAGCAACTTTTGCAATCGAATGCGCAGGCCAATGGCGGACCTACTTACAAAATTCCTTTCGATAAAATCTTGAGATCTAACGATCCAAAACTTGTCGATTGGGCCATCAGAAATGGGTTAGTGGTTAACAGCCGTGCGCTGAAGATATTTTTTAGCAGTTGTAGAAAGTCACCACACTCAATTGTTCTACACCGCAAAATTTTTGATATTTTGCTGTTAAAAATCGGGAAAATCTCACCCTCAGTTCTTCCAAATTGGAAAGCCGGTTCTATTTCATTAATCGAATACGCCGTTATACAAGCCAATGATGAAGCGGTATGTCGATACATAGTCAAAAATCGCTATCGAAAAAAACTCGTACGGCTTTGCGAAGAAATGCTGGAACCGTACGACGCCGTAAACGCATTGAAAAAATTACTCTCCGTTAGGAAAGACTATGCCAAACCAAAAAAAGGACAAGACTTCTAAAAGATCTGTTTGGTAAAGCGGTGGGGATACTCTGCCGGCGATAAATCACGAACAAAAAATAACAGCAATCGGTCGGTGATTTGGGCGGGGGTGGATCTGGGGGGTGTGATGATTTTGGTGTTTACGGTATGATCTGGGGTCACTCATTGGGGTCACTCCATATGGGCGTCATTTTTTCGAAGACCTGAAACTCGCTTTTTTAAATCAGTGAGTTAGATATTAGGGGTGGCGAATCCCTGATTCGCCACCAGAAAAACTGGGGTCAGACCTCAACTGAGGTCTGACCCCATCCCTGTGATATTCTCGCACCCATGATCTTCATTCTGCGCCGTCGCCTGCTTTATGTTCTGGGTTTCCTCATTGCTACGGGACTCATCGGCTTTGCCCTCTACCTTCAACATGTTCAAGGCGAAGATCCCTGCCCCCTGTGCATTTTCCAGCGAATCTTCATGATCGGGCTGGGCGCAATTTTTCTGTTTGCAGCCCTGCATAACCCGCGCGACATCGGCGCCAGCGTCTATGCGGTACTGATAACCCTTACCGCCGGCACCGGAGCAGCCATTGCGGCCCGCCAGGTGTGGTTGCAGCACCTCCCCCCCGATCAGGTTCCCGCCTGCGGTCCGGGTCTTAATTATATTCTGCAAGCCCACCCCTTTCTGCAAGCTCTGGAAGTGGTTTTCAAGGGCTCGGGCGAATGCGCCACCGTGGGCTGGACCTTTCTCTCCCTTTCCATTGCCCAGTGGTCCTTGATCTGGTTTATCACCCTGGCAATATTGGGTATCGTCCAGCGTTTCAATCATCGATAATCACTTTATGCTGACCTTTCAGGAAATCATCCTGCGCCTGCAACGCTATTGGAGCGATCAGGGCTGCGCGCTTCTGCAACCCTTCGACATGGAGGTAGGGGCCGGTACTTCGCACACCGCCACTTTCCTGCGCGCTCTGGGGCCCGAACCCTGGCGTGCCGCTTATGTGCAGCCCTCGCGTCGTCCCAAGGACGGTCGCTATGGCAATAACCCCAACCGCCTGCAGCATTACTACCAGTTTCAGGTGGTATTGAAACCTTCCCCGGACGCCATCCAGGAACTCTATCTGGGTTCCCTCGCTGCCCTGGGCATTGACCCCACCCAAAACGACATCCGATTTGTGGAGGACGATTGGGAAAACCCCACTCTGGGTGCCTGGGGACTGGGTTGGGAAGTGTGGCTTAACGGCATGGAAGTGACCCAGTTTACGTATTTTCAGGAAGTGGGCGGGCTGGTTTGCAAACCGGTATTGGGGGAAATGACCTACGGCATCGAACGGCTCGCGATGTTCCTGCAAGGGTGCGACAATATTTTCGACCTGGTGTGGACACCGGGCATCAGCTACGGCGACGTGTACCACCAAAACGAAGTGGAGCAGTCGCGCTACAACTTTGAGTCAAGCAATACTGAATGGCTGTTCCACCAGTTTTCCGGGTTTGAGTCCGAATCCACGCGCCTGATCGATATCGGGCTGCCCCTGCCAGCCTATGAGATGGTGCTGAAATGCTCCCACACCTTTAACCTTCTCGATGCCCGCGGTGCCATCTCAGTCACCGAACGCGCTGCATACATTGGGCGCATCCGCACCCTGGCGCGCAAAGTGGCACAAGCTTATTACGCATCCCGCGAAGCGTTGGGCTTTCCAATGTGCTCACGCACCGAAGGCAACACCTTATGAGAGAAACCCTGCTCATCGAGCTCCTCACCGAAGAGCTCCCGCCCCGATTGCTGGAACCCATGGGAATTGCGTTTCGCAATGGCCTGAGCGATGCACTGATGGCACAGGATTTTGCCCCCGCCGATGCCCTTGTGGAGGGTTATGCCTCGCCACGCCGTCTGGCGCTGACCGTGTGCGACGTAGCAGCTCGCCAGACTGATCGCAGCGTGGTACGCAAGGGCCCGGCACGCGCTGCAGGGTTTGCTGCCGATGGTCAACCTACTCCTGCATTGGCTGGGTTTGCGCGCTCCTGCGGAACAACCGTGGACCAGTTGCAGACCACCAGGGATGCCAAAGGCAATGAGCTCTTCATATTCCATTCAGTACAACCCGGCAAAACCCTGACAGAAATTTTGCCGCTTATTCTTACCGACGTGCTGGCGCGTCTGCCGGTGATCAAGGTGATGCGCTGGGGTGCGGGGGAGGCGCAGTTTGTGCGCCCGGTGCACGGCCTCGTGGTCCTGCACGGCAGCACCGTGGTTCCCATGACGCTGATGGGGCTTAGCGCCGGCAACACCACCCGCGGTCATCGTTTTTTAAGCAACGGCCCCCTTACCATTCCTCACGCAGATCAATATGCTGCGACGCTTGAGCACGGCTGTGTCATTGCCTCCTTCGGAGCGCGCCGCAGCCGTATCGAGACAGGCCTGCGCACTGCTGCGGGCGAGGCTCGGGTGTTGGCAAATGAAGCCTTGCTCGATGAAGTCACTGCTCTGGTGGAATGGCCTGCAGTCTATGCAGGAACCTTTGACCCCGAGTTTCTGTCTGTGCCACAGGAGTGCCTGATCCTCTCCATGCAACAGCACCAGAAATATTTTCCGCTGGGAGATGTTCAGGGCCGCCTACTGCCGCGCTTCCTGCTGGTCAGCAACATAGAGACTGCCACCCCGCAGTCCATCATTCATGGCAACGAGCGTGTGCTGCGTGCACGCCTTTCCGATGCGCGCTTCTTTTTCGAGCAGGATCGCAAAACGCCTCTCGCCGACCGCGTTCCGCGTTTAAACGACGTGGTCTATCATCACCAGCTGGGCAGTATGCTTGATCGGGTGCGGCGCCTACAGGCGCTGGCCGGAAATATTGCAGCACAGCTTGGGGTTGACGCCAGCGCTGCGCAACGCGCGGCGTACCTGATGAAGGCTGACCTCCTCACCGACATGGTGGGCGAGTTTCCCGAACTGCAGGGCCTGATGGGACGCATTTACGCCTCCCACGATGGCGAACCCGCAATCGTGGCAGAGGCCATCGCCGCCCATTACCATCCCCGCTTTGCCCAGGACACGTTACCTGAAGGCGGACTGGGGGCCTGTGTAGCGCTGGCCGACAAGCTCGATACATTGGCCGGCATCTATGGCATCGGCCTCATCCCCACCGGCGATCGCGACCCCTTTGGGCTGCGTCGCGCCGCTCTCGGTGTCATCCGGATTTTGATTGAAGCAGCATTGCCTCTGGAACTGCCGCAATTGCTGCAACATGCCGTGGATGGTTTTGCCCCCATTACCTTGGCTGCCACCACCGTTGCAGACCTCAACGGCTTTATCCTGGAGCGCCTGCGCGGAACGCTGCGCGAGCGTGGGTTCAGTGCTGAAGAAATCGAATCAGTGGTAAGCCAAAACCCCGCGCGGCTAGATCGTGTGCTGTTGCGCCTGGAGGCAGTGCGCGCGTTTCGTGCGCTGCCCGAAGCTGAAAGCCTCGCGGCCGCCGACAAGCGCATTCGCAATATTCTTAAAAAATCCGGTCCCGCGGAGGGTGCAATCGAGCCAAGCCTGCGCCATGAGCACCTGGTGGACCCTGCGGAACACGCACTCTATGCCGCATTACTTGCATGCGAACCAGTGGTTGATGACCATCTGGATCGTTTGGATTACGCCGCTGCCTTGCGCCACCTGGCTCAATTACGCACTCCCGTGGACATTTTCTTCACCGATGTGATGGTGATGGCCGAAGACCCTGTCCTGCGTGCCAATCGCCTGGCCCTTCTGATACGTCTGGGCCGGCTTATGAACCGGGTTGCCGACATTTCAAGATTAGGGGGGTAGGCCAATGAAACTGGTAATCCTTGATCGGGATGGCGTGATCAACTACGACAGCTCGCGCTACATTAAAAGTCCGGAAGAATGGAAACCCCTTCCAGGCAGTCTGGAGGCCATATCGCAACTCAATCAGAGCGGTTATCGGGTAGTGGTAGCCACCAATCAGTCGGGAGTGGCACGCGGATTGTTTGATATGGCTACCCTCAACGCAATTCATCAAAAAATGATCGAAGCTCTGGCTCAACAGGGAGCTGCACTGGATGCCATTTTTTTCTGTCCCCATGCCAATGAGGCCCGCTGCGATTGCCGCAAACCGGGCATCGGCATGTTTGAAGAAATTCAGCAGCGTTACAACATCCCGCTAAGTGAAGTCCCTGCCATCGGAGATTCGCTGCGCGATCTCACCGCAGCTGCCCGGGCAGGAGCGCAGCCCATGCTGGTCCTGACCGGCAAAGGACAAAAAACCCGCGATGCCGGCGGCTTGCCGGCGCACACCCGGGTGTTTTCCGATCTTTCAGAAGCAGTGCGCGCCATCGTTGGAAGCCCTGCATGACTGCACTACGAGCACTCGCCTTTTTGTTCTGCCAACTCGTTGCCACGCCAGTGTATGTCCTTTTGATGGCGCTTTCCGCGCATTTTTCCCACCGCGGACCGCGCTATTTTTCTGGCGCCTGGTGCCGGCTCATGATCCGCCTGGGCACCCTGTTGCTGGGCGTACGTTACACCGTCAGCGGCTGGGAAAACGTACCCGAGGGCCCTTGCGTGATGCTGGTCAAACATCAATCGGAGTGGGAAACCATGTTTTTTCCCGCCTTCTTTTCGCCCCACAGTTTTGTGCTGAAGCAGGAATTGCTGTCCCTTCCCGTGTTCGGCTGGGGGATGCGCCTGCTCGATCCCATCGCCATTGATCGCGACGCGCGGCGTGAAGCCTTTCAGCAAGTACAAACCCAGGGGCTGGCGCGCCTCAAAGCAGGCCTTAAGGTCATTATCTTTCCTGAAGGCACCCGCGTTCCTTCGGGCTATCGGGCCCGCTACGCCCCAAGTGGTGGCCTGCTGGCTGCGGCAGCCGGAGTACCGGTGGTGCCCATGGCCCATAATGCCGGCGAGTTCTGGAAAAAAGGGTTGCTGGCTAAACACCCAGGAACCCTTTCGGTGCGCATTGGCCCCCCCATTCCCACCGTGGGTCGCGATGGCGCAGAGGTCACGCGCGAGGCGGAAACCTGGATCGAACAACAGATGGAAGAGCTTACCGGACGCGTGGCCCAACCCTACAGCCGCAAAGGGGCCGCCGCGGCACTGGCCGCCCGCCAGCCACGCCGCCATCGCCTGCGCATCGGCGATCATGAGGTGCAGTACAGCGTGGCACGACGCCCCCGCCGACGCAGCATTGGCCTTCTGGTAGATCACACCGGATTGACCGTTGCCATTCCACCCTGGGTAACGCTAGGCTCCGTCGAACAGGCCATTCGGGACCAGTGGCCCTGGGTTCAAAAAAAACTCCAGCACTGGCGCGAGCGCGCCATTCCCGAAGCCCCGCAATTTCGCGATGGAGAAGCGTTGCCGTGGCTTGGAGGTACCCGCACCTTGCGTTTTGCTTCCGCTCAATTGTCCCTGCTGCCGCAAGAGGGCGAAGTCATCGAAGTGGACTCCAATCAGGGTCCCGTCCAGTTTTTAGTGCAGCAGTGGTATCGCGCAGAGGCGCTGCCCCTGTTGCAATCGCGCGTGCAATTCTTTGCGGAAAAGTTGGGCGTACCGGTGCCGCAGGTGCGCCTGTCCAACGCACTGGGACGTTGGGGCAGTTGTAACGATAGCGGAGAAATTCGATTAAGCTGGCGCCTCATCAAGGCTTCCATGGCAGAGATTGACTACGTGGTGGCTCACGAAATAGCGCACCTGCGCCACCTCAACCATGGTCGTAAATTCTGGCAACTGGTGGCCCAACTCTATCCCGACTTTGAAGCGGCAAGCGCGGCACTCGACCACAACGATCCGCTGTATCGGCGGTTTTAATGCGGCCCCAGCGCCCGCTCCAGATCATCCTGCGGCATCACCCCGGGCACCACCTGTCCATCTGCAAAAATGAGCGTGGGTGTGCCATTGATACGGTACTTGGCCCCCAGCGCCTGGATGGTACTTAACGGATTGGCACATTCTTTTTTGGCCGGCATTACGTTGCGCAACACATAGTCATCCCAGGTTTTCTGGCGATTGGCAGAACACCATATCCAGCGCGCCCGCTCAGGAGCCTGGGGATGCAGGGCCCCGATGGGATAAACAAAGGTGTAGATGGTGATGTCGGTAATGCTGCTGAGTTCTTTTTCCAGCTTGCGGCAGAACGGGCAATCGGGATCGGAAAACACCACCAGCTTGCGCTTGCCATTGCCTTTGACTTTTTTCATGGCAAGTTCCAGTGGCAAAGTATCAGGTTGGATAGCCCCCAGTACTTTCATGCGCGCTTCAGTAAGATTTTTGAGAGTCCTGGCATCCAGGATATCCCCCGCGATCAATACCGTAACACCCTCATCGGTGTAGAGGATCTGGCGATCTTCGGTGTAGATTTCGTACAATCCCAGCACCTGGGCCGGGGTAATGCTTTTCACCTGAGGCGCCAAACGCGGCACCCGGGTTTCCAGTAATTTGCGCACGTCATTGGCATCGGCCAAAGCCAGTTGGGCTCCTAACGCGCAAGCACCCCATAACAGCCACCGAAGCGTTTTCATTTGTTTGCTTGTTCCATCAAAAGTTGTTTAAGCCAGCTTTGCTGGTTGACCCTATTCATGCCCCAATTGCGCAACCCTGGCAAACCCCGGCGATCAGATCCAAACAGGCGAAACAATCCATCCGTCAGCGCCTGCATGGCCAGCACCGGTTCGCGTCGCGCCCGTGCGTAGCGTCGCAAGAGCGAAGTATCGCCACAATCGGGACCTGGACCACGGTTGATAAGAATTTCCGCCAGTTGCGCCGCATCCTGCAGACCAAGATTAAGACCCTGTCCCGCCATGGGGTGCACCCCGTGGGCCGCATCACCCATCAGCACAAAGCGCGGCGCTGTAAGCTGCTCTGCCCGCATCAAACGCAAATCGAATCCTGCCGGCACCGAGCATTCGCTCAGGTGGCCCACCCCATAGCCCACCACCGCCTGGAGTTCTGCCGTGCGCTGTGAAGGAGAAAGCGCGAGCAAGCGTCCTGCATGCTCTGTTTGGGCAGACCAGACGAGCGACACATAGTTCCCTGGCAGCGGCAATAACGCCACCACCTCTGCGGCCAGGAACCATTGGCGGGCCACCCCTTGGTGAGGAACATCCGTGGCGTAATTGGCCACCACCGCCTTCTGGCCATAACTTTTGAAATGAGCCGCAATGCCCATACGTTCGCGCAGTGGAGACTGAATACCGTCAGCAGCAACAAGGAGGCGTGTGCGCAATGTCTGCCCCTGTTTCAACGTCACCCGCACGTGATCTTCAAGTACCGTCACCTCCTGAAGTGTTACTGGCGCATCAATGAGGTCTGACCCCCCACCACTGAGTAATCCTTCCAGCATGGCGCCGGATTCGACAATAAACCCCAGCGGTGCACCTTTCCTTGCAGCCGGAGAAAATTCCAGGTGCCCCTGAGCGTCGCCCTGCACCGCCATGGCCAGAATGGGTTGAATGCGCCCGGGATCCATGCGTCCCCAACCCCCCACCGTTTCCAGCAGGGACTGACTGGCAAGACTCATGGCATAAATGCGTTGATCAAAACAGGAAGCCGGTTGAAAATGCGGCAATGGTGCGTGATCAAGCACCCTTACATGCTGTCCCGACCGATGCAGTGCCAAACCCAGGGCAAGCCCGGTAATCCCGGCACCGACGATAAGAACATCCAGTGGCTTCTCTGCGCGGGCCATCCTAACCTCTTGAAGAAACGCCAAACATCATGACCCGGGCCAGCGCACGGCGCGTGATGGGCAACAGGTTCATGGCAGTCAACGCTTTGCCACGCAACAGGGGCAGGAGCGGCAATCGATTGGAAAACCCGGTCACCAGCGCGTGGGTCAGGCCGATTCCAACGCGCCGATCGCGTGCGCGCATCTGCGCGTATTGCGCCAGCATACTTGCACCTCCCAAGGCTTCGCGGGAAACATCCTGTGCTACCTGATACAGTGCCGCGGCATCGCGAAGCCCCAGATTAAATCCTTGCCCGGCCACCGGATGCATGGTCTGTGCAGCATTGCCGATGCACACCGCATGGGGCCGCGTGACCTGCTTCACCACTTTCAGCGTAAGCGGAAACCAGCTGCGCGCGCTGACCCGCAAAAACTGTCCGGCGCGATCGCCAAAATAACGTTGCAGTCGTTCCAAAAAAATCTCATCGGGCAAATTCACCATCACTTCCACTTCGGCCTCGGTGCCAGTCCACACTAAAGCGTAGTGACGCTCAAATGGTAGCAAGGCCACTGGCCCGGAAGGCGTAAAGCGCTCATAGGCTCGTCCGTGATGGGGTTGGTTTGTATGCACCTGCGCCACCAGCGCCACCTGGGCATAAGGGGATTCTTTGGGCGTTCCAAAAGTAGCAGCAGTAAGCGCGCGTCCCCCATCAGCCAGGACCGCAAGACGCGCTTCGCAGGACTTAACCGCTGTTCCCGCTTCCCAATGGATTTCAGTCGTGTCGTCGTGAGGGGTCACGCGCGTCACCGGTACACCAGTGACAACCTCGACGGTAGACAGGGTCAGGGCGCTTGCCAGTGCTTTAACCAACGCGTTGTAGCGCATCACATAGCCTAGCGCCGGTACTTTGGCATCTTCAGCGGTTATCACGGTCTGACCAAAATGACCCTTCTGGGTGACATGGATGTTGGTGATGGGGGTAACCTCGGATGCTGCGGGCCACCCTCCGATATCTTCCAGAATCAATTTGCTGCCGTAAGCAATGGCAAGCGTGCGCCGATCATCGGCCAGCATCGAAGCGCGCGCTTCCAGCAAAGTCACCCCATGTCCGGAGCGGGCAAGCCCCAAGGCCGCGGCAGCTCCAACCGGCCCGCCGCCAACGATGACTATATCCTTGAGGTCTGACCCCATATTTGGTTTCATTGCGCCATCAAGGCTTCAATTTCGTCCACGGTTTTGGGCGCCTCCGCTGTCAACACCGTGTGTCCGGATGCCGTCACCACCACATCGTCCTCGATGCGAATGCCGATGTGATGAAATGCCTTGGGTACCCCGGTTCCAGGCCGAACATACAGGCCAGGTTCCACGGTCAGCACCATGCCTGCCTGCAAGCGGCGCGAGCGGCCATCAAGGGTGTACTCGCCCACGTCATGCACATCACGTCCCAGCCAGTGTCCGGTACGATGCATGTAAAATCGGCGATAGTCGCCGGACTCAATGACCCCCGCGACGCTACCGCGACAAAGTTTGAGATCGATCAGTCCACGCACCAACACTTCAAGTGCCGCCTGGTGATACGCGGCAAAAGGAGCGCCCGGTTTGATGGTTCGAAGCGCTGCCAACTGCGCGGCCAAAACAATTTCATAAAGATCGCGTTGCGCACGGGAAAAAATGCCATTCACCGGAAAGGTACGACTGATGTCTGCGGCATAACCCTGCCATTCACAGCCCGCATCAATCAATAACAGATCGCCGGTCCTGAGCAGCGCGCTATTTTCCACATAGTGCAACACGCAGGCATTGGCTCCGCCCGCCACAATGGAGGGGTAGGCTGGTGCCTGCGAACCGTGACGCCGAAATTCATGCAACAACTCGGCTTCCACTTCAAACTCGTAGCGTCCGGGTTGGGTAAACTGCATTGCACGCCGGTGGGCCAAGACCGAAATGGCCGCCGCCTGTTTCATCAGTTTCAGTTCGCTCGCATCCTTGATGAGACGCATCTCATCCAGCGCATGGCGCACTTCACACACTGCCGCCGGTGCCGTTACGCCGCTGCGGATTTGCTTGCGCACTTCATTCAACCATCCGGTCACACGTTTGTCCCAGGCCTCATCCAGCCCGATGGGAGTATGCAAGGCAGGACAATTGGCCAAAAGCCCTGGCATCCGGGCCTCAAGCTGTGCGATGGGATAGGCCTCGTCAACGCCGTAACGGGTCCGGGCTGCTCGGGGGCCAACACGATGTCCATCCCAGATTTCGCTTTTAGCATCGCGCGGGCGGCAGAACAGCACCGAACGAGGGGCACGACCTCCCACCAAAACCAGCACCGCCTCGGGTTCGTGAAAGCCGGTAAGGTAGTGAAAATGGCTATCCCAACGGTAGGGATAGTGGGTATCTGCGTTGCGCAAACGTTCGGGTGCAGTGGGAATAACGGCAACACCGCCCTGCAGGACGCGTGCCAAGCGGCGGCGCCGGGTTTGGTAGATGGCACTTTTGGGGTCAGACCTCATTTCCCCGGTTTTACCTGCTGCAGTTGTTCCAAATCGGCCTCGGTACTCACGTTAACCCAACGACCCCGGTAGTATTCGCCACTCAGTGCATTGCGTGCTACCGCCGCGTGTAGCATGGGGCCCAGTGCGGCGGGTTGTCCCGAAGGCAATGCCTCAAAAAAGCGGCGGCGAAAAACACCCATGTTGCCATAGGTGCCGGCGTTTTGCCCCGCTTCCGTCACGCGGTCATCCCGTAACGAGAAATCCCGTGGGTAGCGCGGGTCATCCACCAGCACCAGATGTGCCTCGGTGGTTCCTGCAGGATCAGCGATAAAAGCTTCCAGGGGTACCTGCAGGCGTGCGTACCGGTAGGTGGTGTAGAGATCGGCACTGACCAGCAAAAAAGCCGGCGCCGTCAATAGCGGCAAGGCCGTGGCCACGCCTCCCGCAGTGCCCAACGCCATACTTTCGCGCGACCAGCGCACGGACACGCCCCAGCGCGCGCCATTGCCGATGGCTTCTTCGATCTGCTCTCCCAACCAGGCATGATTGATGACAAGATCAGTAAATCCTGCTGCCGCAAGGCGCTCGACTTGCCACACGATCAGGGGTTTGCCGTGAACCAACTGGAGCGGTTTGGGGATCTGATCCGTGAGAGGGCGCATGCGCTCGCCACGTCCAGCCGCAAGGATCATGGCCTGGAAACTCAAAACGTCAATCCCACCGTAGCGTCCTGGCCGCTGATACGGTGCAGCATATGGGCCAACGGGCGCAATTCGCGGTAGCGTTCACAGGTTTCCAGCACATACTTCAACACGCGCGGCAGATCTTGCAGGTAGCCCGACTTGTCATCACGGTGATGAAGGCGGGCAAAAATTCCCAGCACTTTCAGGTGACGCTGCACACCCATCCATTCAAAATCACGATAGTACTCGCCAAAATCAGCGGCAACCGGCAAATGGGCAGCACGGGCTTGTTCCCAATAGCGCACCAGCCAGTCCAGCCTTTGTGCTTCTTCATGGCGCACGTAGGCATCCTTGAGCAACGATACGACATCGTAGGTGATGGGGCCATACACTGCATCCTGAAAATCCAGGATACCCGGATTGGGATGGCACACCATAAGGTTGCGCGAATGGTAGTCGCGATGCACAAACACCTTGGGTTGGGCAAGCGCGTTGGAAATGAGGGCATTGATACTCTGCTCAAAAGCCTTTTGCTCGGCAGCGCCGAGTTGCTGGCCCAGATGACGCTTCACATACCACTCCGGAAAAAGCGCCACCTCCCGGCGCAACAGCGCCTCATCGTATTCCGGCAAGTGGCCAGGACGACTGGCGCGCTGTAATGTTACGAGGGCAGACAATGCGTCGAGATACAACTGCTGTGTTGTGGCAACAGTGGCTTCGGGAGCCGTGATCGCCTCAAGGTATGTGGTGTGCCCCAGATCGGTCAGCAACAAAAAACCCTGGCTAGCGTCGGCCCGCAGGATCTGTGGCACATGGATGCCCGCTTCTGCAAACAATGCGGCCACAGCCATGAAGGGATGACAGTCTTCCTTGTCAGGCGGAGCGTCCATCACGATGAAGGTTTCTGCACCGAGCGTCAGGCGAAAGTAGCGCCGAAAACTGGCGTCGGAGGAAGCCGGGGTCAGGGCACTGAGCGGGGCCGGGTGGGTTTCATTGACCCAGGCGTGCAAGGC
>VFSW01002521.1_pt1 | contig 27708 bp, 31 predicted proteins | sample 5358111 | NCBI WGS metagenome assembly VFSW01 (sample SAMN11554181, study PRJNA540505) | mine drainage metagenome | isolation source: sediment from site ElyBrook_90M | place: USA: Ely Copper Mine, Vershire, VT | collected 2017 | reverse complement strand
GAGGAGTCGCCATGAGTCTGTCCGCCGGTCGTATCCGTTCCATCAATCGTTCACTTGCCAGAACCCACGCATCCGCCTACGCCATCCGGGACAGGAACGCGCACCATCTGTCCCAGAGCCTGACATCTTCGGCATCGGTTATCCCGCGCGGCACCATCAAGATTGCGGCGGTACCGAGACCGATCTGCGCCTAATACGACACCCGGAATCGGCGAGCGAGCTTGCTCAACAGCAACTCGGCTCGCTGTTTCCTGCAATTTGACCGAGTTCTGGGGCCGGGGTACAACCACACAGCAAGAAAGGAGTCTCCGTCTATGCCTGACCACTTTTGTGTTGGCCGCCAGACCGCAGACGAATTCATGAGGCTCTTCGTGAATCGTCTGGCCTATGGCATCCAGAGAGACAAACCGCTCCCCGATGGAACCGTGCCCTATATCAAGCAGGCGCGGCCTCTCGATGTAGGTGCGGTACGGATGCACCTGAACGGCGATATGACCATCAACCTCTATGCCATCAATCCCCAGACCCAAAGCTCCAAGTGGGTGGCGATCGACGCCGATTACGATGGCTCGCTCGAAGCTCTCTTTCAGTTGCAATGGGAACTGAGGCAGGACGGAGTGGACGCGGCACTCGAGCAATCACGTCGCGGAGGTCATCTCTGGATCTTCGCCGAGAAACCGCTCCTCGCATCGCAGTGCCGTATCTATATCTACAACCTGGCGCTTCGTCTCGGCGTACCCGTCAAAGGTGCCGGCCTCAGAGAAGGGATCGAGGTCTTTCCGAGGCAGGACGAGATTAAAGAAGGCGCGTACGGGAATGCGATTCGCGCGCCATTAGGGGTCCATCGTAAGAGCAATCGGCGCTATTGGTTCTATGAGGCGGACTTGAATCCCGAATCCCAGATGGCCTACCTGAATGGGCTCAAGAAATTGACAGCGACCGAGCTTGAATCGCTCACTCAAGGAATGGCGTTGCCAAAAGCGTATAAGTCACCAGATCCAGAGCCGTTCGTCCCGCGACCGCCGACGATGGGCCATCAGGAGTTCCGGATTCTCGACTATGTGCAGACCACAGGGAAGCAGGATAGCCGTAACTGGAAGGCGCAATGCCCATCCTGTGCTCGAGGTGGACGAGACCGCTCTCGGAATAATCTCGGGATCAAGATTTCGGACCCGCGCTTCTACGTTTGCCGCGCTGGATGCACCAAAGAGGAGATTCGGGCGGCCCTTGGTCAACCCATTCGCAAGAGTGTGCTCGTTTAGGACCCGACCATGACGATCAAACCGAGAATCCAAGAATCGCCTTCTGCGTCTCGTCCCTACGTCTCCCACGGGCTCTCGCTTCCGGCGAGTGTCTTACGAGCAATCCAGAAACGGGGAATCTACTGCGATTCCAGCATCTCGATCGAACACCAGCACCTGGCCAAACGCTATGTGCTGCGCGGCGTTGAGTCCGGTGGCGCAGTCTTCGACATGGGGCGAGTATGCGCCTACCTGTCCTCTGACGGGAATCCGCTGCCCTGGTTGCAGTCGATCGACTCGATTGCAGTCAATGGACGCCACGCGATCATCCTCGCAGAGAGCTTGGTACGCATCGAGATGTTGCGCACACTGCGGACGTATCAGCTGATCATTACTCGGCATAATCTCTCAGTGTCCACCGGCAGCACTCGCCCGGAGATCTCCTCAAGGCTACTGTTCCGCGGCGAAGACGGTGTTCTACCGTTCGACTTATGGACGGAGAAGCACAAGACGATCCGTGGACAACTCGCTCCGACATTTTACAGCCGCTCCGGCGAACTCATCCACTTGCCCGAGCGATTCGAAACGGCGATTCGGAAGATGACGGGAGCTGTTTGCTGCGTGGGATGCCGACACACCCACATTGGGGTTCCGCCTGCTGTCCAGGAGAGCTGATATGTCTTCCGATCAACACTGTGTCCTCATCGTCGAAGAGCCGAACTGGAAGCCACTGGAGCGAATCCTTCCGCGTCACGAATGTGCGGATTACATGTACATGGGACGTGTCGGGGACATTGAGTTGTATAAGCACCGGCTCACGCGTCGTTACCTCAATGTTGACGTGGATGGCAGGTTCTATCTCTATGTCGGCCGTCGATATGTGGAGATGACGCGATCCACTGCACTCGAACGTGTGCGCAGCTAAACACCTAGAAAGGGGAAGTCTTATGGCAAAGGGCACCAACAAAGCACTCCTGCTTGGGAACGTAGGGAAAGATCCTGAAATCCGCTCGACGAACACTGGCACGATCGTCGCCACGTTCTCGCTGGCGACTGCTGACCGGCAGAAGGATAGCAGCGGCGATTGGACAGACAGGACGGAGTGGCACAACCTCGTTGCCTTCAATCGAACGGCTGAGGTCATCCGGGACTATGTGAAGAAGGGAACCCAACTCTTCATTGAGGGCAAGATCCAGACTCGGTCGTGGGATGACAAGACAAGCGGAGAGAAGAAATACCGCACGGAAATCCTCATCGACGAGTTTACCCTGCTGGGCAGCCGTCATAGTGGCGGAGACGGAAGCTCCGGTATCCAACCCCGCAGCACTGCGCGTCAATTCGGCCAGGCGCGGGCGTCCACAACCGAGGAGTACGCTTACACCTCCGATGGGATTACCGACTCCGACATCCCATTCTGAATGTGCGATCAACATCCTAACCAGGCGCTCTTCGGAGCGCCATTTTCTTTTAAGGAGAGAGCGATGGCAATCGAAGAGGCGAAGACAAACACCGAACCAAGTACCTTATTTGGACGGCTGGAGGAGCCCTTTGATCTTTCCGAGATCAAGTGGCGTGTGACTCATACGACCCAGGACGGACGGCGGGGAGCCGTCATAGCTTTCGCGGATCCCCGGGCCTACACGGATCGTCTCAACCAGATCTTCACCCCGACCGGTTGGACCAGATCCTACTCGGTCACCGCCGTGTCGGCCGTGAGCCGCATGAAACGAGACAAGCTGATTCAGACAGGTAAGGTTCTCGTCACCTGCTCTCTGACCATCCATGGCCTCGGTTGTCATTCGGGAAGCGGGGAGGAGTTTGCGGATGAGCCTAACGCGATGACCAAGTCGGAGGCGCAAGCTTTCAAACGGGCGGCAACGTGTTTCGGGCTGGGGCGGTACCTCTATAACTTTGCGGAGATGTGGGTTCCTCTCAATGAGCACCGGCAACCACTTGAGGTGCCGACGCTTCCCAAGTGGGCTCTTCCGCAGGGTGGCTCTCCCAGAGGTAAGAGTGATTCGTCCACCGCTGCACAAGCGTCGGCGGTGCAACGGGGCCCGATCGACCAGGAAGCGACTGCGAAGATCGAAAGCTTTCAGCGACTTCTTGGAGCCTCTATCTATGGGGAGATTCTTTGGCGCATCGCGCACGCGCGGACGGCGAATGCCGTTCCCAACGCGCAACTCCAGGCTGATGTCGTTGGTGCGATGGAGCGCGCTGCTCGGGGCATCCGCAGAGCGCACGCCCTTGCCGAAGAGGTCGGCGACACGTCGTTCGTTGCTGCGATGGATCACCTTCAGGTCGGATCAATGACCACTATCCGCAATCTCGAATCGCTGAAGAAGCTGGTGGCGGAACTCGAAGACCTGGCAGCTCAACAGGCGGCATAAATGCTCGGTGAGGTCGGGATCATCCCGACCTCACTCCGGAGGTTCTATGTGCAACGTACAGATGATTCGTCATGAGCGTGGTCTGGTCTCCATTCCGGTTCAGAAGGCTGTCTACTGTGAGAACTGCGAGGAGGTCTCGAATTCGGCGTGGCTCCGGTGTGGGCTGTGTGGTTCGGAGTCGATCGTCGAACTGCTGAGTCTGTTAGCAGGACCTTCTGGCCCCGACCCGACTCCTCCGGCAACGCCTCTCGCCTTGCTTCGAGAGGTAGCCTAACCTTCTTCTCCAACGGCTCTATTCCTGGCACGTGGCGGGGAAACTGCGATTCAGGCGTGATTAGTACGCTATCACGATGTGATTTAGGTGTAAATGTGGTAACCTAAATCAAGCACGTTAGAAGAGGGGGTTTGTCATGGCGACCGCGTCACTACCGAGACCAGATCTGTTTGCGCATCGAGAGGCCTTGCGGCTTCCGTTTCCCGCTGTCACAGCGAAATTGGTAGAGATCATTGGTCGTAAGCTTACTGCCTACATTGGAGGGGTGAAGGATGTGCGCGCCGTCGATCGGTGGATAGCTGGCGGCGACATCTACGGAGATGCCGAGGCTCGGTTGCGCTTCGCCTTCCAGCTTGTTCGCACTCTCAGCGAGCAGGATTCGCCAGCCGTGGTGCAGGCCTGGCTTACCGGAGTCAATCCGGAATTGGGTGATCGGGTTCCGCTGCGCCTTCTGCGGGAGAATGAACTCGATTCAGTCGCTCCCGCCATTTTGAGTGCGGCGCGCGCTTTCCTCGCCGGAGGTCAAGGTGATGGAGTTAGAAGTTCGACAACCGTCTGAACCGGTATACCGTCTAGGTCGTCGTCCAAAATGCCTGGCAGGCACCTGAATGGTTTCTCGCTCACGCCGAAGGGACGTTTGGAAGTCGTTTTGACGATCCGGAAGGATATTATCGCGTTCTCTACGCGTCATCTCAGCGGCTTGCTTGCTTTGTGGAAACCTTGGCGCGCTTTCGGCCGGACCTGTCTCTTCTCGCCGAACTGGATACTATCGACGGAGAAGATGACTTCGTTCCTCTCGGGACTGTCCCTCGCAGCTGGCTCGAGGTTCGCACGATGGGAAGTGCAGCGATCGAAGGAATCTACGCGGACATCTATGCCGCAGGATGGGTCAGTCATCTGCGAAGATCCCTCGCGGCCGAGGCATTGAAATTGGGCCTCAAGGACATCGATCTCAGCACTCTTGAAATGGCGGAACCGCGGAGACTGACCCAGTTGGCATCCCGCCAGGTTTACCGGTCATCCTTCGCTGGAGTCTTCTACCATTCGCGGTATGGCCAGTCACTCGAGAACTGGGCCCTGTTCGAGCCATTCCTGCTGATCGGGCCAATCTCGGATGCTCTTTCCCCCGAAGATGCCGACCTTACAAAGGCGCTGCATCTTCTAGGTATTCGCTTGGAAGCTGGTCCATAGTCCAAACCCAAATCCATCGAGCTTCCTATGGCGATCACAACTACATTGGCCGCGTGAATATTGATCGAGCTGCGGCGACCATGCCTAGACATCTGTGGTGTTGGTGGACCATAGAGGGCAAACTTCTGAATCGGTCGATGCTAATAACACTGGGTATTTGCCTGTAAACTAACGCTTCAATCCGGGCTGTGCTAAACCTAAAAGCTGCCATAATGGCCGGATAGAGTTGTCATTGTGGCAGTTCGGGAGTAGGGTTTCTCTACGGCCGTTTTGATAAAAGCAAATGCTCACGGCAAACTGTTGCCAGCACGGAAGGGATCGCGTTTCCGAAGCCGCGGCGCTAGTCTCGGAATCCGATCATGTGGCACTGCAAAGCTGATTGAACAGTTAGAGGCTGGCTTTCCTTTCGACGCTCTGCGAAAGTTCGAATTGAATTCTGGTGTAGAAGCGAACTTGCTAGTCTCGATCCTCGCCATTCCGGAACGGACGCTTGCGCGCCGGAGAACGGCAGGGAGATTCGCGCCCGATGAATCCGAACGCCTTCTGCGGATTTCGATTGTCTTCGAGAGGGCGGTGGAGCTATTTGACGGGGATGTTGCGTCGGCCGTCCAGTGGCTTACGACTGCGAAGAAGGCTTTGAGCGGCGAGACTCCTCTAAAATACTCAAGAACAGAACCGGGTGCGCGCGAGGTCGAGAATCTCATTGGGCGCGTCGAACACGGCGTCTTCTCCTGATGAAGGCGTGGCGCATCACGCAGCGAAGACTTGCAGGCGCGGCGTTTAGCGGAGAGGGTGCCCGTCTATTTGGGGGAAGGTGGAACAGTCCCGGAATCCGGGTCATTTATGGGGCGCAATCGCAGTCCCTGGCAGTGCTTGAAGTCCTCGTTCATCTCGATACCCCAGCCTTGTTAGAGAAGTACGTGCTTGTTGAAGTAGAGTTCGCATCGCCATTCGTCACGGACTTGGATCGATCGATGTTGCCGAAGAACTGGAAGTCCGATCCGGTGCCTGAAGCTGTCCAAGCGGTCGGCGACAAGTGGGCGTCATCAGCGAGCTCGGCAGTGCTCCGTGTTCCCAGCGTCTTGCTCCCCGAGGAATCAAACTTCCTTCTCAACCCGCGCCATCCCGATTTTCGATCGATCGTGATTTCAAATCCTCGATCGTTCCGATTCGATCCGAGGCTGGCGAAACGCAGATGATTGAGAATATCCAATCGATTCTCGATGAGTGATTCGGCCTGAAGTCGTCATTCGAGAATTAGGCCACAAGAATCGATGCAGGCCACGAATTTGACGGATCGGATTTGAGTCGAGTGTCCCTGGCGAAGCGCCGCCCTCGCGAGCCGCTCATTGATAATGCAGACCCCGTCGGTCTTAAACGCCCGAAATGGCGCGGCATTATGCTGGGTCGAGCTCGATTTCTACGGCAACCCGAACAACACGATACTGGGCAACTTTGCCGCATGTTGCAAGCGAAGGGTCAAACAGAGCAAGGTTCATCCCGGTACTAACCGAGCTGCGGTAGATGACACCTTGGTATCCGCACTTCTTAATGAACTCGCACAAGTATTGGCTCGGGGTGTAATCGATGGCTGCTGATTGCGGAATAACGGGGCGCGTAAGCTCATTTCCCAGACGCTCCAGAAACGGCAAGTCATTTCGCATGCTTCCGATATCATCGGCATCTGCCAGCACAAAAGGAGAAACCATCTTTCGTGGGGTGCGGAGATCAACAAGTTTCAGGGTTGTCGGTGTGGTAAAGTCCGCCACGCAAGCAATTTCTCCAGTATGCGGGCGGATTTCTGAAATGGCTGTGTCTTGAGCTGACCCGAGGTAGAGGTAGGGGATACCGGCAGGGTTAGCGCGGCCATGCGATGCAATCCTTTTGGGCGGAGCGCCCATTTGGTCTACCGTGTAAGGTACGTCTCCAGGGCGGATTCTTGCTCGATACCAAGTAGTCGGAAGTTCGTCTGCGTCGAGTGTGAGGGGAGACAAAAGGGCTTCAAGTCGATCAAGATCAATCGTTTTCTCGGGAAAGTAGCGATTGTGATACATCAACTCATCGCGTAGATTTTCCCATTCACTCAGACGATCTGCGGTGGGGTCGTTCGCCGGGACGAACGTTTGACGCGTAATCTCCCCGTCATCAAGGATCTCGCTAAGTAAGTCTTTTGCTCGGGAGTCATCCATCCGCGGGTGTTGGAACAGGGCCCAATCTTCGCGGAACCAATGAATAAGAAGCTTGCCCGAGCCGTCCGGGCGGTAAGCACTCACCAGCAACTCAAAATACTCTGTAAGCTCCTTCGGCTCGATGACTGAGACGCCGTCAGATTCGCAATAGGAGCAGCGTCCGATTACCGCCGAACGCGAAGGGATGATGCTTCTACGAAGACCACGATCACCAAAGCATTCGGCACAGCAATTCATCGCGACCTATACCGCTTTGTTGAAATAGTCGGCGAGAGTTTCGATGTGGTGGTTCATTGATAGCTTCTTCGCATGACCGAGGCCGGGGAAATGCCCCTCTTGGTGAAGTTTCCTAAATTCTTGCACGGCTTTGGTTTCGAGGATTTTGGAGTTTGATTTGTTCAGAACCTTCATCATTTTCGCGAGCGCTTCGGCAAACTTTCCGGCTGGGTCTTTGGGAGTGTCCTGCCGCTCTGATAGGAAGTGATGAATCCACATCTCGTTTTCCTTGTCAGGATCGATAAACGTCAGGTGTATCGCAATTGCGTAAGCGGGACCGCCGCTCTCACTGTATTCATCTCCGACCATCAGGAAGTCGCCAAAGCCATCCATACCTTCATCCTCAAAAGTAGCGTGAAGGTCCGAAAACTTTTCAAGAGGTTCGTAATCCCGGTTTCGCTTGCGTTCAAAGCCATCACGTAGCAATACGCGGTGTCCGCCCTTGAAATGCTTCAGGTATAGCTTTCCGCAATAACGCTCAAAGAAGACGTGGCATTGATCCTGGGTAATGGTTCCCAGCCCCTCTGAAAGCGCCTTCGCTTCTCCAAAACCCGCATGAATGAGGACGGGGAAATGAGAAGAATGCTGCTCATAACATTTCAGCGCCTCGGCTGTAGTCATGTCATGCTTGAGAAGAATTCCGGCCGAAATTCCCTCCATATTCAAGAACTTTTCCTTCAGTAAATCACTTAGCTGAGACCCGGCACCAGATAGATCGCCGTGATGCGGATTGACGATGACAACTGCGCGTCCGCCTGCCTCAACGACGGCATCAAGCGACTTATTCAAACCACCCAGGACATCGCGAACGGGCTCAATGATCGGACGAAAGCCTGCCTCGCTGAGGAGGGGGGCCATCTCTCGAATGGTCAGCAGGTCAAATTGTTTGCCGCGAAAGTAGGGATGATACATGCGTTCAGGCCCACCCCATGGCGTCCTGCAAGCTGGAATTCACAGCTGTCACAAGACGTGCGTGATCCGCTTTCCGTAGCGGGATCGACAGCGCCGCAGTCTGAAGGGAGCGTGGGAGCTGGTTTACTAAAGTCGAAAGGGGTAGGAGGTTTCGCGTTCGTTTTAGGATTCTAACCATCTCTGCATGGGCCTGGACAGGGGTTAGCTTGACGAACTCTTCCCGTAGAACTGCGTGCAAAGCCGTGTTGGGCACAGCAGGGATCGTTACGCCAAGGGACGATAGGATCATTCGCGCTTCGGCAGTCCTGATTGAATCGAAAATTGCGCTCGGCGATGTGCGCTCGGGTTGATCAACGGCTTCACGCATGGTTGAGATGTGGTGCCGACTGTTGAGCCGCAAAATGCCGACGAAATCTGGCACTGTCTTCGCTACAGCTTGGACATGGCTCTCAGCCGCTATTACATACACCTTGGCGAACACGGTCGCGTAGGCCGTTACCTGGCGCTCAAGCCTGCTGAGAGAATCTCTTTCAGACTTGATCTCGTAGACCGTGGCCGTTCCGTTCAGGATGGCGATGTCAGCCTTGCATTCGCCCACTCGAAACTCATTCATCATCGATGCAGTCTGAAGAGAATGCTTGCCGAGCAGAATCTTATGGGTGAGGGCGGCCTTGTAGATATATTCGTGCCGATATCCCTCGCGCTTCAGCAATGCGAAAGCCGCATCGAACAGCGCAGATACGCACGCGGAGGGCGACAGAAAGCTGTGCAGACGGGATTGGCTGGCCAGCCGTGCGAACAGGGGTGAGCGGCCTTTTTTCGCCATCTCCTGTACCACGCTCGACGAAAACAGCCTTGAAATCGCAGCCAACTGCTCTGTTGCGAGGTCACTCATATTGCTCACCCGACCCGTGTCTTTCATGTACTGCTTGGCCTCTTTCGATTCTAGCCCACTTCAGTCGGCTTCCTCGACAAATAACGGGGCTGGTTCCTTTCGTTTCAATGGCATATTTCAGACGTTCAGACGAGCGATGTGCAAGATCCAGGCGCAACCGACGGGCCAGTTTAGGCCAAAACCCATTTTTACTCCTAACCAGTATCAACAATGAGCGCGGTTGTGTTCCTTCATCATGTTTGGCCTTTCGCGAGTTCTCAGCGAGTGCATAATCGCCATAACCGGCCAATGTCTGCCCATTTTCTTTCAGGTGGTTTTGAGTTTGCGTATTTCGGTGAGGATCTTTGTGAGCCGGTTGGCGAGGCGGTCAAGGGTTTGGCGCTGGTCGTTGTTTGGTAGAGAGCGGCGGAAGATCTCCAGGGCGTGCTGGGAAGCCTGGAAGGAATCGACGAGGCCGTTGAAGCCTGCGCGGGGTGGTGGAGATGAGGGCTTGGGTTGGGGGGCCAGATGTCTGGGTTTGGCGCGAGCCATCTGGAACTCGCGCTCGATATCGGTCAGGGCGACATCGACATAGCGCATGGTCATCTCGGGGTTGACGTGGCCGAGTAACTTCATCAGGACGGGGAAGCTTACCCCGGAGCGAAGCATTTCCGTGGCATAGGTATGGCGAAACTGATGGGGGACGATGTGGGTGGAGAGGCCGAGGGAGTGGCAGACCCGATGCAGGTAATCGCGGAGTTGAACGACGATGGCCACTTTACTTCCCGGACGTGCAATGAGGTGTCCATCGGGAGGCAGCGGATCGAGGGAGCGGAAGAAGCGCAGGCGGTGGACGAGATCGCGGACGAAGGCATCTCCGGGGACCATGCGTTCGGTCCTGAGCTTGCCGAGGGGGACATGAATGGCCCACTGATCCGGTCCGGTGGAGCGCAGGCAATCGAAGGACAGATCTGCGCACTCGCCGATGCGCATGCCGGTGCGGCGGAGCAGCAGGAAGACGTTTGCGCCCAGATCGTTGCGGCGCAGGAACTCCTGTTCGAGGAGTTGATCCTGCTCTGCAGTGAGAGGTCGTGGCAAGGTGTGAGGCGTGCGCGGTATATCTTCGCGCCGCAACAGGTGCGCGAGTTCGGGCAGTTGGTTGGTCCAGGACAACTCGTTGAGGATGGTGCGGAGAGCGAAGAGGCGGCCGATGCAGGTGGAGGTCGCCAGGGGTGGAGTCTGCGCACGCAGGCACGCCATCCATCCGAGGATGTGCGGATCGCGGCGCAGTTGCTCGACGCGAGTAACCTCGAGATGCGTGGCGGCCAGATAGACGAGGAAGTGGCGGACGACGATGTTGTAGTTACGCGCACTGGAAGCAGTAAGTGCGGTGCATAGAGATGCGACAGCGCTGGCAAAGGCTGGCGCCAGCGGATGCTGGAGTGGAGGGCGGCGCCAGCGCTTCACGACGAGATCCTCGACTGAGGTCGGATGCACTGCGCCGCGGCGCGGGCGTACTGAAGGTAGACGTCCTGCGGAGAGACCTGCACATAGTGCAGGGTGGTCTCGATGTCGGAGTGTCCCATCAACTGCATCAGTGCGGGCAGGCTGATGCCGGCGCGCACCATGTCCGAGGCGAAGGTGTGCCTGAACCGGTGCGGGTTAGCAATCGTTACGCCTGTGGTCTTGCGATGGTAGCGGAACAGGGAGCGTAATCCGGCGGGTGTCATGCGGGTGCCGCGAGCGGGTCCCTTGAGCACGACGAACAGTGCCGCCGAGCAGGGATCGGGCCGTTCCAGGCGCAGATAGTGATCGATCAGTTGTGTGGTCTCCGGGGCCAGGGGGAGCAAGCGCAGCTTGCTGCCCTTGCCGCGCACACGGAGCTGGCCTTCGGAGAGCAACACGTCGTCGCGGTTCAAGGCCATGACTTCGGCGGAACGAAGTCCCTGCATGAGCATCAGGCCCACGATGGCCAGGTCGCGTGCGTTGCGGAAGCTGGACCAGAAGCGCGCCACTTCATCGACCGAGAGCGGGATGATGTTGCGCCTGGGCTCCTTCACGCGCAGTCTGCTGAGTTCGAACCGCGGACGGCCCAGGCCCATCGGTCTGCGGTGCAGAAAGGGCTGATGAAACCCATGCGCCACCTGACAGGGAGCATCGGGGAACCCGCTGCGGATGGCGCGATCGGCGGTGGCGACGCGGTCGTTGATGGTGGAGGACGAAGGTGCAGGTTGTCTACTGGACTGGAAGCGCACGTAATCGAGCAGCGTCGATTCGGTGAGGTCTGCCCTGGAGATCTCGCCGGTGTGATGGAGGCTCTCCCACCAGCGCACGAAGTGCAGCAGGCTGTGTGCGTAGCTATAGAGGCTCTTGTCTGCAAGACGGCGGACATACTCGCGGTCGAGGAAGCGGTTGATCCAGCCGACACCCCGGCCAGTGGACTGCTCGACCACCTGAATCGGGCTGTGCGCGCCCGATGGGGTCTTCTGACGGACGACGCGGAAGTTCATGGCTGCGCGGCCTCCAACAGACACTGGAACTGGAGCGCGTCGCCGCCCTGAGCGAAGAAGGAGTTGGGATCGTGGCCCTGCGGCAGTACGACGCGGCGAGCAGCGATGCCATGAGTGGCAAGACGATGGGCTAACTGCTCGCCCGCCTGCTGACCGCTCTCGTTGGCATCGACATCGAAGGTGAGATAGACAGTTCGCGAGCCATCGCAGAGCTGGCGAAACTGATCCACGTTGAGATGGGTGCCCAACGAGCAGGTGACGTTGGGAAAGCCCGCCTGCCGTAACGCGGCATAGTCGAACAGCCCCTCGACAACAATGACCTCAGGGCAGTGCCGGACCTTCTCCCATGCATACAAGCCGCCCTTGGTGCCGGGCAGAAAGCGATGTGGGAAGGCGGCGCAGATGCTGCGACCGTAGAGGTTAACGATCTGTTTGTTCTGACGCAGCGGGAAGACGATGCGTTGATAGAAAGCATCCGAGCCGTTCAAGTTGAGCAGGCCGACTTGCCGCAGCAGATCAAAGGGATGACCCTGTGCCGTGAGGTGACGGCGCAGACTTCCACCCGGAGCGTACCCGATCTCGAGTTCCTTGATCAGGATCGGATCTTCGAGACCACGCTGGTTGAGATAGCTCAGTGCCTCGGGGTAGTGATCGAGTTGCTGTTGATAGAAGGCGGCAGCCGACTCAAGCACGGCGGAAGCATCGACTGCAGGAGTAGTCTGCGGATCAAGATGGGCGAGGCTCTGGCGGAAGGATAGCCGACGGGACAACTGGATAAAGCGAATCAGATCGCCGCCCTGGCCGCAACCATGGCAGTAGAAGACATCCTTGCGCGTGTTGACATAGAAGGAGGGCCGGGTCTCCTCGTGCAACGGACAGAGACCGACGACCTCGGAGCGGCCTACAGAATGGCCGGTCCAGTGATGTTGCCGCAGATAGTCCAGCAGCGGCAGCCGCTGCTCGCGTGCTTCGACGTCTTCTCCCACAACGCTTTTTCGCCTCCGGAACCCAGCGTAGGTGGGTAACACCGGCAATCCCAGGCAAGGATGGTGGGTGAAAGAGTTTTTTCCCTCAGAGACGCAAAGGCCAGAGGTTTTGCAGAACCGGAATGATCCAGCGCAACGGCCCCGCTTCGCTATCGGCCTGACGACTGCGCGTCAGCCAATGCGCTACACGGGAGACGGTCTGGCTGAGAAAGGAAAGCGCGAGCTGAGCGCAGTCCAGGCCGCTCGACCAGCGGCGGACAGTGGAGGGATCGGGCAACCGATCAGCGTCCTTGAGCTTCGGTAACGCCTTCTCCCACGGACAGTGCTCCGCAAAGCGCAGTCGCAATGCCTCGCAGCGTGCCAACAGGCTGTACTGCGTGTAAGGAAGAGAGAACAGGGGAAGGAACGTAAAGGTCTTTCCGCAATCGGCGCAGCGCCCGCGATGAATCCAAATCCAGTCGTGATACTCGTCGTGCGCCTGCTTGCGGCGGCGGCCATGACCAACGATCGAATCCCGTTCACAGACCGGGCATCGGCGTAAGATGATCTCGTCGCAGCCTTCCGCCCAGCCGGTTGCAAGCTCGTACAGCGGGACGGAGACTGGGATAAAGAGGACCGTAACCTCAAGGGGCTCCCCTCTGGCGTTGACCCTCCAAGATCTTGGCCTGAGCCTGAGCCCCTCCTCCTGAAGAAAAACCACCTGAAAGAAAATATAGCTTCTCAACTACAGGCCCAGGGCGTGATCCAGCTTATTGGCCGGTTATCTCCGCCAATGCACCCAGCGAGACTCATTCAGTCTCTATCAATGTGGAATCCCTAGCCATCCCGGTAATTTCCTTTTGGCGTTGCAAATACATGCTTTCAATCAGATCAACCAGATCATCCCACTGAGGTGAGTCCATGCGTAATGTCGCACGCCTAAAAATGGGTTACTACCCACTGCCGGAGAGCGAGGGCGATAAGCTACGTCGCTTGCTCTCGTTCATGGAACCAGCTTCGGTGATCGATCCTTGTGTCGGCCAGGGTACAGCGTTGCATCTTGTGACCAAGGAGGCTGATGTACGCCGTTATGGGATCGAACTGGACGCAGATAGGGCTCGAATCGCAGGTTCCAGGGGGATTGAAACCATCCAGGGAAACACCTTCGACGCTGTGGCCAAGCCTGAGTCCTTCTCGCTCGTCTATCTGAATCCGCCTTACGATTCTGAGATTGGTTCTGTCGGCAACCGGCGCATGGAAGCGGTGTTCCTCGAACACACCTATCGCTGGCTAGTGACAGATGGAGTTCTGATCCTGGTGATTCCATTTGAGCGGCTGCACGACTGCGCCGGTGTTCTGAGTTCGCACTTCACCCGGCTGAACGTCTTTCGGATGACCGACCCTGAATCCGTGCAGTACCGGCAGATCGCGGTTCTTGGCATCCGATGCGACGTGCGTGGCGCTGCTGTTGAAAGTAACAAGCGCCAACTGCAGAGGATCAGTCCCTACGGAAGCTTCTTGGGATTGCGAGAGTTGCACCCAGCCGCGTGCAATCCATATTACGTTCCGCCGTCTCCCGAAGCTAGCTTGACCTATCGCGGCCTTCCGTATGACCTGTTGGAAGACTTGCTGCCGCTCTCAGGGGCCTGGAGTCAGGCTGCGCCGTTTCTCGTGCCGAGTGAGGATGTGGCAACCGGGAGGCCGATCACCCCGTTGCATGGAGGCCACGTCGGACTTCTCTGCACAGCGGGTCTGCTGAATGGCGTCTTCGGTCAGGGCGCGGAGCGGCATATCGCTCGGTGGCGGTCGGTGAAGCACGTCACGACCTTTATGGAACAAGACGGAGACACCGAGATCATCCACCACCGCGAGCGCTGGGCGAATGAACTGCGGTTGATCTATGGAGATGGACGGGCGATCAAGCTGACCGAGAGCCCCGCTAAGAAGGACGGTGAGAGCGATGGAGAATGCGCATCTGAGGCTCGGGCTGCTTGAGTATCAGCGGATGACCGAGAAGACAACTACCCGCATTCGCGTGCGGGTCGATCGCTATGTGGGAGAAGACCGAAAAGCTCATCTTCTGAGCGTCTTCGGCAACGACTCCGATGTCGGTGCGATCACGGCAGCCGTCCATGAGAAGGCCGGATTCAGTCTGACTTTTCCCGACGGCACGGTCAAGAACGTTTCACTCGGGGAGCACGCCTCTTGCTACAAGGGCACTTTGAACCTGACGGATCGTAAGTATCCGGTTCGCCATCTGCTCGCAGTATCGCAGGAGTTACATACCAATGGTGCCATCGGACGGACGATTCTTCTGAGGTATCGGCGGGACGAGGCATGGGCAACGTTGGTGAGTTTCCTTGGATTGCCGAGTGATCCTAGCTGGGCGTCCCGTGTCCTCGGCATCATTGAAGGAAACGACCGGGTAAGGGAGATCGATGGAATCGGCTGCCAGCCTGTACTTATTTCAGCGACGAGCGAGGAAGTGGTGGAATGGATCGGCGAGGGGTTGCGCCGGCAGGAGCTTCGACTGCCTGAAGCGAATGGGCCAATCCGGTGGCCACGCTTCGCGCTGAAGGATGTCCTGTCGTCTCGTATCGCCTGATTCTTCAGCCACGCTTGCAAAATTCTCCGTTTCGACAGACGCCAGTTTATAAAGTGTGCCTTTTCCCGTCGTCCCCCTGATCCATCACAATTCAGACTTCCGAGGTGCATCCATGGAGACCACCTTCGACTACCTGCGCGCCCATGCGACGGAGTTGGGTTCTCGCATCCTCGAAACCTATCCTCCTCTGCAGAGCACAAAAGACCAGGTGTCGCCTGCAATCGCCACTCTCTTGCGCAAAGCGCTTCCGGCCCAGGCGCTTGCGATCACAGGCACAGCGAAGTATCTGCGCCGGGCGAAGGCCGCGCGGATCGTCGCCGAATGCGGCGCCGGCAAGACGTTCATGGCCTTGGGAACCATCCATGTCCTCGCAGAAGGCCGTCCAAGCACCACGATTGTGATGTGCCCTTCGCACATCACACACAAGTGGGCGCGCGAAGTTCTCCTGACGATCCCCCGGGCACGCACCTTCCTCATAGAGGACATGCGGAACGGCGGCGATCCGAAGAAGCCGCACGGCATCTGCGAAATCAAGCTGAGCAAAGGCAGGACCGTGTACGAGGGCAAGCACTTCACCGTCGCCGAGCTCCGTCGCATGGGTCGCAAGGAGTGGAGCCGCCGATATCCCGGACCCTGTTTCTTCATCACAGGGAAAGACAAGGCCAAGTTGGGCTACTTCTGGGACCATGCCTACCTCGAAGCCCGGTCCGGCCCGAACTGCGGTGGCGTGGTCAACCCGGACTCGGGACTCGCGATACTCGACTCCGAGAAGCAGAAACTATCCCGTCTGGATTTCACGGACAAGCTCAAGGTCTCAGAAACTGTAACTTGCAAGCGAGGTGGGACAACTCGCTTTTCGGCTCTCTGGCAGGCGGACCGTTCCCGCATCCAGCGGATGGCGCCGATCGAGTACATCGGCCGTTATATGGGCGGGTGGTTCGACTTCGCGGTGGCGGATGAACTCCACCAACTCGCTGGGGATACGGCACAGGGGAACAGTCTCGGGGTGCTCGGACGTGCCGCCCGGAGACTGATTGCGTTGACGGGAACGCTGATGGGCGGTTATGCCGACGACCTCTTCAATATTTTCTACCGGATGGAACCGCGCACGATGGTGCGCGAAGGGTTTGCGTATGGAGGGCAAGGAAGGCGGGACTTTCAAGAGCAGTACGGCGTTCTCGAAACCGTCGAAAAGATACGGGAGACGGATAACGCCTGCTCTCGCGCGACCAGGAAGACGATCCAGGTCCTCCGCAAGCCCGGTGCGTCACCGCTGTTGTTCGGCAAGTTCCTGATGAATACGACGGCGTTCCTCTCGCTTGAGGACATCTCGGACAATCTGCCTCGATACGATGAGAGCGTCATTTCGGTCCAGATGGACGAAACCCTGAAAGCGGCCTATGAGCAGCTTGAGGAGGACATCCGCGAAGCCATACGAGCGCACCGAGGCAACAAGAGCCTTATGAGCATTCTGCTCAATACCCTGCTTCTTTACCCTGACCATCCTTACGGCTTCGGCCAGATTTGGGCGAGAGCCCTCGATCCTGCGACCGGAGAGCTTGTGAAGTTTCTGGTTGGGGAACCGCTCAACCTCAGCCAGGAAGCGCTCTATGCCAAGGAGCGTTCCCTGATCGCCGATATCAAGGAGGAGCTGCGGCAGGGACGGCGTTGCCAAGTCTATGCGACGTATACCGGCGAAAAGGACGTCACGCAGCGCTTGGAATCTGTCCTTCGCCAGGAGGGCATCCGCGTTGCTGTCCTTCGTTCGTCCGTTCCGACCGACAAGCGCGAGGACTGGTATGAGAGGCAGTTGAAGGCCGGGGTCGAGGTCGTCGTCTGCCATCCCAAGCTGGTGGAGACCGGGTTGGACTTGCTGGAGTACCCGACAATTTACTTCTATGAGACTGGCTACTCCCTGCACACGCTGCGCCAGGCGAGCCGAAGATCATGGCGTATCGGGCAGCGGTTTCCAGTGCGAGTCAAGTTCGTGACCTATGCGGGAACGATGCAGGAGACGTGTCTCCGTCTGATGGGCAAGAAGATGCTGGTCGCGCTCATGATGGAGGGTAAGTTCTCTGGCGAAGGTCTGCAGTCGCTCGATACGGACGAAGACCTGATGAGTGCGATGGCGCGGGAGCTTGTCGAGAAGGCCGGGGTGGGTGAATCGGCTGACGCCATCTGGCGCGAGCTTGACCACGAACGCGACAAGGCGCAGCCGCGCCCGGCTGCCGCTGAGCCAGATCCGCAAGAGGAACTCGTTCCTGGCTTCGATTCGCCGTCGCTGATCGCCGCACCGCCGGTGCCAGTCGGCATCCATCTGATCGGGCCAAGTCCATCGGCAAGGACACGAAAGAAGGCGGCGCTTTGGCCGACGGCCGGCGAAACCAGTGTGCAGCTCAACCTCTTCGGTTGAGCTGTGCGCTTTCAACTGGGAGGAATCTATGACCGTGAAATGCGAGAGGGTTTCGCTGTCGCAGATGCGAACTCGTTCAGTGCGTGATTCGAGTGAACTGTCTCTCCGTTGTCTTTCCGGCGACTACGTCTCAAAAATGGATGCCGCTCGTTCGATCAAGGGGCATCGAGCGAAGAGTTTCAACAATCCTGCTGCGATTAGCTACAGCGAGGTTCGAATGAGGCGGACGACCCGACCTCCCCAAGGAAAAGGACAAGTTCCGCTTCGGTCGATCTCGCACCTTACGGGAGGATGCTATGCCAAAGGCCGACTCCAGGCCGCAGAGTTTATGCCCACGCGGTTCTCGATTGCTGGTGACAAGGCGGCATTCGGTAACGTTTTGCTGCATTTCCTTGAGTCGAATTGCACTCAGGAGCTGTTCACCAAGAGCTTCTACAACCGACTCTCCATGTGCTTCGGTCACCTCGCTCATGGCGACCGTCAAGGCTTCTACGATATCTGGTTCACCTCCGATAAGAATTGCCTGAACTTCCTGAACCACACGCTTCGAGCGCATTGCTGGGGGCAGCCGGAGTTCACCTTTTGCGATGTGGAGCGGGCTGTTCAGCGAGAGCTTGGCTGGAGCAACCTGCCTGCTCGTTTCGAACTCCGCGCCAAGCAGACGGCACGCTCCGCTGAAATGGAAACGCTCATGCGTCTTGAGGCGAAGTACAGAGTGCCGATTGCCGCTGATCGTCGGCCGGATGAGATTTCGTCGACCCCAATCACCTGCGATGCGGAGCCGATTTCGGTGCCTATGCTGCCCGTTCAGGCGAGCTTGTTCCTGACATTTTGAGAAAGGATCGATTCATGGGATATTCCGTGTATTACAGGGGTGAGATTTCCGTTACGCCACCCCTGACCAAGCAACACGCCGCCACTTTGAGGGCGTTTTCGAGGCTTGAGCTGACAGCCGACACCAATTCCATCTTCGCAGCGATCGCAGACAGCCCTGAGCCGGATCTTCCCGGCTACGGAGGTTTGATCGACGTCTCTGAGGATGGCTCTCTCATCGTCCCGGAAGAGGATGAGAGCCGTCATGGCGTCAGACTGTGGCTGCGGTTGATGATCGAGCATTTCCTCGGCCCGCTTGGCTACGTTCTCGAGGGAGAGATCGAGTGGACTGCGGACGAACTGGATGATCGTGGCAATATTTTCGTCCGGGGAAATCTGGTCGAGGCCGTTGACGATCTCATCGTCAATGCCGGACCGAGTTGGAATCCTAACCATTTCGTTGACGACGACTTGAAGGCCACACTTCGAAGTTTGATGGATTCAGCCGATAACGTCGGTTGCTCTTCAGACTTGACCGTGGTGTCAGCGAAGGAAGTTGAAGCACTGAGAATTGCTCTTCAGAGCCTCTAAGTTTGCTTGCGCCGGATCACTCCCTTCAATTGCCATACCCCCGCCGTTGCCCGGCCGAAAGCCGGGCTTTTCATGGCTGTCTTGGCACAGCACGAGGAGGCCCATGACCGTCTTCCGTGGTCATCACCAGAACAATTGCCTGCGTTGTCCTCTCGTCGGAGGAGCACGGCCGCACGACGAAGAGCTTGTCGTCCTGGGGCGATTGCGCTTCAACCTCAAAGCCGCGAGAAGTCTTTGCCGAGACTCTATGTTGCATCGGGTAGACCGGCCCGCACTGGTGGAGTGGCTGACCTCGGTTCCGATTCTTCCTGAGCACGTTGATCATCTTCCTGCGGGTCTCTGGCCAGGGATCATGGTGACGCTTCCAAATGGCCTGGGCCGCCCGCTGATCGATGGCAATTATCGCGCTGCGCGTGCGCTGCGTGACGGGACGGGGTTTCTGGTCTATGTTCTGCCGGAATCGCAGACCCGCAAGCTTTTGATCCGCAGCATGGGTCGCGCCGTCGCAAATCAGCTTTGGAATCGTCTTCGCGATTTCAACCAACGTTGAGAGATGTCCAACAAGGAGAAAGAGCTATGAGCAGTCTGAAAACCGAAGTGCTTCTGCGGGAGTTCCACTACAACGGTGTTCGCATCCCTGACCCCGGACCGGAACTTACCGTCGAACAAGTCCGTGACCTCCTGACGCCCAACTATCCGGAGATCGCAACCGCTTCCGTCTCCGGACCTGAAGACAAGGGCTCCGTGCTGCGCTACACCTTCAGCCGAGCCATCGGGACGAAAGGCTGATCCATGTCGATCTTTCCCATGACGGCGGAGGAGTTGATCGTCCTGTTTCATGAAAAGGCGATGGCTCCTCCTCCAGAGGCTAGTCAGATGCTCGTGAGGCACCTCCAATGCAAAGAGTCTCTTCATCTCGCTCGTGCCTTGACCGAAGCGATGGACCGTCACAATGCTGGCGGCGGCCGCCCGTTGCCGTCGCCAACAGAGCTGTTGCCCCCGCTGGGTTGACCACTTTGGCGCCCGCGTTCGTCCAGGCTTTGCCATCTCTCGATACCGTGCCAACGGCTTATACCCATGAGTTCCATGCGGAGTTGCTCTACGACCTGTGTGCCGCTCTCGTCCGTGAAGGGCTGGGCACGCCAGAGACCTTGAAGGAGTGCGGCGAGAGTTCCGTACTCTTCGCCCAACACTCGATTATGGGTGCTATCGGTGAGGACCGATGGAACCTGCTGAAACGAAACGTCGAGTATCACCTGAACGTCAGTGATGTCGCCGACCGGGGAGGGACCGACACGCCGCTCGAAGACGGCAGGCTGATGGTGACCATCGAATGTGGCGGGGCCGGATACGTCAGGATTGGGGCCGCGATCGAAGCGTTGGAGCAGGAAGCCGAAGGTTTGGGAGCGGCATTCTACTGGACCTTGACGCATGCTCTCTATCGCGTAATGAGGCTCTACAACCACGACGACGCCAGGGAGTACGAGGAGCGCATGAGGGAGTACGCCGAGGACGACGACTCCGCGAACCGGGAGCAGTACGAGTTTCCCGAGGTGAATAAGGCGCTGCCCGAATGTATCCGGAAGAGCCTGGAGAGGGACTACCACCAACGGAGGTCGGATACCCGCCAGCTTATTCGCCGACACCGTGGTGGACGTTACCGGTCATGGCTCGATCGCCTGCGGACGATCGAACGTCTGGCCCGCGTTCCGTTCCCGAGGCCCTTGGACCTGTTCGAATCGGGGAATTACGACAGCGCGCCCCTGCCGAGTTTGGTTGTGGTCTTCAAAGAGAACGACGCCATCGCTGCCTGTTTCGACGAAGAGGGGCAGTACATGCTGGAGGGTAGCTCGGAACCTGCTATTGGCGTGGCATTCTCGCCGCGTGATCCGAAAGAAGTTCGAGAAGCGATTCGAATTGTCACCCGCTTTGTCCGCATCAACGCCGAGTTGTTCCAGCTTATTGAAGAACTTCAAGAATCAGGTTGATGCGAGGATTATGTTTCGAAAAAGATGTGAGCGGAGGTACTCATTGATGTCATGATGCGGAGTGCAGCATAACCAGGCCGTCACAAGTCAAACATCAAACTGTTCATGTTAGGAAGCCGAAGACTCACAAGCGCCCAAAATCGATCGAAAATATCCTTCGGGACCCTGATCGAACCGTCGCGAGGCGATGAAATCAGAGGTCGGTCGCGTTCTGTCCACGTATCGAGCGGGTTATTCTGAAAGCATTTTTTCGTACATGTACTGACAGTAGCCACACATTGGCGAACTACCCATCTCGCTTGCGGGGATGTCGGAGCCGCAGCGTTCGCAATCATGTTGAGCCTCAGCATGACACAATGCGCATCGTCGTTCCGACATCACGTAAGCGTCAGCACCACATTCCGGGCAAGAAGCGTATGGATCATCGCCCCCGTCCTTCATTGCGCTATATGCATCGCCTTCCAGCGCCAATTTGATAGCGCGAGGGACATAAGCCTCGCGAGAGTCAGCGGATCCACACCTGGAACACTCGAGAAGGATCTCATTGTTCAAATTCGTAGGGCGCAATAGATCAGAGCCACAATCCCGACACGAAAGCTCTGCTACGCCCTCTTCAAGGGCGTCGGACTCCCAATCGATAGCTTCCCGCGCCGCTTCACAGGAAGCGCGTTCCTCCTCATACACTGTCGAAACGTCGAGCATCGCTTTCCAAGTTGCTTCCCCAAGTAGTTGAAGTGGATCTTCTCCCAGTTCCTTGGTCACGAAATCGCGGATGATTGTGAAAGCATTTGTCATCAGGCCCTGGAGCGCAGCTTGAGAATGATTCGGAACGTAATGCTCAAGGTCGTTCCTGGCAGCTGTGATCTTGTCGAGGAGCGCCCAATCCGTTTGTATGCCCAGACCGGAAAACCGCTCTTTGATCTGTCCGATGTCAACGGTCTTTTTACCAAAGCCCACGAAAGTTAGAATTCCGGAGGAGTCCAATTTAGGCCGCATCTGAGCCTTCACCAACACGTCATTGCTGTCGTCAGGCGACTTGCGCCGCAAAGCCTCCTTGTAAAGAAGGAGCACGCCCGCATGAATGTTCCTAACTGCAGAGAGCATGCGATCTGAACTACCCGCAAGAAAATCCTCTACCCCCAACCTTATCGACGATGTCGCGTTTGTAAGCAAATCCAATTAGCACCTCAGAGTGTCCCACTGAACTAAGGCTAAGCTTCCTCCAGCCCGTAAGCCAGTTCGCTTTTATAGTTCTCCGAGGCGGCGCTGAACGAAGTCTATCTCTTGCACGTCAATCGAAACAGGTAGTCCATCGTTCCCGTACTTTATCTTGCCTCGCACCCGCAAGGGCTCGCGGGCTGAGAACCCACGCAGCAACTGCGCAATGTCTCCGCCTGTATATCGATACGGAACGTGAACACCGTCGGCCGTGTAGAAGGTTCCCCGCAGATTCGTTTTGGTGAGGCTGTTCAGAGTGCCCATGATCTCTGTGCCTTCGCGACTTTGATCTTCGACGACCTCTCGGAAATCGAAGTAACCTCTTTGACCGGCGTCAACGGTCGCTAAATCAACTTGCTTTCGCCGCATGTGAAATCGGTTTATCCTTGCAGGAACTAGCGGAGAGACGACCTGAGCGAGCTGTCTGTCGAGCCTCTGGCTGAGAAGCAATTCGTATTGTTCCTTGGTCAAGACGATTAGTTCATCACCGGGAGCGCTGAGTCGAACCTCGCCATCAGTGAATTGTGCAGGCATCGTGGCGAAGCGCTCGCCCTTAGCTTTTTTCTTCGCCTCCAGCATCGCGCCTATATCAGTAATTACTTTGTACGCACCGGAAACGGCGCTAGTCACTGCATTCAGCACCACGGCGGAGCCTGCCGCTATCGCAGTGGCTGCTGCAGGATTCGCTTTAGCATATTTGATCGCCTCGAAGACTAGATGGAAGGACGCATGATCAATGTCCCTGACTCTTAGTTCGTATTCATCACCAAGGTCGAGTTCATGGGCAACGGCACTGAACGCGCGAGTGAGTCCAAAAAAAACTTCTGTTAGCTCTCTGGCACCCATGGTGCCTGTATCGACATCCGGCCCTTCATATACCAACTCAAAAATATCTGATTCGACTGCTGTCTGCTCTGGCAAATCCACAGCGGGCATCATCCCACCTCTCGGTAAACTATACATGCGTTTTGTTGGCTAAACCCAGAGGATTCCTAGCCGCAGCAACGACTTCGTCGCGGAAAAGGTTCTGAAGTCATCAAATGGGGCACTCATCTGTTCGTCACGGCTGAACAGGAATTTGACGCGCCGAGTGCCCAATCTTCTGCACTACCCTCAAATGCGTGACTGTTGATAAATGGGTCCGTATCGATAGGTTGCCCAGTGTCCAGTAAGGGGCCAGAGGGTGAGCTCTGAACTGTCAAGAACAGGCAGAGTCACCCATTGAGCGGGATCGTTGATGATCCTTCTGAGTTCCGGCCAAATTGTGTCTTCTGGGCAATTACACCGGAATAGAGGTTTACGACGGCAAGCGTTTCATGGAGTGAGCGACAAATGAGTCATTGCGTTGGGACGGGTTTCAGTTCAACGCATACCAAGCACAAGCACTTGAAGAAGATTCATCCTTGCTCGCCTTTCTCCGCTCCGAGTAAGTAGTCATGTCGCGTACAAAGGGATCAAGGCTTCCTCGTGGGTGATGAGACTTCTACGGAACATCATTTTCAACAAAAACATAATGTGTTCTATGTTGACGACTACATAACGCACATGGGAGACGAGCCATGCGGATACAAGTCGCAATCGGAGAGAACCATCGTTTCGAGCTGCGTGAAGCCCTGCTGGTGTACGGGGACCACCAGAAGAGCTTCGTTACCCGTCACGAAGTCGCCCAAAACAAGCATGCTCCGCCATCCCTGGGGCCGGCCCAGCCCCTGACATTTGGCTTTCTCGATTCGCTCCTGCGTTCTCTCCACGGCAGTTGTACGGCCGAAGTCTTGCCCGAAAACGTCCTTGCCAAAAGTGACCGGATGATTGCGTGGTGGACCCCGCAACGGCGGCGTCAGATGTTTTACGAAAACGCCGAAGGGAAAGCCGCCGCACTCAACGGCCGCACGTTCCCCCAGCCTGCTTTGGTATGGCGGGCGGACGGTGACAATCTCAAGATACGTGCCCTATCCGCAGACAAACGGCCCACGGCTGAGACGAAACTGGCGGTGGCACCCTTCTGGAATCTGTCCGACGATGGCCGCGTCTGCACAGGCTCCATGCGTCGTCCGGATAGCGTATCGGTGGCGAGCCTGCTGGACTGGGAACGCGGGTTCTACGAGAGTGCCTTCACCCATGCCAACGTCGGCCGTTTGACGCGGCACGAGGGCGGCTTCGAAGGCTTGTGGACCGGACTTGCGAAGACGCGCGGGCAATTTCCAACGGAGACCCTGATCGAGCTGCCGCAGACTCTCGCGCAGTTTGTGCGCGGCGATGGGAGGTAACATGCGAATTGAGCACATTCTTCCCTCGGACTTATTGGGCCGGCGGCCGTTGCACATTCTGGTCGTAGGCGCGGGTGGCACCGGGAGTGCCATCGTGATGGGTCTGCCTTATCTCCATCAGGCAATGCGGGTCTGGGGCCATTCCCACGGCCTCGATGTCTCCATGATGGACGCGGATGTTGTCTCCGAGACAAATTGCGTTCGCCAGCCATATGCAGCGTCGGACATCGGTCAGAACAAGGCGACCGTCCTCATCAACCGAATCAACCTCTTCTGGGGAACGGGCTGGTCGGCGATCCCCATGCACTTTCACTGCGATTCCCTGGAGGGATATCACCGCACACCAGACATCGTGATCGGTTGCGTCGACTCGCGGGCTGCCAGAAAGGTCATGGAGCAGTCTCTTACCCGGGCACGCAGCGGCACCAGCTATTGGTTAGACCTTGGCAACAATGCTGCCAGCGGGCAGTTCGTTCTTGGCCAGCCATTGAACGGTCGCAATCGCAGGAAGATCGAACGGCTGCGGACAGTCACCGAGTTATATCCCGAGGTCGCCGACGACACTATGGGAGAGGACTCCTTGCCAAGTTGTTCTGCGGTCGAGGCTCTCGATCGTCAGGAACCCTTCATCAACCAGACGCTCGCTTCGAGTGCGCTGGCGATGCTGGCGCAGCTCTTCCACTACGGAAAGCTCACGCATCACGGCGCCTTCTTCAATGCACGAACCGGTCAGATGACTGCGCTTCCGATCGATCCCCAGCTCTGGGCGAAGACTCGCCGGCGGTCGAAGCGTTCTCTTGCCATCACCACAGCCGCAGCTTGACTCACCCCAACCCCAACGAGGAGACATCCTGATGTTCAAAGAACTCGCTCCCTACCTGCGCCAGCGTGCTGTTCTGCTGACGGTCACCCGCCTGGAAGAAGACCAGATCCGCGTCAATGTCATTCCACAGAAGATCAAAGATGGCGAGAATGCGGCGCTGACGACGCCCTTGAGCGTGACAGGTACCGCCGAGGAACTTGATCGAGACCTGCCATCGACATTGGTGAGCTTCGTCTCTTCCCATCTGCAACTGAAGAATTCGCTCGAAAGGGCGCAGGCCGAGATGGACGCTGCCACGAAGGCAGCGCAGGCTGAAGCGCGTGCCAAATCAAAGACGCAAGCAAAGAAGGAACCGACGAAGGCGCAGGACGCAAAACCAGCTTTAGCCGCAAAGCCGATTGAGATTGCCAAGGCGGAACCGCCAAAGACGGCAAGTCTCTTCGACGTGCCAAGCCCGTTGGCAGCCTCTCCATCGCCAATGGTCGAGACGGATGAGGAAGATGAAATCCTTGCGGAGATCGATGAGCAAGATCAGGACGAGGAAGAAGCAGCTTAGGGCACCAGCATCGATTCATCCCGCTTCGGTGGCCATTGTGGGGATTGGCCACCAGCTTACAGCGAGTATCGTCCTTCGGAGTGGCGGGTCTGGCCGAGGGCGGTGAGGGTTTCGAGGATCTCCTGGATTCGTGTGCGGCTGGCTGGACGGAAGGCGGCGGCGATCTGGGCCGGGTTCTGCTGCGGCACGGCGCGCAGCGAGTCCTTGACGGCGCGGACCTGGTCGGGCAGCGTGGCGGGCCAGGGCTGTTTGCGGCGGGCAGCGGTCGCGGGCTCTGCCTCAACGAGGCCGGCCAGCTGCGGAGTGACAGCGACGGCGTTGGGTGCCTGATACTCAGGGCGCAGCCAGCGGACGACACCGCTGGCTTCTTCGGCGCGGCGTTCGGCGTTCAGAGCGACGACGCGTTCGAGTATCTGTTCGGTCGAGAGATCGTGCGGCCATCCGTAGGCGGCGAAGACGGCGCGGTCGAGCTCGTCGTGCAGCTCACGCAGAATGCCGATGAGGCCGGAGTCGTAGATGTTCCTCTCCTCCTCCGTAAGTTCAGCGTTGGAGCGTAGCTTTTCGAGCAGGTTGTACATCTCGGTAAGGGTGAGCCATGGGTGGAGTTGCTGCTGGCGCTTGCGGTGGGCGTCGAGGCGCTCCGCGAGGTCGCGAATGGTTTGCTTCTGAGCTTCGGTGCAGACGGGGAATGGGAAAGGATCGAAGCAGCGAGTCTTCACATAGACAGGGTCATTGCCGAAGCCGAGACGACTGCTGTTAGCGGCGGTCCAAGACAGATGAACCGAACTCGAAAGCACCCCAAGCTGGTATGCATCAGCGAATGCAATGTTGACGAGCTTATTGTCCGGCAGGATTGCGGCGTCGAGAAAGACAAAAACGCGATGCTTTGCAGTTTCAACCGTTGAGATGTAGCGCGTCAATCCCTTCAGGGCAGGTCGGAAGTTCGCTCGCGGCTCGCCGAAGGTCCACCAGTTTTCGCTGTATGTGGCTCGCCGGTTCTCATCTCGTTCGGGCTTGACGCGATCGAGCAGCCATTGATAGACCTCGGGGAAGCGGAGGCGGACGTCTTCGCTGCTGAGTCCGAAGAGATCGATGACCATGACATTGCGGGAGGTTCCGGTGAGATCGCGCCCATTGAGATATGGGCGAATGTGCTGCTCAAGACCGGGGATGCGACCGAGGCCCAGTGCTGCTGCCTGTTCCGGCGTGACGATGAAGCCAGCGCCATGCAACTTCACTCCAGGGCAGCTGAGGTCCTCGTTCGATTGCAACGGTAAAGCGGCGGTGACATCCGCTCCGACGCGAAGGTCGGCGAAGATCTTTCCCTTCTGTTCTGTCAGTTCGACGGCGGTGCCTTCGGAGTTCGTGTCGCCTTCGCTGCTGACGCGATAGAGGTGGCCCTCATGCTCGCCTCGCTCAGCGACGGTCATGGCGATGCGGACGGCGGCAGCCTTGGCGGAGGTACGTTCTTCGTTGGAGAGCGACTTGACCCACGGATGATCGGGGATAGCGAAGATGAGCGAGAGCGGGTGCTTCGTCGCGGCGAGGTTCTGCGCGACTACCTTGCGGTTGAAGACCTGCGGCAGGCTGTTGGTGGTGATGAAGCCGAAGC
>VFSW01002520.1_pt1 | contig 27709 bp, 15 predicted proteins | sample 5358111 | NCBI WGS metagenome assembly VFSW01 (sample SAMN11554181, study PRJNA540505) | mine drainage metagenome | isolation source: sediment from site ElyBrook_90M | place: USA: Ely Copper Mine, Vershire, VT | collected 2017 | reverse complement strand
GATCGGATCGCGGGCCATCGGTTTGGTCATTGGAAGCCCCTGATTTGGAACCCCATTCATACGGGAATGCCCGCAGATGCACCGGAACCCCTTTGCCGGGAGGGAGTCGAACCCTCTGGATTCCATCGAAAAGTTTCTGTCCTCTACATCGGACATCCTCCTTTCCCAGGCTTAACCTGGCGCGAACGCAAAAGTCCCGCAGCGTCTGGCTATCGTGATCTGGCCACCCTACCGGTAATCCTCGCAGCAGTACGCGTCGTTAGCGGCAATTCGGGTTTTCGGACACGACGATCAGCTAACCCACGCCCTGTCACGTCGGCTTATGTTCGGCGAGTGCTTTTAGCATATCGTTGATAGCCGATGTAGCCAAGACGGAACGCGCGTCGATCTCCACGCCAAGCACGCCGATATTGATGAACTGCGCTCTTACGATCTTTAGGTTGAGTTTCTGCATCTCCTCTGGAATAGCGACCTTTAGCTTATTAGGGTCGATCGCTGCGCGAAGCAAGCGCTCCGCAAGAGAATCTATGTTGATGCGAAATATATTTAGCAGATTGTCTCTGACCGATGAAAACGCTAGTTGCCCCCCCAACTCGACGTGTGGAGTCCCCATCACAATTTCCACGCTCGAATTGGAGAGAACTGCGAGCGACGCCGGCAGTCTCGCAGCAATCGGTTGGGTTAACAGTTTATTTTTTATCGGGTCACCAGGCCATTCGACAATTTTTGGTCTGCGTACTTTTGCACCAAACCATGACTCAGTCACCCATTCGAGTTTCGTATTCGGAAAGGGATTTTGCCGGCAATCCCATACATCCACATCGCCTGAAACCGTGAGAACGGCATTTGCGCCTTCCTCCGCAAGCTTCTTTGAGTAGATCTTAACGACGGGATTGTTTGCACTATAGCTGCGACAGTTGTCGTGCGGGAGCGAAATCGAGTCAACAATCGACCCGATCTTCGCCTGCAAGTCGCCGAGGTTGGCAAACGTGCGCAGCGTTACAGTTATGCCCGTTGGCGCCGTCTCCACGGAGACAAAGCTAGTGACGGGCACTACGACAGGAACGCCTTGGATGTTTTGCGAAACATCGATTGGCCCGATTTGAACTTCCGCCGGCGTCGCTCTCATCTGCGCCGTCGCGGTGTTTTGCGACGCCAACAGCGCTCCGGCTAGCGCGAACACCAAGAACACGCGCATAAGCTTCACCCCCAAAGCTCCAGAATGTTATGTCTTACATTTGACCTGTGCAGGCGACTGAAAAGTTAGATCAAGCGGTTGGATTGCGGTAGTGTGCCATTGAACCGCACCAGCCCCCATAAGGCTAAAGATGTTCACTGGACTCAAAGGCAGCTTGAACTGACATCCCCCCAGACCATAAGGAAGTTTGGCGGTCACCAAACCATCTCCATTTATTTGGTATTCCCGTGAGTAGGAAGTAGGAACTATTGAAACTGCACGGCGGTCACTTCACCTCTCAATAACTCTTATGAGCGTCAATTGGTTTCTTCGTTGCCAGCTGTCATTTGTTACGAAATATTTTCCGAAAAATAGCGGCAACACCGGCAGTTGTCGCCAATACTGCTACGAAATACACCCACGTCAGTAGCGGGTAGTATTGTGGGCCATGAGCGTCTCCGACAACAAAGTAACCTGTGCGACGAGCGGCAGCGCGATAAAGCCCGCGGGTATCGAAATGGCACCACCAGTGTAGGCCCAATGGCACAGTCGGCCCGTGAATGACGGAGAAGAAGATCTTTGCCTTTAGATATTGCGTAGACAGCAGCAGCAGCAAAACGAACGGCGCAACGAAGAAAACTGTGATTACCACCGCTTGGAACGCCTTTCCATCTAGTGTCGTAGCGTCAATGTCGGATTCGTTGAAGAATGGTGGAACGGGGATTTTCCGCGCCCAGGCACTCTGCGTCGTCTTGGAAATCCACAGATAATATAGGCCGAGCGAAAAAGAAAACGATACGATCTCTATTGGCAATGCAAGCACGGGCACGCCGTCCGGCTCGTGACTAAAGACCCCGAACGGATCTGAGATTGGCGTCATCCCGGTCGTTCTCACAAATGCAAACAGACCAAATAGGAGGGCAAACCAAGAGAAAATCCACCAAAGCTTCCGAATCGACTCGCGTGTCATACTGCCTCGCTACCGCCCCCCGCATCGTGATGAGCGCGCAGCCTGAATAGAACGCGCTCATTCCGTCCGGAAGTATCATCGGCGACCGATATGCGGCGGCATCTTGAGCGTCTATCGCTACGCCGCGTCTTGGTGATCGGAGACTCTGAGTCTAGCCCCCGGGTGGCCACGCACTCCCCTTTGTGAGACCCTTCTTATCAAGCACGCCGCGATCTGTTCCCTTTAGTATTTCTCGGACAAGCTGCATGGCCGCGTCCGTAACGAAGTACGCCCCATGGATTCTTAGCCCAGATACGGACTCCGGAAAGAACGGGGAGCAATCCACGTCCCAAATGTTATCGCAGACGCTGCCATCACTTTCCATTGGGGGACGATGTGCGAGGCCACTGCGGCCAAGCCGTCGAGTACCAAAGTGCTTCAGGCCGGCAGAAGCACCGAGTACGTCGTCGCGACCGCTGTACAGGCCGGTCACTCGATAGCTCAAGTTAGCGACAGCCTGGCCGTCCGTCGAATCCTCGCTAATGGCATCAAACAAATCGTTGTCGACATCGGCGGCGATCATAACGAGTTGATTTATAAGGGACACGGACAGCGGTTGATTGTTGCGCTTCCAGACCGCGGATAGCGCCTTCTGCAGCACGTAGTTCCCCATGCTGTGGGCAAGAACCGACACCTTCGCTTTGCACGCACGAGTAGGATCACTCGCCGTTTGACGCTGTTTGGTCAACAGCCATTGATGTACGGAGTCGAAGACATCAGCTAGTGCTGGCGCACATGTGCGAGCATGATCACGGTCGGGTTCATAGCCGAGTATGCTGCCAAGCGACGGCCAGTCAAACGACACGCATATGCCTAGCCCGTCCGGACCGCTGAATAATCGGTCACTGACGCTCGCGTACAAATTTGCGGCATCTTCGAAGCCGTTGTTATAGCCATGGACCAAGAAGCACACGTGCTTCTGGGCTGCATTATCGCCCTGGGAGAAGCTCGGGAAGGAGTCGGCAGCTTGGACGAGTTCTGCTCGGAACGCCTCTGCGGTAACGGCCGTCCAACTTGAAATCCGATCAATAATCCCCTGGTCGCCAAGCCAATATGTGACCGGACCGAGTTCGCCCGTCGGCGTACCCCCAGAAAACGCCCGATTGGTGATCATCCAATACCGCGGCATCGCGCTCTCCCTAACGCTTGGGAAGGATGATGCGACTGGGCACAAGTCGCGTCAAGTGTGAAAAGGCGTCTACCTTTGACCAGGAACCAGCGTGTTAAAACGACCACCCTGTGGAGTGCGAATTCGCAAATCGTCGCGTAACAGGTCAAACACGACGTGTGCGTGGCGAACCGGATTCACTTGATCCGCGCGCATTTACTCAATGGATGTTATGCGAACTCCGCGCGATGCAGCAAGTACTCCGGCGATTCCGCGACGTCATTAATATGAATGATAGGCGGCGCCTTATCATGACTAATGCCGGCGAGATTCATCAACACCTTGTTTTCGCACGGGTAAACCGTCCAGGCACTGTCAGTCCTGAAACAAAACGAGTTGGGTAGGTTCGCCTTGAACTCGGCAACCGGGTACGACGCTCGTCAAGCTCTGCTCTACCCTCCTTTTATCAAGCGCGGGACCTGACGCGCCGTTGATGTTTTCACCATCTCGTAAATTGCGCCAGAGTTTTGAGGTCCGATACTTACATGAAGGGGTCGGTCGGCTCCGTAGAGATACATCCGGTCAAAACGACAGTTCGCGGATATCCACGTCATTACCTCGCGCATATCTTCGTCGCGCACTAAAAAATCTACTGCAGCTCCTAAACGGTCACAAATTAATTGACCGTCGGCTTTGACTTCGCATGACGCGTGTTGATCAAGCTCTGGCGCGATTCCCCTCGCAATCTTCCTAGTCAGTGCTCGCCCCGCAAACCCGTAGGTCAATTCGATCGCGCCAAAATACTCTATGACCGGGTCCAGTATATGCGCCGCCAGATCGCAGATTGCATTGTATGTCTCAGGCGCCTGGGGCGTGTTATCCGGCTTGTTGGCTTGCCATGTCGACCCACACTCGATTAAGTCTCGGTACCGATAGTGAGGACCACACTTGGCGTCCAATCCCGGACACAGCTGTGCTCGGCTGAGCTCAAATCCGTCGATGCGGTAACGCCGACTTTCAAGCAGTCCCTGAAACGTGCTTTGACTTGGTCCATGTGCGTCCAAATCGAAAATAGCAGCCCGTTCGAGGGCGTCCTCGAAGGCTACCTGCTCCGCGTAGAAAGGATATTCTTCGTTTATATATCGTGACTTTCGAAATAGCATTGTTGGTTGAAAGGTAGTTCCGTATTCAAAGACGTCCATTTCTTGATCGCGGAGTCGGACCTTCAATCGTTTCATCAGCATTGGAACCGGCTTTCCCTCGAAATCATCGTAAGAGAGAACGGTGACCTTGCCAGAGGCGATATGCACTTTTACCAGGTCGAATTCGGCAATGTCTCCGGCCATGACCGTGGCGCACCCGATATATACGCGCAGAACGGCACCGAGCCTATCGATGATGTTCGTATGAAGCTGCAATGATTCATTGGGCTCCAACCAACCAAGGCCGTCTAAGGCCGCGGCTTCGCAAGCCTCTCTGATGAGATTGACATCCTGCATCGAAAAAAGGAGTTTGCTCGCTTCCGACTGTGCAGCTGCGTAGCTACCGAAGAACGACCGAAGGTCTCGAGCAAGACGCGGTTCTAGCTTGACAAATTTGCGGCGGCGATCGAACGATCGCAAGGCAAGCATCACCAATATGTCGTCGCGACGGCGTTTTTCTGCGGCCTTCCACGCGTCTGCATCGTTAGCCTCTAGGCAATAATCGATCGCCCGCTTGACGGAGCCGAAAGCCGATTTTAGCGCGGTGACATCGGGAATTTCTTCGAGGGCCGGTATACGACCTAGATCGATTAGCCGATCCCACAAATCGTTGAGAGCGCGCTTCGCCTCTTCTGACAGCTGCTGCTCCGGGGCGGCCAGCTTCACGCGTTGGCGCGGCGATTGGTGGATTCGACGTGATTCCCGCTCAACGCGATGGCGTTCGCGCGCCACGACTAAGTATGGTTGAAGAGCGCTCCCTAGGCGCCGCCTTCCCCATGACCTCCGTAGCAGAAATTGCTGTTCTAAATCGCCGTCACGGAAAACATAAAAAACCCCCGGCCCGGCCGGGTAGGCCTCCTCTCCAAGAACCGCCTCAACATAAGCCCGCAACTCCGCCTGCGAGAAGTACTTTTGGAACGTACGTCGGCTGGTCACCACTCCATCGCCGAACGTTCTTCCTTTAGTCGGTTCGTTGTTACCCAACATCGCGGCAATACACAACACCTTTTTTGCCAGACCATATGCTCTATCTAGAGCGAGGTCTCGCTCCTCTTTACTCTCAATGACATTGATCACGAAGCCGATATTTACAACGTCGCTCGCGACGGGAGCGACATCCGCGCGAAAATGGGGATCCCACCCTAAAGCTGGAATTCCTGCCGCAATTAATCCGGCCACGTCATCCCCGCGTCCGCATCCATAGTCGAAAAACGTGGTCTCGGCGGAGAGCAATTCATCTCTGAGCAGGCTTTGCACAGGCGCCGACAATGTCGTTCGAGAGAGCGCAGTGGCAAATCGGTCTATCGAAGTGGATATTGTCGCCTCGCGCGGTACGGCCGAGTCGTGCTCGATGTTCCCGATGGGGAACAGGTCAAAACCTTCTAGCCTGTAGCCGCGTGCCCGAATTACATCGAGCCATTGTTGTTGAAAACCGATCTTTGTGGGATTGTCGAACAGGCCCAATTGTTCGCACAACTGGGTTAGTGCAACGCAAGCCTCTCGGGCAGGATGCTGTTGGTCTAGAAGCAGTTCCGTCCGATGCAAAATGGGCGGGTTAAGCGATGAGCGGTAAGAACGCTTGGCGACAATCTCCTCGGCTTTGCCGATCCGAAAGCTTGTGTCTAACGTCGGAAATGGAACTTGGCCGAGATCGGGGTACCATAGAAATGCAACCTCCGCTTTGGCCGCATCGATTCGAAATACGTTAAATTCTGGCTTATCAATCGAGGTCAGAAGAGTAATTCCACGAACGATTAAGCTCTTGGCGTCTGGATCGAGCAACGAACATTGCTCGCGACTTATGTACTGATAGCCCCCAACTTGCTTGCCAATACGAAGCATGTCGATGCCGGAGCTAAGACTGCCTAAGAGAGATGGCTAGCTTTGATGGCCGTAACGAGCTCCTCCGCGTCGCTGCCGCTAAGCCACGGCACTTGCACATAAATGAGGTCGCTCTCGTTCTGTAGTCTCGCCGCACAATGACCCTTTCCTAGTAAACGTTCGGCACCTTTTTGCCCCAATGCGATTTCTGAGGTCCCCTCTCCCTCGACTCGTAGAATAAGCCGATTGCCGAGATTGTCTCGCAATTGCGGCGGCAGTACATCCTTATCGGGTCGCTGTGCCGCAAAGAACAGATGAATACCTGCGGCTCGAGCCTTGACGCCAAGTCGCTTTACCGTCGATGACACGGAGTCCTTATATTCATCGGTTAACATCCACTCGGCAAATTCGTCGTGAACCACAAAGATTGCCGGAAGCCGCTGCTCGGCAGGCACTCGCTCGTTAAATGCTTGCAGATTCGGCACCCCTTTCATAGTGGAAAACCGACGGTACCTCTCGTCCATTTCGACAATCAGCTGCTCAAGGACGACGATAGCTCGATCCTGCTCAACAATGATTCCCTCTACCAAATGCGGTAGACCCTCAAGCGATCCATAGTCAACGCCCATTTTCGGATCAATGCAGTAGATTTTCGCCAGGGAAGGCGGGTTTGTCAGAGCGATGTCAATCAACAGGTTTTGAATGAGAATGGATTTGCCACTGCCAGTGGTTCCTGCGATCAGTGTGTGCGGTGCATGGCTCTGCTGCCCGCCAAAGGGCTGCCCTAGATTCAGGTATTGAACCTCACCGTCCAATTCCCGAACGCCGATAATAAAGCTCAAGTTCACGACGCCCGACTCTCGTGTAGGGACTCGACCCCAAACGTCCCACATTGGAACTATCCGCCGGTTCGGCCTTTCAACCGCGACAACGATCTCCCCGGGGCGGGGGGTAATAGAAAGCACATTCAAAGAATGCGTAGTCAGCAACCGCTGACGATTGTTCTCGATATCCTTTGCCTCAAGTCGGTCGCTTCCAAGTAATCGAATTAATCCCGCATTCGGTGTCAGCCTCGTACCAAGAACTTTTGCCTGGAGTTGCCAACCCACCAAGGCCCGTTGCAATGTTTTGGCCGCAGTCTCCAGCCAAGCGATAGCCGCCGCGTCTGAAACATCGCCTACCGCTTTCGAGGCGATCAGCGAACTGACGGAAACCTGCTTGGCAGTCTCGATCGCATCGGACTGTACAATCTCGCCGGCCTTCGCCATCTCGGAATAGGATATCGGCGCTGGCTCGGCCACGGCCTCGGCTGCCGCCACCTTTGTACGCTTCTTGGACCTTTGCTCAACGGGCTCGCCGGGACTAATTTTGGTGGACCCCCCGAGTGGCTCGTCCGCCCCCCCCCCCCGCGGCCGCCGCGGGGGGGCCCCCCTTGTTCTCTCCCCCCACGCCTTCGCGGCCCCGCGCTGGGGGCGAACTGTTGATCGCTTCCACGACTCCACTAAGCCACGAAGTAAGTCCTTCGTCCGGTTGAGGTTAAATACCTCTTGGACAGAATGCGGGCCACACTTTTCCGGCAGGGATTCCTGGTCACTGGCAACGTCAGCGTTACCATCGGTTGCAAATACGTGAGAGTAGCCTCTGAGATCGATCTGCACGGTGGCCTGCCTGATCAGCCGCCGCACCTCGTCAAAAATCCTCTCGTGCCGCGGGGACTTCACCGCATCGAGCAACAAATCCGATAGGCGCGAGAGCCAAAGGTCCCGGTCAAGGCGCCCAGGGTTCTCGAAAAGCGCATCATTGATTCGTCCTACCGTCGCCTCGACCTGTCGTCGTGACTTCTTACTTGAGTCTGAAACACTAGCACTGCCAACGTACTTGGCTTCTGTTACTACTACGCGGATTTTTGAGAGTTCGATTGGATCGAAAGAAATAAACAATAGGTCTGCTATGCCTGACTCACTTTGCCCAAGCCAAGCGGCATAGTCGTCGAGGAAGAAACATGCTACGGGCGCAGCGCCAAACTCCTCGCGCACTAATGCGGCGCTCAATACAATGCCGATGAGCTCTCCAGCCGCCGTGCCGCGTTTGGAAGCGCGCAGCACAATTTCGCCGGAAATATCGGTCGCGGCACCTATCAACTTCTCGATCAGTGCGTCTGTCTTCTCGCGTAGTAAACCGAGCCCCAACTCTTCTAATCGGCGTCGGAGAAGCACCTCTAAGACGCGCGATCGGGAAGTCGACGAGACTACGACGTTTCGTCCGTTGCTACGATCCTTTTGGTAGCGAATTACTCGAACGTTCTGGTGTCGAAGCTGCTCCGGATCGAGGAGGTCGTCATAGTTAACGACCCACTCCGCTAGAGCATGCGCCTCGTCGAACACTTGTCGCACGGATCCATCATTCAACGATATCGTGCGCATCGGAAGACGTCGATGTCCGCGCGCGCTCGCCTGTCGTTCAACGACCGCCGCGACTGCGCCGACATAGGCTAGTCCCTCAAACGGCTGTTCGGGACACGTGAGGTAGCGCACGGCCGATTCGGAAGTGGTAGGGGCTTTGTAGGCCCACCTTGGCGGTACATGCGTCAAAATCGATGCCGTCGTAGGAACGATCGGCAATTGCGGCCATTGAACGCGCGCCCGCCGGGCCACAACATCTTGAAGATAAGCGATATCCACTTGCCGGCAGTCATCTGCAGTTCGCCCTGGGGGATCGATTCGAATACCGACCCGTAGCTTGGCCATGAAATTGCGCGAGGTCTCGCTGGCAACGGGTGCGTCGGGGTCCGCGTCGGACTGTTCAAGCAGATCGTTATATACCCTCTGCAATGATCCCCGATCCCGATGGCGCAAGGTCACATTGCAATGGATCTCCGATTCTTGGAGAGTAGTTAACGCCTCCACCGCGGCGAGCGGCAAGCCCGCGGAATCACACTCGAAGAGAGCCACGCTCAGACTGGCATTTTCGTGTGGCTGTAGATCCAAATATCGCGAAACAATCTCGCGAACACGATGCGCGCCTTCTTGCGGGTCTTCGCTGGTTTTTGCGACTCCCGCTGCATTGACGGGTTGCTCCATCAGTGAGTAATCGTCTAATGTCTCACTGACTACTAACAGCGTTGGATCTCCCTTGCTATAACCTACCGCAATCTCGGGGTAATAGGGATGTCGCGCTTCTTTGCACAACTCCTCGAAAAAGAGACGTTCATCTCCAACTTCAATTTCGTCCGACCCCAGCATGTGCTGAAACAAACGGCCGACGGACCGTGCTTTTACTGCGATAGACACCATTCGCATGGGATTCCAGGGAGCCACAATCGCCGCGGCCGGATCGTCCTCAACGCGGATAACCCCCAGGCGCAGCAGTGGATCAAGGAGCTCTCGACGAATGATGTCATCCCCCGCCCGAGCTTCGAGACGCTCAAGCAATATCGCGTAGGCGCGCGCTTGATCGAGCAGCGAATCCGAGGCAATCCCCGATGACTCAAAGTCCGTTATCGCGGTCGTATATTTCGACTGAAAGGCCTCCCACGCTTCAGTAATTCCGGCGAAATCTTCTTCGTCCATGCGCTGCTGACACCGATCTAAAGATTCGCGCCATTTTCCTTCAATCGTCACTATGTCGCGTAGCGCCGGGACAAACGACCCTGCATCCCTGTTATAGGCCGCCTCAAACGAACCCGAGTCTCCTAAGGCGATGCGTTGCGCCTGTCCCTTTTTACTCGTTCTGACTCTTTGGACTGATAGGTCGGCAAATGGCTTCTTGACCAATCGGCTCAGATCTTCGGGCAAACTTGCGCTGACCGCGTCCGGTTTACCTAAATAGTCCACCTGTACAGAATGAAAGTCTTCACCGATTTTGAGATGAAGGTCCAAGCGTATCCGCAGCGCCGCGCGTGCGGTCGACTGATTACTCTGGTATTTCCTCGAGCTCGCCTTTTCGGCATCGATAAATGCCTGATATTTGAACAACGGATCAAGATTCCACTCGACTTTCGATCCAAAGAGATTCTCTAGCCCTCTGTACCGAAGGTCGAATAACCGCGCCACCTCTGCGTTGAGACCAAGATGCTGCGTGCGACCTCGAGCGTTCCATTCAATAACGAGCCGCTTATCGCCGCTCCAGTTGGGAGCTTGTGCCTTCAAACGGTGGAGCGCGGAGAGCAACCCCACCAAAAGGTCAGTGCATTCGATTGGCGCGCCGAAAACAAATCTATCCCATTTCGCCTTAAGCGCAGGTCGTTCTGCGATGAGGCTTCGATGATTTTCGTAGAACTCACGATCGTCGTCACCGGGCTGCTTCTTTGTCGTCGCCAACAGCAGCTCGAGATAATCTTTATCCTTCTTGTCCAGAAGCCCATCATCCTTGTCCATATAGAAATCGAGCGTCTCCTGCGCCAGCGAGACCTTTTTGGTCTTCAGTCCCGTGAAGAGTCCGTCAATCCTGTCGGTCTCCCACTCGAGCTCCGCCAGCGCCTGAGCCTCCGCATTCCAGGTTTGTGGCGCATCGATAAACGCTTCGATGACACCCCAATGCTCAGAAGCAATTTCATCGCGAACTTTCTTAAATTGTTGAGCCAGTTCCTCTCGTTCTAATATTTGCCGCGACTTGGTCTGCTTTCTAAGCAACGGTGCACGCTCGTGCACCATCTGTTCAAACTTCTTCTTCCAGGCCGATCGATGGCGCTGTTGCTGTTCCGCGATCGCCAAAGTGGAATCGCGCGGAACATGAAGAATCGGCAGACAATAGCCCAACGTTGATTGAAGAGGCTGTCCTTCCTCTTCGATTCGCGCCCGCGTGACGGAGATGTACTTAGCCAGTTGCCCCACCGTGAAGACATGAGCGTCGGTGAGTCCCTTTAGTGCAGCCTTCCAGACCTCTTTGCTCGTCTCTGGCAGCGGCAAGTCTCTGGCGGCGATATCCACCCACAGGTCTATGCGATCGGTGAGCGTCTTTGACCCGATGCGCGTCATGTCGCCGAGCGACACATTTTGGATATCGTCTATATTGACAACTAGCAGAGCCTGCTCCCCATTGGGCGGCTCACGATTTCTAAAATAAGTTGCGTTGCGCTCGCCGGTAACAACGCGTGCGGGAAGGTCGGTTCCCTCCGCCACATTCGCCGGAATGGCGACGAACACTTTTGAGGACAATTCCGTGTCATTGATAACTGCGTGGATGATCGCGATTGTTTGGTCTTTCTGTAATCGATCCAACAGATAACGTGCGATCCCCGCTTGCGCATTACCCAGCGACTTATCGAGTTCCTCCGCGAGGATCCTCGCCCCGACGGCTCCAATTAGCTCTAGGCTATTCACGGTGGTGACTACGCCCCCGAAATGGCAGTTCAACGTAGGCGCACCCATCAGATAGTCGATGCATTAAGCCAAGGCTGGTCAAGCGCTCCTCCAAACGCATGGCATTCTCGGCAAAGTCTTCAAGGTCCGCCTGGTCCTCAGCGATATAAGACGTCGCATGTTGCTCTCCAATGACGAAGCCGTATCGCTCGTGAAGTCGCTTTAAGAAGTCCTTGAACTCCATCCTTGATTCGACATTTGCAAATACCAGGGCTTTCAACAGGGAATCCGTTGGCGCATATCGCACCCGCTGGCTGCCACGTCGAGAAGAAAGACCGATCGCGCGGGCCCAACTTCCGTGAATCTTGCCCACATGCTGTTTGTGTCGTCCAAGAGCACGGGACAGCAGTTCGTCAAGAAGATGCTCTGGCGAGCGACAATTTATGTCTTGCAACTCATCGTCATCCGGCCAATTAAAATGCCGTGCGAGCACTTGAGCGGCTGCGTTGATGGGTTCCGGATCATCCAGCGCATCGGACCAGCGAGGGTCCTTTACGACTGACTTCACAAGGCTATCGACAGCCAAACGCGGAAGCGCTTGGTTGCTCTCAAATGAAGACAAGGCAACGTCCCGCACAGCGGACCGCCGGGGGCCCACTATTTCGCAAACGAAGACAGGGGTATCCAAGCGCCCGGCAGTCGCGCTGGCGCGACGTAAGAAGTAGATCAATAGGTGAAGACCCGTCATCGTGACAAGGTAGGGAAGCACGTCAAACTTTGGGAGGCGCTGCCCAAGGAGGAAAATCCAGTCATCGGCAAGGATGTCGTACTCGGGTAATCGTTTATAAGGCAAATAGCCCGCGGCCTTTTCTTCCGCCGGTAGCGTAATTCCCTGCAAGATGCCGACAATATCGTCCGTTGGATCTGGTTGGGCGAAGAAACGACGTTGCAATTCGCTAGCCACCTGATCGGCCTTCCGTGATCGGGCAAGCATGAGATACAACAGTTCACCGTTACGGGCGAAGAAACGGCGATCATTAGATGCGCCGATCTCAGATACGCGAAGGTCTTCGTAGAGGGAATTCTTTCCAAAGGGAAAAACGAATTTGGAACTCCATCGCTTATTGCTGTTGCCTTCGATGGCAGTTCGACGCAAATACCCGACTAATCGCGCAAAATCCGCAAATCTGGGGATCTTGGCTTTCAACTCGGTCAATGGCGCGAGATTGGATGGAGTGACGGTGCCCTTCATGAGCTCAAGCCATCTGTCCCACGCAACCGCGTCGGTTAGCGGCGGATCGCGCACGAGCTCCGTAAAAAATGGATTGTTGAAAACTACATTTCGTAGTCGCAACTGACGTTGGGGACGATATCTGAGGTTGTCCTGAGACGTCAGCGACGGCTCGCTCTGGAATACTGTGAGGAATTCTAGAAAGGTCAGCCACGGAGTCTGCTCGTCGTACAGCCGATGACCCCAAATTTGCTCATCAATCCAATAGTCTCCCTCGAAACCATCGGGCATCTCCGCCGGCTTGTCATAGTCCGTGGCCATTAGAGGTGGACCTCCACGGCGTGAGGACGCACTCGTCCGTCTTCCATGACTTCAATAAAGCGTACCGTAAGCCCATCCCCTGTCGTCTCACCTTCAATTTCGCGCCTGCGTTGGAGAGCCGATAGCACTTGGGATTTGTAGGCCAAAATGTCCTCATAGCACTCAAGTGAAAAGCTACTGGGTAAGGCGCCTTCAGACACTCTCACCAAAAACTCGAATCGCAGGCAAGTGAGGAAAAGATCGGCTGGGTCAAGTTCACTAGGCCTCATTAGCTGGACACGCAAGGATGCACCTCGCGGGTCTCGGTGAACGATGCTGATGGATTCCCCTCTTGTCGGGCGAACCGAGATCTCGGCCTCGTAGAGCTGGTTGGTACGAGACTGCGAGTAGCTACCGGCCGTCGCCAGCACCAGGGAGTCATGCATTTCGAGAAGTTCGCCCGTGAATATACGGTTGAGCCCGCGCACAAGAGTTCTTGCAAGTTCTGGGGGTGCCGGTTTGCCCTCTCTCAGGGAATCTAATACACCGAGAAACGTTTCCGCATTCTGATATACCGTCAGATCCCAAGCGGCATATTGCTTTGATTTCTCCGCGGGTAACGTAAAGAAAAGCCGTTGTCGCTGAAGTCGAATCTGCGTTTTAAACGCGAGCGCCTCATCGCCGGTGTCGTAGTCTCCATTTTCTAGATACGCTCGTTGTGCTCCCTGCCACGGGACTGTATTTCCGTAGACGGGATCACTCGCGACGAGAAGATCGTAGTCGGCCTTCAGATCCGGATCGTCAGCTCCAAGCGTCAACAGGCGATCTAATTTGTTACTCGTCTCGTGGCCTAATCCAAGACGCTCGAACTTTTCGAAGATTTCACGGTTTCTGCGCTTTCTTGGAGACAAGTTCTCTCCGACAGCATTGCCATACGGAGATGCCTTCCATACTGTCCCGTTGGTTTGGAAGGAATGCACGTCTGCGCAGGACATGAGATTGTCCTTCGCGTCCGCGTGCCCCAGTAAGATATTGCTTACTAGCATGAGTTGCTGACGAACGGGGATATGCTGGTTGTTCTGAGTGCTGAGTTCCATGAGCCGTTGGAGTCGCTCGCTGAATACCGCGCCGTTCTGATCACCCATGAGCCGACGGCGATTCTCAATGATCGGACACGGTGTAGATTGTTGGTTAAGATCGCAGCCATCGCAGAGATTCCAGCGTGGGTGCAACAAGACGGCGTCCAGTACCGCCTTCATACTATCTGAAGACGGTCTTTTACTTAGGTCAAAGACGCGTACCGGTACATCAGTCTCCGGCTCACCATCGACCAGTTGATCTTCGATGCTCTTCCACGCCGCCGCAGCCGCCGGCGAGGTGGCGAGAACTGGCAACCATTGTTCGTAAAGTTGTCCGTGGTTCGCTGCTACCACATAGAGTCGATTGCTTGAAGGATCTGCAAAGTCCTTCGACATTCTAGCAATAATAGTTTTGGCGATTCCCTTCTCGACCTCGGTCAAATCCTTGATGATATGGATCTGCCGTCCATCGCGAGCGACAACGTACATTCCTTGAGTGGCTTGCGAGTCATCCGCCCAGTCCTCGGCGTTGCCACCAAGCATTTGCCAGAGTTGCCTACAGTAATATGTCTTTCCATCGCCCGCTGTGCCGCTCAAGATGACGGATATGGGCTTGTCCTGAGTAAGACAGGCGAAGGCGTCATTTAAGTACGGTGTTGGAAGTAATAGCGGTTCGACGCCAGCACGTTTTCGAGACTGCTCAATTGTCTCGTCATACATATTGTCATTGGCCGCCGACGGCCCGTATTTTCTAAGAAAATTAATCCAAGCAGCATTCGGCAGCATCAAGCGTCGTCCTTGGCAATGTCATTCATTCTATAAGGTTTGCGTTTAGATCGGGTGCAACGTCATTTGTGGCAGGCCAGACAACCACCCTCGCTCGAGAGCTCGAGCAGCTCACTCTCCCGGATAGCTTCCTGAAGCGGCCCAAGGCGCCGCGACGAACTGATCCTGGCCATCCTAAGGGAATGCCTTTTGCGGATTTCTTCGATCCGCTCTGGTTGTTCTAGATCTTCAAGAGACTCGCCCTGAACCCACGTAAAGGGGGACGAGTGGTCTCTTGCCAATTTCTCGTATCGCTTTGCTTCCTCAAACGCCTCGGGATGTACTTCCCGAAGGCGCACCCACTCAATTCGTTGCTGAAAAAAGCAGAACGTGCATCCGCTCCTTGACCGCCAGCGATAGTAGCCAGGAAGCCCAACCCCTGAGGCTTCCAGCAGCTCCTTGACACCCTGGAGGTCGACGCCATGTTCCCGTAATGGAAATAAGGTCTGAAGACCGGGGTGTGTTGACAGATGGCCGCTTCGATTCGGCTCGTCCGCGCGAATAGCAACATAGCTGTTTATCTTAACGCCGGCTTCCAGGTCCGGCCTCAACCACGCTTCGAATGGTTCAATCTTAAGTTGCCGAGTACACCATCGCGTCTTGGCCGACGGTAAAAAATGCTTGTATTGTGCCAGCCAAAAGTCGAAGTCCCGTTGTGGGTTGAGCCTGCGAATTGGCTTTCCCAGAAACCCTTCCAGGCGAACCAAAAATTCATATACCTCGGGAAGTTCCTTGCCCGTGTCCGTGAAAAAGTAATCAACGTCAATCGTCGGATATGTTTGCCTCATGAAGATCGCAAGCGCCGCGCTGTCGCGACCCCCTGACAATCCGACAACATGCCGATCTGCGTTCATTTCCATATGCTTCCGCGCCTTCTATGCAGCAGAGTCTGCCGACAACTCGGCATTTTCTATGAGTTGGCTCCCAATTTGGGCAAGTGCCGCAAGCACAATATCGCTTCTCGCGCCGCCAGCGACCTTACTCATCAAGCGGACGATCTCAGTCACTTGCTTTCGGTCTTTGTCATAGATATCGAATTCCTTGGACATTATCTTTGGCGCGTGCTCAAAACCCACGACTATGGATATTGCATGCCGGCCGCCAGTGCGATTCTTCACGCGCGCGTAGCCCTCGGCTCGATTGAATCGCTGAGCCAATTCAGCAATCGATACAAGCGCCGCGTCGTAATCATTATCTGACCAATCCTGACAGGGCTTGTTTGCAGCAAGGCTGGCAACCCCTTCAATAGATTCCGTATCAGCAAATCGGTAGGACTCCATTCGGCTGACGAATGCCTCTACGCGTAACTCTCCGGTCAAACCTCGAAGTCGAGACGCTCGATCATGAAGCGACTCTTCATTTTCAACATTAAGTTCTTCGCGCAGACGGGAGTCCAACGTCTGCAACATCAACCTATATGCCGTTGCAATTTCTGCTAGCGTTTGCCGGAGTAGAACAATCTCATCATCCAAGCCCCTAGAAGCCTCAGGAAGAAGTGAGGCTAGGGCTCGCGGCAACATCTCGTAGACGAGGCCCTGCGGATCGGTCGCCGCTCGTAGCACGGACCGAATCGCTTGAGCCGGCTTGGTCAGGCTCATCGTTCTCAAGACCCACGCAGGTTGGTTTCGAATGATAGCCACAATCGAACGCGCTAGTGTTGTCAAACTCTCGTCTGCCAAGTTCTCGCCCGTCAAGTGGCTCAACAGCCCGCGCATCCCCTCAATTAAGAATTGTTGCTTCGGAGTTGGGTCGAATGCGCGAAGTGTCAGACTCTCCGGATTAATGGCGAGCCGATCAATGGCGAAGTCCGTAATCGGCGTCTCAATGATGTTATCGACGTAGACGGTATATCTATCTTTTCGCGTGAGTAGGTATGCCACAAGAAGCACTTCCCGCAATCCCTTTTTAAGGCCAAACGGGGGCGAAGCAAATAAGCTGAATATCGCGGACGCCGATACCGGCGAATTCTTAGCGGCCGATAAAAATTCGTCGGTCGCCTTCCACAAAGGGATCAGTCGCGCCGGGTCGTTATCCCCCGGATCAGCAAACTTTGGCCCCTTTGCGCTGTCGCCGTGCAAATGTGTTGAAGCTAAGAGACAATCGTAGAGCCCTCGCTCAGGCGGAAATCCTTCAAAGCCCAACGCCGGTTTGTCCCCGCTCATGATCATCGCCTTCAACAGGGATTTTTTGGCCGCAACAGCGTTTGCAGAGGGCGAGCCGCGATTGAGGAGCTCGCTCAAGATGCGCGGGCCTTGGCTGAATACGTCATCCGCGATAACCGATGCAAAACGAGACATTTCAGAAATCCCACGGATCGGCGCAAGGCTGCCACGATAGTAAAATTGAGCCGCAGAAAATGCGGCGCGAATTTCAACTTCCAATAGATGCGTAATTGTTGCGCTGCGGGCATCTACTTCCCTTCTGGCGACAGCATCATCACGCAATTGGGGATTACTCGAACGAATATGCTCGAGCTCGGTCAGCTCAGAGGCGAGACCGCTGATTCGATTACCGGAGTCACATATTCCTACGACAGACGGATGATCTGCCGTTTTCGTGACTTCCTCAGCCAAGCTCTTTAGCGAGGATTCTGAGTCATCGGCACCGGGAATCAGCACCAACACTTGTCCCATAGCTGCTGTAGATTTGAAATCACCCACGCGGTTACGAATATTGCCGGAAAGAGCAACGTCTACTTCAAGCCATCGGAAGGCCCCGGTCTCGTGATAATGTCGCTTGGCAACTATAGGGCGCAGATTCGCGAGCTGTCTTAATACCTTTAGATCGAGCTCCGTCACAGCCGATTTGGCGCTATCCAAGGCCGCCTGCAAGTCGAAGTCACTTCCCGCGAAAATAGCAAAAGCGCCTAAATGTTCGCGGTATGCAACTACTGACCAGATCTTTAAGTGATCAAGCGCGGATTCAATCTCGCGTTTTGATTTGTCCGAATAGAGTGTTCTTATCAACTCTGTCGAAGCCAGCATGCCAGACCGTTCTCTGAACAAATCCAGCAACGCGATCGATTTGAGCAGCGACTCGTGCATTCCGTCGGCGCCGCGTGCAGTAGCACGCTCTAGTGCATCAATCGCCAACGACCAACGGTGGCCGTCTGGTGAAGCCAAGATCGCTGGCTCAAAGTTAACCTGAAGATAGTCGAACAGCTGAGCTGGGGTATAGACAGCGTTGGCAGACGCGTCTCGGATGAATTCCTGGAAGCCGCCCGGTTCCCGCGAGTTCAAGAACGCAAATAGACTGCGTTGGTTTTGTCCGAATCGGCGCCGCGAAATCGGTCCGAGTAGGCTCGCCGTCACCGGATGCAGAGGCCAACATCGTGCTAAGTGAGCTCCGGTATCGGCGGGCAGATCGGGACGATGCTTCAGGAGTGCATTGGTCACAGCGGTCACGAGATCGCGGTGCTCCGGCGGCGGTCGCGGCGCCTCAATGGCTCTTGCCAGGAGTTCAAGCTGTTCACTGGCCGATGGGAGAATGGGAATATCGAGGAAGCGCCCTTGCACCTTCGACCATTCCTCGCGTGCGTTGGTGCCAACCCGAGAAGCGTATTCTTCGAAAGCCTGGTGAAGAACTCCAAGGACAACCAATCGGCGTCCGCTTCGTGACGCCATCTCTGCCAGATCCTGCAAGAAATGTAGGTCACCACTCGTGGAAGCGACGCTCTCCAATACCCGACCTAATTCATCAATTGCTATCAATAGTCCAGCATGCGACTCACGCTGAGCTACCCGGGAAACCATCCGAATGACGTCATCCGCAGCAGGCGTTCTTCGGTCATCTTTCGGATGTATCAAGCGCGCCGATTTTAGCGCTTCCCAAACCAGAACGTGTGCCGGCGCGCGCGAGCCGACTACCGGTAGGACCCGCCATCCCTTCTGACCTGGTCTGAAAGCATCCAGCAACTGCGCTGCCAACTTTGGGCCCACCGCCTCTTCAGCGCCTTTCCTAATTTTCCCCTTCGGTCCCACCATGTGACACAAAGCGAGCACTAGGGCCGATTTACCCCCCCCGTATGGCCCCGTCCACGTGTACGCACCGTGTGAGTTCTTACTTAGGTTCTCCGCCAATGTCTTTAGGGCTCTTGCAAAGGACCACGTACATCGAAAACCATCGAGCGCGGTCTGGTTCCCATAGTCTGTATCGATCCGGACGGAGCGTTGAAACCGCGGAGCAACTCGAACCAATTTCTCGAGTCTCACTTGCCACCTAGACGGTATGTAGCAGATCGACCACGACGCTTATATGCGGCAGCGGCGACTTTCATCAGATCAAACTGACCGGGATCATCATGAAAGATGATCTGGCGCAGCCCTGCAGTCTCAGACCAAGATATTTTTTCGGCGCTCGCATGTTCAATTGCGCCGAGTCGCTCGAGCAATGCCTCCTCATCAAGGAGAAAAATACGTCCCGGCGAGCCGGGCTCATGCAGCAAGCTCTCTAAGCTAAAGACGCGGCTGCCGCGCCGACTAAGCGCAAACGATATAAGGCCATACAAAAAAATGGCATCCGGTAACGAGGGCTTGTGTCCCCGATCAAGAGCGAAACCATCCTGCTTTCCAGTGACACGAATGAGTGCGAGCTCGGAAAGCAATGAATCGAGCGAGTCCTCTTCGCCATTTACCGCCTTCGTGGCGTAAGTGCGTAGAAAGCACTCGACGTCGCGCTTAAGAGTATGTGAGGAAATTTTGGTTGAGTACTTGATCGAATCGCAGTAGCGTTGAATCGAATCAATTAGCTGCTGCCTATAAAACGAGGCAGTATGAAAGTGATTGAAAACAAAGTGGACCGTGGTGGTCGGCTTGGGATTTGCGGCCAACTGCCAATGAATCAACCAAAGCGTGGCCGGATTCTCGATGTACGGGTCTAATCCATCCTCGCCAAACAGGTAACGGCCGAGCGAAGTGAGTCCATACGGACCTTTGTTCGAGTCGCTCGTGTCTTCGATGACTCGGGCTGCGACTGACCAATATCGCATGGATGTGACCATGTTCTTGCCTACACCGAAATGCGAGATCGCGTCGTCCCCCGAGAAAATTGTTCTATTATCACGCTCAGTTTCACGGGCGTGGACCGCATCAAACGCCTTTTTTAGCCACGAATAGCGGAGCGGGAAGGTCTCATGCCCCGAAAATTGCGGTTCAAAGCCCTGTTCGAAAATTTCCCCTCTCATTCCGGCCTCCGACTGGACGGGGCGTCCAGTCGCCCCGCCGAAAGGGTATCATAACCCTCGGCTGGACGGTAGTTCCAGGGAGAGGGCTGTGGAAGCGAGAATTGCTTTAATGAACGACAAGCCGCTTTATTTCGATTACCAGGCAAGCACGCCCGTGGACCGCAAAGTCTTCGATGCGATGCTGCCGTTCTACGAGGCGGAGTTTGGTAACCCACACTCCGGCGAGAACCTGCATGGGCAATCAGCGTCCGCAGCAATTGAGGCTGCCCGGAGTGAGATTGCAAACTGCATTGGTGCCGATGACGACGACGTGATTTTCACCTCCGGCGCATCGGAGGCGAACAATCTCGCGATTTTGGGGACAGCTCGCGGTCATGCCGGACGGCGAACGAAAATATTGGTGAGTAACATCGAGCACTCTTCAGTCCTTGAAGCAGCTTCTGCTAGTGGGCTAGAAGTTATCCACATCCCTGTTGGTTCCGATGGCCAAGTCGATCTCGGATGGCTGAATTCAGCTTTGTCTGATCAAGTTCTGCTCGTCAGCGTTGGCTTCGTAAATAACGAAATTGGAGCTATTCAGAATATTGCAGGGATTTCCAGGGCCGTACAAGAGTCCGGTGCCTTTTTCCATGTCGATGCCGCTCAAGCGCTTACAAGCTGTGCAATAAATGTGTCTGATCACTCCATCGACTATATGAGCCTTTCTTCGCACAAGGCGTATGGGCCGAAAGGTATCGGTGGGCTGTATATCGCGCCCGGAAGACGCGCAAACCTGCAGCCCATCATCTTTGGAGGCGGTCAAGAACACGGGCTTCGGGCCGGAACGCTTCCGACGCCTCTGTGCGTGGGCTTTGTAGTCGCGTGCTCCATCATTCAAGGCTGTGGTGAACTCGAAAGAGTGAGGGTGGCCGCGTGCCGCGATTACTTTTTAGAGCGAATTCGCAGTCTCCTGCCTGAAACTCGATTGGTGGGACCTAGCTCTAATCGCCACCCGGGAAACTTAAGCGTCAGGATGCCAGTCAGGGACGCACGGGATCTCGTCCAGGTCCTACGTCCGCGCCTCTCTTGCTCTACAGGGTCCGCGTGTCACTCGGGTTCGGATGAACCGTCACACGTGCTCACCAATATCGGTTTGTCGGTTCCCGAAGCGAGAAAAGTGATTCGATTAAGTCTAGGCCGCTTTACCTCGGAGCAAGAATGTAACGATGCAGCAGAGGCGCTTGCAGAATCGATAGCGGAGTTAAGAAGCATTGACAGCTATCCCATCAAAAGTCAGGTGGGACTCGTCGACGTGGTATCGCTAGGGCGCGCACCATAGCACGACAAGAATCCGATCAGCATTGGCCGCGCCACCAAGCCACTGGTTCTTGCTCAACTGTGCACGAACGGCCCCAAGATCGGCGGGACGGGTCTTGCAATAAAGGATAACCGGCCGGCCCTCAAGCGGCGAATTGCTTCCCTTTTTCAGTTGAATGCCCGTGAGCAACTGCAAGACCGAGTCATCGAACGCGGCGCCGTGAGCAGTCAGTAATCCATCGAGCGACGGCCGGTCCAAGTGCAGTTCGTGCTTGCTCGCGCTTGCACGCTTAATTGCGTACCCACTCAAGGGCGTACCGCGCAACGGCGCCGCATCGTCCACATCGCGGATGGCGCTAACGCGGATCGCGCAGCCCGACAGGCGCCATGCACTTAGAGTGACTGGCAATCCCACCCTGGCGGCGCGCGCGCCGTACGTCGTGGCGATGCTCTGTGCAACATCCGGTCGCAGCTCCCCAACCACTTGCCATCCTTGCCCGTAGGTCGCGCTGAAAGACTGAATCGACTCGGCGCGGACGTCTCGCAGATTCCACGTCAACACGTGGTTTTCGGCTTGTGCCATCATGGCGCTCATCGTGTGGTAGTAGTTGCCGTCCGGTTCATCGGCAGGCAGCGAGTGCTGACCACGTACAAAAATCACAGTTGATTTGGCGATGTCCTCGTCCTTGGCCTGAGCTAGGTCGCAAGGCTGTGTGAGGTTGAGCCACTCGCCCCCTTCCCGATCGCGCAGGACCATACCGAAGCGGATGTGTTTGCGGATCCACCGCGAGCGCTCCAATTCGCCCTTCGCGGTCGGGAAGGCGGGCAAGCCTGACTCGCCTGAACGCCATTCCATGCTATGCATCAGACCATGAATTGCTGCGCGAGAATCACCGATCTCCGCGGGCGGCGACAACAGGTTCGTGTCGCGATGTGGCGTGAAAGCCGCGTCTAGGTGCTGTAACGACGCCCGCATTCCTCCGTCTTCCTCGAGTCCGGACAGCAGCCGCCGGCTGACTGCATCTTCCACATAGCGGACGTAGTCATCGTGGTCTTTCGAGGCCAGTTCATGGAGCAAGTCCATCGCCTGCAGGTCCAGCTCCCATAACTTTGTTACCGTGTCTGCGGCCGCCTGGGTTAATGTCGTCCCGGCGTCGCGAATGAATCGCTCCAATGTCCCAACTGAGTCGCGATCACTTGCCAATTGATATAGTGCCGCCTTCCACGGGACCAGATGCGTATCCGACTTGGGCTTTTCCATGATACGCAGGCGCGAGCTGGACACCTGAAGCGCGGGCCGGATGGTCTTAAAGTCGGCCTTGAGACGCTCGTCGTGCGAGGACATCAGAATTACCTGCAACGGTTGGGCCTGCCCCGCGTGCTGTTGTAGGACGTCCCGTATGAACGGCAGCGTGCCATCAGTCGCCGTGCCAACGAGAAAATAATCGACGATGATCAAATCGTAGAACTCATTGGACGGGATCTCGGGCGTGGAATACTCGTCGATCGCGGTCGCCGCAACGCCCAGCTGCTGCAGCAGCCCGATCACGCGCCGAACGGGTTCGGCGCGGTCGGTCCGCGCTGCCAGGGCCGCGTCCGCGGCGACTCTTAGACGATCGGGTGCGGCCGCTCGAATGACTGGATCGGAAAGGGGCTCGGCGACGTCCTCCAGCGAGTTCGGATCTCGACCTTCCCGGACCAGCAGCTGCATGTACGCTTCGCGATCGGGATCCGCCGCGTCGTTCAGCAAGGCGGCGGCGTGCCGATCGGCGATCTCCAGATCCTCAAGGTTGATCCGCTCGGACAGGTCGTCATCCACAATCGCGACGCGGAACACCTCCGCTTCAGCCAGCTTGGCATTGACGTCCATGCTCACTCCTGTGGCAGCTGGAGCACGAATGTACGGTAGCGGCCGTCCCCATCTGCGCCGTCCAGAACCAGCTGCGCCTTGTGGTAGGTTGCCACCTCCGCGGCAATGAAAAGCCCCAAACCTTGCCCGCGCGGCCTTAGCGTGAACCCCGCTGTGAACACCCGTTCCTTGTCGGCCGACGCGATGCCCGGTCCGTTGTCCCATACGGTAAGGGATTTCGACTCCGGATCGAGCTCCAAGTGGATCTCCCGCCGAGTCGACCCGGCCTTCAGGCCGCGCTGCAACCAGTACACCGAATTTGTGATTAGGTTCTCGACGGCTAGGCTGACGAACCCGCGGACCATGGTCACCATGAACGGCTTCAAGTCGTCCTGATCGGGCATCGTCAACGCGGCATGGATTTCGTGGCGCTCGAAGCGCGCCTGGTAGCCCTGCAGGATGGTTTGCAGCAGGGCGGCCAAGTCAAACTCCTCCTTGCGGTGCCTGCCGGACGGCGTGAGCGGGTCGAGCTGGCGCAACCGCGTATTTATGGCCTTGATCTCGTTCTCGAGCTTGACCAGCAGTTCCTTGGTCGCCGGTGATTCGTCCTTGGCGAGTTTCTGCAGCAATTGCCGTGTGTGGCCGGTCGTGCGCGTCAGCTCATGAAGAATGCCGGACATAACCGTACCAACGCCGGCTAGTTCGAGGATGTCCTCGCGGCGCTCTCCAACTTGCCTCACCGCTTCCTCGAATCGCTTCGTCTCGGCCTTGATGAAATGGAGATGGTCGGCAATGTTCTGCACGGTCTTCTTCGTGTCCGCAGGGATTTTGGCCCTAATCTCGGACAACTCTTGCTCAGCGTGCTTGATGCGGGCCCGGATCGTCTCCGGCGCCGTTTTCGCCGCCAGGTCCAGCGCGGCGCGCTTGCCTTCCTGCCCTTCGTGCTGGATATGTCGGCGCAGCTCGTCGATTGCGAAGTTGATCAAGATCTGGCGAACCAAATCCGATTGGCGTGATTCAACCAGGCCCTCGCGGTTGGAACGATCAACCAAGTTCGGATTCTTCTTGCGGCTGATCTCCAGCGCGCCAACGACTTGGATACGGTTGACCGTGAAGCCGCTACGCTTGAGTGCGCTGCTGTCGAGTGCCAGCCAGTCTTCGCCGGTCGACTGACCCGAGAAGCCAATACGAAAGCCATCGCGATAAATCGCCACGCCCCCGCTCCACAGGTCGAGCTCTAACCGGGCGGCCTTTACGTTGCCCTGCAATGTCTGCTGCGTACGCATGGTGTCGCGATTGAACCAGCGGATGCGCGCCGTAAAGGGGCCGATCGAGCGCAGCTCGTCGGGACTGGCCTCGACCTTGTGCGCGACATCCTCCATGGTCCGATGCACGAGTTGTGGATCGATCCCGCGCTCATGATCCACAAGCGTTGTCGTCACAACGGTATCGGCGGTCTTCTTGTCGTGAGCATCGAAGACCAGCTCCAGGTCCGCTTGGGCGTGCTCGCTCAGCAGTTTCTTCATCCCTTCAATGGGGATGCGCGGACCGCTGTTGTAGTGCACATCGATTGGGAACAGCGCCTGCTTGGTCGTCGCTTGGAATGGGTTCTGTAGGCGACGCAAGAAGGCGCCGACAAACTGATCCTCGACCCGCTTTTTGGTCCAGCGCAACCGCAGCGCGGTGACTTCGATCACCGTTCCAGAGTCTCCCTCGTGCGCCGCCGCGACCTTTTCGAGGTCGAAGGTAATATCGTCTATCGCCTTTTCGGGATCGTCGAACTGGCGCCAATCGAAATCAATCCGGTAGGCACTGTTGCGGGCCGTCCACGATGTGACCGCCGCGCGATCGCCCAACCGCATCATCGCCAGGCGCCCGATGCCTTTGTTGCCGAGAATGGTGCGCTTTAACTGCTGACTGGTCTGCGTTCCCAAACGCGAGGACGTGCCGATGCGCAAAAACACGGACTGCAGCGCCTGCTTGTTCATGCCGCTTCCGTGATCGCTTACCGAAATGGCATTGACCGACTCGAGCACCGCGGCAACTTCGGACCACGATTTGCTCGCCTTAATGTTATCCACGAGCTCGGTGGCGCGTTTAGCGTCACCGTCGGTCTCGTTGCCTGTCGCGATGACCTTTTCCGCCGCAAGCGCAACGAAGGCCTTCAGATCAGCCGTTCCCTTGTGCGCTCGTGCGGTGCCGAGCAAGCGATCAAGCTCGCCTTGGTCGAGGCCAATATGGAAGTCGATGCGAACACGCTTCGAGTCGGCATCAAAAGCATTCTTAATCAGCTCGTTGAGGGCGACCTCATCCGACGTGATGAGCTCTGCACCCAAGTGCACCAGCGTCCTGGCTGCTACCGAGAAATTTGCCACGCTCGTCTTCCCTCGTGTGTTGTCTAAATGCGCTGCGTAATAAATCCGAAAGGTCGGTGTTCCATGTTGAGTGCCATCAGTCTCACCTCAACCTCTTGCGCTACCTTATTCATCTCGACTCCCTCCCCCGAGTTGCGCGCCATATCGCTATTGGGGTCCCTTCAAGAATGGGATCGTTACGCACGGCGGCAGTGCACCATCTAATAAATCAGGAGGTTACCACGCCGCTCATCCCCTGCATCTGGAAAGCAAAAGATGTTGTTACCTGCGATACCAGAGAAATCAATCTCTTGCCCGTCCTCAACGTAGTTGTGTTCCGAATCTTGATGCCATCTCGAAACGTCAAACGATGATTCTTATTTCGAGTCCTCCGGTTAAGCTGCATGACAGGTTGCGTAGACTCGATCCGAAAGAGACGAAAGATATTTTTCCACTGACGCGAAGTGGCGGGCGAGAAATTCCGCGTTTGGAATTACAAACTCTTCGTGCAAATCAGTGTAATGATCGAGTCCGAGCAACGCGTAGCCTGTCGCGTCGCCGGCGCGCATCGATTCCGGTAGTCCTTCTACGCTTCCGTTGTAATGCATCATGACTATCCGGAGTTCACGAAGTTGATCTAGCTGTTCGCGCTCTGCCACGTTAGGGAACGCCGGAATCCCCAACTTTATTGAGTAAACACGATCGAGGACATGCAAAAAGTTCTCGCCAGACTTCTGCTTCCACTGGGATTTGGCAATCTCTAGGCCTTTTTGAATGGCCGCATACTTTGCCATTCGCATCGATACGACCTCGAACGTGGACCAGAGCGTAAGAACAAACCCGCCTCGAAACACTCGTGGCAAAATTTGCTTCACCGTCACTTCTAACTCGTAAAGATCGAGTTCTTGGTCATCTGGGTGGAGAGTATCTGCGTCGCGCTCATGCCGAGCACGCAGGCGTAGGGTTATCTGATCGCGAGCATGTTTCAATTGAGCTTCGACGGTGGCAAGGGCCGTGCGCAATCCAGCCATTGGAATAGACGGGCCCGGAAAGGTTATCGCGTGGCGGACAAGATCATCCAGTGCATCGTCGTCGCTCATTTTGTACGGTGCTTAGGCTGATCGCCAACTCGGAATGCGCTCATTATTCGGATGGTTACGTACGCCAGGCGCGGCTCAATATTGGATCTTTATAGCATCGCCGGCCGCGGATTTTCGCGCGCAATGGAGTATTTGTGCGCAATGGCAACTCCCTCATTTCTGTGATGGTGCACTGCCGCTATCGTACGTAAAATCCCCTTTATTGACGGCACCCCTCTATATCTGGTTTCTATCCTCGCGCCTAACGATTACGTTGATCCAGCGGATCGTCGATCGATCCGATAGTACGTCCTCGCTGTACCATACCTCCGCTATCTTAAAATTAGCGCTCTGGATTGCGTTCAAGAACTCACTTCTTTCATAAGAAGCGAAAAAGCGACCGTCGGGAGCCATATACTCCCCCGGCCCCTCTTGGACGGAAACGTACATCGTGCCCCCGAGGACCAGCGCTCGACGCAACCGTCCGAGCGTCGGCAGAAGCATCGGCTTCGGCAAGTGCAGCAGCGAAGCGCAAGCCCAAATTCCGTCGAAGCAGTGCTCGTATTCAATTTCCTCCAACCTACCAACAACGCACGGCGCGCCGGAGTAGGATTGCGCAATTTGGACGAGCGCGCTGGATGCGTCGAGGCCAATTGCTCGATACCCTCGGCGGAGAAATACGCGCAGATCGCGCCCCGAGCCGCAACCGACGTCGAGAAGCCTCGCTCCAATTGGCACGAGGGGTAGGAATCGCGCGTACACCCGCGACATATCCGCGACCACGGTTCGCGCGAAATATTCCGCAGCATGCTCTTCATAAAACTGATCCGTCGATGAACGTTCGCCGCCGTATGCGTGCACTTCATCATCCAAGATGGGTACGCTTCTCTTCATCAC
>VFSW01002519.1_pt1 | contig 27710 bp, 24 predicted proteins | sample 5358111 | NCBI WGS metagenome assembly VFSW01 (sample SAMN11554181, study PRJNA540505) | mine drainage metagenome | isolation source: sediment from site ElyBrook_90M | place: USA: Ely Copper Mine, Vershire, VT | collected 2017 | reverse complement strand
GGCGGCTCTTGACCGAGTCCTTCGCCACCATCTGATTGACGGTGAAGTATTTACCTACGTCGCGCAAGAAGTCGGTTAGCGAGATCGTGGTCAACCAGCTCGCGTTGTTGAGCAACAGCGCCTGAGAACCACCCGCGGCGGGAGTGAAGTCGAGGAAACGAGTGAGCTGTTCACGGATCCCCTCGACGTTGGCGTCAATCTGCTCGAGGGTCAGTAGTGGTCGCTCGACCGCCTTGAAGCTCGGGTCGCCGATCATGCCGGTGCCGCCACCGGCGAGGGCGATGGGCCGGTTATCCGCCAGTTGGAGGCGGCGCAGATTGCACAATTGCAGCAGACTTCCCAGATGCAGCGACGCGGCCGTGGGGTCGAAACCGATGTACGCGGTGATTCCGCCAGCGCTCAATCGGTCCAACAAGGTATCGTCCGTCATTTGGTGGACGAGACCACGAAACTCCCAGTCATCGCGCAGTCGCATGCCCGCCAGTCTACGAGGGGTCCCGCTAGAGGCTGGTCGTCGCGGGGAAGTTAGCCTGCAACCACGTCACCCAGGTCTGCCAGAGCCCCGTCAACTCGGCCACCCCGATGATGATCAACATCACGCCGCCCACGACGCCGATCACTTTGGCGTGGCGCCGCAGCCAGCCCGAGGCACTGGCGAACCATTCGGTGGCGAGGGCGGCCACGATGAAGGGCAGGCCCAGACCCAGACAGTAGACGAACGCAAGAATCGAACCACGAAGTGCGGTGGCACCCGATGAGGAGGCGGCGAGGCCGTCGATGGCCGCCAACGTCGGGCCGATGCAGGGAGTCCAGCCCACCGCGAAGAACACGCCGAGGAGGGCGGCGCCCAGCACCGAGGCGCGCGGCAAGAAATGGACGCGGCGTTCGCGCTGCAGCCACGACGAAGGCCACCACCCGGCGAAGAAGAAACCGAGCACGATGGTGGCCAGTCCAAAGATGATTTCCAGCGGTCGTTGATGAGTGCGCAAGGTATCGCCGAATTGCCCAAAAAGTGCACCGAAGCTGACAAAGACTGCTGAAAAACCCAGGATGAACGCGAGGGAGCCCACCAGAGTGCGTCCGCGGGCACTGCGTGAGGTGAGGGTGCCCGCCGAACCGCCGAGGAACGCCAGGTAACCCGGCAAGAGGGGCAGGACGCACGGCGAAATGAACGACACCAGGCCCGCAGCAAAAGCGAGAGGGAACGCCGCGATCAGCGACGCCGGTAGCGCCGCCATCACCGCGACGACCACCACTGGCGCACGAGTTCGTTGAGTTCCTCGTGACGCGCGACGTTCTGCTCGCGCGAGGGCACCGTCGCCACCACCACCGTGAGTCCGTCACGCCCGAGCGCGGCGGCCAGTGCGTCACGCAACTGGGTTGCCGTGCACACCTCTTCGGCGTGATGACCGAACGCCCTCGCGACCGCGACCAGGTCGTGGTGACGCGGGGTGCCAAAGAGCGTCTCGAAATCGTCGTGGGGCACGTGTCGAGCCTGGGCCAGGAAAGAGAAGATTCCCCCTCCGCCATTGTCGCTCACCACCAGCACCGCCGTGGTTGAGGGGCCCGCTCCGTCCACCAGCGCCGAGACGTCGTGCAGCATCGTGACGTCGCCCACCAGCCCAATGGCCGTCGAACCTTGGGCGACGCCGAGGAACGTCGAGACGACACCATCGATCCCGTTGGCTCCTCGATTGGCGTAGGCCGCGCGCGCGCGTGACGCTCCCCACCATTCGACGTCGCGCACCGGCATTGAGGAACCCACGACCAGCAACGCCGCCTGCTGGTTGGCCACCGCCACCACCACTCTCGCCACCAGCACCTCGTCGAGTTCTTCCCCCCAGAGCTCATCAAGGTGACGGCCCAGCATGTCACTGGCCTCGCGCCAGAGAGCAACGTAGTTCTCGTCACCCACGTGCGACGACGTCTCCGCGTCGGGATAACCGCTCACGTGGCGAGTGATCACCGCGTCGGGGTCCGCCACGGGCCCGGGGCCAATGAGCGCAATGATCTCGCCGTCGAACGACACCAGGCGCTGGGCCAAGTATTTAGAGGCGGGAATGCCGCCGATGCGAATCACCACGTCCGGACGTAACGAATCCCATATCGCGTCGTGACGCACCAAGGGATCGGCGTAACCCACGGCTCCCGGGGTCGTCGCGTCCCCCACCACCACCCACCGCGCAGCGTGCGCCCGTTCGATGATCTGGCGCCGAGTGGCGTCACCAACGCCCGCGCCCACGACGCACAGGACACGCTGCCCCGAGACGTCGATATCGGCGCCAAGCCAGGGGACGCTGCGTTGCGCCGTCATGACACTAGTGACGGGGGCCAACTCGAGTGCTTCGGCCACGAGGGGCTCGACGAAGGCGACGTTGAGATGGACCGGACCGGGCAGTCCCGCCTCGCCGTCGGCCCCCTCATAGAGTCGTCGGGCCAAGGGACGCCACGACGTCGCCGCGTCGAGACGCGCGACACCAGGCTCTTCGTACAGGCGCACCTTGGCGCCGTAGAGACGTTGCTGATCGATGGTCTGCGGCGCTCCGACGCCGTGCAACTCCGGTGGTCGATCAGCCGTCAGAACCAGCAGCGCCACGTGCGCCAGGTCCGCCTCGGCGACGGCGGCGTGCACTTCAGCCGCCGCGGTGCCACTGGTGACCACGAGTGCTACCGGACGCGACGTGACCAGGGCCCGCCCCAGGGCGAAGAAGGCGGCGCTGCGCTCGTCGATGCGCACGTGCACGGCCAACTCCCCGCGTCGCGAGAAGGCCAGCGCCAAGGGGGTGGAACGTGATCCGGGGCAGATCACGACGTCCCTGAGTCCCAGTCGGCACCACTCGTCGACCAAAGTGGCGACGAATGTCGCCTGCACGACGCTCGTGGTCGGTACGCTCTTTTGCAATGGCACTCCTCATTGTGGACCGACAGGGGTCGGGATCGCCACTCGTGTGGCTCCACGGCTTCACCCAGACTCGGGGATCGGCGCGTCGGTTCCGTACCATTCTGGCAGGTCGCCACGAACTCTTGACCCTGGACCTGCCCGGACACGGGTCCGCCGCGGCGCTCGACGGCTCGCTGCCGGAGATCGCCCACCTGGTCCTCGAGGCCCTGCCGCGCGAGCCCGTCGTTCTCGGCGGCTACTCCTTCGGTGCTCGCGTGGCCCTGCACGTGGCCTTGGCAGAACCGCAACGACTGCGGGCACTCATCACTCTGGGCGCTTCACGTGGCATCGCCGATTCCGAAGAACGCGCCGATCGACGACGACGAGACGACGCGCTCGCGACCCACCTCAACGAGGTCGGTACCGAGGTATTCCTCAGTGAATGGCTCGCTCAGCCGCTATTCGCCACGTTGGGTCCCTACGCCGAATCCGATACGCGCAGCCACGACGCCGCGGGACTCGCGCGCAGCCTGCGCAGCGCGGGCACCGGCACTCAGGAATGGCTGGGTGATCGCCTCGCGGGTCTCGACGTGGCGACACTGGCCCTCGCCGGAGAACTCGACAGCAAATTCGTGGCCGAAGCCCGTGAGATCGCTGATTCGCTGCCGCGTGGCACGTTCGCCACAATCGCTGGGGCGGGCCACGCCGCCCACCTCGAGCAACCCGCCCTGGTAGCTCGCGAGATCGAGACGTTCCTGACCTAACGAGTTACGAACATCACCAGGGCGGTCGCAGCACCCACCACCCACTGCGCGTGCGACGACTGTTTCAGCAACGCCAAGAGTTCGCGACCCGATCGAGAGGAGAAAGCCATCTGTATCGCGGGGATGTACATCGCGAACGCGACGGCGGCGACGAGACCCTCTCCCCCGAAGCCCGCGCCGAACACGGCGCCCGCCACGAAGATGGCGTACAGCCACGAACCGTTCTTTCGGCCTAGACGTGCCGCCAGCGTCTTCTTCCCGGCCATCTGGTCTCCGGCAACATCTCGCAAATTGTTCGCCTCGAGTAGCGCACACGCCATTGAACCCGTGCACAGTCCCCACCACCACGCCCCCGCAGGGACGTGTCCGTGTTGGGCGTAGGCGGTACCGACGGTGGCGACGAAGCCGAAATAGATCATCACGAACACCTCGCCGAGGCCGAGGTAGCCGTACGGTTTGGGTCCGCCGGTATAGAACCATCCCGCCGCGACCGCACTCATGCCCAGTGGGATGAACACCCAGGTGCTGAGAATGCTCAAGAACAGCCCCGCCACCGCCGCCACCGCGAAGAAGAAGAAAGCGGCGCGGCGAACCGATACCGGTGCCACCAATCTCGACGCAGTCAGTCGGAAGGGTCCCACACGCACCTCGTCAGTACCACGAACCCCGTCAGAATAGTCATTTGCGTAATTCGTACCGATCTGCAGGGACAGGGCCACCACCAGACAGAGCATCGTGTTGAGCACGTTGTAGGTGTGCGGGCGCGTCAGCGACGCGCCGATCACCACCGGTACCGCCGCAGCGGGAAGGGTGCGCACGCGCGCGGCGAGGACCCAACGTTGCAACGTACCCGGCGTGGCCGGCGCGCTCATGGGCGCTTGGGGAAACGCGAGAAGTCTGGCTTGCGGTGTTCGACGAAGGCGTTACGACCCTCTTGCCCCTCTTCGGACATGTAAAAGAGCATGGTCGCGTCGCCAGCCAATTGCTGCACCCCGGCGAGCCCGTCTTCGGCAGCGTTGAAACCGGCCTTGAGCATGCGCAACGCCATCGGCGAGAGCGTCAAGATCTGACGGCACCACGCCACAGTCTCGGCTTCGAGATCGTCCAGTGGCACCACCGTATTGACGAGTCCCCACTCGAGTGCCTGGGCGGCGTCGTATTGACGGCACAAGAACCAGACCTCTTTGGCTCGCTTGAGGCCAATGGTGTTGGCCAACAGCGACGAACCGTACCCACCGTCAAAGGACCCCACCCGCGGTCCGGTTTGCCCGAAGCGCGCGTTATCACCCGCAATAGAGAGGTCGCACACCAGGTGCAAAATGTGCCCGCCACCAATGGCGTAGCCAGCGATCTGGGCGATGACGGGCTTGGGCAATCTCCGGATCTGGATCTGGAGATCCAAGACGTTGAGTCGCCCGACGCCGCGTCGTGCCACCTCATCGTCGCCCATGTAGCCGTCGTCACCGCGGATCTTCTGGTCACCCCCGGAGCAGAAGGCGTCGCCCCCCGCCCCGGTCAGAATGATTGCCCCCACTTCGATGTCGTCGCGCGCTCGCTCGAAGGCGTCAGAGAGTTCGAAGAGGGTCTGAGGGCGAAACGCGTTGCGCCGCTCGGGACGGTTGATTGTAATACGGGCAATTCCTTCAGCCACTTCGTACACGATGTCCTCGTAGTCACCCAGCGTTTCCCACGCGGGTGCGGGCAAGGCACGAAAATCGTCCACGGGGTCGCGCGGGGAACCTGAAATAACTGTCGTCACCATGCACCCACGCTACCGCCCGCACCAGGGACCGCCCTCGACAGTCACCGCGCGCCCGTCGGCCTAAGGTTCCTACGTGGCTTCGCTCGTTGCACTCGATTTCGCCCTCGGGCCCGTATTGGAAGGAGCACTGCGCAACTGCGTCGACGAAGTTCAGGCGTTCTGCGTGCTCGACCAACGTGTCGCCCCGGTGCGACGCCGCGAACAATTGCGGGCGTTGGGAGCCACCCACGTGCGAGATGTCTCGGGCGTGCACGCCCTCGAGAGCGGCGCGGGCGTCGACGACGAGATCGGTCTCGTGATGTTGACCTCGGGATCGAGCGGGAGACCCAAGGCCGTCGAACTTTCGTGGGACGCCCTGCGCGCCAGTGCCGAACTGACGCAGTCGTCGTCGCGGACAAGCACTCCCCCCGTGTGGTTTCCGTGCCTCCCCGCTAATCACATCGGTGGGCTCGCCGTCCTCTTGCGCTCGATCCTCAGTGACGCAAGGCTGTTGTGGGGTGACGCCGACCACGTTGCCTCGGCGCCCGCTCGCGGCGCCACCCACGTCGCTCTCGTGCGCGCCCAACTCCTTCGCCACGACGTCAGCGGGTACGACGTCGTCCTTCTGGGCGGAGCGCGCCCACCCGGCGAATTGCCCGAGAACGTCGTAGCCACGTGGGGCATGACCGAGACGGGATCCGGGGTGGTCTACAACGGGCGACCGTTGCGCGACGTGCAGGTGGCCGCCGTGGACGGACAGATCTGCGTCAAGTCGCCCACTCTCTTCCGCTCGTATCGCGACGGTTCGCGACCGCGCATCACCGGTCCTGACGGCGACGCCAATTGGTTCCCCACCGGTGACGCCGGTGAGGTCACCGAGGGAATCGTGCGAGTACGCGGACGCCTCGGCTACGTCATCAACACCGGCGGTGAAAAAGTCTGGCCCGACGACCTCGAAGCCGTGATCGCTCAGGTCCCTGGCGTGCGTGACGTCGCCGTCACGGCCATCGACGATCAAGAATGGGGTCAGCGCGTCGTGGCGCTGGTCGTCAGCGACCATTCCAACATCGACCAGGAGATCATCGCAACCGCGAGCGAACGTATCGGTCCGTGGGCCAAGCCGAAAGAGATCCGCTACGTCGATTCAATCCCACGCACGCCGAACGGCAAAATCCAACGCGACCGCTTGTCCGAGGCTCGCTAGGGAACAGGTCTACCGCACCACCGTCGCTATTTGACGATCGTGCTGCCGCGGCGCGCCAGCGAGTCGATCGTGACCGCACCCAATAGGACCAACGCGGTCGCAATGTACTGCTGTGGCGCACCCAGTTGAATCAGGGCCATGCCGTTGTAGATGGTGGCGATGACGACACCACCGATCAAAGCGTGCACCATCTTGCCGCGGCCACCGAAGAGACTCGTGCCGCCGATAACGGCGGCTGCAACCGCGTAGAGCACGAGGGTGCCGCCGTTGATGGAGTCCGAGATGCCGTTCTGGTTCGACACGTAGACCAGGCCTGCGATGCCCGAGATCAGTCCCGTCATCATGAAGGCCATGAGGCGGAACCGGTTGACCGCGATACCGGCGCGGCGCGCCGCCTCGGCGTTGCCACCGATGGCGTAAATGTAGCGACCCGACTTGGTCTTGTTCATGATGAAGGTGCATGCCCCTAAAACAGCGCCCACCAGCATGATCGCGAAGGGCATGCCGCGGATGGGGGTGAAACTACCGCGGTTGGAGTTGAAGATCCAGATTAGGAGACCCCCACCGATCAGGAGGCCCGCGATACGAATCAACATCAGGGGCATCGGCACGGACTCGAGCCCGCGCGACGCACGACTCGCATTCTTGCGAATCAGTGAGAACGAGAGGGCGAGCACGGTGCCGACGATGAAGATGATGGTAAACAGCGGGGTGAAATTGCCGTAGACGATGTTGTAAAGGACCGGCTCGTGGATCGAGATGGACCCACCAGTCCCTTGGCTGTCCACAATCCACAGGACGAGGCCTTCGAGTCCGAGTTGTCCCGCCAACGTCACGATGAAAGACGGGAGTCGTAGGCCGATGACCAAGAATCCCCACAGCGCTCCGAACGCGGTGCTGGCTATGAGCGCGAGGCCGACGGCGAAGTACCAGGACCAGTGGAACTGTTGGTCCACCAAAATGGTGGCGATGGCGCCCGCGAGGCCAGCGTTGAAACCCGCCGAGAGGTCAATCTCGCCCAGCAGCAAGAGCCACACTTCAGCGATGCCCAAGAGGACGAAAATCGTAGCCTGCACCATCAAGTTGGTGAGGTTGCCCGTGGACAAAAAGACGGAACTTCGGATTTGGAAATACGCACCCAAGACAACGAGCCCGACGACAATTGGGATCATGCCGCTGTCGCCGCGGCGAAAGCGAGTGAGCATCAAACGATAGACACCCTTAGTGCTGGGCGCGGATGCGGGAAGCTCAGTGCTGGTCTCGGTGGACACTGGTGAGAACCTTTCAGTTCGAAGAGGAGAGAGCGGCCACACGATCGGATTTACCCGTCGTGATCATTTCCACTGCACTGTTGCGATCGTAATTGGCAATGGGGCCGTGGCTGACGAGAGTCCCGAGGTACATGACCGCGATGCGGTCGGCCACCGTGAACACATCGTTGAGATTGTGAGAAATGACGAGCACGGCAATGCCGCGGCTCGAAAGCGTCTTGATCAGGTCTAACACCTGCGCGGTCTGAGACACACCCAGCGCCGCGGTCGGCTCGTCGAGGATAACCAACTTGGACTCGGTCATGACTGCGCGCGCAACCGCCACAGCCTGGCGTTGACCTCCGGAGAGGGACCCAACGACCTGTCGCACGGACTTGACGGTCGAGACCGAAAGTTCCTTCAGAGTTTTGGAGGTTTCCAACTCCATGGTGATCTCGTCGAGGAGACCCACTTTGGTGTTTTCACGACCGAGATACATGTTCTGGACGATATCGAGATTGTCACAGAGTGCCAGATCCTGATAGACCGTGGCAATTCCGTAATGTGTGGCATCACGAGGAGTGTGGATGTGGACTTCTTTTCCTTGCCAGTACATGGTGCCACTTGACGGGGCCCAGATTCCGGCGATGGTCTTGATGAGTGTCGACTTCCCCGCTCCGTTGTCTCCGATCAGAGCGGTGACTTGTCCCGCGGGAATATCGAGGTCCACGTGCTGCAGAGCCTGCACGGCACCAAAACTCTTGGTGATGTCGCGCAGGCTCAGCAGCATCGGTGCTGAAGAATCCACCCCCGAGCCAACTGGCCCAGATTGCCTAGTTTCAGACGAGGTGAGGTTGTTGTTCTCGGGGGCGGAATCCATCAGCGGTGACTACTTGATGCCGTACGTCTTGCAGTCCGCGTTGTACGAAGGCAGGGACATTCCCTGAACCTTCGGCGCAGCGCTGGTGCACAGGGCCGAAGCCGCGATGACCTTGTCCTTGATGACAGTCGCCTGGACGTTTGCGGCAGTCACCCAGGTCGGGGTCAGCAGGACCGAAGCCACATTCTTCAAGCTACCAACGGTGGCCATCGAGTCCGGCGTGGTGCCGTTGACGAGGCCCGCCGGCGGCTTGACGCCGCCACGCAGGTAGATGGCCAAAGCAGCCGCAGCCTGAGCCTCAAGCCAGATGGGCTTGTAGACGGTGCCACACTGGTAGCCCGAGATTACGTTCTCGAAACCGGTCAGAGTAGCGTCCTGACCCGTGAAGGGGATGGACTTAGGCTTCAGACCCTGGCTCTGCAGGTACGCAATGATCGGAGCGGCATTCTCGTCGTTCGGAGTCACCACGGCGTTGATCTTCTTGTTAGCGGTATACGCACCCTGGAAGTCCTTCAGCGCGGTGGGCGGGTCCCACGTACCGGTTCCTTCGTTGATCAACTTGAAGCTGGTCTTCTTCAGGACGGCGTTGTAGCCCTGAGCGAACAACGTGGCGTTGTTGTCAGTAGGCGAACCCTTCATCACGTAGACGGTCGGGCTGGCGACGTGCCAGGCCGAAACGCAACTCACGAGACCCTTACCAATCAACGTACCAACGGAGACGTTGTTGAAGCTGACGTAGTAATTGCGTGATCCACCCAAGACCAAACGGTCGTAGTCGATTACCTTCACACCGCGCTTCGCCGCGTACTTCTCAATGTTGGCACCAGTGGTGGAGTCCAGCGCGTCCAGCAACAGGACCTTGGCACCCTTGGCAATGTCCGCCTGAGCGTCCGCCAACTGAGTGGTCGGGCTTCCCTGGGCGTTCTGAATAATGTACTGCGAAGCCTTCAAACCGGCAGCGGCGAACGAGGCCTTGAGATACGGGGCGTCGAACTCGGTGTAACGGGCTGACGAGGTCGTGTCGGGAAGGATAACGGCGATGGAGCCGGTGCCCTTGGCGACAACACTCTTCAGGTACTTCATTGTGGAAAAGCTCGTATTAAACGTGCTGTCCGAAACGGTAGGCGTGCTCGCACTACTCACGGCAGGCAACATGGCCGCAGCAACGCTGCCGACCAGGGTGACCGACGCAAGAATCCTTGCAGTCTTGAAATTCATCTCCCCAACTCTTTTCTGACGCCCGGAGGCGTCTCTCGGTTTTGCTGTACTTCAAATGCCGTGGCGCTCACGCGTTACGGCATTGAGAACATAACACCAAACGAACCAATGTGAACGCATTGTTTCACCTGATTGTCACTTGTATCGTTTCAATTATGACGCTTTATGCAACGCGAAGGCTATTTTTTCATTTGAATCGAACCCCTTCAAATGAATTCGAAAGATTCAGGTGTTCAGTCCCGTAATCGTACCTAGGAGGGTCTCCACCGTAAAATCCGCGGTCGGCGCATCCTTTACTACCCTGCCGAGGCGTAGCACGATGATGCGGTCCGTCACTTCGAGCACGTGCGGCAACGTGTGTGAGATAAAGAGAACGCACAGACCCTGGTCACGTGCGGCCGAAATGACCTTTAGCACTTCGAGTGATTGGCGCGCGCCCAGGTGGTTCGTAGGCTCATCCAAGATGATGACGTGCTGGGCCCACATCGCGGCTCGGCCGACCGCGACCGCCTGTCGTTGGCCACCGGAGAGTTGCGACACGGTCCGCTTGGAGAGTGGCACCGTGATGCCCACTTTCTCTAGCTCCTCCAAGGCTCGACGCTCCATTGAGCGCTGATCGAGGAACCCGAGCTTGCCGAGGATTCCCTTTCTTTCGAGCTCACGACCGAGGAAGATGTTCGATCCAATGGTGAGGTCCGGCGCCAGACCCGAATCCTGGTAGAGCGTTTCGATACCGGCCATCATGGAGTCGTGGGGTGACTTCCAGTGTCGCGCCACCCCGTCGACCATTAATTCTCCCGAGTCCGGATTATGGGCACCGGAGATGGTCTTGATCAGGGATGACTTGCCCGCACCGTTGTCGCCCACCAGGCCAATGACCTCTCCCGCGTACGCCTTGAAACTCACGTCGGTGAGGGCCTGGACCGAGCCGTAGGACTTGTTGATGTTGCGAAGTTCGAGCACTGGTTCGATCTGCGTTGTCACGTCAGCCTCTTGATCCCCGGCCGCATTGATTGCAGCACGGCCGCCAGTGCGATGAATCCCGCCACGACTACTTCGTTCCAGGTCGTAGCAATATTGATGAACACCAGTCCGTCGTGGACCACCGTCAATATTGCGACACCGAGGATTATGCCGGTGAAGCGCCCCGATCCCCCGAACAGACTGACCCCGCCGATGACGACGGCGGCGATGGCTTCAAGCTCATTACCGATGCCGTTTTGGGGAGCCCCGCCGCTCGTATTGAAGTACCAGATCATGCCGGTCAGTCCAGCGAGGATTCCCGAAAGGACGTAAACCGAGGCGACGTGACGGTTTACGTTGATTCCCGCCGCACGAGCGGCGAACGGGTTCGAGCCAATAGCGAAGTTGTAGCGGCCGTAGCGCGTCAGGTGCAGGACCAGACCCAAGACTGCGGTCAGCACCAGGATCATGACGGTCAGCCACCGGAATATCCAAAATCCGGTGGAACTCCATACGGCCGCGGCCGGGTCGTAGCCCACCGTGCCACCTTTGGAAAACACGAGCGCCAAGCCCTCACCCATGCTCAGCGTCACGAGCGTAGCCACGAAGGGCACCAGACGAGCTTTGGTGATGAGTAACGCATTAATGATGCCCACGAGGGCGCCCACGCCCGCGCAGGCGAAAGTACCGAGGAACAACGAGAGGAATTCGCCGAAATGATGACCTTCCATGTACTGGATGGCGTAAGCACCCACCACTGTCGAGACCGCGATGGTGGAACCCACCGACAAGTCAATCCCGCCCGAAGAGATGACGTACATCTCGGCTGCCGCGATCAGCACGGCTTCGGAGAAGTCGACGAACAGATTAGTGAACTCACCCGTCCCGAAGAAACGCGAGTTATGAAAATCGAAGAACACCATGACGCCGACCAGCACCAAGAAAAGTATGAATTGCTGGTTGGAGGCGAAGGATGTCAGACGCCGGTACAGCGACGGCGGCGGCGCTTCGTTGCTCGAGGCAACGGGTGTCTCAACAGTTGACACGGCACTTCCTTAGGACGGCATCACGTTCAGATGCACTTCGTATGAAAATACTGCACGAGACAAGCAGACCCCCGGACGCCTGATCGAGCGCGTCCGGGGGTCCGATCAAATGTGGCCCTAAGCCGTCTTGTAGACGTAGGTCGCGCAGAGCTTGGCGCAGTTCGACGGCGTCAAGACAATGTTGGCCAAAGTGTTCAAGTGCTTGATCATGCCCTTGCCCGTCAACTTCGCGTACACCGCGTCGATGATGTCCTTGCCCTCAAGAGCGGGCTGCTGAGAGACGATCGCGGAGATCTTGCCTGCCTGCATGCTCTTGATGTTGGCGGCGTAGGCGTCGTAGCCCACGATCTTGATGTTCTTGGCCGAACCACCGGCGGTCAGGATCGCCTGAGCGGCACCAGCGAGATCGGTTCCGTCAATGGCGAAGATACCAGCGACCTTGTTGGCGGCCAGGGCCTGCTTGAAGCCCGAAGTAGCGACAGCCGGCTGGGAGTTCGAGACAATCGGGTTCAGCACCTTGATGTTGGGGTACTTGGCCGCAACTTCCATCGCGAAGCCCTTCAGACGCGCGGCGTCGGTCGAAGTGGTGATCGAGCTCACACCCTCGGCGACGACGCACTTGGCGGCGGCGGTGCAGTTCTTGGCGTAGCCAATGGCCGAGGCCAACGAGTCCGCGGCGGACTGTCCACCCTGGAGGTTGTTGCCAGTCACCCACGACGTGATGTTGCCCTGGTTAGCGTCACCGGAGTCGACGTTGAAAACCGGAATCTTCGCCGCGACGTACTGAGCAACCAATGGCTGCAGCGCCTTGGTGTCGGTCGGGGCCAGAACCAAGGCATTGGGCTTGGTCGCGAGCAGGGTCTGCACGATAGGAATCTGAGTAGCCGAGGAGTAGACGCTGGGGTTACCCTGCCACACCAAGTTAATGCCTAACTTGGCGGCCTCGGCCGAAGCGCCGACCTTCATGGACAAAAAGAACGGGTCCGAAGCAGCACCGACAACGTAGGCAACCGTGAACTTCTTTGATGCGGCGCTGGCCACCGAAGCGGATCCCCCGACGAACGTGAACACCGACGCAGCCAGAGTTGAGGCAACCGCCGCACCCTGGATGAGACGCATGGAACGTGACTTCATTATTTTGCTTCCCCCTTTGCCCGAAACATGAGACCATCTCACGGATTGTTGGACAACGTTGTCTCACAATAGCGAGGGCGAGTATTCGTGTCAAACCATCCGGATAAGAATATTCTGTCGTGCTGTCCCGCCCCGCATCTTCAGAATTCCAGCAAACAAGGCTCTTTGGGTAAACCCTGATTAACGAGAGTCGCCAGCGTCAGCCACGCACGATCTCGCCCGATCCACGGCAGATGAACGTTGTCTCAACTATCTTCTTCTTCGATGGACTGTCGTCGCCGTCAATCCGGGCGAAGAGCAGGGCGGCGGCTTCGCGTCCTATCGACACGGGGTCTTGCGCCACTACCGTCACGCCGGGCTCTAAGAGATCGGCGAGCAAGAAGTCGTCGAAACCCACGATGGCGACTCGTTGTTGCATGCCTCGTTCGCGAATAGCGCGCACCGCACCGATGGTCAGAAGGTTCTGTCCGGCGAAGAATGCAGTCGGGGGATTCTCATTGTCCAAGAACCGTCCCGCCACAATTTCTGCCGCGTCAATCGTCCGCAGGTTACGCGCGACGAGAGAATCCTCCGGCGTGAGTCCCACGCTGGCGAGGGCGTCGCAATATCCCTGGAATCGTTCCTGCGCGGTATGGATGGTGACGAGATCTCCGAGGAAAGCAATGCGGCGATGACCCAGTGCCACTAGGTGCTTCACGGCCTGGGCCGACCCCTCGCGCGAATCCGACAGGACCGTGTCGGCGTCGAGAAGGTAGGGCGGCCGGTCGACGAATACGAAGGGCACACCGGCCATCTGCTCCTGGCGAAGGTATTGGTGGTCGCGGCTCGCCGGCGCGATGATCACGCCGTCGACACGGTGACGCGACATGGAGGCGGTGAGCTCGAGTTCTCGTCGGGGGTCTTCGTCGAAGCTGCCGCCGAGAACCGAGACGCCTCGGGCGATCGCCATTTCCTCCACCGCGCGGTAGATAGTCGCCGAGAATGGGTTGGAGAGATCCTCGAGGAGAACTCCGATGGTCGAGGAGCGACCGTCTCGACGTCGCAGGGCACTCGCGCCAAAGTTAGGCTGATAGTGAAGTTGACCGGCCGCACGCCGCACGCGCTCGACGAGCTCAGGATTGACAGTGGGCTCGTCATTGATGACGCGCGACACCGTCTTGAGGCTGACGCGGGCCAGCGCCGCCACGTCCTTCATGGTCGCGCGATACCCCGGACTGCGACTCGGCACTACGTCAACCATCTGGCTTCCCCCTCGTGCTCTCCCCTTGGCAGGGAAGGACATTCAGATGGTAGTGAGATAACGTTGTCTCCACAAGATAGATCCGCTACGTACTTGCCACGAAGCGAAAGATTCTCGTGGCGTTCACACGCGACGGCGAAGAAAGGTGCGTTGAATTGAGTGGACGTCCCATAGCGGTTCTGGGCGAGAACCTCGTCGACCTCCTCGTGTCGGGCGACGGAACGGTCAACGCAGTCGTCGGTGGAGGCCCCCTCAACGTGGCGCGAAGTATCGGTCACCTCGGTGGCGACGCCCGTTTTATCTCCGGGGTGTCGAGCGACGCCTTCGGGGCCTTCGTACGCGCGGCACTTGCCGACAGCAATGTCGAACTCACTCTCGACACGCCGAAGGATCAACCCACCACGCTGGCCGTTGTCGAATTGGACCCGCAGGGCCCGCGCTATCACTTCCACCTCAGCGACACGGCCGCCTTCGCCCTTGACGTTCACGAGACCACTAGCGCGGTGCGGTCCATCGCAAAGCTCGCGGCTATGTACTTCGGGACCTTGGGTCTTCTCGTCGAGCCCATGGCGTCGCTGGGCGAGGCTCTCATCATGGACGCCCCCGTCGAAACCTTGGTGGTCATCGACCCCAATTGTCGACCGAGCGCCGTGCGCGACCACACCGGGTATCGATCGCGAGTCGATCGACTCAGTGCTCGTGCCGACGTCGTCAAGGTGTCGACTGAGGACCTGGAGTACCTGCATCCTGGAGTATCGCCACTCGAGGGCGCACGCCAGATTCTGCGCCTCGGCGCCACCTGCGTCATCATCACTGACGGCGGCGCTCCGGTCACCATGACAACGGATGAGTGGACGATCGACGTCCCCGTGGCGCCGACGAGCGTGGTGGACACCGTCGGTGCGGGTGACGCCCTCGTCGGCGGATTCATGACGTGGTGGACCGGGCACGACCTGAGCCGACAGCACCTGCACGACCCGTCCATCCTTGAAGAGGCCGTCGCCGCCGCGATTGAAATCTCTCGCCTCACCTGTCAACGCGCGGGGGCCCAAACCCCACGTCGTGCGGACGTCGCGAACCTAGATGGTTGGCGCTGGCTCTAGCATCGCTATGACATCCTCCATGGTCTGCATGATGGAGATCGTCTCGTCGAGCGGCATCAGCGGGCTCTCCTTCAGTCCCTCGTCAAGACATCGCGCCACCTCAATCGCCTGAAAACGAAGGCCGCGTGGTGCCACCTCGAAGTTGTACTCCGTAACCTCACCGCTTCGGGTAACGAGACGAAATGAAGTGGGAGCGTAGAAGTCCGAGTCGATCTCGACGCGCGCCTCGGTACCAGTGACGCACGCGCGAGTCGACGAACGAGCGAGCGTGGTGCACGTGAGGAGGGCCTGCGCCCCGGACTCGTAGCCAAAGATCATCGAGGCCTGACCGTCGACGCCAGTGAACGCGGGGTCAACCATCGCGACGACGCGCGCAGGGGTCCCGAGCAGCATGGACGCGAACGACACCGGGTAGACGCCGAGGTCGAGCATGGCGCTACCCCCCAATTCAGGGGCGAAGAGGCGAGAGTTCGGATCGGACGCGAACCACTTGCCATGATCAGCTTCCACCATGACCAGGTCGCCGAGAACGCCGCGTGAGACGAGGTCGCGCACCGCGATCACGTGGGGCAGAAATCGCGTCCACATGGCCTCCATCATGAACAGGTCCTTCGAACGCGCCAGAGCGACCAGCTCACGCGCCTCATTCGCGTTCATCGTGAAGGACTTCTCCACGAGGACCGGCTTGCCATGGTTCAAGGCGAGTGAAGCGTTCTCAAAGTGCATCGGGTGCGGAGTGCCCACGTAGACGGCGTCGACGTCGGGATCGGCCACGAGGGCTTCGTAGGAGGCGTAGCGGCGCGCCACGTTGAAAGCGTCGCCGAAGGCATCCGCGCTCTCTTGGCGACGCGAACCCACCGCCACCACTTCGCCCTCGCCGATCAACGCCATGTCGCGCGCGAACGTCGAAGCGATCTTTCCCGTACCGATGAATCCCCATCGCACTGGTCGAGTCATGGTGTTTCCTCTCCTCATGAGCACGTCGCCCCCAGCGCACTGCGGTGACGACTCGTCGTGGTCGACATCACGATATCGAAATCGTCCGGCCGCAGAGTCCCTAGGATTCCCACATGGTTTCTCCTCACGAACGCGTCGATTCACCTCGGGAAATTTGAACGTGCCCCTACTTCGCGACTTCGCCCCTGGCGAACTTTCGCCGTACCTTCGACAGCACGTCGACAACCCTGTCGAATGGTGGACATGGGGCGACGACGCTCTTGGCGAAGCCGTTCGGCGTGACGTTCCGGTTTTCTTGTCCGTGGGATATGCGGCGTGCCACTGGTGTCACGTCATGGCGCACGAATCCTTCGAGGACCCCGTGCTGGCGTCATTGCTCAATAGGAATTTCGTCGCCATCAAAGTGGACCGCGAAGAACGGCCCGACCTCGATCAGCTCTACATGGCCGCCACGCAACTCATCAGCGGACACGGGGGTTGGCCCATGTCGGTGTTCTTGCTGCCCGACGGTCGGCCCTTCACTGGTGGCACGTACTACCCCCCGACCGAGCGCCACGGCCAAGTAGGTTTTGCCACCCTGCTGGAAGCGATCGACGGGGCCTGGCGCGATCGACGAAGCGAGGTCGAACAACAGGCCCTGGCCGTGCAGCGGGCTCTCTCTCGAGAAGTGGCCTTCATCGAACACCTCGCCCCAACGACCACTCCCCTCGATCTCGACGTGGTACGTCGCACGCTCGCGAGCGAGATCGCCGAGGCCACCGACGCCGACGGCGGATCTTCAGCCCCGCGATTCCCACGTCCCAGTTACGTCGATGCGCTCCTCGGCTTCGACGACGCGCCCACGGCCCAAGCTCGCCACCACATCCTTGAGGCGATGAGTCGACGGGGGCTGTTCGATCACCTGGCGGGGGGCTTCGCACGCTACAGCGTCGACGCATTCTGGCACGTCCCGCACTTCGAGAAGATGCTCAGCGACCAGGCGCTCCTCGCGAGAACGTACTTTCGCGCGGCCCGCGCAGAAATCGCGCCCCACCCCTACGACGACGTCGCGCGACGCACCGTCCGCTTCGTGCAGCGAGAACTACGAGTGCCGCTGGGCTACGCGGCATCACTCGACGCCGACGCGTCGGGTGTCGAAGGCGCGCATATCACTTGGACTCGTGAGGAAGTCCGCGAGGCACTCTCCGTCGCCGGTCTGAGTGAACTCGTGGCGGCGACTACGCACTACCTCAGTATCAGCGCGCGTGGTGACTTCGACGGCCGCAGCGTGCCACGCCTCGCGGACGACGCCGACTTCGTGGCCTCCGCGGATCTCGAACCGGCCCTCAACGCCCTATGGGCCGCACGACGGCATCGAGCCCAGCCGACCCGCGACGACAAAGTGGTCCTTGAATGGAACGCCATGTTCGTTAGCGCCCTCTTCGCTTCGCGCGACGAGCAGTACATGCGCGACGCGATGGCACTTCTGCACTCTCTTGGATCGAGCCACTTCGCTCGCGGGCACTGGTGGCGTACCGAGGGATGCCGTGATTACGCGACGGCCGCTGACCTGGCCTGGCTCGTTGACGCGCACGTCGACGCCTACGAAGCGACTGGTAAGGACTCGTGGCTCACTCGGGCCTACGACGCCGCGAGCTACCTCGTCGAACACTACTGGGACGGCCCGGTACCCCGAGCGCGATCCCCGCACGACGGCGCTGGATTCTTCGCCACTTCGGACCAGTGCACCGATTTATTCACGCGTCCCAAGGAAATCTTCGACGGCGCTACGCCATCGAGCCACGCCGTAGCCACCCGCGCCCTGGCCCGTCTGGCCCTCTGCCGTGCCGATCAGGATCTACTGTGCATCGCGGAACGTCTGGTGGCCCTGGGCGCGGAACTACTCGCCACCCACCCCCGCGCCGTGGTGGACCTGGTCGAAGCGGCCACTTTCGTCACGGGCGTCGAAGTGGTGGTGCCGGGCGAATCCAACCCCCTCAGCGACCACGTACGATCGTTACCTATGTTGCGCGGCGTCTTAGTCACAGGCTCGGGAACGTCACCCCTGTTACAAGGGCGACGTGAGGGTGTGGCGTACGTCTGCCACCAGGGATGGTGTGAACGACCCGTGGAGAGTGTCGAAGACCTCGCCACTCTCCTCTTGGGGGCCACCTCGTAATGGCGATCTGGCGCAGGGATCCAGCCGCGCGCGCGATCAAGCGCCTCGTCGAGCGCACCCCACAGTCCATCGTGGTGGACCTCACGCCGGGCAATACCGTGCACGGCCTCGTGCTCGGTTCCACCAACGAGACGACCACGGTGATCGATCTCTCGTCGCACACCATCGTGCGCTGGCGCATTCCCTGGCCCGCAGACTTCGATTCCGACCTCGCCGCCTTCGACGTCGTCGAGGGAGTACTCGCCGACGACATCGAGAGAACCGATCTCGCCCAACCCGAAGCCGTGACCCTGGCGGACTTACCGCGGCGCCTGGGCAATTACTCGGGCCGTCGAGTGAAGAAGTGGCTCGAGCAGCTCTCCAGTCCCGCCGACGGCCCCCTCTTCGGCTTTCGCGGTCCGAGCGCGCCCTATTGGGAATTCCGCGGGGAGCGTCCCAGTGTCGCCCTCATCGCGGCCGACCGCGGACCCCAGCTCATGCGGCGAACCGACGACGGGTCCACTTGGGTGCGTTTTGGCTGGTACGGCGACGACATCTGGCTGCTGTGTGAGGACAATCACGCCATTCGCACCATCGAGGCAACGCGACGAACATCCCTAGCCGGCAAAGACCTGGCCACGTCGTTGGGATTCCGTCCCACCTACATCTTGACGACGCTCTCACAACCCATTGACGGTCACTGCTACAAGAGCTGCACGGGACTCCTGCCGCGCGGTTAGTGTCGCGACTACTTGAGCAGTTTGCCCGAGGCCAGGGATTCAGCCATCGCCCAGCCAAAGACCACCAGCCGTTGACCCTTCTCCGCGTCAACTCCTTCGAACAGCGCGTGGGCCCCCTCGGGGATCGGTCCCTTGGAGGCCACGTAGTCGAGACCACCGACCGAACCACTGGTGACGGTCATGACGAAGGTCTTGTCATCAATGGCCTTCTCCGACCCGAAGCGCTTGGCCAGACGACGCCCCCAGGCGCGATCCTCGCCCGTCGGTCGATAGCCCAGGCGCGGCACGATGTCTTCCAGTCCCAAGAAGGCGCGGTATCCGTCGGGTGTGGTGAGCCGCGACCCCAAGAGCACATCCTCGTCGGGAAAGGCAAGCAACGCCCGACGGAACTGGTCGTGCAAGATCGATTTCAGGGTCTGGTCCGACTTCGCATTACGGTCGACCAAGAGCAGGCCGATCAATAACGAAGGGGTCCCCCCGATGCGCTCGAGAGTGCAGAAGGAATAGCCCCTCAGCTTGCCCCCCTCGCGAGCGTGAGTAACGAGCACCCACTCCTCACGCTGCTTGGACAAGAAGCCAATGTCGAAGTTGGGCTCGCGCTCGACGCACAGATCGGCCATTTCGGCCAACTCTGCGTCGCTCAAGGCAGTGGAATCCTTCGTCGTCACAGTCATCGCCATAGACATCCATTCTACGGTGCGCCAGCACCCTCGAAAACCGTCAGGCTTTGATGACGTTTCTGCCAAATTCGCTGCGCAGGTCTCCCACCACTGAGGAAATAGCCACTTTGAAGTCGGGTCCGAGCTTGAAAGCCTTGCCGTCCAGACCGGTTTCGAGGATTACTGGTGACGGACCCGGGTATCGCTGGAGGATTTCCTTGAGTTTTGCGATCGCGGTGGAGGTGAAATCCTCGGGGCGAAAACTCAGACGAAGCTCTCCGTCGCCCTGGTTCACGTGCAGCACCTCGACGTCCATGGCGCCAAAGCGGGGCTCCTCGTCGCGCACGTCGACGCGCACCTTAACGATCACTATGTTGTCCTTGGCCAAGTACCCACTGCACTTCTCGAACACCTTGGAGGAGAAATTCACCTCTACCGAACCACCCAAGTCCTCGACAACGGTGCGCGCGTAGGACCGACCGTCCTTGGTGGTGCGCAACTGCACCTCCGAAAAAATCCCGCCGATCTTGAAGGGGCGATTCGACTTGGCCAATTCGTCGGCCTGTTCACGCAGACTCACTAGAGTTCCGTCGGTTTTCGTGGCGAGCACGTGTTCCACGGCGTACAGCGGATGGTCCGACACGTAGGTTCCGAGCATTTCACGTTCGAAGTCGAGTTTCACGGTCTGGTCGAACTCGACGTCGGCGATCGACACGTCCGTACCCTCCCAGTCGTTGCCCCCGTCGGCGTCCAAGGCGGCGAACAGCGTGGAGATGCCCAGCGAAAGGTCCTTGCGTCGCGAGAGGGTGACCTCGATAAGCTCGTCGACCTTGAGCAGCAGCCCCAGACGTGGCACCCCCATCGAATCGAAGGCCCCCGCTTTGATCAGTGATTCCATGGTGCGACGATTGAGCACCGACGGATCGACGCGGCGCACGAAGTCGTACACCGAGTCAAAGGGGCCCGCCCCTTCGCGTTCGGCCACGATCTTCTCCACGATCGCCTCACCCACGTTGCGCACGGCGGCCATACCGAAGAGAATGGTCTGGGGGGCCGTGAGGCTCGGCGCGTATTCGCCGAAGGACTCATTCACGTCGGGCACCCCGACCGTGATTCTCATCTGGCGCGCTTCGTTGAGGTAAAGCGACGCCTTGTCCTTGTCGTCGCGAAAGGAAGTCAGCAGCGCCGACATGTATTCCACCGGGTAATTTGCCTTGAGCCAAGCGTTTTGGTACGCCACGAGGGCGTAGCCGTAAGCGTGGCTCTTGTTGAAGGCGTAGTCGGCGAACGGCTCGATCTTATTGAAGATGGCCTCGCCCAACTCGCGGCCGTAGCCCTCTCGTTCGGCGCCTTCGACGAACTTGGCTCGTTGCGCCTGAATCATTTCACGGATCTTCTTCGAGCAGGCCTTGCGCAGGTCGTCAGCCTCGGTCATCGAGAAGCCCGCGATCTTGGTCGCGACACGCATGATGTCCTCTTGGTAGATCATCAGTCCCGACGTCTCGCCAAGAATCTCGGCCAAGTCGGGGTGGTCGTAACTGACGTCCTGGCGATGATTCTTGCGGTCCGCGTAGTCGTTGTGCGCATTCACGCTCAGTGGGCCCGGTCGGTAGAGCGCAATCAGTGCGGCGATGTCGTCGAAGGACGTCGGGGCGAGTCGACGCATCAGTTGGCGCATCTTCTCGCCCTCGAGTTGGAAGATGCCAATCGAATTCCCCAATTGCAACATCTCAAACACTTTGGGGTCATCCAGTGGCGCGTGGTCGATATCAACGTTGCAACCGTGTCCGCGCCGGATCAGGTCCAGGGTGCGTTCGATAATCGCGAGGTTGCGCAGACCCAAGAAGTCCATCTTCAACAGCCCCAACTTCTCGATCGCCGTGGCCTCGTACTGGGTGACGATGGGCGCTTCATCAGGCGAGGCGTTGGGACTGGCTTTACGCTGCACCGGTACGTAGTCCAAGACCGGACCCCGGGTGATCACCACGGCGGCGGCGTGGATGCCGTCCTGTCGTCGCTTGTCGACGAAACCCTTGGCCGTGTCAATCACGTGGGTCACGTCAGAATTCGTCTCGTAGAGCGAACGTAGCTCGGCGGCTTCGACATAGCGGCCCTCGTAGCCGGGCATAGGTTCGAAGCAGGCCTGTAACGGCAAGTCCTGTCCCATCACCAGCGGCGGCATGGCCTTGGCGATCTGGTCCCCCAATTGGGGCGGATACCCCAACACCCGAGCCGCATCGCGCACTGCGGCACGCGCCTTGATCGTCGAGAAGGTGACGATTTGGGCCACGTGATCCGCACCATAGCGCTCGGCCGCGTAGCGAATCATGTCGCCGCGGTAGCGCTCGTCGAAGTCCATGTCGATGTCGGGCATTTGCTTGCGACCGGGGTTGAGGAATCTCTCGAAAATAAGTCCGTAGCGGATGGGATCCAGGTCAACGATCTTGAGGCAGTAGGCCACGCAGCACCCGGCTGCCGAACCACGTCCCGGTCCCACCCGAATCCCCTTCTCGCGCGCGTGGCGGATCAGGTCCCACACCACTAAGAAGTAGTCCGAGAATCCCATGTCGGCCACGACACCGAGTTCGTAGTTCAGCCGCTCGACCACTTCGTCGGGCAACCCGTCGCCGTACCGTTCACGCGCGCCCTCAAAGGTCAGGTGCGCGAGAAACCGATCGGCCCCCTCCTTGTGGGTCGCACCCGCCAATTCCGGCGGAATCGCGAACTCGGGCAACGCGTTGTTGCCGAATTCAATGGTGAGATCAACGCGCTCGGCGATGGCTAACGTGTTGTCACACGCCTCGGGGATATCGCGGAACAGGTAACGCATCTCGGCGGCGGACTTGAGGTAATGCTGATCACTGTGGAAGCGGAATCGCTGGGGGTCCGCCACCAACGATCCCGTCCCGATGCACAGCAGCGCGTCGTGCATGGCGGCGTCGCCATGGTTGACGTAATGCAGATCGTTAGTGGCGAGGAGTGGCGCCTGCAGGTCGCGCGCGATGTCCAGCAACTGGGGATTAGTGCGCACTTGCTCGGGAATCCCGTGATCCTGCATCTCGATGAAAAAATTCTCCGCACCGAAGATCGTTTGGAGACGACCCGCGAGTTCGAGCGCCTTCTTGTAGTCGTCTTGGAGAAGGGCCTGGAGGACCACGCCGCCAAGGCATCCCGAGGTGGCGACCAGACCGCGAGAGTGCTCCTCGAGCAACTCCCAGTCCAGGCGAGGTTTGTAGTAGTACCCCTCGAGAAAGGCCCGCGAGGAGAGCTGTCGAAGATTGTCGTAACCGAGGTTGTTGGTCGCGAGCAAAGTCAGGTGGTGGTAGAGCTTCTGACCCCCCTCGGTGTCACCTCCGGTGTCGTCCATCTTGCCGCGACGCGGCGGTCGGTCGAATCGCGAATTGGCGGCCATGTAGGCCTCGAGTCCAATGACCGGCGTGATGCCGTGCTTGCGGCAGGTCTCGTAAAATTCGATGACGCCGTACATGTTGCCATGGTCGGTGATGCCCAGGGCGCGTTGTCCATCGGCCTTCGCCGCCAAGACCAGCTCCTCGACGCGAGCCGCGCCGTCAAGCATCGAGGACTCGGTGGGGTTATGCAGATGGACGAAACTTTCAGCCATGGGCTTGGGGCCTCCCCGGGTCGGCCACGAGCGCTCGTGACGCGCCGACGCTAGTGGGGACCTGTGACGCGTCGCTCACAACTAGAGGTAGGTTCCGGCTCGGGGTTCACCGGTGCCGGGATTGAGAGAGCGATCGCGCATCTTCTCGAGTTGGGCGGCAGCGGCGGCCTGTTGAGCGAACAGCGAGGCCTGTATTCCGTGGAACAATCCTTCGAGCCACCCCACTAACTGCGCTTGCGCAATACGTAGCTCGGACTCGGTGGGAACCTCGGCGCTGAAGGGTAACACCATGCGTCCGAGCTCCGAGCCGAGGTCTGGAGAGAGGGCACTCGACAGTTCAGAAATCGAAATCTCGTAGATCTCGCGCAACCGGGCGCGACCGGCTTCGTCGAGTGGTGCCGAACGGGCCTCATCCAACAGATTTTTGACCATCGCACCAATGCGCATGACCTTGGCCGGTTGGGAGATGAAGTCAGTATCGGGTTCGGCGTCAGTCGGGGTCGATGTCTGCGGCGTCGACTGCTCCTCTCCGGGCGAGAGAACTTCGTCGGGGTTGACAGTGACGTTGTTGTTCAGGGGTTGTTCCACACCATGAAGTGTGCCAGAAAAGTCGTGGGCGGCGGGACACGGGGTCCGTGATAGGCGCCGATAGACTGCCAGTGTGAGGGTGTCTACGCGTGGAGATTACGCCAGTCGCGCACTGTTGAGTCTGGCGCTGGGTTCCGACTTGTCAATGCCCACCTCGGTACGCGACTTGGCCGAACGAACGGGACTCCCCCAGCCCTACCTCGAGCAGATCCTGCTGATCTTGAAGGGCGTTGGTCTGGTTCGCTCCAAACGTGGCGTGGGAGGTGGTTACGTCTTGGCTCGCGACGCTCAGGACATCACGCTCGCCGAGATTGTGGCCGCGGTGGACGGCCCCATCGTGGCCGGCGACTTCGGCGAACCCCACCGTGACGGGGCCTGCGACCACGAAGGACAGTGCGTTCTACTCGCTGTGTGGGCCGACGTTGGTAACCACATGCGCGAACACCTCGCCAGTTTCACTCTGGCGGACATGGTGCTCCAAGCTCGCGGTCTGCAGCCCCAGCGACGTCCCCACGAGGTCGTGAAGTAACTTTTTTTAAGACCTCTTTAAATTCAACTTGGGCCGCCGCTACCACGTGGTAAATTATGTAAGCGTCCATAGGAGAAATACCCCTGGGTCCAGCGCACCTCACCCCAAAGGAGTTGCCGTGAACACACCCCGCCGATCGACAGTAAACACCAACGACATGTTGGGTCTCTTAATGCGAGACCTAGATCGTTACCCCATGCCCAACTACGACGAGCAGGTCGAATTGGCCAAGCGAGTGACCGCCGGCGACGAAGAAGCCAAGAAGCAGATGGTGGCCGCCAACCTCCGCCTGGTATTGCACTGGGCCCGTCGCTACCAGGACCGCGGCGTCGAAATGGTCGACCTCGTCCAGGAGGGAACCTTCGGACTGCTCCGTGCCGTCGAGAAATTCGACTGGGAGCGAGGCTTCAAGTTCTCGACCTACGCCACCTGGTGGATCCGCCAAGCTCTGCAGCGAGCCGTCCAGCAGCACGGTCGCACCATTCGCATCCCGCTGGAAGTGGGCGAGCAGTTGCAGCGCCTCGAAGCGACGTCGGCCGAGTTGACGTCACTCTTCGGCCGCAAGCCCACCGATGAAGAGCTTGAGGAGGCCACCGGCATGAGCCGAGAGGTCCGTGAAGGTCTACGTGGACTCGCCGGCGTGACCGCCAGCTTGGACCAGCCCGCCTCGTCGGACTCCGCCACCACCCTGGGCGACCTCGTCGCGCCGAGTCAGCACGACTGGGTTGGGGACATCGAGCAAGGAATGATGGACCAACAGTTGATGGACGCGCTGAGCCAGTTGACGGATCTTCAGCGAGAGGTCGTCACCCTTCGCTTCGGTCTCGGTGGTGCCACGCCTCTTTCGCTGCAGGCCACGGCCACCAAGATGGACATCGGCGTGCGCCGAGTGCGTCGTGCCGAGGAAGAGGCGCTAGAGATCCTGCGCCACGACGCCGCAATACTCGCCGCGCACGTCAGCGCCTAGAGATCGCGCTTCTCGCCCAGTAGGGCCGCGAGGTCCTCAGGAAGAGGCGCTCCGGCGGTGACAGACTCTCGCGTACGCGGGTGGACGAAGGACAGCGTACGTGAGTGTAACCAGAATCGCTCCTCGGGCAGACGGCGGTCTCGGCGGTGCCCATATCGGGGATCGTTGACCACGGGGTGCCCGATGGTTGACATGTGGACGCGGATCTGGTGGGTGCGTCCCGTGTCCAAAGTCAGGCGTAACAGGGTCACGGCCTGGGGTTTGTCGATGCGCTCGAGAACCTCGTAGCCGGTACGCGCGGGCCGACCGTCGGCGCGCACCGCCATGAGGGTCGGCGTGCGAGTGGAGCGGCCGATGGGCGCGTCAACGACTCCGCGCTCCTCGGCCACGTGGCCCTCGACCAATCCGAGATACGTCCGGTCCATCTCACGTGAGGCGAGCTGGTCGCGCAGGCTGAGAAGTCCGTCCACCGTCTTGGCCACGACCAAGACCCCCGACGTACCCTTGTCGAGTCGATGAACGATGCCGGGGCGAAACGGGTCGCTCAGCCCCTCGTCGCTCAACGCCTGCATCTGGGGGAACAGAGCGAGCAGTCCCGCCATCAGCGTTCCCGTGCGCTGGCCCGCCCCCGGATGCACCACCTGGCCGGCGGCCTTGTTGATCACCGCGAAGTCAATGTCGTCAAGGACGACGTCGACGGGGACCGAGGGGTCGGGTTCGACGATGCCGGTGTCGGGTGCGGGCAAGACTGCCACCAGGTGCTGGCCCTCTTCAAGGACTTGGGAGCTCTTGACCACGACCTTGCCGTTGACACTCACCGACCCCTCGCTCACTATGGCGTTCGCCTCGGAACGCGAGAGACCCGTCAGCATCGAGATAATGCGATCGACTCGAATGGCGTCCAAGGTGGGTGGCAGGACGAGATCCAGGGTCTCGCCGTCGAATGCGTCGAAGGAATCGATTCGGTCACTCATCGCTCCACCAATCTCGACCCGCGTAGCAGCGCAATGAACAAGGAGACAAAGCCCACGGTGACTGCCGCGTCGGCTACGTTGAAAACGGGAAACCACCCCACCGAGATGAAATCGGTGACCCGATGGGGGACGTGCGCGAGGCGGTCGATCTGATTCGACACCCCCCCACCCAGAAGCAAACCGAAGCCCACGGTGGCTAGCCCCGGCGCCGCTTGGAGCGCCACGAAGCTCAGCGCGAGGACAATCATCAAAGTGACCACCGTCGTGACGACGGGACCGGCGGCGTTGAAGGAAAAGGAGATACCACTGTTATAGGTCAGGCGCAACCACAGGGGGCCCACTATGTGACGACCAGATCCGACCAGGTGACGGCGCGCCCACGATTTACTCAAGCTGTCCAGGGCGAGCACCCCAAGGGTCCACACCATAACGTAGACGTTGACGTTGATGCGCCGATCTAGACGCTGGCGCGGCACGTCACACAGGTGAATACCGGCAACTGGAACTGCAGACGGGGCTTGGAGATCGGTTCGAAGCACTCGTCACAACGTCCGTAACTACCGTCATCGATACGCGCTAGCGCGACGTCGATCTCGTCCACTTTGAGGCGCAATGCCGTAGCGAAGTCCTTGAGCTGGTCGCGCTGGATGTCCGAAGCAACGCTCGAACCGTCCTCGTCGTCGTATTCGAGTCGTTCGCGGTCTACCAACATTTCGTTCGCTTCCTCGTCGCTGATGGCGATTTGAGCGAGCGTCGCGTCACGAGCCTCGAGCAGGAGCCCGCGCAACTCTTCGAGGAACTCAGGTTCGTCCGCGTAGGGCTTGGAGTGCATCTTGCGCTCAAGGGCTTCTTGGCGCTTTCGTTCCTCGGCCTCGCGGCGCTCTTGACGCTTGAGTTCTTCGTGGTTGCGGCGCTCGATCTCGCGCTGCTTGCGAAGTTTCTCGGCCTCGATGGACTTGCGCTTGGCGTCAATCTCGCGTTGCTTCTTCGCTTCGGCAGCGGCCTTCTCACGCGCCTTACGCTGGATCTCGCGCTCTTTGGCCACGGCCTTGGCCTTAGCCTCGCGCTCCTTGGCGGCCTTGGCGGCGGCGGCGGCCCTGGCCTTGGCGGCGG